>Ga0209643_1002094_pt1 | contig 14417 bp, 14 predicted proteins | sample AutmiccBRH37_all_FD_187383 | JGI IMG/M metagenome (GOLD analysis project Ga0209643, IMG submission 187383) | Deep subsurface microbial communities from Mt. Terri, Switzerland - Autotrophic microbial communities BRH/37_all (SPAdes) (version 2) | ecosystem: Environmental > Aquatic > Deep... | reverse complement strand
CGGAAAAACCAAATGATGTGAATCAAAATAAGGATTTAAAAAAAGATTTTGATCAGGAGAATGAAGAAAATGACAAAATAAAATGTACTGATTTAACGTATTTAAAACAACGCACAAAGTCTAATCAAAAATTAATGTTGGAAATGATTTCGCTTTTTTTGGAACAAACGCCTAGCATTATTAGTGCAATGAAACAAAGCATTGCTGAAAAAGATTGGCCATCATTGTACAAAGCAGTTCATAAATTAATCCCTTCTTTCGCAATTATGGGTATCAATATGAATTATGAAAACAATGCAAGAAAACTTCAGGAATATGCAAAAACAGAACAAAATTTAGATGAAATAGCTGCTTTGTTTTTACAAATTGATAACATTTGCATACAGGCTTGTGAAGAATTAACAGAAGCATATAATATAATGAAAGGCACTGAAGAAATTTAACCTTCAAAAATGCAATTGGGTTTTATATGCTATCATTAAATTGAAAATATAAAACAAAATAAAAAATGAATCCAATACTTAAAAATATTTTAGCCATCATAGCCGGAATCATTATTGGAAGTGGCGTGAATATGGGTATTATTATGATAAGCGGTTCAATTATTCCGCCACCAAATGGCGCTGATGTGACCACATCGGAAGGATTGAAAGCATCTATGCATTTGTTTCAGCCAAAACATTTTATTTTACCGTTTTTGGCACATTCGCTTGGCGCATTCGCCGGGGCACTTATCGCAGCAATTATTGCGGCCAACCATAAAATGAAATTTGCATTGGGTATTGGCGTATTTTTCCTTGCAGGTGGGATTGCCAGTGTTTTTATGCTTCCTTCTCCAACTTGGTTCACTGTTTTAGACTTACTTGGCGCCTATCTTCCATTGGCCTATTTTGCAGGAAAATTAATAGTGAAGAAACCAAATCAATAAAGTTTTTGGACTTCAACAAAACAGATTTAAAACAATCTTTCTTCAAATCTTAACTTATACAACCCATTTTAGTTAAACAATTAAAATTTCAAAACTGCCTTGAGTTTTATGCAAATCTGTGAATTTTGTAACATTAATCAATAACTATGTAATATAAATCATTTAAAAAATTTCCATTTTTGCAATCAGACTTAATAAAATATCCTATGAAATCTTTTCAAATTTTAATTTTCCTTTCTTTAATTTTTATAAGTTGTCAGTCACAAGAAAAAAGGAATCAGCCTCAGAATAACAATCCAACACAATCTGCTGAGATGCTAAAAGATACGTTGAATAAAGCCGAAAACAATAAGCAATCTTTGGTTTTAACTTTTGATGCATTGCAATTGGTGGATCAAATTTCAGGATCTTCGAATGAATTGCCATTTGGCACGCCACAAAATCAGCTAATTGAAATCATAAATAATACATTTCAATCAGATGCTGTAAGTATTGATGTAAATCCCGATTGCGGTGCAGGCCCTTTAAAAATGGTGACTTGGAACAATGGATTAACGTTAGTTTTTCAGGAAAATAACACGAAAAGTGCCGGGTCAAAAATAGATTGGTTATTTCAAGGTTGGTCTGTCGATGACGCTAAAGATGGTGTTCAAAAGTTGACCACTATGGCCGGCATAGGTATTGGATCAACGCTGGATGAAATTCAAAGTGCCTATGAAATTGAAGTTCGAAAAACAAGTTTGGGATATGAATTTTCAACCGCCGCCGGTATGTACGGAATTTTAGAAGGCACAGGTAAAGATGCAAAAATCACCCATCTATGGAGTGGCGTAAGCTGTAATTTCAGGTAAAATGGTAATAATAGATAGATTGATGTTCTTTTAAATTATTTATTGAAATCTGTGAATGATGTAACTTTTATCAAAAGTTATGTAACTAATTGGTTGTAAAAATCTCCATTTTTGTTATATAAATAAGTTATAAAAAACACTGCATATTGAAGTTATTATTGATTAAAAAAAGTAACTTCAGGAACCTTAAATATAATAAAAACTATAAAAATCATTAAAATAAAACCTAAATAATCAACTGTATGAACAATATATTCAGAGGCTTAATTGCCGGTTTCGGAGCAAATAAATTAGGCGGAGGCTGCATAAGCACCGTGGTCATTTTTATTATTATTTGGGTGGTACTTGGACAATGTTCCTAATAATCCAATAACATTTAATTTTATCTAATTTTATCGAATAACAATGGTGATGACTTCAAAAAAGTTTCACTTAAAAATAACTATTATGACAATTCAAATAAATTCAGACAATAACTTAACAGTTCACAAAGAATTCAGGGCGCAATTACAAAGCCAAATAACGGAAGAATTAAGCAGATTTAGCGATCATATCACAAGGTTGGAGGTGCATCTTTCTGATGAAAACGGACATAAAGACGCGCTCAACGATAAACGATGTTTGGTGGAAGCGCGACTTGAAGGAATGAAACCAATCGCCGTTACAAACATTGCAAACAACCACGAACAAGCAGTTGAAGGCGCCATTGATAAATTAAAATCTACTTTAGACTCAAAATTTGGTCGTTTGAACAATCATTAAGATAAAATGCCGGACTTTGTAGTTTCGGATTTAAATAAGTATGTTAAACATTAAAAATAAACAATTATGATGGATCACGATTATTGGGGAATGGGATATGGAATATGGTTTGTTCCTATCATTATAATTCTCATATTTGTCCTGTTTTTTCGAAAAAGGTTGAATAAGTAAACCTTAACGATTTAATTGAACAGCATAAAAGATGAATTTATCGAATGCCTGTGTCAAAATACAAATTTATGTTGGTGATGCCAACTGCATTCACCGTAACTTCTTTAATCTGTAATTCTGCACCCATTATTGGTGCGGAATTGTCAGGTATTATTTTGTAGTTTCCCGGCGCCAACATTACCATAAATTCCCCGGCAGCATTGGATGAAAACGATGTGATTAATTTATTTTTTAAATTATAAACGCGAAATAATGCGCTAAAAGGTGCGTCATTAACCTGGCCTTCCATCTCAACCGGATTGATTGGCCCTCTGTAAACAATGCCTTCCAAACCTGTTGTAATTTCCTCTTTGCTATTTTCACAAGCGGTAATTCCAAGAAAAACGATTAGAATTAAAGCTATGTTTCTTTTAATTGTTGTTTCCATTTGTTAAACACGATTTATAATATTTTAAGAATTGCCGACTTTGGTAAAGTTACAAAATTTGCCACAAAATAGTCATTAGCTATAAGTCCATTTTAAATTCAATTTAAAATTTCAAAAGATTATATTATAGTTTTTAGGTTACTTTAAAGAATATTATTTTCAAAATTTGGTAAAATTTGATTAATTTCAACAAAAAATATTTACACACAAAACATATTGAAATGGGCAAACTATTTGGCGGATCCGGCAAAAAAAATTATCAGGCAGAAAAAACAAGATATCAGAAAATGAATTACAGGCGCTGTGGAAACAGCGGCTTGATGCTCCCTGAAATTTCTTTGGGATTGTGGCATAATTTCGGATTTACGGACGATTTTAAAAATGCCAGAAATTTATTAAAATGTGCTTTTGACAACGGAATTACGCACTTCGATTTGGCCAACAATTACGGTCCGCCCTATGGTGCTGCAGAATCCACTTTTGGCACCATTTTTAAAAAAGATTTTAAACCGTATAGAGATGAACTTCTTATTTCCACCAAAGCAGGCTGGGATATGTGGCCCGGACCTTATGGAAATTTCGGTTCCAGAAAATATTTGATTTCAAGCTTGGACCAAAGTCTGCAAAGAATGGGTCTTGACTATGTCGATATTTTTTACCACCACCGCCCAGACCCTGAAACACCGCTGGAAGAAACTATGGGAGCGCTCGATCATATTGTTAGGCAAGGCAAAGCACTTTACGTGGGGATTTCTCAATACAATGCAGAAGATACGGTAAAAGCGACTAAAATTTTGAAGGATTTAGGAACCCCTTGTTTAATTCACCAACCCAAATACAATATGATGGACCGTTGGGTTGAAAACGGATTGTTGGATGTTTTGGAAAATGAAGGTGTTGGGGCCATCGCTTTTTCACCGTTACAACAAGGAATTTTAACCGATAAATATTTAATGGGATTTCCTGAAGATTCAAGAGCCGTAAAAGATGGGCGTTATTTAAAAACGGATCAAATTGACAAAGACCTGATTTCAAGAGTGAACCAATTAAATGAAATTGCCATTTCCAGAGGACAAAGTTTGGCGCAAATGGCCATTGCATGGTTGTTGAAAGATAAAAGAATCACCTCAGTTTTGGTTGGTGCCAGCAGATCCGAACAATTGCTGGACAGTTTAAAAGCATTGGGAAATTTAGAATTCTCAGAAGAAATCCTTAAAAAAATTAAGAATGTCCTGAAATAGGTTTTTCCAAGATTTCTTTTATTTATAAACCTCATAATTCAAAAGTTGTTTTTATAATTAAAATTGTCATTACTGTTTTGCAACCAAAAATGATCATTTAAATTAAATTAAAGTTGTAGAAAGTACATTAAACTATAAAAATTTATAGTTTTGCACTTATTCTTATTGAATACAAATCATAAAATGGAAAAAGTTTTTAGACCGAAGTTTTTTAGCCTGCTAAAAACCGGTTTTACAAAAAAACAACTTACATCAGATCTTTTTGCTGGAGTTGTGGTTGGAATTGTTGCTTTACCTCTTGCCATTGCATTTGCGGTTGCATCAGGTGTTTCTCCTGAAAAAGGACTTATTACTGCTGTTATCGCTGGTTTTTTAATTGCGCTATTGGGTGGCAGCCGTGTTCAAATTGGTGGTCCAACCGGAGCGTTTATTATTATTTTATATGGCATCATTGAAAAATACGGCATAGATGGCCTTATTATTTCTTCGGTAATGGCTGGCATTATGCTGGTTGCTTTCGGATTGTTAAAATTGGGCTCTTTATTGAAATATTTTCCACATTCATTGGTTGTCGGATTCACAAGCGGTATTGCAGTGGTTATTTTTTCCACCCAAGTAAGAGACGCGCTTGGTTTAGACATTGCCAAAGTCCCTTCCGATTTTATTGATAAATGGAAATTGTTTTACAATCACATTGACCAAATTAACTATTATGCACTTGTCGTCACTTTGGTTACCATAGGAATTATATTGCTTTTCAGTAAGTTAAAAACAAAAGTGCCCGGGTCTTTTATTGCCATTATTGGAATGACCGTCATTGTTCAACTATTTGATTTGCCTGTTACCACCATCGAATCCTTTTTTGGAGATATTCCTGCAAAATTCAATTTTGTGATTCCAAATTTTCAATTCGATAATTTTTCAATGTATTTGCAACCGGCCTTAACCATCGCCTTATTGGGAGCTATAGAATCGTTGCTTTCTGCAGTTGTTGCCGATGGAATGATTGGAGGAAATCACCGATCCAATACCGAATTAATTGCCCAAGGAATTGCAAATATCGTTACACCATTTTTTGGAGGCATACCTGCAACAGGCGCAATTGCCCGTACTGCGACAAACGTAAAAAATGGAGGAAGAACTCCTGTGGCAGGCATTATTCATTCCGTTACCTTATTATTGATTATGTTATTTTTTGGGCAGTGGGCAAAATTAATTCCAATGTCTGTTTTGGCCGGAGTGCTAATTATTGTTGCTTACAATATGAGCGAATGGCGTTCCTTTGCATCAATATTGCATAGCTCCTCATTTGATATAATTATTCTATTCTCTACATTTCTTCTTACGGTATTTGTGGATTTAACGGTTGCAATTGAAATTGGTATTGTATTGTCTGCATTGTTATTTATGAGAAGAATGTCTAAACTTGGAACTACTTTAGCCGATGATATCGACACAGACCTAATATCCGATTACTCAGATTTGCCAAAAGATTTTTCTGTTTATGAAATTAGCGGCCCTTTGTTTTTTGCTTCAGCCAAACAATACACGGAAGTCATTAAAATATTGGGATTGTCAAGTAAAATACTCATCATACGAATGCGTCACGTGCCATTTGTGGATGCCACTGCCATTCATAATTTCTTGGAGGTTTTAAAAATATTGAAAGAATCGTCAAAAGTAACAATCATATTGTCAGGTGTTCGGGAAACTGTTTATAACGAATTGAAAAAAAGCGACATTGTTAACATTATCAGTCCGGATCAAATATTTGACACTTTTAAAGATGCTTTAGATTACGCAAAAAAAACATATCATACCAAATAAATTTAAACTTACAAACGGAAAGGATTATGTTTGTAAAACCAACCCGTCATAAGCCAAAAACATATTTTTTGGAAGTGTTTTTTCGACTTCTGAATGAAATCCCAAACGAACGCTGATGTGCGTAAAATAAGTTTTTTTGGCTTTTAATTCCTGGCTTAAGGCAATTGCTTCAGCCAAATTTAAATGCGTGGGATGGGTTTCCTGACGGAGTGTATTGATGATTAAAATGTCCAAATTCTGCAATTTTAATTTTTCTTCCGCTGAAATGGCTTTAACATCGGTTAAATAGGCAATATTGTGAAACCTGAAACCGAAGATATTAATATCGCCGTGGGAAACTTCAATGGGTATCACCTTTAAATTTTGGATAAAAAAAGGCTCGTTTTTAATCTCATTTTGTTGCACGCTGGGCGCACCAATGTATTTATTTTCTTCATTAAAAATATAATCGAAACGCCCCGCCAAATTGACTAAAACATCCATTTTTGCATAGATGGGAACCGCACCAAGTTGCGCGCTGAACGGACGCAAATCGTCCAACCCAGCCGTATGGTCTGAATGAATGTGCGTAAACAGCACACCGTTAATTTTTGAGACATTGGCCCGAAGCATTTGATATCGAAAATCCGGTCCGCAATCTACTACATAAGTAAAATGTTCCCATTCAACCAAAATAGAAACACGCAAACGCTTATCGCGCTTATCGGCCGATAAACAAACCGGGTGCTTGCTGCCTATAACCGGAATTCCCTGTGAAGTTCCTGTGCCTAAAAAAGTGATTTTAATGTGCAATCTATGCTGTTTTAAATTTTCTTAATCCATCAATATTGTGTAAAATTAGGCAAACATTATTGAATGATTGTCATAGCTTTTAACTTTCTCAATGATGCAGATCTTAAAAAAATCAAAGCTTGAAATTTTTAAGCCTATTTTTAACTTTATAATTGCAAAACAAAAATTTGAAAGCATTTTAAGATCATATAACGTGATTTTTGCGATATTTATCAGCATAAATTCAAAAAAAAGGGAAATTCACTAAATTTGTGATTGTTATCGATTTATATAATTGAAATATTTCAGTACCTTTGCCACTTATATTTAAAAGGCAAAAAAATGATAAAATTTCAAACGGTGACACTTTATTTTAATGGCGTTTTCACTGTTATTTGTGTTATTTTTTCAATGCTTTTCGCTTATGGTAAATTTATAGGATATGAAACTGGCCTCTTGGCTGGTTTTCTTTTTTTAATACGTTTTCCATTTTTATTTCAAATGAATAAATTAAATATTCCATATAATTTTACACACAATAAAACCTTACATATATGAAAATAGGCGTTTTAAAAGAAACACAAAAAGGAGAAAACCGGGTAGCGATTTCACCCAATATTGCCAAAATGCTCATAACAAAAGGGTTTGAACTTTTGGTTGAAGAAGATGCAGGAGTAGCTTCGTCATTTAAAAACTCAGATTATGACTTGGTTGGTGCTTCCATTAAAAGCAGGGATGAAATTTTTAAGGAAGCTAGTATTCTGATAAAAATCAATCCTTTTACGGAAGAAGATTTAAAATTGGTTCAAAAAGGACAAATATTAATGAGCCAGTTATACTACTTGTCAAACCCTGAATTGATTAAAGCAATCGCAGAAACAGGCGCAACAGCATTTTCTATGGACGCTATGCCGCGTATTTCAAGAGCGCAGGATATGGACGTTTTAAGTTCACAAAGCAACCTAGCTGGCTATAAAGCGGTGATTGTAGGCGCCAATGAAATGACCAGAATATTTCCGTTGATGATGACTGCCGCAGGAACAATTATTCCTTCAAAAGTATTAATTTACGGTATTGGCGTTGCGGGTTTACAGGCAATTGCAACCGCAAAACGTTTGGGCGCTGTGGTGATGGCTACGGATATTAGAACCGAAACCAAAGAACAGGCCGAATCTTTGGGTGCAAAATTTATTTCGGTTGACAATACCGGAGAACAATCTGAAGGCGGTTATGCCAAAGAAGCCTCCGAAGATTATGCCCGCCGACAAAAAGAAGCCGTGAACAAATCATTATTTGAAGCCGATTTGGTGATTACCACCGCAATGGTTCCCGGACGAAAAGCACCTGTTTTGATTACCGAAGATCAGGTGAAACAAATGAAAAATGGCGCAGTAATCATTGATTTGGCTGCTGCACAAGGTGGAAATGTTGAGATCAGCGAAATGGATAAAACGGTCCTAAAACACGGCGTAAAAATTATTGGATCAACAATGGCTCCGGTAAGCGTTTCAACAAATGCCAGCGAATTGTATGCAAAAAATATGTATAATTTCTTAATGCATTTAACGGCCGACAATCAGTTTAAATGGGAATTGGAAGAAGAAATTACCGACGGCACTTTAATTGTGCACGAAGGGAAAATTAGAAAAAACTAAAAAAATTATATAAATTATGAATGAATTAGTAGAATTTATCAGCAATAATCTTCAATTATTATATATCCTTATTTTAGCGATATTTATTGGTGTAGAATTAATTAAAAATGTTCCTTCCGTACTTCACACGCCTTTAATGTCTGGAGCAAATGCCTTAAGCGGCGTTGTAATTGTGGGTGCACTTTTAGTAATGTTACAATCCAGACCAGATGATTATTTGTCGTTGGGATTGGGATTTGTTGCAGTAATATTGGGAATTTTAAATGTGGTTGGTGGTTTTGTTGTGACCGACCGTATGTTACAAATGTTTAAAAAGAAAAAATAATGAATATCACTCTAAGTATTATCTATCTTATTACAACCATAACATTTGTTATCGGTTTAAAAATGCTGGGACATCCAGAAACAGCAAAAAAGGGAAATTTAATTTCTGGTGTCGGTATGGGAATGGCGATTGTTGCAACCATATTTTTACACGATTTTGAAGTTCCTTCAACTAATTATATTTTAATTGGTATCGCACTTTTAATCGGAACTATCCTTGGGTATTTGATTGCTATGAAAGTGGCAATGACAAAAATGCCGGAATTGGTATCCTTATTTAATGGTTTTGGGGGCGGTAGCGCACTTTTAATAGGACTGGTTGAATTTAGTAACTTTTCAACGGATGCCACACAAACCTCCACAATCATTGCAGCCATTATTATTGGAAGCATCACTTTTACAGGAAGTTTAATTGCCTGGGCCAAATTAAATGGTTCTATGAAAGACATCAGATTGCCAAACTACAACCTGATCAATAATTTAATAATTTTGGCGCTTATTGCATTTGGTGCATACATTGTGATGTATGATTCAACCAATTTAATGCTCATTTACCTATTGCTTGCAGCTTCCTTGATATATGGTGTTTTATTCGTAATCCCAATTGGTGGTGCAGATATGCCTGTTGTAATTTCATTATTGAACTCTTTAACAGGTATCGCGGCGGCAATAACAGGTATTTTGTACGGCAATATGGTAATGATGGTTGGCGGTATTTTAGTTGGTTCGGCCGGATTAATCTTGACCTTTATTATGTGTAATGCGATGAACAGATCTCTTTCAAATGTTATATTTGGTGCATTTGGAGGCGGTGACTTGGCCATCGCAGCGGTTGGAAAAACCGGTGGAACTATCAAAAAAACCACAGCAAGTGACTCTGCTATTATGTTGAATTACGCAAGTAAAGTGGTTATTGTGCCCGGTTATGGTTTGGCAGTGGCGCAAGCACAGCACGTTATTCACGAATTAGAGGAACTATTGACCAAAAAAGGCGTCGATGTTTCTTATGCCATTCATCCTGTGGCCGGACGTATGCCAGGACATATGAATGTATTGTTGGCCGAAAGTAATGTAGCTTATGATAAATTAATTGAAATGGACAATATAAATCCGCAATTCCCCAATACTGATGTTGTACTGGTTGTTGGTGCAAATGACGTTGTAAATCCGGCTGCACATAACGATCCTTCAAGTCCAATTTACGGAATGCCAATTTTGGATGTGGAGAATGCAAAACACATTATTGTAAACAAACGAAGTATGAATGCCGGTTATGCCGGAATTGAGAATGAATTGTTCTTCAACCAAAAAACTTCAATGCTTTTTGGTGATGCCAAAAGTGCTTTAACTGAATTGGTTAACGAACTTAAGAATATGTAATTTTTTTATACTTATAGGTAAAATCGGGCAAGTATTCAATTGAATGCCTGCCCGATTTTCTTTGCAAAAAAATTAACTCACCTGTTCACCGTTTTTCAAAGATGGCTTTGACGCTTTCAACAGCACAATTTCCTTTTGATGATTTTCAACGCCCAAAACCAAACATTCACTGATGAAATTGGCAATTTGTTTGTCCTTAAAATTTACGATGGCCAATATTTGCTTATGCAGCAAATCCTCTTTGGCATATAACTGCGTGATTTGGGCACTCGATTTTTTTATCCCCAAATCTCCAAAATCAATGGTAAGTTGGTAGGCCGGTTTTTTAGCTTTTGGAAAATCAACAACCTCAATAATAGTTCCAATTCTAATATCAACTTTATTAAAATCATCGAAGGTAATTTCTGGTTTATTCATCGTTATTCGTCGGTAATTATAAATTCTGTTCTTCTGTTCATTTGGTGCTCTTCTTCACTGCATTTAACGCCTTTGGCGCAGTTGTTCAACAATTGGGTTTCACCATATCCCCTGCCTGATACACGACTTGGGTCTATGCCATTCGAAATAATATAATCAATCACTTTTTTTGCCCTGTCATTCGTAAGTTTCATATTATAGTCAGCAGCAGCCCTGCTGTCGGTATGCGATTTAATTTCAATTTTCAGGTTCGGATATTTTCTTAAAATGGCAATTACTTTGTTCAATTCGATAGCGGCATCCAGCCTAATTGATGATTGGTTCAAATCAAAATTAATAGTTTTGGTTTTAATCATTTTTTGCTCGCGAACTTCAACAAATTCAATGGATGATTCCATTTGCAACTGTATGTTGATGACTTCATTTGTTTTGTCTGTAGTTTTTATTGTTGAAACAAGATCGTGATAATCTTTTAACGAAACGGTTAACCTGTATGGCATTTCACATTCCAATTTGAAATTAAAAGCCGCATTGTCATCCAAATTTATTTTTGCCAATAATTCCTTTCCTTTATAAATATGTACAATGGCATTTGGCAGCGGCAAATTGGTTTCGCTGTCCGTAACAATGCCACTCAATAATTGAACACATTCAATCGGCGTTAATTTTAGTGTTTTTGTAATTTCTGTTTTATTTTTATCGTCGGCTGCAATGGTTAATTCCACGGTTTCATAATTTTCCTTTTCTGCGACAAGTTTGTAGGTTTCTTTGCAATTTATGTTAAATTTAAAGTTTGAATCTTTACTGATGGTATGTTTTTCGACCAGTTTATTGTTTTGAAATAAGGAAACCTTAACCTGATCTAAAGGCAGATTCGTTTTTAAGTCCAAAATGTTTCCGCTCAACAATTGCTTGCATTCAATCGGCGTTAATTTGATTGATTTTTTGATTTCTGTTTTATTTTTATCGTCCGCTGCAATGGTTAATTCCATTGTTTCATAGTTTTCCTTTTCTGCGACAATTTTATAAGTTTCCTTGCAATTTACATTGAATTTAAAGTTTGAACCTTTGCTGATACTTTGTTTTTCAACCAGTTTATTGTTTTGAAATAAGGAAACCTGAACTTGATCTAAAGGCAGATTCGTTTTTAAGTCCATAATATTTCCGCTCAACAATTGCTTGCATTCAATCGGCGTTAATTTTAGCATTTTTGTGATTTCCGTTTTATTTTTATCATCAGTTGCAATGGTGAATTCCGATGCTTTATAGTTTTCTTTTTCGGCAATGATTTTGTAAGTTTCCTTGCAATTTACATTGAATTTAAAGTTTGAACCTTTGCTGATGGTTTGTTTTTCAACCAATTGATTGTTTTGAAATAAGGAAACCTGGACTTGATCTAAAGGCAGATTCGTTTTTAAGTCCATAATATTTCCGCTCAACAATTGATTGCATTTAACTGGTGTTAATTTTAGCGTTTTGGTGATTTCTGTTTTACTTTTATCATCGGTTGTTATACTTAATTCCGCAGTTTCATAATTCTCCTTTTCTGCGATAATTTTATAAGTTTCTTTGCAGTTTAAGTTGAATTTAAAGTTTGAACCTTTGCTGATGGTTTGTTTTTCAACCAATTGATTGTTTTGAAATAAGGAAACCTGGACTTGGTCCAAAGGTTGGTCGTTAGCATCATTTAAGGTTAAAATATGAATGGTTTGTAAACACTTTTCTTTAAACGCATAAATGTCAACATCGCCTTTGCCCCCACTGCGATTTGAAGTGAAATATCCGGAATTTGAAGTATCAATCACAAAAGCAAAATCATCATATTTGCTGTTAAAAGGAGTCGGTAAATTTATCGCCTGTTGAAAATTGCCATTTTTAAATTCGCTTTTAAAAATATCCAATCCTCCGAGTCCTTTATGTCCGTTTGACGAAAAATAAAGCGTATTGTTTTGGTCAATATAAGGAAATAGTTCCGTTTGTTTTGTATTCACTGTGGGACCTAAATTTTTTGGAGCGCCATAATTTCCTTCATTATTAATATCCACCACATAAATATCCAGTTCGCCATAACCGCCCGGCATATCCGAAACAAAATAGAGTTTTTTCCCGTCTGCGCTCACGGCCGGACTTCGGACAGAATATTCTTTGCTGTTAAAAGTCAGTGGCGTAACATTGGAAATTTCAAAATTTTGGTTTACGGAAGCTTTAAACATATAAAGCGTTTTCCATTTTGCGGAATCTTTCGATTTTAATGCGCTGTAAAAATTATTCCAAGTAAAATAAACCGTTTTAAAATCGGGCGTAAAAGCAATATCCGATTCAAAAAACTTGTTATTTATTTCTTTGTTGAATTTATCAGTTTGAATAATATCCCCATTTTCAGTAATAAGTCCGTGATAGAGTTCCAAAGAAAGTTGTCGGTTGTTAGTTCGTCTCCCACTTTCATCCTTTTTAGAGGATGCGAAAATTACGGAATTATTGCTCGAATACGTCACACCCAATTCGGCGAATTTGGAGTTAATAGACGTGTTTAAAATTTCATAAGTCCCTTCTTGGGCAGCTAAAAAATTAAAAATCAATAACAATAAGAGTTGCAAAACCTTTTTCATAGTAGATTTGTGCTACTTCTTTTTTGATATTTTTTCAAATACCCAAGCGGGTCCAATCAGCAAAAATTGCAAATCCTTAAAAAATGACGGTTTTTTTCCTTCCAACTTATGTCCGTAAAACTGTCCAATCCAAGCGATGATGAAAATAACCAGCGAACTGTAAAATAGCGGACTTACCTCTGATAAAAAATAATTCCCCATCAAACATATTATTGAAAATGTGAGCATTCTTACAAAAGTTGAAAATGACAATCGGATGTAAAAAATGAGCAATAAAATTAAAACCGGCACCGCCCAATTTTCTAAAAATGGATTGTTGATATTTAAATTTTCTGAAATAATGGTTGAGGGAATACTCATTAACATACCAACAATACTAAAAAATATAGCAGGAACGCAAATAAAATGAATTGATTGGTTGGTTTTATTTTGATGACTTTCAGCATATTCATCAAACCACTGATTTAATGTTTTCATATTATTAGTTTGTAGTTGAAATATTTTTTAGCTAATGCAATTTATGTCTTTTTCTCCAATTTTTTCAATTGTTGCTTCGCCCTGAAATTTCCGGAATCAAGCCTTAATGATTTTTGGTAATTTTCAATAGCTTTTAAAGTATCACCGCTTTTCAGATAAGCTTCCCCTAAACTATCATAAACATTTGAACTATTGGGATATAACGCAGCATTAATCTTAAAAACTGCTTTTGACATCTCAAAATTTTTCTCCCTTAAAGCTTTATATCCTAACGAATTTAAATACTTTTCGTCGATTGAACTGTCTAATGAATCTTTTTTCTTGATGGCCAAATAACCATCAAGCGCTTTATCGAATTCCTTGTTTTCCAAATATTCACTTGGAACTATTTCGTCATCTTTCAGCTTTCTGAAATTATATACGATGGGTTTATTTTCTTCTTTTGGAACCAAAACCATATAGGAAGTTTTATTATCCGGATTGGTTAAAAACTGAATTTTCTCATTCATTTCCTTCACAAAAAAAGTAGCATCATCCACTTTTAAAGGTTTTATTTTATTTGCGCCACGCCACGCCA
>Ga0209643_1002091_pt1 | contig 14427 bp, 20 predicted proteins | sample AutmiccBRH37_all_FD_187383 | JGI IMG/M metagenome (GOLD analysis project Ga0209643, IMG submission 187383) | Deep subsurface microbial communities from Mt. Terri, Switzerland - Autotrophic microbial communities BRH/37_all (SPAdes) (version 2) | ecosystem: Environmental > Aquatic > Deep... | reverse complement strand
GCGGAGCGGAAAAATTTCCGGATCTTTCGGGAACGATTCGCCCGCCCGCCCGTTGGTCTGATGTAGCCACATGGCACCGGCCCTCCCCCCTCCCACTGGGTCGCCATGCGGCTATGCCCTGAATGAACAAAGGAGTGAGAGAGATGATGTTGCAGGATGAAAAAGACAGAACCGTAATCGGCAGCGACCGCGTCGACGGCACCACCGTCTATGGCCCGGACAAGGGCAAGATCGGCAAGGTCGACAAGTTGCTGATCGACAAGCGCGGCGGCAATGTGACCGACGTGATCCTTTCCGCCGGCGGATTCCTCGGGATCGGCGACGAGAAGCACAGCATTCCCTGGTCGAAGCTGGACTATGACACCGAGCTCGGTGGCTATTGCATCGACGTGACCAAGGAGCAGCTGATGGATGCGCCGCGCTTCGACAGCACGGACGAGAATCGTCCCTATGACCGCGATTACCAGAGAAGCGTCTATGACTATTGGACGGTGACCCCTTACTGGTAGGTCCAGCGAAGCAAAACAGGACCGGCAGGACCGGTTCGAGGGCCGGGCGAAAGCGATTTCGTCCGGCCTTTTGCTGTTCCGATGGCCCGCCGCGCCTGCAGGCCGCAGCCGCCAGTCCTCCTCCTAGTCGTCGTCTAGTCGTCGTCCTCGACCTTGTCGGGCAGGCCCTCGCGGTCAGTGCCGGCAAAATCCTCCAGCTCGTCCTCGGTCATGCTGTCATACATGTCCTTCGATGCACCTTTCAGTTCGCTGACCCTGGTGTCGCCGCGCTTGGCGGAGAGCGCCGCTCCGGCGGCGCGCTGCTGGGCTTTTGATTTGGCTGGCATTTTTCATCTCCTTTTCGCTCGGGTTCTGGTGTGGATTGCCCCCGGATCAGGGGGGTGGCGGATCCTTCTCCTCGGACGGATCCCAATGGGCGGTAAACGGGGCGCTGGCGATCAACACGGTCAGCACGATGCCGGTGATGATCATTCCTATCCAGATCTCGCCAAAGCCGCAGACCAGTCCGATCGCGCCCGCTACCCAGATTGAGGCGGCGGAACCGGCGCCCTGGACAAAGCTGCCTTCGCGAAACATCGCCCCGGCACCGAGAAAGCCGATGCCGGTGATCACGCCTTCGAATATCCGGCTGGGATCGATCTGGCTCTGCGGATCGACGGTCGATTCCACCAGCTCCATCGCCCCGATCGCGAGTCCGCAGGCCCCGGCCGAGATGATCACGAAGGGCCTGAAATCAATCGGCTTGCGGCGAATGAACCGTTCGAGGCCGATCAGGAACGGCAGAAATGTCGCCGCCCCCAGCCGGCACAGCGCCTCGGCCCAGGATATGCTTTCGGGTCCGGTGAATATGTCCGCCATAGGGGGGAAACGCGCCGGCGGGGAATTTGTTGCACGGGCGGGACGCCTCCAGATTTTGCCGCCCGCGTCATCGATAGGCCGTGATGAACCCCGCTATTTTCCTGCGGTGGCCTTTTTCCATGCCTTCACCCCGGCCAATGCGCCCGGCACATGGCCCTTCACGTTGAGCGAGCTGTGGCTCCAGATGATCTTGCCATCGGGGGCGATGATATAGGTGGTGCGGTTGGATCCGCCCATTACCGGCAGGTTGGCGTCATAGGCCTTGATCACCTGCTTGCTGCCAACCGCGACCGCGAACTTGCTGCGGCATTCCTCGACCGAGAATTTCTTCAGGGTGTCGATGTCGTCGGCGCTGATGCCGATGACGGTGGCGCCCATCGCGTTGAATTCGTCGGTGGCCTCGGCAAACTGGTTCGCCTCGATCGTGCAGCCCGAGGTGAAGGCCTTGGGGTAGAAATAGAGCACGACCGGGCCTTTTTTGAGCGCGTCTTTCAGGTGGAAGGTGAACGGCTTGCCGCCGAGCACGGCCTGGGTGGTGAAGTCCATCGCCCTGGCTCCGCTCGGCAGCGCGGCCATCGCAGCAGGCGCTGCGAGCGGGGCGAGGGAACAGGCAGCGAGCGAGAAATATAGTGCGGATTTGCGAAAGATCATGAGACTTCTCCGGATGAGATCGGGGGGCGAGGTTTTGTTCAGGCGCATTATGGTGGAAATATAGCGGATGGCATAGGGCGATTTTGCATCGGGCAACATATGTATCAATAACCGTAGTCTGGCCGAGACGGTGCCAGCCATGGCTGCGCCCCACGCCACTATTTTCCCGGCAATGGCCCAAAGCCTCTGGTAAAAGGCGCGGCGATCCCATAGCCCGTGCCTGCATCAAAACGGAGTCCCGCAATGACCGATCCTGTCGAAACATCCCGCCTCGAAACCATGGCCGTCCACGCCGGGACCGCACCGGACCCGGTGACCAACGCGCGGATCACGCCGATCTACCAGACCGCATCCTATGTCTTCGACGATGCCGCCCATGCCGCCGACCTGTTCAATCTCGATGCCTTCGGCAATATCTACAGCCGGATCATGAACCCCACCAACGGCGCGCTCGAGGGCAAGATCGCGGCGATGGAGGGCGGCGTCGGCGCGCTGGCGGTGGCGTCCGGCCATGCGGCGCAGCTGCTGGTGTTCCATGTGCTGATGGACCCCGGCGCGCATATCGTCGCGGCGAAGAAGCTCTACGGCGGCTCGCTCAACCAGCTTGGCCACAGCGTCAAGAAATTCGGCTGGAATGTCAGCTTCGTCGATGCCGATGATGTCGGCGCGGTCAAGGATGCGATCACCGACGACACCCGCTGCGTGTTCATCGAAAGCCTCGCCAATCCCGGCGGCGTGGTGCAGGATATCGCGGCGATCGCCGCGGTCGCGCACGCGGCCGGCATCCCGCTGGTCGTCGACAATACCATGGCCTCGCCGGTGCTCTGCCGCCCGATCGAGCATGGCGCGGATATCGTCGTCGAAAGCGGCACCAAATTCCTCGGCGGGCACGGCAATTCGATTGCCGGCCTGATCATCGATAGTGGCAAGTTCGACTGGACGCGGAGCGAGAAGTTCGCCTTTCTCAACCGGCCCAACCCCAGCTATCACGGCAAGGTCTTCACCGAGGCCTTTGGCGAAATGGCTTTCATCCTGGCGGCGCGGGCCTTGTCGCTGCGCGATCTCGGCCCGGCGCTGGCGCCGTTCAACGCCTTCCAGATCCTGACCGGGATGGAAACGCTGGCGCTGCGCATGGAGCGGCACTGCGACAATGCGCTGGCGCTGGCGAAATGGCTGCAGGGCCGGGGCGAAGTCGAATGGGTCTCCTATGCCGGGCTGCCGGACAGCAAATATTATGCGCTGGCGCAGAAATATCTCGGCGGCAAGGGCGGGGCGGTGTTCACCTTTGGCCTGAAGGGCGGCTATGATGCGGGCGTCAAGCTGGTCAGCGCGGTCAAGCTGTTCAGCCATCTCGCCAATATCGGCGATACGCGGTCGCTGATCATCCATCCCGCCTCGACCACTCACAGCCAGCTGTCGGCCGAGGAACTGGTCGCCGCCGGTGCCGGACCGGACGTGGTGCGGCTGTCGGTCGGGATCGAGCATATCGACGATATCATCGCCGACATGGCGCAAGCGCTGGAGTCGCTGTGATGAGCGAAGGCGCAGGTGACTATGTCTATGACGAGGACAGCGGCGAATGGCTGAGTCCGGAGGATGCGGCGGCGCGGTCGAGCGGACCGGAGGTGCTCGACGCGGTGGGTAATATCCTGGCCGACGGCGATGCCGTCACCCTGATCAAGGATCTCAAGGTCAAGGGCGCGGGCCAGACGCTGAAGCGGGGCACGCTGATCAAGTCGATCCGGCTGACCGGCGACGCGCAGGAGATCGATTGCCGGCACGAGGGCATCAAGGGCCTGGTGCTGCGCGCCGAATTTGTCAAAAAACGCGGCTGAGGCGAATAGCGGTGTTGCGGTGCAACAAGTTTCTGATTAGGCAAGGCCGCGCCAACTCCCTGCAACAGGACTTCCGATGACCAACATATCCAAAGCTCTCGGCCGTATCCAGCCTTCCGCGACTCTCGCCATGTCGGCGAAGGTTTCCGAACTCAAGGCGGCGGGCGTGGATGTCATCGGCCTGTCGGCGGGCGAACCGGATTTCGACACGCCGGATTTTGTCAAGGAAGCCGCGATTCAGGCGATCCGCGACGGCGACACCAATTATACCGTGGTCGACGGCACGCCGGCGCTGAAGGCGGCGATCATCGGCAAGTTCCAGCGCGACAATGGCCTGACCTATGCGCCCAGCCAGATCACCGTCAACAATGGTGGCAAGCATACATTGTTCAACGCGCTGGTGGCGACGCTGGACGAGGGCGATGAAGTGATCATCCCGGCGCCCTATTGGGTCAGCTATCCCGATATCGTGAATTTTGCGGGCGGTGTTCCGGTCATCATCGAGGCTGGCGCGGACCAGGGCTACAAGATCACTCCGGCGCAGCTCGAGGCCGCGATTTCGCCCAAGACCAAATGGCTGATCCTCAACTCGCCTTCCAACCCGACCGGCGCGGCCTATAGCGCGGAGGAGCTGAAGGTGCTCGCGGACGTGATCCTGCCGCACCAGAATCTGATGGTGATGGCCGACGATATGTACGAGCATATCTGGTATGCCGACTTCCCGTTCGCGACCATCGCTCAGGTCTGCCCGGACCTTTATGACCGGACGCTGACCGTGAACGGCGTTTCCAAGGCCTATGCGATGACCGGTTGGCGGATCGGCTATGCCGGCGGTCCGGCCTGGCTGATCAAGGCAATGGCCAAGTTGCAGTCGCAGTCGACCTCCAACCCCAGCTCGATTTCGCAGGCCGCCGCAGTGGCCGCGCTGAACGGCCCGCAGGATTTCCTGATCGAGCGCAACGCCGCCTTCGAACGGCGCCGCGATCTGGTCGTCTCGATGCTGAACGATACGCCGGGCCTCGAATGCCCGACACCGGAAGGGGCCTTCTATGTCTATCCGGATGCCAGCGGCGTGATCGGCAAGGTGACGCCAAAGGGGGCAGTGATCGAAACCGACGAGGATCTGATCGCCTATTTCCTGGACGAGGCACAGGTTGCCGCCGTCCATGGCGCGGCCTTTGGGCTCTCGCCGGCCTTCCGGATCAGCTATGCAACCTCCGAAGAAATGCTGATCGAAGCCTGTACCCGGATCCAGCGAGCCTGTTCGGCGCTGAGGTAAATAGAAAAGCTTGTCGTCGGCAAACTGAATATGCCCCTGTGATCAGGTTCACAGCGCGGACAGGAAGACTATATTAGAAACTGTAACCAACAGGCGGGATGTTTCGAACAAACAGATAGCCCCAAGGAACAGAGCATGATGAAAATATTCAAGTCCGATCTGACCTACAGCCTTGGCGGCGGCTTCATTGCCGGCGCGCTGATGCTGTTTCTGATGCAACCCGCGGAGCAGCGGTCCGACCTCGGCAACAATCTGTCGTCTACCGTCAGCGCCGCCAGCCAGTTGCTCAGCTAGGCTGTTATGAACCCGGTCCTTTCCAGAACGATTGCATTCGGCTTTGCCTTTGCTGCAATGGGTGCGGTGTGGGCCGGTATTCAGTCTGCCACGCCCCGGGATCGGGCATCCGGCGTTTCCTTTGTCACGGAGGCCCATGCGGCGGAGAAAGCGACCATCATCCCGACGCCGCGCGTTGATGCCGCCGAAAGCGGAAAGCGCGCCGTTGCGATATTTGCCGGCGGGTGTTTCTGGGGCGTGGAGGGGGTCTTCGAACATAGCAAGGGCGTGATCAGCGCGTCGTCCGGCTATCATGGCGGTACCAAAGGCAGCGCTTCCTACCAGCTGGTCAGTGCCGGTCTCACCGACCATGCAGAGGCCGTGCGCGTTGTCTATGATCCGCGGCAGATAAGCTATGGCAAGCTTATGCAGATATATTTCTCGGTCGTCGCCGACCCGACAATGCTCAATGCCCAGGGCCCCGATCGGGGCAAGCAGTATCGCAGCGCGCTGGTGCCGATGAACGGCGGGCAGGCAAAAGCGGCCCGCGCTTATATCGCGCAGCTGGCGAAAGGCCGTTACTGGAAGAATCCGATTGTGACGCGAATAGAGACCTACAAGGCCTTCTATCCCGCCGAGGCCTATCATCAGGATTTCATGCAGAAAAATCCGCGCCAGGGCTATATCGTGCGCTGGGACAAGCCAAAGCTGGCCAATCTCAAGCAGTATTTTCCCGCCCAGTACAGGGCAACGCCCGTATCCTGAGACAGCGGGTTGTTTAACCCGCTGTTAGCTTCGCCCTGCTATGGGATTGGTCAGCAACAGAGGCCAAAATGGTAAATCACGAGTTTGAAATCCTGATCGCAATCGCCGCACTGGTCGTCGGTTGCGCATTTCTGTGGATCGCCCGCATCGACGCCCGCTAGCCGCCAGTTCTATTTCGGGCTGAGCACCATCAGCATCTGACGGCCTTCCAGCTTCGGATAGGCTTCGACCTTGGCGGTTTCCTTCATGTCTTCCTGCACCCGGACGAGCAATGCCATGCCGAGTTGCTGGTGCGACATTTCGCGACCACGGAAGCGCAGGGTGACCTTCACCTTGTCGCCATTGTCGATGAACTTGTTCACGTTGCGCATCTTCACGTCATAATCATGATCGTCGATATTCGGACGCATCTTGATTTCCTTGACGTCCTGAACCTTTTGCGTCTTGCGCGCGGCATTGGCCTTTTTCTGGGCCTCATATTTGAACTTGCCGACGTCGAGATATTTGGCGACCGGAGGCTGCGCATTGGGAGAGACTTCGACCAGATCAAGGCCAACTTCTGCTGCTCGCTCGATCGCTTCGCTGGTTTTCATCACGCCAAGGTTCTCGCCCTTGTCGTCGATAACCCTGACGGTATCGGAATTGATCAGATCGTTGAAGCGCGGGCCACCTTTGACGGGTGGCGTGGGGCGACGAGGGGGTGCAGCTATGTTAAATACTCCTGAGTGGTTGTTTATGCTGGCTCATTAGCCGCAAAGCTTACGGGAATAAAGCCTTCTTGATAGCGAAAGAGATATAAGCCCCATAAGCCGTGGTGCGAATGCAACAGCTTGATGTCTATATCGCTATTCAGCAGCTGAATTCAAGTCCGGTGCCAGCGCCTCTTTCTGCAACATCGCCACGGCTTCGTCCAGCGTCAGGAACTCCTGTTCCTTCTGGCCCAGCCGACGCAGCGCCACCTTGCCTTCTTCGGCCTCCCGCATGCCAACGACGAGAATATTCGGTACCTTGCCGACAGAATGCTCGCGCACCTTGTAGTTGATCTTTTCGTTGCGCAGGTCCGCCTCGACCCGGAGTCCAGCCGCCTTGAGTTTTGCAACGGCCTGTTCGGCATAGGGATTGGCATCGGTTACAATCGTGGCCACCACCGCTTGGGTGGGGGCGAGCCAGAGCGGCAGCTTGCCGGCATAATGTTCGATCAATATGCCGATGAACCGTTCGAACGTGCCCAGGATCGCGCGGTGCAGCATGACCGGACGGTGGCGGCTGCCATCTTCGCCGATGTAACTCGCGTCCAGCCGTTCCGGCAGCACCGTGTCCGCCTGGATCGTGCCGACCTGCCAGGTGCGGCCGATCGCATCGGTCAGGTGGAATTCCAGCTTGGGTGCATAAAATGCCCCTTCGCCGGGCAATTCTTCCCAGCCATAGGCTTCGGTTGCGCGACCGGCTTTCGCCACCGCGTCCCGCAAGATCTGTTCGGACCTGTCCCACTCTTCATCCGAACCAAAGCGTTCATCGGGACGGAGTGCCAGCTTGATCTGGTAATCGCCGAAACCGAGGTCGCGGTAAACTGCATCCAGCAAGTCGCAAAAGTCGACAATCTCGTCGATCAACTGGTCTTCGCGGCAGAATATATGCGCATCGTCCTGGGTGAACTGCCGCACGCGCAGCAGCCCGTGCAACGCGCCATGCGGTTCGTTGCGGTGACAGCAGCCAAATTCCGCCATCCGGATCGGCAGGTCGCGATAGCTTTTGATACCCTGTTTGAACACCAGTACATGGGCGGGGCAGTTCATTGGTTTCATCGCCATCATGCCAGCGGTGCCGGTGATGACCGGCCCTTCGCCTTCGGCATCGGGCACCTCGTCCGGCACGGCGAACATATTCTCCGAATATTTGCCCCAGTGGCCCGATTTCTGCCACTGGTTGACATCCATCAGCTGCGGCGTCTTGATCTCGTCATAGCCTGCAGCGTCAAGTTGGCGGCGCATATAGCGTTCCAGCTCGCGCCAGATGAAATAGCCCTTGGGATGCCAGAAGCAGGAGCCCTGCGCCTCGTGCTGGAAGTGGAACAGGTCCATTTCCTGGCCGAGCTTGCGGTGGTCGCGCTTGGCCGCTTCCTCGAGGCGCAGCAGATGGACGCCCAGCTGTTTCTTGTTGAGCCAGCCGGTGCCGTAGATACGCGACAATTGCGGATTGCGCTGGTCGCCGCGCCAATAGGCGCCGGACACGCGCATCAGCTTGAAGGCCTGCGGATCGAGCTTGCCGGTGGAGGCGAGATGCGGTCCGCGGCACATGTCCATCCAGTCGTCGCCGGACCAGTAGACCGTGATCTCGTCGCCTTCCGGCAGTTCGGCAGCCCATTCGGCCTTGAACGTCTCGCCATCCTTCTGCCAGCGGGCGATCAGGTCGTCGCGGTCCCAGACTTCCCGGCGCAGCGGCTTGTCGGCGGCGATGATCCGCTTCATCTCGTCCTCGATCTTCGGCAGGTCCTCGTCGGTGAAGGGATCACCGGCGGGCGCGAAGTCATAATAGAAGCCGTCATCGGTCGACGGACCAAAGGTGATCTGCGTGCCCGGAAACAGATTCTGCACCGCTTCGGCGAGCACATGGGCATAATCATGGCGGGCCAGTTCCAGCGCATCGGCTTCGTCGCGCGACGTCACCAGGGCCAGCTCGGTATCTTGCTCCAGCGGCCGCATGATGTCGCGCAGCTCGCCGTCAATCTTCGCGGCAAGTGCAGCTTTTGCAAGGCCCGGTCCGATATCCGCCGCGATCTGTGCGGGGGTGGTGCCCGATGTCACTTCGCGCGAGCTACCGTCGGGAAGGGTGATCTTGATCATCTTGGTCATGGGCTCTGGTCATCTCAAAGTTTGTCAAAGTTGGGGCCAATGAAGCGAAAAAGCCGCCTTCATCGACCTGGATCGGACTTAGTCTTTTGGGGTTTCAAGTCAACCAAATCAGGGGGAGACCGGGAACATAGAAGAAGGGCACAGCCGCCTCATGAGATTTTATGTAAGGGACCCTTGACATTTGATCGCGAATCGATCAGTTAAGTCAAGGAAGCATGACAAAATGTCCATGTAGCTTGATGGAGAATTACCATGAAATTGAAACGTTGTTCGGGCCGGGCCATGACCCCCAATGAGAATATTGCCATTTGGGCGGCTTTGACCATCCTGTTTCTGTCGGTCCTGTGACGGGGGGCAAGGATGGGCCCGGCTTGTGGCGCAAGCTGTGCAGGTTGATCAAGCCGGACTGGCTGTTTGCCCTGCTGCTGCTGTTTGGCATCGGCCTTCTGGCGCTCGGTGATCCGGGGACGAGCGACAGCCTTGGCTCGCCGGCTCCGCTGTTCCCGAGACTGTTGTTGCTGATCGGGATTGTATTTTTCCTGGCGCTTTTCGCAACTTTCGGTGCGGCTCTCGACCGGCGCAAGCTGGATGACTATTATTTCCAGCTGATGGCAAACGGGGCGATCATCGCCGTCGTGACGACCCTGTTCACGAACATGATATGGGGCATGCTGGATGATCTGCTGCCGGCTTTGTCGGGAGACGAACTGGCCGGGGCGCTGATAGGAAGCTGGAGTCTTGGCTATTTCTTCTACCGTTTTCGCGGGCTCAACGCATGAAAAACCGTCTCAAGGTGCTTCGCGCGGAGCGGAACTGGTCGCAAGCCGACCTTGCCGATCAGCTCAAGGTTTCGCGGCAGAGCGTGAATGCGATCGAAACCGGCAAATATGACCCTTCCCTTCCCCTCGCGTTCAAGATCGCCGACCTGTTCGAGATGACTATCGAACAGATTTTTCTGCCCGGTTGAAAGCCTGCAATATTTTTGATGCGCTGCCATCAAAGTTAATTTAGGCTCTACCAATGTCGGAACCTGCGAACGCATGGCTTATTGATGGCAAAAGTGCCCTGAAACGACCGGTACGGATCGAAGTGATTGGCAAGACCTTCTTGCTCTATGAACAGCAATGGCGGAGCGAGACCTTTTTTTTCGGTGATCTGGTGTACCGCGGGAAGCAAGGCGAATCCCATGTCTTCGGTCTCGAGGATGGCATCAAGGATCGGCCGAAATGGAAGCTTGGGATCAAGGGTGAAATTCCCGCCGAACTTTCTGCCTTGCTCCCTTCACCCAAGCCGCCAATGATTTCCAATATCGGCATGCTGATCATTGCCTTTCTGTGTCTCGCCATCGTTTATCTTGCGGCCGCCTAGACCACCGCACCTTCTCACCCCGGATTTTTTGGCTATAGGGCAGGAGATGGACCCCCGCCTTCGCGGGGGCAGGAATTGGGGACCATATGGAAGACGATATTCTGTATCTTGATCGACCCGGCGGCGCTTCGCTGGCCTATTGCTATACACCGCCCAAACCGGGCGTGAAGGGCACGACATTGGTGTTCCTGCCCGGCTATATGTCGGACATGGAAGGCAGCAAGGCGCTGGCGCTTGACGCCTGGGCGAAAGGGCAGGGGCGGGCGATGCTGCGACTCGACTATGCCGGATGCGGCGCGAGCGGCGGCGCGTTCGAGACCCAAAGCCTGACCGGCTGGCGCGATGACGTGCTGTTTCTGATCGACAGGGTGACCTCGGGATCGATCACGCTGATCGGCTCGTCCATGGGGGGCTGGTTGATGCTGCTGGTCGCCCTGTCGCGTCCGATGCGAATAAAAAATCTGGTCGGCATCGCTGCGGCACCGGACTTTACCGACTGGGGCTTCACCCAGGAACAGAAAATGACCATTTTGCGGGACGGCAGGCTGGAGGAAGAGAGCGCCTATTCGGATGAACCCTATGTCACCACCCAGACCTTCTGGCAGTCGGGCGAGGCCAGCCGGCTGCTGCACAAGGACATTGCCTTTGATGGCGCAGTGCGGCTGCTGCACGGCCAGAAAGACGCTGATGTGCCATGGGAATATAGCCTCGAGACGGCCAGGAAGATCCGTTCAGATGATGTGCAGGTCCATCTGGTAAAAGATGGCGATCACCGCCTGTCGCGCGATCAGGACATTGGCTTGCTGATCGACGTGGTCGCGCGACTGGGCTGAATCCCGGCTTCATTCCCTCCAGTCTTGAACGGACCTTTCATTCATGATTTCGTCACTGCTCCTGCCCCTGTTGATGCAATCGGCTACCCCATTCGGATCCCCGATAGACCCGGTAATGCGTCCTTCCGAAACCAGGCCCGAAACAAAGGCCGAGCCGTCGGTGCCGAAAGCGAAAAGCCCGCTGGACATCCGGTTCATGCAGTGCGTCGACGAGGCGGCAGAGGATCCGGGCAAAGGTCTGCTGGCAGCGAATAAATGGCAGATCGAAGGCGGCGGATATCTGGCCCGCAATTGCCTCGGCTTTGCCTATGCGGAACTGCAGGACTGGACCAAGGCGGTTCCGGAATTCGTCCAGTCTGCCGAGGGAGCGGAAGCTGCGGGCGACGAACGGGCTGCAATATTTTGGTCCCAGGCCGGCAATGCCGCGCTCGCCAGTGGCAATTATCCGGTCGCTTTGCAACATCTCGAGGCTGCGCTGGCGCAAGACACGCTCAATGGCCTGTTAAAAGGTGAAGTGTATCTTGATATGGCGAGGGCGCATGTCGCCCTGAATCAATATGATCTGGCAAAGCAGCAATTTGCTCTGGTCCACGAAATCGTCCCCGAGGACCCGCTCGGCTGGCTCTTGTCGGCCACATTGGCACGGCGGACGGGTGATCTGGCGCTGGCCAAATCGGATATCGCAAGGGCCGCCAAGCTGGCCCTCACCGATCCCGCGATCGCACTTGAGGCGGGGAATATCGCCTATGAAGCCGGCGACGTTGTGAACGCCAAGAGCAATTGGGAACAGGCGATCAAATTCGGGCCGGACAGCGTATCGGCAAAAGCCGCAAAGCGCTATCTGTCGCAGCTGGTGACCAGCGTCGAGGAATAGCCAGATGCGGGCCAGCTTGCGGACCGTGAAGCGACCCGACCTTAATCGAGATAGAAATTCACCGTCGTCACCACGCGCACCTTCTTGTAGGGCGTGTCGGTGACGCCATAGCCGCCGGCATCGCCATCGCGGCTGTCGATGCTGAAATAGCCCTGGGTGGCGGATTTTATGCCGCCGACATCCGTGCCGCTATCCTCCGCGAACTGTTCGGCAGACTTGCGGGCATCCTTGGTCGCTTCCGCCACCATTTCGGGCTTGATATCCTCGAGCTTGGTGAAGGTGTAGCTCATCCCGGACCCGTCTTCGAGCACGACGCCCCGGCGGACCAGATCAAATTGGCGGGCGACCGCAGCCTGGGCCTTGTCAATATCAACGGTGCGCAGGCTGAGCCGCTGGCGGATGGTATATTGGGGGATGCCGTCGTTGCTGTACTGGTTTACGTTCGCGCCGGTTGGCTGGAGGGCGTCTGCCTTGAAGCCGAGTTCCTTGAAAAAGCTGGTGATCGCAGTCGTGTCACGGTCGATATCGGCCTGCGCGCTTTGCAGGTCGGTCGACTGGGCGCTGTAGGCAATGGTCCAGGTGGCGAGATCGGCGGTAACGTCGCGCTCGGCCAGCCCGCGCACGGTGACGCTGCGGTCCGCCATTTTGGCGCGGAGCAGACCATCGCCGAGCAGGTAGCCACCCGCAACCAGACCAATGGTCAGCAGGCCCGCGCTCGCCAGCCAGACCTTGTTCCTGCTCTCGATAAATTTCTCGCTCATCACTCTTTCCCTCCGTTCAAAAGCCGCATAGGCTGTTCCACATGACCCGGACGAGATTTGCAGCGCATGCGATGAACCGTTTCTGAATAGCGATGAATGGAGATTTTCCATGACGATAAAATATCTGCACACGATGCTGAGAGTCAGCGATCCCGACGCGACCGTCGAATTTTTCGGGCATCTGGGGCTGCAGGAAGTGCGCCGCTACGACAGCGAGCAGGGGCGCTTTACCCTGATCTTTCTGGCCGCCCCGGGGCAGAAGGACGTGGCCGAGGTTGAACTGACCTATAACTGGCCGCCCGAAGACGGCAGTGCGCCCGAGCAATATGAAGGTGGCCGCAATTTCGGTCATCTCGCCTATGCGGTCGACGATATCTATGCCTTGTGCCAGAAACTGATGGACGCGGGTGTGACGATCAACCGGCCGCCGCGGGACGGTCATATGGCATTCGTGCGTTCACCGGACAATATTTCCGTCGAATTGCTGCAGAAGGGGAAAAATCTTCCGGTGCAGGAGCCCTGGGCAAGCATGGAAAATATCGGCGAGTGGTAGGTGCCTGATCGCGTTCAGAGGGTCGCGGTTCCGGCTGGTTTCTCCGGCTTTCTTGTCGATATATCAACCCAGACAATCTGGTTGCGGCCGTTGTTCTTGGCATCATAAAGGCGCCGGTCGGCGGTCGCCATCACACTGCGCAGGGAAGCGCGCCTGCCGATCGAGGCGAGGCCGACGGAGAATGTCACCGGCTCGCGGATTTCCGGTACCTCGTCATCGATCGCCTGGATTAGCATCTGGCAGATTTCGGCAAGCGTGTTGGCCGGATAATTTTTGCGCTTCTGCCGGCTGTCGTTGTGCATCAGCAGCGTGAATTCCTCGCCGCCGATGCGGGCAGCGAAATGCGGTGTCGCATTGAGCGTGCGGCCGACTACCTGCAGCACCGTATCGCCAATCTCGTGGCCATAACGGTCATTGACCCGCTTGAAGAAATCAATGTCGATAATCGCAAGATGACTGTAGCGCCATTCGTGCCGGTTGCGCTCGAATTCCCGCTCGAAGGACCGGCGATTGTGCAACATGGTCAATCCGTCGGTATCGGCCAGCACGGTCAATTCGGCCTGCTGGCGCAACGTATGTTCATGCCGCTGGCGCAGCCGTAAAATCCGATTGGCTACACCGAGCGCGAGAATGACGGTTTCCAGCACCAGCATGAAATAGAGGCCATAGTCCAGAATCGGCCAGCCGATATAGAGGTCCATGCCGCGCGCCACCCGGTCGAGGCTGAACAGGATGATCGGGGTCCAGCCCGCGATCTGGAACCAGATCGCCCGGCTGCCCCGGCGCAGCGCATGACCCATCGCGTAGAGCACCACGAAAAAGACCGGCAGGAAGGAGGCGTGATAGTAATTGCGGGCATCCATGCTGTAGCCGCCGTCGATCCGCATGACCGAAGCCGTGACAATGACCGGCAACAGCGCCGTTGCCGTGATGAGGGCTTGCAGCCAGGGGGCGATTTTGCCCGGTTCGACAAAGCGAAGCAGGAAAAAGCCGCCGGCACCGACTCCGATTGCGAG
>Ga0209643_1002089_pt1 | contig 14432 bp, 13 predicted proteins | sample AutmiccBRH37_all_FD_187383 | JGI IMG/M metagenome (GOLD analysis project Ga0209643, IMG submission 187383) | Deep subsurface microbial communities from Mt. Terri, Switzerland - Autotrophic microbial communities BRH/37_all (SPAdes) (version 2) | ecosystem: Environmental > Aquatic > Deep... | reverse complement strand
GACCGTCGCCGTGCGGTTCGGCTTTTTCATGGTCCAGATCGCGTCCATGATTGCGATGGGGGTCCTTCTCGCACTCGCCGCGACCAGCGCCCCCGCGGCGGGCTAGGACGCGCGCGCAAGGCTGGTTTTGCGCGGGCAACGGGGCCTTGCGCGGCGGGAGATTAATATTTTAGTTATCCTATTCCCGTTCTCTACCAGCAGACGAAGTTCGATGGTGGGAGACCCAGTTCAGATGTCACAGCGTCCGCGATTCACACTCGCTCGTCTCCCGCTCATCTGGCTCGCTGCCGGCACTTTGCTCGCGGCCTGCGGCGACGGCGGCGACAAGAAACTCATCGCGCAAGGCGAGCAGATTTTCCAGCAGCAATGCACGATCTGCCACGCCATCAGCTCCCAGCAATTCGGCATGACCGGGCCCTATCTCGGCGGGATCGTGGGACGCAAGGCCGCTGCGGCCGAAAATTTCGCCTATTCCGATGCCTTTGCCGCCGCCGATTTCGTCTGGGACGAGGCCAGGCTCGACGCCTACCTCGCCGAGCCGCTCAAGGTGGTTCCGGGCAATGCGATGGGCTTTTTCGGCATGCCCGATGCGGACGCGCGCAAGGCGCTGGTCGCCTATCTCGCGCAAACGAAGAAATAGCCGGGTGACCGCGCGCAAACATCTGGGAGTGCCCGCGCCGTGAACGGTTTCGATAATTTCATCGACACGCGGAAGATCGACAACGGCACCCGCATTGAAACCGACCTGTGCATTATCGGCAGCGGCGCGGCGGGCATCACGCTGGCACGCGAGTTCGCCGGCTCGCAGACACGCATCGCCCTGCTTGAAACGGGCGGCCTGAATTTCGAGGCCGACACGCAGCAACTGGGCACGATCCAGGTGGTCGGACGCCCCTATCCGGTCGAGCAATGCCGGCTGCGCTATTTCGGCGGCACCACCAACCACTGGGGCGGGCATTGTTCGCGCCTTGAAGCCATCGACTTCGAAGAGCGCGACTGGATCCCCGACAGCGGGTGGCCATTCGGGCGCGACTACATGATGCCGTTTTACGAGCGCGCCCACCACGTGATCGAGCTGGGCAGCCTCGATTACGACGCCGCCAGCATCGCGGCGAAGCTGAATTACAAGCTCTTCCCGTTCGATCCGCTGAAAGTCCGCACCAGCCTGTCGCGCTATCATGCGCAGCGCTTCGGCATCCGCTACGGCGCGGAACTCAATTCGTCCGGCAACATCACGACCTATCTTTACGCGACGGTCACATCGCTCGATCTCGATCCGGGACACCGCTTCGTCTCGCAGGTCACCGTCAAGACGCTTGCGGGAAATACCGTGACCGTCGCCGCCAAGCGCTTCGTCGTCGCCACCGGCGGCATCGAAAACGCGCGCCTCCTGCTCGACAGCAATGAAGCCCAGCCTAAAGGCATCGGCAACGGCCATGATCTCGTCGGGCGATACTTCATGGAGCATATCGCTTACCCCAAGAGCGTCATTCGTCCGCCCGTCATGGACCCGGCCTATGACATCTACACGGGCGAGCGCCCCTATCTCGACGGCGACCCGGTGGGTGTACGCTGCCATCTGGCGCTGCATCAGGATCTGACGCGCGAGTTGCGCATTCCAAAATTCAGAACCGAAATCGGGCTTGCAAAGGTTCCTCTGCACGCACCGTTTTCCGCTGGTTTCTCGATGGACGACATCACCAATCTCATGGAGCGCGCAGGTTCCAAGCTCGACCGCGTCATCAACGGCGCGCCGTGGCATCCCACGTGCTACGAGCTGCTCAACTACACCGAGCAGGTCCCCAATCCGAGCAGCCGCATCTCTCTGTCCACGGACAAAAATGCGCTCGGCCAGCATTTGACCAAGATGGATTGGCGCCTGACCGAACTGGGCCGCGAAGGCATCCGGATTGCGCACCGCGTCATCGCCGAAGAGGTCGGCCGCAGCGGCTTCGGGCGGTATCTCGGCTTCCTCCCCGAGGAGGAGGAGCGCATTCTCGACGGCGCGGTCGGCGGCATGCATCACATGGGCACCACGCGCATGCACGACGACCCCAGGCGCGGCGTGGTGGACCGCAACTGCAAAATCCATGGGCTGGAAAATATCTATATGGCAGGCTCGTCCGTCTTCCCGAGCTGCGGGTGGCCCAATCCGACGCTGACGATCACCGCGCTGTCGCTGCGGCTTGCGGATCACCTGAAATCGGAGATGACCTTCCATGGCTGACACGATCGATCGCCGCACGCTGATCGGCGCCTTTGCCGCCGCCACCGCTATTCTGGTCGCGCCTGACAGCGGCTGGGCAATGCCCCCGGCGTCGCTCGAAGCGCGGCTCGCCGCGCTTGCTGCAAGCGAGCCACGGTCTGCCCACGCGATTGGGCGCGCCTATCTGGCGACGCACCCCACGCCGGGCACGCTGCGCGACATTCATGCCGCGCTCTGCGCGCGCCTGAGGCTTGATAGCGCTTCGCGCGGGCCCGACAACCACGCGCTCGCCGACCGCATCGACGCCGCAATCCGTGCGGATTTCGCGCACGGTGATACCGTCACCTTGAGCGGCTGGGTGATGTCAAAGACCGAACTTCAGCTGTGCGCCCTCGCCGCGCTGGGCTGCTGAGGCGCTAGCTCTTCGCGTCCTTTTGCGGGAGCGCGATGCGCAGGTGGAGTTCGCGCAAATGATGGGCGGGCACTTCGGACGGCGCGCTCATCATCAGGTCCTGCGCCTGCTGATTCATCGGGAACATCACGACCTCGCGGATGTTTTCCGCGCCCGCCAGCAGCATGACGATACGGTCGATGCCCGGCGCAATGCCGCCATGGGGCGGCGCGCCGTAATGAAACGCGCTGAACATGCCGCCGAACCGCGTCTCCAGAACCGAGCGATCATGGCCCGCGATCTCGAACGCCTTGACCATGACGTCCGGGCGGTGATTTCGGATCGCACCCGACGACAACTCGATGCCATTGCACACGATGTCGTACTGATAGGCGAGGATGTCGAGGGGATCCTTGGTCTCAAGCGCTTCCAGCCCGCCCTGCGGCATCGAAAAGGGATTGTGCGAGAAATCGATCTTCTTTTCTTTGTCGTTGAACTCGTACATCGGAAAATCGACGATCCAGCAGAACTCGAAGCCGTCGGTCTTTGAAAGCCCGAGCTCGCGCCCGATCCGCGTGCGCGCCTGACCGGCCAGCGTGGCGGCCTTGTCGGCGGGACCGGCGGAAAAGAAGACGGCATCGCCCGATCCGATCCCGGCCGCCTTGGCGATCTCGGCCTGAACCCCGGCAGGAATGAATTTCGCGATCGGTCCCTTGCCGCCTTCGGCATCGAAAATGATATAGCCGAGCCCGGCTGCGCCTTCGCTGCGCGCCCAGTCGTTGAGCTTGTCGAAGAACGAACGCGGCTGGGTGCCGGCGCCGGGCGCGGGGATCGCGCGCACCACGCCGCCCGCCTCGATCACCTTCTTGAACGCATTGAACGTGACGTCCTTGTGCGCGAATTGCGCGCTCACGTCCGCGATGATCAGCGGGTTGCGCAGGTCGGGTTTGTCGGAGCCGTATTTGAGCATCGCCTCCTTGTAGGGAATGCGCGGGAACGGCCGCGCCGAGATGGCGCGCCCATCGGCGAACTCCTCGAACAGGCCGTGCAGCACCGGCTCGATCGCCTGAAACACATCTTCCTGCGTGACGAAGCTCATCTCGATATCGAGCTGGTAAAATTCGCCGGGCGAGCGGTCGGCGCGCGCGTCCTCGTCGCGAAAACACGGCGCGATCTGGAAGTAGCGGTCGAAGCCCGCGATCATGGTGAGCTGCTTGAACTGCTGGGGCGCCTGCGGCAGCGCATAGAACTGCCCGGGATGCAGGCGCGAAGGCACCAGAAAGTCGCGCGCGCCTTCCGGAGACGACGCGGTGAGAATCGGCGTCTGGAACTCGGTGAAGCCCCCCGCCACCATGCGGCTGCGCAGCGAGTGAATGACCTTCGAGCGCAGCACGATATTCTTGTGCATCTTCTCGCGGCGCAGATCGAGATAGCGGTATTTGAGGCGGATGTCTTCGGGATATTCCTGATCGCCAAACACCGGCATCGGCAGGTCGTCCGCCGGCGAGAGCAGCTCGAAGCTTTCCACCTGAAGCTCCACATCGCCGGTCGGCAGCGCCGGGTTGACCGTTTCGGCCGGGCGCGCCACGACCGTGCCGGTCAGCGACACCACGCTCTCGTGGCGGACCGCCTCAAGGGCCTTGAAGACCGGGTTGCCGGGCTCCATCACCGCCTGGGTCAGGCCGAAATGGTCGCGCAGATCGATGAACAGCAGCCCCCCGTGGTCGCGCTTGCGGTGGATCCAGCCCGCAAGACGGACCTGCGATCCCACATCCCCCTGGCGCAGCGCGCCGCAATTATGCGTGCGATAGGCGTGCATCTCTCAAAAATTCCCGCTCATTTTATCGTGGCGGAACAAGCGCATGCCACCCCCTGCCTGTCAAGGACACGCGCAAAAACTTGCGGTAATGGGCGACAAATCGCGCGCCTTCGGCTATAGCTCCCTGATGGAATTGATTGCGGAAAGTGAGTCGCTGGCCGCGGCGTGCGCAAAGCTTGGCCAGGCGAAATTTGTTACGGTCGACACGGAGTTCATCCGCGATACGACCTATTGGCCCGAGCTGTGCCTGGTGCAGATCGCCGGGCCCGAGGACGTGTTCCTGATCGACCCTCTTGCCAAGGGGCTCAAGCTGGATCCGCTGTTCGAGCTGATGGCCGCCAAGAAGGTCACCAAGGTGCTCCACGCGGCGCGCCAGGACATCGAGATTTTCCACCATATGGCAGGCGTGATCCCCCGCCCCCTGTTCGATACGCAGGTGGCAGCAATGGTATGCGGCTTTGGAGATTCAGTAGGTTACGAGGCGATCGTCAAGCAAATCGTCAACGCGCCGATCGACAAGAGCTCGCGCTTCACCGATTGGCGCCGCCGCCCGCTCTCGCCAGAACAGCTCAGTTACGCCGTCGCCGACGTCACCCATCTGCGGGTGGTCTACGAGGTGCTGCGCGAGCGGCTGGCCGAAAACGGCCGCGAATCGTGGCTGGCGGAGGAAATGGCGGTCCTGCTCGATCCGGCGACCTATTCGACCTCCCCGGAAGACGCCTGGAAGCGCATCAAGCCCAAATCCATGAACCGCAAGGCGCTCGCGATTCTGATCGAGGTCGCCTCATGGCGTGAGAAAGAAGCACGCAACCGCAACGTGCCGCGCGCCCGGATCATGAAGGACGAGGTGCTCGTCGAACTGGCGACTCAGGCCCCGCACTCGCGCGAGGACCTGGGTCGGCTGCGCGCGCTGCCCAGCGGCTTTGCCAATTCGCGGGCCGCCAAGGCCGTGCTCGACGCGGTCGCGCGCGGTGTCGTCAAGCCGAAGGAAGAGATTCCGGCGCTGCCGCGCGCCCGGGCACCGATCCAGGGCGCCGGCCCGTTGATCGAGCTGCTCAAGGTCCTCTTGAAGATGAAGTGCGAGGTGCACGGGGTGGCGCAGAAGCTGATCGCGTCGAGCAGCGATCTGGAAGCCATCGCCACCGAGGAGACCCCCGACGTGCCGGCCGTTCACGGATGGCGGCGCGAGGTGTTCGGCGACGACGCGCTGGCGCTGAAGCGCGGCGAAATCGGCATCGCACTCTCGGGCGGCAATCTGGTGTGCACCCGCATCGAGGGCGGCAGCGCCGTCATTCAACCGGCGCCCGCGCGCCGGCGGCGGCACGGTCACCGTCAGTCTTCAGGCGGCGCGGCCACCTGAAGCTCGAACAGCCGCCCTTCGCGGTCCTGGCATTGTCCCTCGCCCTGGAAGGTCAGCGGCTCGACGTCGAAGACGCAATACAGCGGCGCGCCCTGCGCGTCCGCCAATGTTGCGCGGCCATTGCCCTGTCCGCCCATTTCGAGATCGGAGCGCGCGAGATTGCGCGTGCCTCCGAAATTATCGGGAATCGCGCGGAGCTTGGGCGCGATGACGTAGTGGCCTTGATAGCTGCGGTCGAGAATGGTGACCTGCATGACCGCGTGCGCATCGCGCGAGAGGATGCCGTGCGCACGATCGACGCCGGGCAACGGCTCAAGCGGCTCCGCATGGGAACACCCCGCCAGAGCGACCAGCGCCGCGAGCCACAACCGGTTCATTCCTCGCCAACCTCGATGTGCGCGGGGCAGTCGAGCGCGCTTGCCAGGCTGGCAAAGCGCTTGCGGACTGTTTCGCTGGCAAGCGCAGCAAGCCCGGAGGGAAGGCCGAGCACCAACTCCCCGTTTTCGAGACCGATAGGACAGCGCGGCAAAAGCCCCGGCGACGACGCGCTCAAAATATGCCCGAGCCGCAGACCCGCCCCGATCACCGCCGCCCGCGAGGCATGCTCGTTCCCGGCGATGGTCTTGAGCGCGTCGGCGCTGGTCTGTCCCTCCTCGCCGCCGCCGTAGCGGTAGTAGAGGCACAGCGCCAGCAAGGCGCGCTCGCGGTGATCGATTCCGGCGAACGGCGCGCGCAGGATGGTGTGAAAGGCGTCGTCCGCGCGGTAGTCCGGGTGGCCGCGCCAGTCGATATCGGAAAGATAGGCGGCCGCCTCGCGCAGGCGCCGCTCCTGCGGCGTCTCATCGGGCAGAATTTTGGACGTCCACGCGATCAGCTCGCACATGTGCGCCGGACTGCGGCCGTAGAGTTCACCCATCTCGCGCGCGGCCTCCAGCAGCGGATCGCGCCGCTGCACCTCGGGATCGAGCAGATCGTAGAGCAGGCCCTCGCGCACCCCGAACGCCGAAACGATCACACGGCTGAAATTACCCGCGATCATCAGCCGCTCCAGCACAAGGGCCCCATAAGGGATCGTTTCCACCCGCCGCTTCGACACGCCGGTCATCGACTGAAGCGATTTGCGCCCAAGACCGGCGACGAGGCGCGACACGCGCAGCGCATCGTCGCCTTTGATCTCATAGTTCTGCAGAACATGGAGGGGATAGTTGCGCTGCTCCATATGGACACGCGCCAGCGAGCGCCACGCTCCTCCGACCACATAAAGCACGCGCCCATTGGTTTCGCGCAGCCACGAGACATCGGCGAACGCCGCATCGACCAGAGCACGCGCCTCGGACAGCTTTTCGCGCGACTGGTCCATCAGCCGCAGCGGTCCGAGCGGCATCGTCACCGAACGCCCGAACCCGCCCTGATCGACCTCGACCAGTTCAAGACTGCCGCCGCCCAGATCGCCAACCACGCCGGACGCGTGCGGAATCCCGCACAAAACGCCCTGCGCCGCCAGCCGGGCTTCCTCGTCGCCGGTCAGGATGCGAACCGCAACCCCGCAGATATCCGATGCTTCGGCGACGAACTCGGGCCCATTGCGCGCGTCGCGCGCCGCCGCCGTGGCCACCACCTCCAGGCGCGAAACCTTCATCGCCGTGGCGAGATGGCAGAACCTCTGGAGCGACTCGCGCGCACGCTTGAGCCCTTCCTCATCGAGCATGCCGGTGCTCGACAGGTTGCGGCCGATCGCGCAGAGCGCTTTTTCATTGAAAATCGGGACGGGATTTCGCCGCAGCCCCTCAAAGACGACGAGGCGAACCGAGTTCGATCCGATATCGATTACGCCGACCGGACCCTCTGGCGCGCGATATGACGCAGGCTCACGCGAGAGTGCAAGTACATCATGAGGCATCGAGTGACAATTTAGCCTGTGCCGATGGTTGATACTTAAGCGCTTTGCCCCGCCCGGAGAGCGAAGGATTGGTCATGAAATAGCTGTGCGCGCTGAACGGCTCGCGCCCCTCCTCGGGTTTGAGACGGTGAAATACACCATCCGGTCCAAGCTGCCAGCTTTGCAAATTGTCCTTGAGATTCGCAACCATAATCTGGTCCAGAACCTGCTCGTGAACGGTCGGGTTTTCGATCGGCACAAGCGTCTCGACGCGCCGCCACAGGTTGCGCGGCATCCAGTCGGCCGAGGAGATATAAACCTTTGCCTCAGGCGCAGGGAGGCCGTGGCCGTCGCCGAAGCACACGACCCGCCCGTGCTCAAGGAACCGCCCCACGATGCTCTTGACACGGATGTTTTCCGACAGACCCGGCACACCGGGACGCAGGCAGCAGATGCCGCGGATAATCAGCTCGATTTTCACACCGGCCTGAGAAGCGCGGTAGAGCGCATCGATGACACCTGAATCCACAAGCGAGTTCATCTTCGCCCACACGGCACCCGGACGGCCCGCCTTTACATGCTCGATCTCGCGCTCGATGTATTCGATGATGTGCGTACGCAGGTTGAGCGGCGACATCGAGAGCTTTTCGAGCGTGGTCGGCTCGGTATAGCCGGTGATGTAATTGAAGAAGCGCTGGGCGTCGCGCCCGAGCGCGGGATCGGCGCTGAACAGCGACAGGTCGGTGTAGATGCGCGCGGTGATGGGATGATAGTTGCCGGTTCCAAAGTGGACATACGTGCGCAACGCACCGCCTTCGCGCCGCACGACGCAATTGACCTTGGCATGCGTCTTGAGCTCGATGAAGCCGTAGACGACCTGCGCGCCGGCGCGTTCAAGGTCTCGCGCGAACTGGATGTTCGCCGCCTCGTCGAAGCGCGCGCGAAGCTCGATCAACGCGGTGACGGATTTACCGGACTCGGCCGCTTCGATCAGTGCCTTCACGATCGGCGAATTCTTCGAGGTACGATAGAGCGTCTGGCGGATCGCCACCACGTCGGGATCGGCGGCGGCCTGGCGGATGAACTGCACCACCGCATCGAACGATTCATAGGGGTGATGGACGACGAAGTCCTTCTGGCGGATCGCTGCGAAACAATCGCCGTTGAAATCGCGAATACGCTCGGGGAAGCGCGGATTATAGGGCGTGAACTGAAGATTGGGACGATCGTCCACGATAATGTGCTTGAGATCGGCGAGCCCCAGCAGCCCGGGCACCAGCACCGGTTCCTCAGTGAGTTCAAGCTCGTCGGCGACGAAGCGCTGGAGGTCGACCGGCATGCCCGCCTCGATCTTCAGGCGGATCACACTGCCGCGACGGCGCCGCTTGAGCGCGACCTCGTAGACCTGAACCAGGTCTTCCGCCTCTTCCTCAACCTCGATATCGCTGTCGCGTATAATCCGGAACGCTCCCGAGGCGAGAACGTCGAAGCCGGGAAACAACCGGTCGATAAAGCGCGTGATGACCGCTTCAAGGGTCACGAAGCGGATCTGCCCGCGGAACGGCGACATCTCGGGCAGCCGGATAAAGCGGTCGAGCAGCGCCGGCATCGGCACGAGCGCACGCATCTTGGCGCTGTCCTTGCGGCGTCTGAGTTCCAGCACCAGCGTAAAGCCGAGATTGGCGATGAAGGGAAACGGATGCGCAGGGTCGACCGCGAGCGGCGTGAGGATCGGGAAGATCTGCTCGAGAAACCGCTGCTCCAGCCATTGGAGCTCATCCTCGATCAAGGCGTCGGGCGCGATCACCGATAGTCCGGCCTCTGACAATTCGCGGCGCAAGGCACCCCAGCAGGCCTGCTGCTCCGCCATCAGCTCACCGGCCCGTTCGTTGATCTCCCGCAACTGCTGGGACGGCGTCAGCCCGTCGTCGCTCAGCGTCGTAACGCCCTGCCGCACCAGTCCGTGCAGCCCGGCAAAGCGCACCATGTAGAATTCATCGAGATTGCTCGCCGAGATCGACAGAAAGCGAACCCGTTCGAGAATGGGATGTGCGCCGTTCTGGGCTTCTTCAAGAACGCGCTGGTTGAACGCGATCCAGGACAGCTCGCGATTGATGAAGCGCTTGGGCGACGCAGGATCGATCGCAACCTCGGCGGACGACCTGGCGCGCGGGGTTGAACGGCGCACCGGTGTCGTGCTCACCGCAGCGCTGCTCAACGATGCGGGCTGGGCCTGAAGGAAGGGCGGTGAGGAATCGGATGTCGCCATTTTTCTAAGTCTCGCGAGATGTGTTGCCGTTCAGCTCGAATGTCGGGCGGAGTGCGCGCCTGGGCAACCAGACGCGACCCTATGACAAAACCTTAAACGAGTCTTGCGCAAGACATATGACAGCCCCGTGACTTATGGCTCGTCCGCCTCCGGAGCGAGCACGGCTTTTATCAGCGCAACACTCAAGGGCCGCCGCACGGCAAGGCTGGCGGCATCGAGACGGACCACCGCATCGCGCGCCGCCGCGAAGCTACGGTCGATCCGCGCGACGATCGCCTCCACGATGCGCGGTTCCGCCACCATCTGGCGGTCCGCCATGAGCTTGATCACGAGCGCGCTCAGCAATGCCTCATCCGGCGCTTCGAGCACCGCCTTGTTGAGCGCCTGAAGCCGCGACGCGAGATCCGGCAGCGCGGGCTGCCAAACGGGCGGAGCCATACGCGCGGTGAGAAGAAGGGCGTGACCGCTTTCGCGCGCGGCGTTGATCGCATGAAATACGAGGCTTTCGTCGCGGATCTGATCGGCGTCCTCCAATGCAACCGGACCTCCCGCAATAAGGGAGGAAAGCTCCTTGAAGTTGTGTTCCAGGGGGGTGGCGAACCGCGCCGAGACAGCCCTGCACCACAGCTGCGCCAGGTGTGATTTGCCTGCGCCTTCAGGGCCCGCCAGCAGCAGGACCGGATCAGGCCACTGACGCCAGTTCTCCAGCGTGGCGAGTGCCCGGGCATTGGCGGGCGCGACCAGAAAATCGTCGCGGCCGAAGGCCGGGCGCCACTCGAAACCGAGCGGGAGCTGGGCGGGCTGGGCTGGGGTCATGGCACCGCGCCTCGCGAGATAGCGTGTGATTCCAAGCGCTTACGTTGGCAGGCTAGTGGCCCGATGCGGCCTCTTTGTCCACCGGCGGTTCGACGGGCGCCTGAGCGGACATGTCGTCCGGCGACGCCATCGTGCCGCCGCTCGGCGCGATCGTCCAGCCCGTCTCTTCCGAGCCCGACAGGTGCAGGTCGGACTGTTCGAGCCCGGTCGCCAGCTGAGCCGACGACCCGACATAATCGAGCCCGACGCGTGCCGCTCCGGCCGACAGGCCAATCGTGCGCACCTCACGGATGAAGGGCACGGATTCGAGCGCCTGACGCACGCTAATCCATTGATTCAACGTGCTAAAACTGACGTCGGCCGTGAGCGAGGAGAGGCTGGAGTCGTCCGCCACCATCTGCTGCTTCCACGCCTCCACGACCGCATTTGCGACGATCGCGATGCCCTGCAGCATTGCATCGTCCTGGTTGGCGCCATCCGCGGAAAACCGCGATTCGCGGGTGCCCGACGGGCTCATTTCGATCATCCGGATATCCGCCAGGACCTTTCCGGCGGTCTGGCGCAGCGTAATGATCGGCATGATCGCCGACGCCGCGCCGATACGATTGGCGGTCGCCTCGACCTGCCCCCAGCTGGGGGCATCGAAGCTGACGCCCGCCGCGGCCGCCACATCTTCCAGATCGCCGACCGGAACCCGCATGGGGGCGAGCGCCTGCCCGACGGGCTGTTGACGCCACATCGCGGCCCAAAGGTTGGATTCGTCCCACAAAACCGGCTTGCCGTCGGCGCCGTTGAGCACAGGGAGCACGAGGACGGGCTTCGAGCGGGTCTCGCTGAACGGCACGCCGACGCCGCGCAAAATCCCTCGAATCCCTTCGGGATCAAAGTCATAGCTGACGCGCGCGAGGTAGCGGGTGGCGCTGTGGCGCTCGTCGGAAACCTCAAAGCCGGTTACCAGGCGATCGAGATCGGCGCTTTGCGGCCCGGGAAGCTTGTCCCAGTCCACCTGCAGGGTCAGACGCCGCAGAAGCGCGCTGAACGCCCGCGCGCGGCCGGTCGCGATGGCGGTATCGCGCGCTTCGACGGAGCCTGACGCCGTGGCGTCGACCGGCACCTCGCGCACGCTGAACACAGAAGGGTCGGTCGCGGCAAACGCCCCGGTCCCAAAAAAAGTCAAGAAAAGTGCCGTAAATAAGGATCGCAAACGCAGGTTCATACCCAGTTCCGCCAAAAGCCCCCCAAAAGAGGCGCTTCTTATAGCACCACACTGATGAGCTACCAGTGAATAAGGAGTTGCGCAAAACTACGCCTTGATTAAGGCGGCGATTTCGGCTGGTTTACGGTTACGAACCCCGTGACATCGAGAGCGAATGAGCGCCCCTCCCAAAACGTCCTACACCTACGCCGATGCCGGCGTCGACATCGAGCGCGGCGACGCGCTGGTCGACGCGATCAAGGCGGAAGCCCGCTCGACCGCGCGTGCCGGTGCCGACGCGGCGCTCGGCGGATTCGGCGCGCTGTTCGACCTGAAGGCCGCCGGTTTCAAGGATCCGATCCTGGTGGCGACCACCGACGGCGTCGGCACCAAGCTCAAGATCGCGATCGATGCCGGCGTGCACGACACGGTGGGGATCGACCTCGTCGCAATGTGCGTGAACGACCTCATCGTGCAAGGCGCGCAGCCGCTGTTTTTCCTCGACTACTACGCGACCGGCGCGCTTGATGTCGCGGTCGCCGCGCAGGTTGTCAAGGGCATTGCGGAGGGTTGCCGTCAGGCCGGCTGCGCGCTCGTCGGCGGCGAAACCGCCGAAATGCCCGGGTTTTATGCCAAGGGCGATCATGATCTCGCTGGATTTGCGGTCGGCGCCGCCGAACGCGGCACATTGCTGCCGACGGCGGATATCGGCGCCGGCGACGTTCTGATCGCGGTTGCCTCCGCGGGCATTCATTCGAACGGCTATTCGCTCGTGCGCCGGATCGTCGCCGACCGGGGCCTGAAACTCGACGCGCCCGCACCCTTCGACTCCCCGGCCGCAACACTGGGCGAGGCGCTTTTGACGCCGACCAGAATCTATGTGCGCGCCGCGCTGGCGGCGCACGCGACAGGACACTTGAAGGGCCTTGCACACATCACCGGTGGCGGGCTCACCGAAAATCTGCCGCGTGTCCTGCCGAAGGGAACGCGCGCCGAGATCGATCTCGCCGCCCTGCCCGCGTTGCCCGTTTTTGGCTGGCTGCGCGCCAGCGGCAACATTGAAGCGGGCGAAATGCTGCGCACGTTCAATTGCGGCGCAGGACTGATCGCCGTCGCGCCCCAGGCGCACGCTCGCGCGATTGCCGAAGCGTTCCAGGCCCATGGCGAGCATACCGCCGTCATCGGCAGCCTGTGCGCCGCTGAGCCGGGCGCCAAACCGCATGTCGTCTATCGCGGCACGCTCCCTTTTTAATCAGCATACGGATCATCACCCATGCTCAAACTCGGCGTGTTGATCTCAGGACGCGGGACCAACCTTCAATCCCTGATCGAGAGCTGTCAGCGCGCCGATTTTCCGGCGGAGATCGTCACCGTCATTTCCAACCGTCCCGATGCACTGGGGCTGGAGCGCGCACGCCATCACGGACTCAAAGCCGTCGCCCTCGACCACAAGGCGTTCAAAAGCCGCGAAGCGTTCGAGCGCGCGATGGACGGCGAATTGAAATCAGCCGGCGTCGAGCTCGTATGCAACGCAGGCTTTATGCGCATCCTCACCGACTGGTTCGTCGATGAGTGGATGGACCGGCAGATCAACATTCATCCCTCGCTGCTCCCGGCCTTTCGCGGCATTCACGTGCATGAGCGCGTACTGGAGGCTGGCGTGCGCCTGACCGGCTGCACCGTCCACTATGTACGCGCCGAGATGGACGCCGGGCCGATCATCGCGCAGGCGGCGGTCCCGGTTCTGCCCGGCGATAAGCCCGAAGATCTCGAAGTGCGCGTGCTGCAGAGCGAACACCGGCTCTACCCGCTCGCCGTGCGGCTGATCGCCGAGGGGAAGGTGCGGGTCGAGAACGAGCGTGTGGTCTTCACCGATGCGCCCGCACCCGGAACACCCCTGTTCTCGCCCGGACTTGCGTAGCAACAGCATTCGCGTCTGCGCGTTTTAAACACGGATTGGTTGCCGGCTTAGCCGTAATGGCTCGCGTCCACTTGCGGCGCAGCTATGGCGAACCTATTTTGATGGCAGCGTGTCTTCACCGGAAGGCGTCCCCCATGAGGCTCAAAGGCGTAATCTTTGGGGCCGTACTCGCAACTCTCGGCGCCGCGGCGGTCGTTGCTCCGGCAGCGGCGCATAACCATCGTCATCACGGCGGCGGATACGGCTATCGCGATTACCATCGCAGTCCGCGCGTCAGCTTCGACGTGTGGGTGGGCGGGAGCTGGCGCCATGACTGGTACGACGGGCGTTACGGGTGGTGGTGGGTGACCGGCCCCGATTGGTATTATTACCCGCGCCCGATCTACCCCTACCCAGCCTACGACTACGTGGTGGTGCAACCGCCCGCGCCATCCGGACCGCCACCTGCGCAATACTGGTATTATTGCGACAGCCCTAAAGGCTACTACCCTTATGTCCCGCAATGTTCGACGGCGTGGCGCGCAGTTCCCGCGACGCCGCCCGGCCCCGTCCAATAAGGAAACACGTGCCATGCGT
>Ga0209643_1002088_pt1 | contig 14437 bp, 16 predicted proteins | sample AutmiccBRH37_all_FD_187383 | JGI IMG/M metagenome (GOLD analysis project Ga0209643, IMG submission 187383) | Deep subsurface microbial communities from Mt. Terri, Switzerland - Autotrophic microbial communities BRH/37_all (SPAdes) (version 2) | ecosystem: Environmental > Aquatic > Deep... | reverse complement strand
CGGGTTCGCCGCCGACCTTGCGGATCTTGAGCTGGTAGCTGCCGGTAAGGGGGAGGAGGCCGTTGAGGACCTTGGGGAGGACCTGGACGTCGACCGGGACCAGTTCGTCGACCGACGCGACCAGATAGCCTTCGGTGGCGCTGGGTGCGGGGCCCGATGGCGCGGCGCCGGGTGCCATGGCGGTGTGCGCCGTGGCATGCCGGGTGTCCGCACCTGGCGTACCGGCGACCTGTGCGTCCGGGACGTAGGCGACAGGCTCCTTCTGGCCGGCTGCCTGTTCACGGGCGCTTTGCATGGCGGCCGAGTGTGTCCCGGGCCATTGCACGGCGGTTTTATGCGTCGCGGGCTTGTGGGGTCCACCCGCGCACGCCGACAGGACGCACAAGGCGAGAAGGGCAGCGAAAAATCTCACAGGGGCAATCCTCCAAGAACGGTGCGCGTAGATAAGCGGCGTCGGCGCTCTCTCAGCCCGTCGCTTTCACCTGCGCGATGGCCTCATCGAGCTTGTCGGACATTTCGCGCCGAATCTGGTGATCGGAAAGCCCGATCCCCTTGGCATCGAAATCGGAGCGCAACTTGGTGAAGAGATCCTCCTCGCCCGGCTCGGAGAGGTCGTGCCTGACGAGTTCGTCGGCGTAGAGCGACGCCTGCTCGCCGCCCAGACCGAGCTTTTCGGCAGCCCACAGGCCGAGCAGCTTGGCGCGCCGCGCATGCGCCCTGAACCGCAGTTCCTCGTCATGCGCGAACTTATCTTCGAACGCTTTTTCCCGTTTGCTGAAGCCGTCTGCCATGCTGCCGTTCCTTGCCCGTTCATCGCACCAGAAGTGCAATGGGTAGCGTTCCGGGCGGCCAAGATCAACCGGGATCGATGCGTTGTCTGTCCCTTGCGGCTGCGCTAGGTTCGTGGACCCGCCCGGGCGAGTCCTGCGCCGGCGGGTCAAGGCGCCCCAAACGGGGTGGAGTCAGTCATGAAGCCGCTGATCATTGCAGGTCTTTCCCTTGTTTCGTGCGCGGCGTGCCTGGGAAATCCTCCCGCGCAGCCTGTCAGCGCGCCTGAGGGGATCACCCCGGTGCAAAGTGAGGCGTACGAGGCGTGCCTGCGCCAGAACATGGCGGTCGCCACCGCGTGGGAGTTGATCGAGGAGCGCTGTGCCCGCGAGGCGCGCGGCGACACCTCGCCATTGACGGGCGGTTAGGGCGGACTTGCTTCGCGTGCGGCTTCGGGTCAAGACTGCGCAGATGCCAAGACCTGTTGTGGATTGAGAATGATATGAGCCGACGCAGACGCGTTTACGAGGGCAAGGCCAAGGTGCTGTACGAGGGGCCCGAGCCCGGCACCCTGGTGCAGTATTTCAAGGACGACACCACCGCCTTCGACAACAAGAAGAAGGCGGTGATCGAGGGCAAGGGTGTCCTCAACAATCGCATCAGTGAATACATCATGCTGCAGCTTGCAGGGATCGGCGTGCCGACCCATTTCATCAAGCGGCTCAACATGCGCGAGCAGCTGATCCGCGAGGTCGAGATCATTCCCCTCGAAGTGGTGGTGCGCAATGTCGCGGCCGGATCGCTCTCCAAGCGGCTCGGCATTCCCGAAGGAACGCCGCTGCCGCGCTCGATCATCGAGTTCTATTTCAAGAGCGACGAGCTGAGCGACCCGATGGTGTCCGAAGAGCACATCACGGCGTTCGGCTGGGCAAACCCGCAGGAGCTTGACGACGTGATCGCGCTGGCGCTGCGCATCAACGACTTTCTGGTCGGGCTGTTCCTCGGCATCGGCATTCGCCTGGTCGACTTCAAGGTGGAGTTCGGCCGCCTGTGGGAAAATGAGATGATGCGGATCGTGCTGGCGGACGAGATTTCGCCCGACAGCTGCCGGCTGTGGGACATCGAGACCAACGAAAAGCTCGACAAGGACCGCTTCCGCCGCGATCTTGGCAATGTCGCGGAAGCCTACAGCGAAGTCGCCCGGCGTCTCGGCATCCTGCCCGAGGACGGGCAGGCCGATCGCATCGGGCCGGTTGCAGTCAAATAGGAAGTGTTGATGAAAGCGCGCGTGCATGTGACGCTGAAGACTGGCGTCCTCGATCCGCAAGGGAAGGCCATTGCCCAGGCGCTCGATCATCTGGGATTTTCCGGCGTTGATGATGTCAGGCAGGGCAAATTCATCGAGATCGAGCTGGCGGGTACCGATGCGCGCAAAGCGCACGCGGATGTCGAGGCGATGTGCGAGAAGCTCCTCGCGAACACCGTGATCGAGAACTACACGATCGAGATTGTCTGAGTGATGAAAGCTGCCGTCGTCGTTTTTCCAGGCATCAATCGCGAGCGCGACATGGCCAAGGCGGTCGAACTCGTGAGCGGCACCAAGCCGGTGATGGTGTGGCACGGGATGAGCGAGCTGCCCAAGGTCGATCTGGTTCTCGTCCCGGGCGGCTTTTCCTATGGCGATTATTTGCGCTGCGGGGCGATCGCGGCACGCTCGCCGATCATGCGCGCGATCATTGACGGCGCAGCCAAGGGCCTCAACGTCATCGGCATCTGCAACGGATTTCAGATCCTCACCGAGGCGCGCCTTCTGCCCGGCGTCCTGATGCGCAACAAGGATCTCAATTTCGTATGCCGCGACGTTCATCTGAAGGTCGAGAACGCGGCGACGCGGTTCACCGCGCGCTATAGCGCCGGCCAAACCATCCGCGTGCCGGTTGCCCATGGCGAGGGCAATTATTTTGCGGATGCTGAAACCTTGAAGCGCATCGAGGGCGAGGGGCAGGTCGTGTTCCGGTATGCGGACGCGCAGGGCAACGCATCGCAGGACGCCAACTTCAACGGTTCCCTCAACAACATCGCCGGTGTGGTCAACGTCGCGGGCAATGTGCTCGGCATGATGCCGCATCCTGAAAATCTGGTGACCGCGCTTCAGGGCGGAACCGACGGGCGCGGGTTGTTCGAGAGCATTCTGGAGCGCGCGGCGTGATCCGGAACGACATCGAAATCACGCCCGAACTCGTCAAGGAGCACGGGCTCAAGCCCGACGAGTACCAGAAGATTCTGGAGCTTATCGGCCGCGTGCCGACGCTCACCGAGCTTGGCATTTTCTCGGCGATGTGGAACGAGCATTGCTCCTACAAGTCCTCCAAGAAATGGCTGAAGACGTTGCCCGTCACCGGCCCGCGCGTCATTCAGGGCCCCGGCGAGAATGCCGGTGTCGTCGCGATCGGCGAAGGGCTTGTCGTCGTCTTCAAGATGGAAAGTCACAACCATCCGTCGTTCATTGAGCCCTATCAGGGTGCGGGAACCGGCGTCGGCGGCATCTTGCGCGATGTGTTCACGATGGGCGCGCGCCCGGTCGCCGCGCTCAATGCATTGCGCTTCGGCGATCCGGAGCATCCGCGCACGCGCCACCTCGTTCAGGGGGTGGTGAAGGGCATCGGCGGCTACGGCAATTCCTTCGGCGTGCCGACGGTCGGCGGCGAAGTCAATTTTCACAAGCGCTACAATGGCAACATTCTCGTCAACGCGATGGCGGTCGGCATCGCGCGCGCGGACCAGATTTTCTATTCCAAGGCGTCGGGCGTCTCGATGCCGGTGGTATATCTGGGCTCCAAGACCGGACGCGACGGTATTCACGGGGCCTCGATGGCATCGGCCGAATTCGACGACAACTCGGCGGACAAACGCCCCACCGTGCAGGTCGGCGATCCATTCTCCGAAAAGCTCTTGCTCGAAGCGTGCCTCGAATTGATGGCGTCTGGCGCGGTCATCGCGATCCAGGACATGGGTGCGGCGGGGCTAACCTGCTCCGCGGTCGAGATGGGCGCGAAGGGCGATCTGGGGCTCGAACTCGATCTCGACAAGGTGCCGTGCCGCGAGGCGGGCATGTCGGCCTATGAGATGATGCTGTCGGAAAGCCAGGAGCGCATGCTCATGGTGCTCAAGCCCGAGATGGAGCGCGAAGCGCGCGCCATCTTCGAGAAGTGGGATCTCGATTTCGCCATCGTCGGCAAGACCACCGACACCCTGCGCTTCGTCGTCAGGCATCAAGGCGATGTAATGGCCGACCTGCCGATCAAGGAGCTGGGCGACGAGGCTCCCGAATATGATCGCCCGTGGCGCGAAGGCGCGAAGCCGGCGCCGGTCGACGCCGCGAGCATTCCGCTGCCCGGCGACATCGGCGCCGTGATCTTGAAGCTGCTGGGCTCGCCCGATCTCGCGTCGCGGCGCTGGGTGTGGGAGCAGTACGATCACCTCATCCTCGGCAATACGGTGCAACGTCCCGGTGGCGACGCGGCGGTGGTCGCGCTCGATGGAACGTGCCAGGGCCTGGCCATCACGGTCGATGTTTCGCCGCGCTATTGCGAGGCCGATCCCTTTGAGGGCGGCAAGCAGGCGGTTGCTGAGACCTGGCGTAATCTCACCGCCGTCGGCGCGCTGCCCATCGCCATCACCGATAATCTCAATTTCGGCAATCCGGAAAAGCCCGAGATCATGGGGCAGCTGGTCGGGGCCATCAAAGGAATCGGCGAGGCGGCGCGCGCGCTCGATTACCCGATCGTCTCGGGCAACGTCTCGCTCTACAACGAGACCAACGGGATCGGCATTCTGCCCACGCCCGCGATCGGCGGGGTCGGGCTGCTCGAGGATGTCACGAAGTCCTCCACGCTCGCTTTCAAGCGGGCGGGCGACGCGATCCTCCTGGTCGGCGCGACCACAGGGCATCTGGGGCAGTCGGTCTATTTGCGCGAGATCGAAGGCCGCGAGGAGGGCGCCCCGCCGCCTGTCGATCTCGCGGCGGAAAAGCGCAATGGGGACGCGGTGCGCGCGCTGATTCTGGACGGCACCGCGACCGCGGTCCACGACCTTTCAGACGGCGGGCTCGCGATCGCTCTGGCCGAAATGGCGATGGCATCGGGCATCGGGGCGATGATCGACGCGCTTCCCGCGGGTCCTGCGCATGCGGCCCTGTTCGGCGAGGATCAGGCGCGCTACCTGCTGACCGTGGCGCCGAGCGACGAGGCTAAGGCCGCCGCTGCGTGCAAGGCGGCCGGCGTCGCGATCCAGCGTCTTGGCGTCACGGGCGGAGATGCGCTCGTCCTGCCCGGCGCGGCGGTGCTCGTCAGCCGGCTCAAGGACGCCCATGAGGGCTGGTTTCCCGCCTACATGCAGGGGTAAGATGCAGGCATGGCGATGAACATCGGCGACATCGAACGGCTCATCAAGGACGCGCTCCCGGACGCGATCGTGACGGTTGAGGATCTGGCCGGGGACGGCGACCACTACGCCGCCCGCGTGATCTCCGCGGCGTTCGTCGGCAAGACGCGCGTGCAGCAGCACAAGATGGTGTATGACGCGCTCCAGGGCCGCATGGGCGGGGAACTCCACGCGCTGGCGCTCCAGACGTCTCCTCCCAAGCCGTAAATGACAACGGTAACCCCTTGATAAGCAAGGAACAATACAGGGACCGGGAAGGAATGTCCTGCGCGGTTGCACCGTCTTGACGGATTTCGTGGGACCGCCTACCTCTAGGAAGAACAGTTTTTTGCGGCCGCGAACGACAAAAGGGACGCTATGAGCACTTCGGTAATTGATCGCATCCAGAACACCGTCTCATCCAACGACGTCGTCCTTTTCATGAAAGGCGTGCCGATGATGCCCCAATGCGGGTTCTCGGCGACGGTCGTGAAGATCCTGTCTTATCTCGGCGCGCCGTTTCACAGCGTCAATATCCTCGCTGACGACGAAATTCGTCAGGCCCTCAAGGAATATTCCAACTGGCCGACCTTCCCGCAGCTTTATGTAAAGGGCGAGTTCGTCGGCGGCTGCGATATCATCCGCGAGATGTTCGAGGAAGGTGAGCTGAAGGACTATTTCGCCGAAAAAGGCATCGTCCTCGAAGCCGCCTAGCCGTCTCCCTCAATAAATCGCCCGGCAATCCGCCGGCCGCTCCGGCATCCAGCCCTGTGCCCTGCGGTAGGATGTGTATGTTCCTGCTGCACCGATCTCGCTGTAATGCGCAAACAATGCCGCGAAATCCGCGTCCTGCGAGAAGAACGCCACGAGATCGAAACCAGGGGATTTCGAGGTCGAGAGATCGTCCACGAGAATCAGTTCGGGCGGGTTGCATGCCAGATCCTCGGCCGTCTGGCGTTGCACGTCACGCGCGACGCGAAGAAGATTCTCGGGCAATACATCTGCTGATCTCTGTGCAGCCGAGATCGCGTGGATCATCCAGAAGGTGAAATGACGCGACGGCCATTTCAACCCCTTCTGCTCGATCATCGGCCACACATTTGACGGGTTGGCCGTCAGCATCACCGCTGCATCGCCGGGGCGGGCGGCGCTCAGGAGCTCATTAACCGCCTGCTCGCGCGGATTCCTGTAGGGACCCGTGACAATGCTGGGCAACAACGTCAGCGAGATGACGAAGAACACACTGAACCCCACGACCCATTGAGCGTGGGCCCAACGCTGTCTGGCCAGCAGCGGCACCAGCGCGAAGACGAGCGCGCCGGTCACTGGCAGCGCGTGGTATCGCCAACCCTTTTGCTGAGCGAAGTAGGAGCAGCAAAACGCCGCCGCCGCGAGTATGGCCGCAACCGTGAGCGGCGTCATGCGGTTACGCTGACGCCACAGGACAACCGAGCACAGTGCCCACACGATGCACCAGACCGGCGAAATCTGACGTATGAACTGCACCTCGTAGCCGTCGTACGCTACGGCGACCAGCGGCACCATCGTCGTGAAATATTCCGGGCACAGAGCGATGAGCGCGGCCGCGTAGATGAGCGCGCCGGCGGCAAGAACGCCGATTTCGGGCCGCGCGACGGTCCATCGCCGGCGCAATGTGACGGCAAGCCACAGTTCAAGAAAAACAGGCACCAGCACGAAATAGTGTTTGAGCGCAAATCCGGGAGCCGCGAGGAGACCGACCGCGAGCGCGACAGCCCAAGGGGTGTGACGCCCCTCGGCCCGGCGCGCGATGAGCGCGGCATAGGGAAGCGCGCCGATCAGGCTCAAGTGTTCGCGTTGCGCAAAATCGGGCAGCGGGACCACGATCAATGCGAGAAGCGCCCCGGCGAGGATCAGCGCACGCGTAATTGCACGTTCGTGCGCGCTCAACGCGGCGAGCAGGACAAGGGCCGCGCCGATCAAGACGAATACGGCTCCGGTCATGGTGTGGTCTGCCGGGATCGCCAACCGTTCGGAAATCCATTGGACGGGTAGCGCGGTCCAGAACCACAGAGGCGGATTGATTTCCAGAATCTGCCGGTAAAGCTCGGTCCCGCCCAATAGCTGGCGCGCGATCCACAACTGCCACACCACATCATGAGACAGTGTAATCGCTTGCAGTGAAGCGAACGCGGTCAACCATAGCGCGCCGGCTGTCCATTGTGGCCAGCTGTGGGCGAGAATGCTGCGCAGTGCGCTCACATTTGCGTCGAGTTCGTGGCGCGGCACGAAGACGACGCGTGCCGCGCCCAGATAAAACAGTGCCGTATAGACGCCCATTCCGGCGAGATGACTGAACGGGTTGTCGACGATTCCAAACGCGCGTGCCGTTCCAATAATGGCCAGATTGGCCCCATAAGCGCCAACAGCCACGCCGGCATAACGCGCCAACATGGCCCGATCGCGCAGTGCTCCGGCGGGAAAGGTCCATCGACTATTGAGCACGTAGCCAAGCCCAACACCAACCGCGTAGCCGAACGCGTTAGCGAGGAAATCACCGTACCCGGCGGCGAGTGCACACACGATTGCCAGAAAGCCCAGCCCGGTATTGGCTGCCCCTACGACGCCGAACCGGACGAGGCGCTGAAGGTCAGACGCCGGGCTTGCGCGCGTGGACAAAGTACTGGGCTCCAAGAGGGACGTCGGCGAGAAACCGCTCAAGAGGTCGTAATGCGGCGAGGGCGTGCGGGAGGAAAATCCGAAATTCTGTACGCATCCTCACGAAGCCCGCCTCCTTGAGCCGCGCTCGCATCGTGCCCGCGTCGATGAGCACGGCATTTTCGTCGAACGCACAAGCCCGCACGGCGGCCCGCGTGAGAGGGTTGAGCGGATTATGTTCGAATATGAAAAACTGCCCGCCCGGAGCGAGAACGCGGTGGATTTCTTCGAGCAGCGCGACGTGTTCGGTCGCGGGGATGTGGTGGAATACGCAGGCTGTGAAAATCAGATCGAACGCGTTGTCCGGCAGGGGAACGGCCCGACCGTCGAAATGCTGCAGGCGCGCGCCGCCGGGGAAGCGCGAGCGCGCGATCTCCAGCGATTTGTGAGAGGGATCGAGCAGTGTGATTTCGGCGCGCGGAAATGCAGCTCTCATGGGCCCAAGTGAATTGCCGACGCCGCCGCCAAAATCCAGTATACGCCGCGGAGCAAGCCCCTCGCGTGCCGCCACCCGTGCCACGTCGTGGATCTTGTAGCGTGCGAAAAACTCTGGCGCTTCGCCGCTCAGGCGGATGCTGGCAGCGTGGGCCGCGTGATACTCGCTTGCAAATCGATCGAACTCGGCCTCAAGCACGAATTGCCTCGCGCGCCCTTTCCTGAAGGCGATGCACTTCGACGTTTTGTTCGTCCTCGTTCGTCACTCCGGCCTTGATTTCATTGATGATGTAGAGCGGGCGTCGCTTGGTTTCCATGTACATCCGCCCGAGATATTCTCCGAAGACGCCGAGCACCATGAGCTGAACGCTTCCAAGTACGAGCGTGATCGTGGCAAGGCTCGTCCACCCCGGCACGACGTTACCGGCGGCCCACGCATAGAGCGTGTAGGCGAGCGCGAGCAGTGCCATCACCCCAAACGCCATACCCAGATGGGATGCGATGCGCAACGGCATGACCGAAAAGCTCGTGATTGCGTCGAGCGCAAGCTGAATCATCTTGCGGAGGGGGTAATGTGTCGTGCCCGTAAAGCGGGCATGCCGGCGATAGGGAAATGCGGCCTGCTTCAGACCGATCCAGCTCACCATTCCACGAATAAAGCGAAAGCGCTCCGGCATGCCATTGAGGTGGTCGACGGCGCGCCGGCTCATCAGCCGGAAGTCGCCCGCATTGGGGGCGATGTCGACATCCACGATCCTGCGCAAGAGGCGGTAGAATGCGTTGGCACTCGCAATCTTGAACCAGCTTTCGCCCTCGCGCGCCTCCCGCTGGCCGTATACGACGTCAAAGCCTTCGTCCATCTTCGCCATCAGGTCTGCCAGCAGCTCGGGCGGGTCCTGAAGATCGGCATCGAGGATCAGCACCCGCGCACCGCGGCACAGCTCAAGTCCCGCCGTGAGCGCGATCTGATGGCCGTAATTTCGCGCAAGGTCGATGGCAACGATGTGGGGATCACGGGCCGCAAGCGCGAAGAGAGCGTCGCGCGTGCCGTCCAGCGAGCCATCGTTGATGAGGACGATCTCGTATGAGCGCCCGACCTGTCCCGTGCACGCGGCGGTGACTCGCGCATGAAGCTCTGCGAGGCCGTCGCACTCGTTGAAGCAAGGAATCACGACGGACAGGGCAACCGTGCGCGACGCGGACGCAATCTGCTGATCTGCCAATGGCTTCACTCCCGTGGACGGCTCAAGGCAGGTATAGGAAGGATTGGTTAGGGAAGGCATAACCCGTGCACCGGGAACGGGCACGCACGCAACCCGGTCCCACCGTGATTAAGAGCCTCTTAACGAGCGTAATCCGGGGCGATCCGGCGCGAAATTGACCCTCGAATCGAGGTCATCTAAGGTCGGGCGAAGGAACAAACAAGCGCTCGGAAAGCGCTGTAGGCGAGGCAATCCAGGCCGCACCGCCCACTCATTTTGTAACCACCCGGAGGAGGGGAGAGATCATGCTGTTTCTGTTTCAGGTCACCGTGCGCAAGCCGGCCGAGATGTCGACCAAGGAATTTTATGGAATTTGGGAGAAGGAGGCCGAGGCGGTCGGTGAAGGCCTGAAGGCCGGCGTACTCAAGGCCGCCTACAAGGTCGCCGGCGAGCCCAAGGTCGTGGCGATCGTGGACGCTGAATCGCACGATCAGATGGATGCCGTCCTGCTCTCGTTGCCGTTGTGGAAGAATTACGCGCACATGGTGGAAGACGTGACATGGACCCCGCTGCGCGATTACGGCAACTGGCACACGCACCTGAAAGAACTCTCGAAGGGGTAACGGGCGCCCACCGGCCTTGGCTAGATCAGCCCGAGACTCTTGAAGCTCGCATGCGCCTGCCGTCCGATCACCAGGTGATCGTGGACGCGCACGCCGACGCCGTCGCCGGCCTTGACGATCTGCTTGGTCATGTCGATGTCGGCACGCGAGGGCGTTGGATCGCCGGAGGGGTGGTTGTGCACCAGGATGATCGCGGAAGCGCCGAGTTCGAGCGCGCGCTTGATGACTTCGCGCGGGTAGACCGGCGTGTGATCGACGGTGCCTTGCTGCTGGATTTCGTCCGCGATCAGAACATTCTTGCGATCGAGAAAAAGAATACGGAACTGCTCGGTCAGATTGGTCGCCATGGAGGCGGTGCAGTAATCCAGGAGTTCGCGCCATGAGGCGATCGCGGGGCGATTGAGCACCTGCGCCTGCGACAGCTTCAGGGCCGCGGCCTGAACGATCTTGATTTCCGCCGCGCTGGATTCGCTGATGCCCTCGATCTCAAGCAGGCGATCGATGTTGGCCGCCATGACATCGGCGAAGCTGCCGAAGCGTGCGATGAGCGCCTTGGCAAGCGGCTTCACGTCGCGGCGCGGGATAGCGCGGAACAAGATGAGTTCGAGCAGCTCATAGTCGGCGAGCGCCGCCGCGCCGCCCTTGAAGAACCGTTCGCGCAGCCTCGCGCGGTGGCCGGAATAATGCGGCGGATCGCTCTTGTCTGCGTCTTCGTCCATGAAGGGGCTTAGGCGTAAGGGGGCTTGTGAAGGCCTGCAGGCGAGAGCGTGAAAATCTCGTAGCCGGTTTCGGTCACGCCGATGGAATGCTCGAACTGGGCCGACAGCGAGCGATCGCGCGTCACGGCGGTCCAGCCGTCATCCAGCAGTTTCACCTCGTAGCGGCCCTGATTGATCATCGGCTCGATGGTGAAGAACATGCCCGCCCGCAGCGTCAACCCCTCGCCCGCGCGGCCGTAATGGACGATGTTGGGGGCGTCGTGAAAAATGCGCCCAAGGCCATGCCCGCAAAAATCGCGCACCACCGAGAAGCGCTCGGCTTCCGCGTAGGTCTGAATCGCGTGACCGATGTCGCCGGTCGTGGCGCCGGGCCGAACGACCTCGATCCCGCGCATCATCGCTTCGTAGGTGACGTCGACCAGCCGCTCGGCGATGCGCTTGACGTCGCCCACTGGAAACATGCGGCTGGAATCGCCGTGCCATCCCTCCAGGATCGGCGTGACGTCGATATTGACGATGTCGCCTTCCTTGAGCGTCTTTTCGCTCGGGATGCCGTGGCACACGACGTGATTGATCGATGTGCAGATCGATTTGGGGTAGCCGCGATAAAACAGCGGACCTGGTACTGCGCCGTGGTCGCGCATGAATTCGTAGCAGATCCGGTCAAGCTCGCCGGTCGAAACGCCGGGGACAACGAGGGGCGTGATCATGTCGAGCGTTTCGGCCGCGAGGCGCCCAGCCTTGCGCATGCCTTCGAAATCCTCGGCGCTGTGAAGCCGTACGAGGCCGGTATTGCGGGGCGGGGCGTCGCTCGCCTGGACATAGCTCATGGTGTTGTCGAACCTAATTGCATGTTGGACTCATATATTGGCATTCACACCGCGACCGGCAAAGGGCGGCCGAGCGTTATTCCCCGACAGGTCAGAATACAGTCATAGGCCATCGCCTCGACCCCTCGATCAAGAGCCTGTTTGAAGGCCATCGCGTAGACGGGATCGAGATCACCCGAAATCGCCATCTGGTTGCAATTTTCGCGCTGGACGAGAAATAAGACCACGGCGCGGGTGCGATGCGCCAGCGCCGCGCCAAGCTGAACCATGTGTTTGGCGCCACGCGCCGTGACGCAGTCCGGAAACTCCGCCAGACCGGGGGTGCGCTTGAGGTGAACGTTCTTGACCTCGAGGTAAAGACGCGCCCCATCCTCTCCTTCGAGGAGAAAATCGACCCGGCTGTTCTCGCCATACGCGACCTCCCTGCGCACGACCGCATAATCGCCAAAGGGCGTCAGCGCCCGGGCGGCGAGGGCCTCGGCAACGATGCGGTTGGGGAGCAGGGTATTGATCCCGACCAGATCGCCCTCGGCCTCGAGAAGCTCCAGCGTATAGGCAAGCTTGCGCTTGGGGTCCGGGGACTGCGAAACCCACGCTCGCGCGCCGGGCTCCAGCAGGCCGAGCATCGCGCCCGGATTGGGGCAATGGGCGGTAATCTCGCGCCCGTCGGGGAGTTCGACATCGGCGAAGAAGCGCTTGTAACGCCTCACAAATCTGGCGGGCAGGAGGGGGGACGGGAAATCCATGACGCGGGCAAATTAAGCATCGCGGCAGACTATGTCTATGCGCGCGGCTCCAGTACATTGCGTCTCATGAACCCTGCCGCCAAACACCCCCGGTCCGTCGTCGCCGCGATGCTGATCATCGGCAATGAGGTGCTCTCGGGGCGTACGCGGGACGCAAATCTCCAGCATTTCGCTCTGAAACTGGCGACGAGGGGGATCGTGCTCGGCGAGGCGCGAGTCATCCCGGACGTTCCGCAAATCATTGTTTCGGCGGTCAATTCGCTGCGCGCGCAATACCGCTACGTCTTCACCACGGGCGGGATCGGGCCGACGCACGACGACATTACGGCCGACTGTATCGCCGAAGCCTTCGGCGTTCGGATCGGCGAAGACCCGCGCGCGCTTGCCATTCTTGAGCGCTATTACGTCAATCGCGACGATTTCACGTCGGCCCGCCGCCGCATGGCCCGCATTCCCGCCGGCGCCGACCTGATCCCCAATCCGGTTTCGGGGGCGCCGGGGTTCCGGATCGAGAATGTCTATGTGATGGCCGGCGTGCCGCGCATCAACCAGGCGATGCTCGATGCCGTTCTCGACTCCCTCGACGAAGGAACGCCGCGCCTTGCGGCAGCGCTCTGGGGCCTCGTGGTGGAGGGCCGGATCGCGGACCCGCTGCGCGAGATCCAAACCCGCGCGCCCGATGTCGAGATCGGCAGCTATCCCAATTTCATCGACGGCAAGTTCGGAACCGTCCTTGTACTGAAGAGCTATGATGCGGACGCGCTCGCCCGCGCCAAGAATGAAGTTGCCGCGATGCTGCGCGCGGAAGGCGCCGAGCCCCGCGAGGGCGAACCGCCGCGGATGACGGCAGCAGGCGAGCCGGGGAGCTGAGCGGTGGCGAAAGCGATATCGCATGACGAAAATTTCGACGATGAGGACGGCAGCAAGAGCTACAAGAAGTCCTTGCGCGCGCTGCAAATCGAACTCGTCAAACTGCAAAAACACATCATTGCAAATAATCTTCGGCTGTTGGTGATCTTCGAGGGACGCGATGCGGCCGGCAAGGACGGCACCATCAAGCGTATCGTCGAGCATCTCAGCCCGCGCGAAACACGCGTCGTGGCGCTGGGCAAGCCGTCCGACCGGGAGACCAGCCAATGGTATTTCCAGCGATACACACCGTATCTTCCGGCTTCGGACGAATTCGTCCTGTTCAATCGCAGCTGGTACAATCGGGCGGGGGTCGAGCGGGTGATGGGCTTTTGCACCGATACCCAGTACGAGGCATTCATGGAGGCGGTGTGCCCGTTCGAGGAGATGCTGGTGCGCGATGGCATCCTGCTGTTCAAATATTACCTTGATATCTCGAGGGACGAACAAAGGGAGCGTCTGGCCGACCGCAAGAGCGATCCGCTCAAGCAATGGAAGATCAGCCCGATCGACGGCGCCGCGATCGCCCATTGGGACGAGTATTCCAACGCGCGCAACGAGATGCTGATTCGCACCAATCACAAGAGCGCGCCCTGGCACATCGTCATTGCCAACGACAAGAAGCGCACACGGCTCAACGTGATCCGGGACCTGCTCTCGCGTATCGCCTATGACGGGCGCAAGACGCGGCTCCTGAAGCCCGACGCGCGAGTCGTGTTTCCCTTTGCACCGGAAAAACTGACCTCCAAGCACGTCGCTCCGTGACCACGCTGCGCAGCGCGCACGAAACGCTTGAGCGAACCTGCGCAATCAGATACCTCGAATGCGCGAGCAATCGCGCTGCGCCTGGCCGCGTGGTGGAATGGTAGACACAGCAGACTTAAAATCTGCTTCCTGGCAACGGGAGTGCCGGTTCGAGTCCGGCCGCGGCCACCATCACGCAGCGGGCGCTATTTTGCGCCCGGCATCAGCACGTTCCTGGCCGCGATCGCGAGCAGGATGACCACGATGAACACGCTCGGCAATCCCGGCAGGAACGCGAGGATGCTGATCCAGTCGGAGTGGCCGAGCTGGCTGTCGCCGAGG
>Ga0209643_1002087_pt1 | contig 14440 bp, 6 predicted proteins | sample AutmiccBRH37_all_FD_187383 | JGI IMG/M metagenome (GOLD analysis project Ga0209643, IMG submission 187383) | Deep subsurface microbial communities from Mt. Terri, Switzerland - Autotrophic microbial communities BRH/37_all (SPAdes) (version 2) | ecosystem: Environmental > Aquatic > Deep subsurface... | reverse complement strand
GGTGTCGCGCAGCCATTCCAGGCGCTGGCCGTTCGCGGTGACGGTGACGCCGGACAGCAGCTGGATCGGGCCGGTGGCGGCGTGGTTGCCCGGCAGATATTTCGGATAGAGCAGGGTCAGCGGGCCGGGGCCGGCGACCGGGATGGTCTGGCGGACGCGGATGATGCGGCGGTCGAGGTCGGTGATGTCGGCGCGGTACTGGATGACGCCGGGGTAGGGCCGGTCCTGGGGCGTGGGGATGGCCGGCTGGGCGCGGGGCAGGGCCAGGGCCGCGTCGCGGGCATCGACCACCACGGGGGTGGAGGTCTGGGCCATGGCCGGCGCGGCGGCGGCGGTCAGCAGGACGAGGCAGGCGGCGGTCAGGCGGGTACGCGGCATCGATACATCCGAACTTGAGGGCAGGGACGCACCGTCGAGGGCGGGGGGCGCGGCGTCAAGGTCTCGTCCGGTGATGCGGCGAAGAGCCCCTCCGTCACGGCGCGAAGGGGCGCCGCGCCACCTCCCCGCGGAGCGGGGAGGAGACAGGGTGGGTGCGGGTTGGTTGTCTCCTCCCCATGAAATGGGGAGGTGGCTCGGAGCGAAGCGGAGAGACGGAGGGGCTCTGCCGGCGTCAGCGGCGGCGGGGCGTCAGGATGTCGCCGAGGCGGTCGGGGGTTCCCTCGATGCGTTCGAGGCGCGGGTAGCGCAGGCCGTCGTGGTAGTCGAGGACGACGGTTCGGAACTGGTCGCCGTCCTTGACGATCAGGGTGACGGGGATGGCCGGGTCCTTGGCGGCGGTGACGGCCTCGGCCAGGCGGTCGGGGGTGGCGGCGCGGCCGGAGACGGCGACGATCTCCATGCCCGAGGCCAGGCCGGCCTTGAAGGCGGGGCTGCCCCACTGGATGCTGCGGATCCTGTTGCCCTCGCCGGTCTGGAGACCCAGCGAATAGGTGAAGTCGTTGCGCTTCAGCTCGCCGTACAGGGTCTTCTGATAGGCGGTGGGGGTCTCGCCATAGGTCAGGCGCCAGCCGCCGCGCGTCAGGCCGTCCAGCGGCGCACGGGCGTCGGGACCGTCGGCGTCCAGGCGCGTTCGCAGGAAGGTCGCCCAGTCGTTCGCGACCACCCCGTTCAGGGCCGCGACCACGTCGTCGAACGTATAGGGGGCCGGGGCGTAGTCGCCGTCCTGAACGCCGTAGAAGGCCTTGGCGAAGTCATCGAGCGACTTGCGGCCGTTCGTCTTCTCCCGGATCGTCGTGTCGACATCGAGCCAGATCAGCTGGCCCTCTGAATAATAGTCCTCGTCGCGCTGCCACGACAGCCAGGCCTTGGGTTGGCGCTGGCTGATGATCGGGTCGTTGGTGGTGTCCTGAAGGGCGCGCCACTGGCGGCCGACACGGGCGTCGAAGGTCGCGGCCGTCATGGCCAGGGACTCCATCGCCTGTTCCTTGGTCAACAGGCCCGAGCGGGCGGCGATCACCTGGCCGTAATACTGGGTCTGGCCCTCATAGACCCACAACAGGCTGTTCTGCATCGGGCTGTTGAAGTTGGGCACATACTGGTCGGCAGGGCGGCGCCATTTTCCGTCCCAGGAGTGGTTCATCTCGTGGCTGAGCAGGTCGCGGTCGGCGAGGTGCGCATCCCAGCCGGTGAAGAAGGCGGGATCGACCGAGTTCTCGGATGAGCGGTGATGCTCCAGACCGATGCCGCCCAGCTTGTCGGTCATGGCGATCAGGAAGTCGTAATGGTCGAAGTGGCGCGCGCCGTACAGGCGGTCCATCTGGTCGACCAGGTTGCGCAGGATCTGGATCTGGTCGTCCGTGGCCTCCAGGCTCTTGGCCTCGTCGGCAACGATATTGGCGCGGACCGGCGAACGGCCGCCGGGGTTCAGGTCGATCTGGCGATAGTGGAGGCCGGCGAAGACCGGGCTGTCGACCAGGACTTCCAGATTGACGGGCTTGAAGGTCTGGACGTCGCCGGATTTGCTCTCGGGCTCCAGGGCCGTGCCGAAGTTCCAGCCGGCGGGGAAGGTGACGGTCGGCTGGACGGTGATGTTCCGCGACCAGTGGCCGGCGGGATAGAGCAGCATCTTCTCCCACTGGATGTTCAGCATCTCGGGCGTCATCGTCACCCGGCCCTGATTGTCGGCGGTCGGCGACAGGTGCTGCATGACGATCTTCAGCTCGGTCGCGCCGGCCGGGACGGTCAGGTGGTAGGCGAAGGGGGACAGGGTGTCGCGGACCCAGTCGACCCTTTGGCCGTCTGCGCTGATCTCGATCCCCGCCAGCTGGGTGATCGGACCGACCGGGCCGTGATTGCCCGGCAGCCATTCCGGGAAGAAGAGGGTCATCGGACCCGACTGGGCGACGGGGATCGTCTCGGTGATGGCGAAGATATGCTGGGTCAGGTTGGTCGCGTCGATGTCCAGCCGAATCACGCCGGGATAGGCGACGTCGCGGACAGCGGGGATGGCCGGCTGGGGCGCGGGCAGGGCCGGGGGATAGGTCGAGGCGACCTGGGCCAGGGCCGCCGGGGCGGCGGAGACGAGCAGCAGGGCGAGGCCGGCGGCGCTCAGGCGGGATTGAATCATCGACACGAACTCTCAAGCCACGGGGAGAGCGCGACAGTCCGCCGCAGGGGCGAGGGCGTCAAGTCTGGGCGCGGTCGTCCGATGTCGGGGACGCCCAAATTGAACCTGCACACCTCGAAAACAGTGCAATATGCAAAAGAGTGCAATTTCGGATCAGTCCTCCTCCATGGGGCGAAGAGGCGGAATCCTGGGGATGAAATGGGCGGTTTCCGCCTTTTCCGCCCAGCGGGCATAGGCCTTCAGCAACGAACGGTCGCTGTCGACCATCTGGACCAGCTCACCGTGCAGCCGCGTCCAGCCGCGCGCCTCGATCAGCTTGCCGTCGCGCATCGCTCGCGTGGCGTTGGACCAGGCCAGGCGGGCCATGTCCGAGGAATTGCACGGCAGGCCGGCGTCCATGAAGGCCAGGTCCTCCTCGTCCAGAGGGACGAAGACTTCGCCGTGCGGCTGATCCGACAGGCGCCAGCCCTCGGTTCGGGCGCGCCAGCGGAAGGTCGAAACGCTGAGCCCGTGGCGCTCGCACACTTCGGCGGCCGAGCCGCCGGCGAGATAGTCGGCGCGCGCGGCGGACCAGACGGCGGGGGATCGGCGCGTCCAGGGCGCCGGGGCGGAGACGGGGTCAGAGAGATCATCGGTCATGCCCGAGATCATGCGCGCGCCGCCAACCCAGGCTGGTTGAGAGACGAATCTTCAGGCCAAGTCTCTGAAAGGGCAGAGGTTTGACTTCAGAATTGGGTGATAAAGCCCGGTCCAGTCCTCGTAATTCTCCGCTCTCCGATCAGCCCGCCGGCGTCACGTCCAGCAGTTCGACCGAGAAGCGCAGGGTCGAATTGGGCGGCAGTTCGTCGCCGCCGACCCAGCGCGAGCCGTAGCCGAGCGAGGCGGGGATGACGAACTCGTAGATCTCGCCGACGCGCATCAGGGCGACGCCCTCGGTCCAGCCCTTGATGACGCGGTTCAGCGGGAATTCGGCGGGCGCGTTGCGGGCGTAGGAGCTGTCGAACTCGCGCCCGTCGATGAAGGTGCCGCGGTAATGGACCTTGACCGTATCGGTCGCCGAGGGCTGGGCGCCCTCGGGGTGGGCCTTGCCGACGCGGCGGTATTGCAGGCCGCTGGCGGTGGTGGTCCAGCCGCGACGGGCGCCGTTCCAGGCCAGATAGGCGGTGTTGCCGGCGTCCCAGGCCTGTTGCGGGGTCAGGGGCGTGTGGCCCTCGACCTGTGCGGCGGCGCGGGCGGCGGCCGAGGCGGTTTCGGCGTAGGTCACGGGCTCGCGGTGCGTGGCGCAGGCGGCGAGGGACAGGGCGGCGAGGGCGGAGAGGGCGATGCGAGTCATATGGCGACGCTAGAACAGGGCGGGGAGGGCGGCAACGGGATTGGGGAGGATTGGTGATGCGGTGGAGAGCCCCTCCGTCACGGCGCTGAAGAAGCGCCGCGCCACCTCCCCGCAAGGCGGGGAGGAGACGGTGTGTGTGGTTTCTGTCTCCTCCCCATTTATGGGGAGGTGGCTCGGAGCGGAGCGGAGAGACGGAGGGGTTCTGGACGGCGCACAGGCGGTGGTGATGGGGTGAAGAGCCCCTCCGTCACGGCGCTGAAGGAGCGCCGCGCCACCTCCCCGCAAGGCGGGGAGGAGACCCAAGTCTGGACGTCGGGAAAAAGGTTGACAGGGGGCTTTATTTCGCCGTCGAAGCGAGTATATATCCGCTTTCCGCAACACTCCTAAAGAGTCTGCGCGCAAGCGCCGAGGCCCGGTCCGTCGCCCTCCGACCGGAGCGAAGGCGCGGCTCCTTCCCCAGGGAGCCGGTATATTTCAGGCGTCCTGGCCCGGCGACGGGCCGAGGGTGGACGCCGAAAACCTGGCTGCGGACGCGGAGACGCGCGCCGTGGCCGCTGCATTTCACGCGCGATTTCCCCCGGATCGTGCGCCATGGGAAACACTGAATGACTGACGTCGCCCACGATCTCGCCATCAACGGTCAGGTCGCCACCGCCACTTCGTTCACCGGCAAGAAGCGTATCCGCAAATCCTTCGGGCGTATCCCCGAAGCGGTGGCGATGCCGAACCTGATCGAGGTTCAGCGCGCCTCCTACGAACAGTTCCTGCAGCGCGAGGTCCGTCCGGGCCAGCGCAAGGAGCAGGGCATCGAGGCGGTCTTCAAGTCGGTGTTCCCGATCAAGGACTTCAACGAGCGCGCCATCCTGGAATACGTCTCGTACGAGTTCGAGGATCCGAAGTACGACGTCGAGGAATGCATCCAGCGTGACATGACCTATGCCGCGCCGCTGAAGGTCAAGCTGCGCCTGATCGTGTTTGAGACCGACGAGGAAACGGGAGCCCGTTCGGTCAAGGACATCAAGGAGCAGGACGTCTACATGGGCGACATCCCGCTCATGACGGACAAGGGCACCTTCATCGTCAACGGCACCGAGCGGGTGATCGTGTCGCAGATGCACCGGTCGCCGGGCGTCTTCTTCGACCACGACAAGGGCAAGACCCACAGCTCGGGCAAGCTGCTGTTCGCCGCCCGCGTGATCCCGTACCGCGGTTCGTGGCTCGACTTCGAGTTCGACGCCAAGGACGTGGTCTATGTCCGCATCGACCGCCGCCGCAAACTGCCGGCCACGACCTTCCTGATGGGTCTGGGCATGGACGGCGAAGAAATCCTGAAGACCTTCTACGAGACCGTGCCTTACGAGAAGCGCGGCGAGGGCTGGGTCACGCCGTACAAGGCCGAGCGCTGGCGCGGGGTGAAGCCCGAGTTCGATCTGGTCGACGCCGACACCGGCGAAGTGATCGCCCAGGCCGGTCAGAAGATCAGCGCCCGCGCCGCCAAGAAGCTGGGCGACACCACGACGTCGCTGTCGCTGGCCGCCGACGCCCTGGTCACCAAATATCTGGCCAATGACGCCGTCAACTTCGAGACCGGCGAGATCTTCGCCGAGGCCGGCGACGAACTGGACGCTCCGACCATCGAAGTGCTGGAGCAAAACGGCTTCACCACCATCGAAGTTCTGGACATCGACCATGTCACGGTCGGCGCCTACATGCGCAACACCCTGCGGGTGGACAAGAACGACAACCGCGAGGACGCCCTGTTCGACGTCTATCGCGTGATGCGTCCGGGCGAGCCGCCGACCCCGGAAGCCGCCGAAGCCATGTTCAACTCGCTGTTCTTCGACAGCGAGCGCTACGACCTGTCGGCCGTCGGCCGGGTCAAGATGAACATGCGCCTGGAGACCCCCGAGGTTTCCGACGAGATCCGCGTCCTGCGCAAGGACGACGTGCTGAAGGTGCTGCAAATCCTGGTCGGCCTGAAGGACGGCCGCGGCGAGATCGACGACATCGACAACCTGGGCAACCGCCGGGTCCGTTCGGTCGGCGAACTGCTGGAGAACCAGTACCGCGTCGGCCTGCTGCGGATGGAGCGCGCCATCAAGGAGCGCATGTCCTCGGTCGATATCGACACGGTCATGCCGCACGACCTGATCAACGCCAAGCCGGCCGCCGCCGCGGTGCGCGAGTTCTTCGGTTCGTCGCAGCTGTCGCAGTTCATGGACCAGACGAACCCGCTGTCGGAAATCACCCACAAGCGTCGCCTTTCGGCGCTTGGCCCGGGCGGTCTGACGCGTGAGCGCGCGGGCTTCGAAGTCCGCGACGTCCACCCGACCCACTACGGCCGCATCTGCCCGATCGAAACGCCGGAAGGCCCGAACATCGGCCTGATCAACTCGCTGGCCACCCACGCGCGCGTCAACAAGTACGGCTTCATCGAGAGCCCGTACCGTCGCGTGAAGGACGGCCAGGCCCAGGGCGAGGTGGTCTACATCTCGGCCATGGAAGAGTCGAAATACACGATCGCCCAGGCCAATATCGAACTGAAGGACGGCATGATCGTCGAGGACCTGGTCCCCGGCCGGATCAACGGCGAATCCCAGCTCCTGAACAAGGACGCCGTGGACATGATGGACGTGTCGCCGAAACAGGTCGTTTCGGTCGCCGCCGCCCTGATCCCCTTCCTGGAAAACGATGACGCCAACCGCGCACTGATGGGCGCGAACATGCAACGTCAGGCCGTGCCGCTGGTGCAGTCGGACGCGCCGCTGGTCGGCACCGGCATGGAAGCGGTCGTGGCCGTGGACTCCGGCGCCGTCGTGGTGGCCCGTCGTGAAGGCGTCGTCGAACAGATCGACGGCACCCGGATCGTCGTGCGCGCCACCGGCGACGTGGACGCCGCCCGTTCGGGCGTCGACATCTATCGCCTGTCGAAGTTCCAGCGTTCGAACCAGTCGACCTGCATCAACCAGCGCCCGATCGTGCGCGTGGGCGACGCGGTCAAGGCCGGCGACGTGATCGCCGACGGCCCGTCGACGGACCTGGGCGAACTGGCCCTGGGCCGCAACGCCCTCGTCGCCTTCATGCCCTGGAACGGCTACAACTTCGAAGACTCCATCCTGATCTCGGAGCGCATCGTGCGCGACGACGTCTTCACCTCCATCCACCTCGAGGAATTCGAAGTGATGGCGCGTGACACGAAGTTGGGCCCGGAAGAAATCACCCGCGACATCCCCAACGTCGGCGAGGAAGCCCTGCGCAACCTCGACGAAGCGGGCATCGTGGCCATCGGCGCCGAGGTTCAGCCGGGCGACATCCTGGTCGGCAAGGTGACGCCGAAGGGCGAAAGCCCGATGACCCCGGAAGAGAAGCTGCTGCGCGCCATCTTCGGCGAGAAGGCTTCGGACGTCCGTGACACCAGCCTGCGCCTGCCGCCCGGCGTCGCCGGCACGATCGTGGACGTTCGCGTCTTCAACCGTCACGGCGTCGACAAGGACGAGCGCGCCATGGCGATCGAACGCGCCGAGATCGAACGTCTGGGCAAGGACCGCGACGACGAGCTCAAGATCCTGGAGCGCAACGTCTATGGCCGCCTGAAGCCGCTGATCCTGGGCAAGAACGCCGTGTCGGGGCCCAAGGGCATCGGTCGCGGTGAACTGACCGAAGAGAAGCTGGCCGAGGTCAGCCGTGGTCTGTGGTGGCAGATCGCCCTGGACGACGAGAAGGCCATGGGCGAGCTGGAGGCGATGAAGCGCCAGTTCGAAGACGCTCGCAAGCAACTGGACCGTCGTTTCGAAGACAAGGTCGAGAAGCTGCAACGCGGCGACGAACTGCCCCCCGGCGTGATGAAGATGGTCAAGGTCTTCGTGGCCGTGAAGCGCAAGCTTCAGCCCGGCGACAAGATGGCCGGCCGTCACGGCAACAAGGGCGTCATCTCCAAGATCCTGCCGATCGAGGACATGCCGCACCTGGAAGACGGCACGCACGTCGACGTCGTTCTGAACCCGCTGGGCGTGCCTTCGCGCATGAACATCGGCCAGATCTTCGAAACCCACCTGGGTTGGGCCGCCGCCGGTCTGGGCAAGCAGATCTCCGGTCTGCTGGAAGCCTGGCAGCAGGGTGGTCAGAAGCAGGCGCTGATCGATCGTCTGACCCATATCTACGGCCCGGAAACTCCGTTGCCGCAGGATGAGGAAGAACTGATCGAACTGGCGAAGAACCTGTCCAAGGGCGTGCCCTTCGCGACCCCGGTCTTCGACGGCGCGCACATCGGCGACATCGAACGCCTGCTGGAAGAGGCGGGGCTGAACAAGTCGGCCCAGTCGATCCTGTACGACGGCCAGACCGGCGAGCAGTTCAAGCGTCCGGTCACGGTCGGCTACATCTACATGCTGAAGCTGCACCACCTGGTCGACGACAAGATCCACGCCCGCTCCATCGGCCCGTACTCGCTGGTCACCCAGCAGCCGCTGGGCGGCAAGGCGCAGTTCGGCGGTCAGCGCTTCGGGGAAATGGAGGTCTGGGCTCTGGAAGCCTACGGCGCCGCCTACACCCTGCAGGAGATGCTGACGGTGAAGTCCGACGACGTGGCCGGCCGGACCAAGGTCTACGAGGCCATCGTCCGCGGCGACGACAGCTTCGAGGCCGGCATTCCCGAGAGCTTCAACGTGCTCATCAAGGAAATGCGTTCGCTGGGTCTGAACGTGGAGCTGGAGAACAGCTGAGTTTGAAGTGGCGAGTGACGAGTGGCGAGTGGCGAGAAATCGCCGCCGCCGCTCGGGCCTCACTCGCCACTAACCACTCGCCACTCTCCACTCTTCTCTATTTTCGCGGCCCCCGCCGCAGAAGGAAAACAAGATGAACCAGGAAGTCCTGAACATCTTCAACCCGGTCCCGGTCACCCCGACCTTCGACCAGATCAAGATCGCCCTGGCCTCGCCGGAGAAGATCCGGTCGTGGTCGTTCGGCGAGATCAAGAAGCCGGAAACCATCAACTACCGCACGTTCAAGCCCGAGCGTGACGGCCTGTTCTGCGCCCGTATCTTTGGCCCGACCAAGGATTACGAATGCCTGTGCGGCAAGTACAAGCGCATGAAGTACAAGGGCATCATCTGCGAGAAGTGCGGCGTCGAAGTCACGCTGGCTCGCGTTCGCCGCGAGCGCATGGGTCACATCGACCTGGCCGCCCCGGTCGCCCACATCTGGTTCCTGAAGTCGCTGCCGTCGCGCATCTCGCTGATGCTGGACATGGCGCTGAAGGACGTGGAACGCGTCCTGTACTTCGAGAACTATATCGTCACCGAGCCGGGCCTTACCCCGCTGAAGCAGAACCAGCTGCTGACGGAAGACGAATTCTATCGCTACCAGGAAGAGTTCGGCGACGACGGCTTCACGGCCGAGATCGGCGCCGAGGCCGTCCGCAACCTGCTGATGGGCATCGACCTGCACGCCGAGGCTGAAAAGCACCGCGGCGAGTTGGCGGACAGCCCGTCGGAAATGAAGGCCAAGAAGGCGTCCAAGCGCCTGAAGCTGATCGAGGCCTTCCTGGAATCGGGCAACAAGCCCGAGTGGATGATCCTGACCATCGTGCCGGTCATCCCGCCGGAACTGCGCCCGCTGGTGCCGCTGGACGGCGGTCGTTTCGCGACCTCCGACCTGAACGACCTGTACCGCCGCGTGATCAACCGGAACAACCGCCTGAAGCGCCTGATGGAGCTGCGGGCGCCGGACATCATCATCCGCAACGAAAAGCGGATGCTGCAGGAATCGGTCGACGCCCTGTTCGACAACGGCCGTCGCGGCCGCGTGATCACGGGCGCCAACAAGCGTCCGCTGAAGTCGCTGGCCGACATGCTGAAGGGCAAGCAGGGCCGCTTCCGTCAGAACCTGCTGGGCAAGCGCGTCGACTATTCGGGCCGTTCGGTCATCACCGTCGGTCCGGAACTGAAGCTGCACGAGTGCGGCCTGCCCAAGAAGATGGCGCTGGAGCTGTTCAAGCCCTTCATCTATGCGCGCCTGGACGCCAAGGGCCTGTCGGGCACCGTCAAACAGTCCAAGCGCATGGTCGAGCGCGAACAGCCCGCCGTCTGGGACATCCTGGACGAGGTCATCCGCGAGCACCCGGTCCTGCTGAACCGCGCGCCGACGCTTCACCGTCTGGGCATCCAGGCGTTCGAGCCCAAGCTGATCGAGGGCAAGGCCATCCGCCTGCACCCGCTGGTCTGTACGGCGTTCAACGCCGACTTCGACGGCGACCAGATGGCCGTTCACGTCCCGCTGTCGCTGGAGGCGCAACTCGAAGCGCGCGTCCTGATGATGTCGACCAACAACATCCTGTCGCCCGCCAACGGCAAGCCGATCATCGTGCCGTCGCAGGACATCGTCCTGGGCCTGTACTATCTGTCGCTGGTCAAGGACGGCGAGCCGGGTGAAGGCAAGCTGTTCGCCAACATGGGCGAGATCGACGCCGCGCTGGACGCCAAGGTCGTCACCCTGCACAGCCGCATCAAGGCGCGCTGGACGGAACAGGACGCTGAAGGCAAGGAGGTGACCAAGGTCATCGACACCACGCCGGGCCGGATGAAGCTGGCGGCCCTGCTGCCGCGCAACCCGAACGTCGGCTATCGCCTGCTCGAGAAGAACCTGACCAAGAAGGAAATCGGCAATCTGATCGACGTGGTCTATCGCCACTGCGGTCAGAAGGCGACGGTGATCTTCGCCGACCAGATGATGGGCCTGGGCTTCCGCGAGGCGGCCAAGGCGGGCATCTCGTTCGGCAAGGACGACATCGTGATCCCGGCGAAGAAGGCCGAACTGGTCGCCGAAACCCGCACCCAGGTCGAGGAGTACGAACAACAGTACGCCGACGGCCTGATCACGCGCGGCGAGAAGTACAACAAGGTCGTCGACGCCTGGGCCAAGGCTACGGACCGGATCGCCGACGCCATGATGGGCGAGATCGCGCAGCCGCGCGTGCTGATCGAGGGTGAAAACCCCGACATCAACTCGGTCTTCATGATGGCCAACTCCGGCGCCCGGGGTTCGCAGGCGCAGATGAAGCAGCTGGGCGGCATGCGCGGCCTGATGGCCAAGCCGTCCGGCGAGATCATCGAAACGCCGATCACCTCGAACTTCAAGGAAGGCCTGACCGTCCTTGAATACTTCAACTCCACCCACGGCGCCCGTAAGGGTCTGGCCGACACCGCGCTGAAGACCGCCAACTCCGGCTATCTGACGCGTCGTCTGGTCGACGTGGCGCAGGACTCGATCGTCACCGAAATCGACTGCGGCTCGACCCGCGGCATCACGCTTCGCGCGGTGATGGAGGGCGGCGACGTCCTGGTCTCGCTGGGTCAGCGCATCCTGGGTCGCTATGCGGCCGAGGACATCAAGGAGCCGGGCACCGATAACGTCCTGTTCCCCGCCGACACCTATCTGGTGGAAGAAGTGGTCGAGGCCGTCGACGCCGCCGGCGTCCAGTCGGTCAAGGTCCGTTCGGCCCTGACCTGCGAGGCGGAAGCCGGCATCTGCGCCAACTGCTACGGCCGTGACCTGGCGCGCGGCACCAACGTCAACATCGGCGAAGCGGTCGGCGTCATCGCCGCCCAGTCGATCGGCGAGCCGGGCACCCAGCTGACGATGCGGACCTTCCACATCGGCGGCACGGCCCAGGTGGCGGAAACCTCCTTCATGGAGGCGACCAACGCCGGTGTGGCCCGCGTCGCCGGCCCGACTGTCGTCGCGGCCCACGGGGACCTGGTGGCCATGAGCCGCAACGTCACCGTGACCGTGGTCGTCGACGGCAAGGACCGCGAAACGCACAAGGCCCCGTACGGCGCCCGGATCCGGGTCAAGGACGGCGGCGAGGTGAAGCGCGGCCAACGCCTGGCCGAGTGGGACCCCTACACCACCCCGATCCTGACGGAAGTCGGCGGCGTGGTGCGGTTCGAGGACCTGGTCGAAGGCCTGTCGGTCAAGGAAGAAACCGACGAAGCGACGGGCATCGCCCAGCGCGTCGTCAGCGACTGGCGCGCCAGCCCGCGTGGTTCCGACCTGCGTCCGGCCATGGGCGTCACCCTGGGCGACGCCTACGCCAAGCTGGCCTCGGGCTCTGACGCCCGGTACCTGCTGCCCGTGGGCGCGGTTCTGTCCGTGTCGAACGGCGACGAGGTCAAGCCGGGCGAGATCATCGCCCGCGTCCCGACCGAAGGCGCCAAGACCCGCGACATCACCGGCGGTCTGCCGCGCGTCGCCGAACTGTTCGAAGCCCGTCGTCCGAAGGACTGCGCCGTCATCGCCGAGATGGATGGCCGCGTCGAATTCGGTCGCGACTACAAGAACAAGCGCCGCATCAAGATCACGCCGGAAGTCAACGCCGACGGCGTGCAGGGCGAACCGGTCGAGTTCCTGATCCCCAAGGGCAAACATATCTCCGTCCACGACGGCGATCTGATCCAGAAGGGCGACTACATCATCGACGGCAACCCGGATCCGCACGACCTGCTGCGCATCCAGGGCGTCGAGGCGCTGGCCGAGTATCTGGTGAACGAAGTGCAGGAGGTCTATCGACTGCAGGGCGTGCCGATCAACGACAAGCACATCGAAGTCATCGTGCGTCAGATGCTGCAGAAGGTCGAAGTCCTGGATTCGGGTGAAACCACCCTGATCCGCGGCGACACCGTCGAAGTGGCCGAAGCCGTTCTGGAAAACCAGAAGGTCGAGAAGCGTGGCGGCCGCCTGGCCACCACCCAGCCCGTCCTGCTGGGCATCACCAAGGCGTCGCTGCAGACCCGCAGCTTCATCTCGGCGGCGTCCTTCCAGGAGACCACCCGCGTCCTCACCGACGCCTCGGTCCACGGCAAGAAGGACATGCTGGAAGGCCTGAAGGAGAACGTCATCGTCGGCCGCCTGATCCCGGCCGGTACAGGCGCCTATCTGCGGGCCCTGCAGAAGATCGCCAACGAGCGGGACGCGGAACTGACCCAGGCCCGCGAAGACTCGATCGAGCCGCTGCCGGCCGAACTGCAACTGGAGCTGGAGAGCAGCGAAGGCTGATCTCCGGTTTCGGAAGACACTGAATGAACAGGGGCGGCGCCGGCGACGGCGCCGCCCTTTTTCTGTTCGCTAGTCCTCCCAAGGCTCCATCGGTGCAGAGGCGCCGGGCGTCAGGGGTACGCCGCCGGCGCGATGGCCGTCGCGCCGGGTCTGGGCGTTGCGGCTGGAGTCCGGCGCAAGGGAGGGGTTGAGGTGGGCGCCCGCGCAGCCCGTGCCGAAGTTGGAGCCGACGCAGTCCGCCGGGCCGACCACGCCGACGCCGCCGGACAGAGGTCGGCGTCGGGCCTCCCATTCGGCCAGACGTCGCGCGCCCTGGCGAGCGAAGGCCGCGTCGCGTCCGGGGTTGCCGCTGCCGCTGATCGGGGCGGCGTTCTCGCCCCGTCGGGCGGTTTCCTGGCTGCAATGTCGACGCTCCGCCTCGTTCAGCAGATCGGGCGAGGTGCAGCCGACGATCCCCTGGCGCAGGCTCCGGGCCATGGCGTCGGCCCGATTGGCGGGATCGACACGCCAGACGTCCGGCGGCGGCGGCGCTCCCTCGGGCGTCGGCGCGGCGAGGCGGGGACGAAGCGGGGCGGGGCGGGCGGTCGCCTGGGGCGCGGAAGCTGATGCGGACCGGGCGACCGGGACGTTCGACGCGGCGGCGGCCGGCGCGACGTCCGGCGTCGCCGCGGTCGGCACGCGGGGCCGTTCGTCGGGCAGCAGGGGACGGGGTTCGATATCCAGATAGATCGGCGGCGGCTTGGCGACGATATCGCGCTCATCGACGCCCAGGGCCGTGTAGGAGAGGGCGGCGATCAGGGCGGCGTTCAGGGCGACGGACGCCGTCGCCAAGCCGGCCTTGCGCCTCAGCCCGGCCTTAACGCCCGAGGAGACGATCACGCGCCCCGCCGTCCGCGTCGCCGCTCCCTTGGCCCCCTGGCTCCCCATGTCGTGTTCATCCTCCGCCGGGATCAAGCTGGGCTGCAAGCATGGCTGCTTTCAGGCGCGGGTTTGACTTGTTCGCGTCAGGCCTGTGTGACGACGTCTTCATGGGGGAGATATCCGTCTTGCCTCCTCGTGTCGTTCGGGAGAACTTGAGATCGCAAAATGCGATTTCGAGATGGAGCCGGGATGACTGAAACGCCGCGATCCCAGCTTTCCGAGGCTCCGACTTCGCCGACGGTCTTCGAAGTGGCGGGAATTCAGGTTCTGCTCGACGAAGACGTAGCCCGCCTTTTCGGCGTCGAGACGCGACGTCTCAACGAGCAGGTCAGGCGGAACCCGACAAAATTCGCCGGCGGGGCGGCCTATCGCCTAAGCGACGAAGAATATCGCGACTTGAGATCGCAAAACGCGACATCAAGCGGATGGGGCGGCCGGCGTCACCCTCCCACCGTCTTTACGGAAGCCGGCGTCGCCATGGCCGCCACAGTCCTCAACACGCCCCGCGCCGTCGAGGCCGCCCGCTATATCGTGCAGGTGTTTCTCCACGCCCGTAGGCAGGCGGGAAC
>Ga0209643_1002086_pt1 | contig 14456 bp, 13 predicted proteins | sample AutmiccBRH37_all_FD_187383 | JGI IMG/M metagenome (GOLD analysis project Ga0209643, IMG submission 187383) | Deep subsurface microbial communities from Mt. Terri, Switzerland - Autotrophic microbial communities BRH/37_all (SPAdes) (version 2) | ecosystem: Environmental > Aquatic > Deep... | reverse complement strand
TCAATAAAACAATTGCCAAGTTTGATGGCTTCATTTCTGTAAATTTCATTAAATCCGATACTTGAACCGCAAAAAACAGCAACTTTTTTCATCTGTTTAAAATTTATTTTTTTACTGGAACAGATTGCTGCCTGCCTGCCTGCTGGCTGGTTCGCTATTAGTAATTCCTTTGCGTATCAAAATTTGCATTGCTCGTTTCATTCTTTAATTATGATTTTTTAATTCATTAAATTTGTCGAAATTTACGCAAATAATTAAAGCTATATGCAACAAACGTCAAAACAATATGATGCGGTTATTGAAAAATGCCGTTCATTGTATATAAATAAGTTGAAAGATTATGGATGTGCTTGGCGCATATTGCGATTGCCTTCGTTAACCGACCAAATTTTTATCAAAGCTCAGCGCATTCGCCAACTTCAGGGAAATATGACACGAAAAGTGGAGGAGGGAGAAATTTCTGAGTTTATGGGGATAGTCAATTATTCCGTAATGGCTTTGATTCAATTGGAAAATGGTGTGGCGGAACAACCAGATTTGACTGCAGAAGAAGCCATAAAATTATACGACAAACACGTGGCCGTCACAAAAAGTTTGATGGAAGACAAAAATCACGATTACGGAGAGGCCTGGCGCGATATGCGCGTAAGTTCACTGTGCGATTTAATTCTCCAAAAACTATTGCGCGTAAAACAAATTGAAGACAACAAAGGAAAAACCATTGTTTCTGAAGGCATTGACGCCAATTACCAAGACATGATAAATTATGCTGTTTTTGCCTTAATTCACCTTAAAGAATCTGAATAAAAAGAATCTGAATAATATGAAAATTCTAACCTTAATTTTGAGACTCCTTGTTTCCTTTACCTTTATTTTTTCCGGATTTGTTAAATTGGTGGATCCATTGGGTTCTTCCTATAAATTTCAGGAATATTTTAGCGCAGGTGTTTTAAATCTCGAATTTTTGATTCCTTATGCTTTGCCATTTTCTATTTTGTTAATATTGGCCGAATTGATGTTGGGTGTGATGCTATTGCTTGGATATTTGCCAAAGTTTACCGTTTGGAGTTTGCTGGTGATAACTCTTTTGTTCCTGTTTTTAACTTGGTATTCAGCCTTTTATAACAAAGTGCTCGATTGCGGTTGCTTTGGCGATGCCGTAAAATTAACGCCTTGGGAAACTTTTTATAAAAATGTGGTGTTGCTTGCTTTTATTTTGGTGTTGCTTTTTGGAACAAAACATATTCGTCCGCTCATCAGTCTTTCATTTGCAAAATGGATAAGCTTTCTATTTTTTGTGGTATTTCTTTACACTACCTACCACGTATTGGTGCATTTGCCAATCATCGATTTCAGGCCTTACGCCATTGGTAAAAATATCCCTGAAGGAATGAAATTTAAAGGTGCTGAATTACCGCCGATCCACGATTTTTATTTGGAGAATATGGAAGGTGATAATGTAACAGATAACCTGTTAAGTGAGGATAAAGTGATGCTTATTGTGACTTATAATATAGATAAGAGCGACAGACAGGGTTTTTCTAAAATTAAGGAAGTAACAGATAAAGCCATAACAAACGGATATAAGGTTTACGCATTAACAGCTTCTTTGGAAGAGGACTTTTTAGATATTAAAGACGAATTTAACTTGAATATTGAGATGTTGTTTTGCGATGAAACCACCTTAAAAACAATTATACGCGCAAATCCGGGAATTGTGACGCTTCAAAAAGGCACCGTAACCGGTAAATGGAATTGGGTTGATGCGGATAAAGTAATTCTCAATTAATAATTGAAAATTACTTAAAAACAACAACTTTAAACTAAAACAGCTAATCACTTTAAATTTTTAGCTGTTTTTTTATGTCCTTTTTTTTACTTCTTTATTTGAGGCTTACTCTCAATTATTAAGTCCAAAACACCTCTTTTTTATTTTTTAATATGATAATAAGTGAATATGCCCCAAAAATTTGGGGGTGAAAAATCACAAATTCTTATTTTTAAAACACCAACCCCTAAAAAATTAGGGTATAATTCATAATAAATATTAAATATTATTAGAAACCCTATAAAAAAATAGGGTATAAATAAAAATATTAATAAAAATTACACTACTACCCCTATAAAATTTGGGGGTAAAAAATTATATATATATTTTTGCCTCGAAATCAATCAAAAAAATCACTTTATTATGAAGAAAATTGAAGCAATTATCAGAAAATCAAAATTTGATGAAGTAAAGGAAGCCCTGCATCAAATTGAAGTCAATTTTTTTAGCTACTGGGATGTCACTGGAGTTGGAAATGAAAAAGAAGGGCACGTGTACCGAGGTGTTAGCTACAGCACCTCCGACATACAGCGCAGATTTTTATCCATTGTAGTTTCTGATCCGTTTTTGGACAGAACAGTCGATGCAATTTTAAAAACAGCTTTTACCGGAACAGTTGGGGACGGTAAAATATTTGTTTCTGAAATTCAAGAATCCTACAGAATAAGAACTAAAGAAACTGGCTCAGACGCGCTAAAATAAAAACTACTAATTTTTACATTATGGAAAATACACTATTTACAGTTAACAATGTTTGGATGATGATTTGCACCGCACTTGTATTTTTGATGCATTTGGGGTTTTCATTATTGGAAATTGGACTGACAAGACAAAAAAACACCATCAACATTTTATTTAAAAACGTATTTATTCTTTCAATAGGAATCGTATTATATGCTTTGGTCGGATTTAATTTAATGTATCCGGGCACATTTATCAACGGAGTTTTACCCGATTATTTTATCAATTTATTTGGGCTGTCTGTGCCTGAAAACGGATTAACTTCTGATTACAATGTTGGTTATACCTACTGGACCGACTTCTTGTTTCAGGGAATGTTTGCCGCTACTGCTGCAACCATCGTTTCAGGTGCAGTCGCCGAGCGCGTAAAATTGGGTTCATTTATGATTTTTACCATTTTTTATGTCGGACTTGTTTACCCAATTACCGGATCTTGGAAATGGGGCGGAGGCTGGTTAAATGACCTAGGATTTTATGATTTTGCCGGTTCTACATTGGTGCACTCTGTGGGTGGCTGGGCTGCATTGATCGCAGTTTGGTTGTTGGGTGCCAGAATTGGAAAATTCAAAAAAGATGGCACTGTTGGCGCAATTCCCGGACATAATATTCCGCTGGCAACCGCTGGGGTATTTATTTTATGGTTGGGCTGGTTCGGGTTTAACGGAGGCTCTGTGCTTTCAGCCGATCCCGGGAAAACATCATTGGTTTTGGTAACTACCTGTTTGGCAGCGGCATCGGGCGGTTTGGCTGCATTTTTAGTGTCGTTGCTTCGACACAAACAATATGATTTGTCGATGTTCTTAAACGGTTTGCTTGGCGGTTTGGTTGGGATTACCGCCGGAGCCGATATTATGAGTGTTACCGACTCCATTGTTATTGGAAGTATTGCAGGAACACTTATAGTTTTAGGGGTTGGATTTGTTGACAGATTAAAACTTGATGATCCTGTCGGCGCTATTGCTGTGCATTTAATATGTGGAATTTGGGGAACATTGGCTGTGGGAATTTTCGGAGAATTGGCAGGTTTGGAACAATTGGGCAAACAAGCCATCGGTATTGTTGCGATAGGCGCATTCTGTATCACATTTGCTTTTATCATATTAATTATTTTAAAGAAAACCGTTGGAATCAGAGTTTCTGAGGAAGAAGAACAAGAAGGATTGGATATTCACGAGCACGGAATGGATGCCTACCCTGATTTTCGTTTAAACCAACATTAATAAGTTTGAAAATGAGTGGCTTATGGTTTTAAGCCACTTAATTTCCCTGTAATTTTTTAGAATTTCGTTTGGGTGATATTTCACGCAAAAGGAAAAATATTGCCAAAAATTAATACTAACAATTAAACATTACAATCATGAAAACAATTAAAAGAACATTATTATTACTGGTTGCCATATGCTCATTAAGTACTGTAAATGCGCAAGAAGAACCAAAAACCAAATTTGACGTAGGTGTAGATTTTGCCAGCAGGTATGTGTGGAGAGGTCTTGAATTTTCAGATTCGCCTGCCGTACAGCCTTATGCTGAATTAACATCGGGAAATTTTACGCTTGGTGCCTGGGCTTCTTATGAAACTGGCGGGCAAGTGGTTGGACAAGAATTGGATTTGTATGCCAGTTATGCTTTTGGACCTGTTTCCTTAGGATTTATTGATTATGCATTTCCTGTTGATGGCGCTTCAGACGGTTATTTTAAAATGCAAAATCACGTTGGTGAGGCTACATTAAGTTTTGACGGGGTGGAGAAATTTCCTTTAACATTATTTATGGGTATAAACGTTTACAATGATGATAACAATTCAGTTTATACAGAATTGGGTTACCCTTTCAAAGTTGGTGAAACGGAATTGAAAGCTTTTGTTGGGGCAGGAAATGAAATATATACCACAGATGGGGAATATAAAGTTTCCAACTTCGGACTTTCGGCATCGAAGGCCATTAAAATCACTGACGCATTTAGTTTAGGCGTATCTGCATCAGCCATTTTTAATCCGGATACAGATGATGCTTATTTGGTGTTTGTGATTTCTTTATAAGAATAGTTATTGGTTAATTATTATATTAGGTTTAGCCTGTCCAGTTTGTACGATTACTGGGCAGGCTTTTTTATTTAAAGGCTTTTACGCCAACAGGAATGGCAATGGGCAAATTGTTTTCTGAAGGTGGAATTGGACACGAAAATGTGTGATTATAAGCACAATACGGATTGTAGGCTTTGTTGAAATCGATGCGTATTTTTTTGCTTCCTTCCTTGGGGATTTCTAAATCCAAATAACGTCCGCCGCCATAAGTTGCGGTTCCGTTTGTGGCATCATTAAACGGCAGGAATAAATAGTCTTTGTAGTTAAATTCATTCATTAATTGCTGGTTTTGAAAAATACTCAACTCAAATTTTTTACCATCCAACGTAAAACGGACAATGCCGTATTTTCGGTACAAAGGCAAACGATCGGTAGTTGTTGGCATTTCAAAAACGGGCGTGTTGGGCGTTAATTCAAAATCGGCCTCAATGTTGTATTTTTCGTCAATGTCAAAAAACTCCAACGCTTTAAATGTTTTCTTGTCCTCTTCGGTTAAAGGCGATTTTGTTGCATCTGCAAACTCAACATTTAAATCGTATTGAAATAATTTGATTTCGTCATGATGCGTTGTTTCTTTTTTAGCGCAGGATAACAAAATAATGGTGACGAAAATACTTAGGAAATACTTCATTTTTTTAAAAAATTATGTTCAAAAATACAGAATATTTAATAGAAATTAAAAATTAGCATTGAAGCAAATTTTTGTAATTTTGAACAAAATAGCAAGCGCCTTATGGAAATTATGATTTTTATGGGTTGAATCCGACTTTATGTCGGGTTTTTTAGTTTTGAAATGCGGGTGAAATGATGAAGGTTTTAACTGAAATGTGCGTTTGTTGAATTTTGAATTTTAGCCGCGTTAGGGATTGAACGGCGTGTTTGAGCACTTTTTTAGTTGTTTTTCACAACAAAAAATGCGAGTAGTGAAAGCCCGGCCCGCCAGCTGGCGGGGAACGCCTACCAAAAAGGCGGGCAGGCTCAAATTTTAAAATTAATGCTTGTTGCTGTTTTAAAATATTATAAAGATAAAAAATGTTAAAAAGAACATTCAACGGTTACCGAAATTCGTTTAGCGGGCTGTCCAAAGAAGTTTGGTGGCTGGCGTTAATTACCTTTATAAACAGGGCGGGAACGATGGTAATTCCGTTTTTGTCCTTGTATTTAACGGAGGATATGAACTTATCTTTGAGTGAAGTTGGGTGGATTATGACTTGCTTTGGATTGGGATCGTTATTGGGTTCTTATGTGGGCGGAAAACTGTCGGACAAAATTGGTTTTTATCGGGTGATGTTTTTCAGTTTATTGATCACGGGATTTTCGTTTATTGCCTTGCAATTTGTGCATACATTTTTTGGTTTCGCCATTGGCATTTTTATCACAATGGTTTTTGCCGACGCCTTTAGACCGGCGATGTTTGTTTCCTTAAAAGCGTACAGCAAACCTGAAAATCAGACAAGATCGTTAACATTGATTCGTTTGGCGATTAATCTGGGGTTTTCTTTCGGACCATTTTTTGGCGGATTGATCATTGCCTTGATAAGCTATTCCGGACTTTTTTGGGTGGATGGAATTACGTGTATTGCCGCTATTGTGGTGATGAAAGTGGTGTTGAAAGAAAAGAAGATCAGGGTTGATGCATCTAAAATAATTGTTGAAAAGCAAAACAACATTACTTCAGTTTATAAAGATCGGCCTTATTGGTTATTTTTAGTGATTATATTTTTGATGGGCCTTATATTTATGCAGTTATTTACCACAATGCCTCTGTTCTACAAAGAAGTTCACAGAATGACGGAAGTTGAGATTGGTTTGTTGATGTCGGTGAACGGATTTTTAATCTTTTTGTTTGAAATGCCTTTGATTCATTATATCGAAAAAAAATTACTCGACAGGATGAAAATAATTACCTGGAGTTTGGGGTTGTTGGCAATGAGTTATGCGATTTTGAACGCAACATCTTGGAGCGGTATTTTAATACTAAGTATGCTGTTGATTACTTTGGGAGAAATGTTGGCGTTTCCTTTTACCAATAATTTTGCGATGAACAGGGCGCCATCAGGAAATGAAGGCCGTTATTTGGCGCTGTATTCTATGGCGTTTTCCTGTGCCCATATTTTTAGCGCAAAAACCGGAATGGAAGTTATTGATAGATTCGGGTTTATGGCCAACTGGTTTTTAATGGGTGGCTTGGGCTTGTTGGCAGTGTTGCTGATGCTTTGGCTACGAAAAATATTGGATTCAGAAAGAGGAATGGTGGCTAGTAATGAATAAACAATCCCGCACAGGCGGGATTAGAATTTAGAATTTATAGAAGTTTTCGGCTTTTTGTCTTGCAGTCGAATATAACCCAAACTTCAGATTTCGGTCTTCCGACTCCTGATTACTTTATCCTTTCGCCTTTTTAATTACTTCCATTACTTTTTTGCTGTCGTCTGCAGCATTCACTTCGGCATTTTTATAAATGATTTTTCTGTTTTTATCAAGGACAAATGTCCAGCGTGATGCGGTAATTCCCCTAACCAATAAAAAATTTTCGCCAGCAATTTCACGGGTTATTTCACCACCATCTTTTGTTGGTACGCCAAATTTTTTGGAAATAATGCCTTGAGTGTCGGAAATTAACGGAAAATTCAATTGGGATGATTCTTTAAAAACTTTTAAATTTTTCACTTCGTCGCCGCTAACGCCAATAATGGTTGCACCCATTTTATCAAAATTGGCTTTGTCATCTCTGTAAGCGCACGCTTGTGCGGTGCATCCGCCGGTCATTGCTGCCGGATAAAAGTACACCACCAAGAAATCGGATTTCACGGTGCTCGATTTCCAATTAGCGCCGGTATCGTCTATTCCTGAAAATTCGGAAACTTTGTCGCCAATGTTAAGTTCGTTAGTGTTTTGTGCCATCACTGAAATTGTTAAAGTTAAAAGTGCAATTATGCTTGTAAGTTTTTTCATTTTTGAAGTTTAGGGTACAATATTACCAAAATCAACAGCCATAATTGTAATTTGCTATATATTTTAACGTTTTTTTATAGGAAGTGCTAAAGGCAAAACGAATTTTGTTGGTGATTTTTAGGCAAGTATGGATAATTTTTAGGTTTTAGGGATTTTTATTGCGAAATAATTTTATTTTCAAAAACCCATAAATTAATCAATAGTCATTATTATTGCTAAATACAGCAAGTCTCATAAATAAAAAAATCAATATTCCAAAGGCAATAATTGGAAATGCAATATTTACTTCATTTTTTCCGGATGTTATATCGTTTAAATTAACAAATAAAAAGATGACACCTATTAAATAGATAATCTTATAAAGCAGTGGTTCATTTTTAAAAAATTCTTTTCCATTCATTTTTTTTAATTTTATGATTCAAGCAAATTTAGTGTTCAAACGCTAATTTCGAGTGAATTGTAAGTGGTTTGAAATTCTTTTGTTAATGTAAATATATTTATTTTTTTTCTTTTTTCTTTTCTATCAACACAAAAATCTTAATGATTTAATTTTAAAGCCGGAATTTTGTCTGAAATCTGAATATTTATGGGGACTTTATCTCTCTAATTTATTGAATTTTTTTTGGCAATTACCATGGCGTTTTTATTGGATTTATGCGACGTAAAAATTGGAGATTTTTCAGATATTGTTTTAATGGCAAGTGCACTATTTTTTTGCTTTTTACCAACCTTTTTCTTCCAAACGACCAAAATCCACTAACGAGTATTGAAATTGATGCTTATTTCGTCTTTACTTTTTTGCCATTTTCAAAGTTTTCGTCATATTCAACATTGTCGTTTCTGTCATATCGTATAAAATGACCGTGTTTTATGCTGTCTTTAAAATTTCCAACTTGCCACAATTGTCCGGTTTCGCGATAAAATATCCATTCGTCTTGCATCAGGTTATTTTCAAAAATTCCTGTTGCCTTCACCTTGCCATTTTTATAGAAATAGGTTAAGCGATTTCCCTTTTGTTCAGAAATAATTTGTCCGTTTTTATAGGTCGAATTTCCCATGGTTGAAGTTTTATGTTTCGTCAATCAGTTCATTTATAATTTAATAGCTGGCGTGAATGATTTTAACCATTTTTATTAAATTTTAATTAGCTGCAAGTTTGCGAATTATTTATAAACCGCATTCACTTTCCACAATGAAATTTCAGGCGGTCCGGCCAGAAAAGTTTGGGATTCAACAATAAATTCTTTGAGATGTTTTGTTTTCATATGTTGATTTTGATAATACAACGCATCATCCCATTCTTCATATAACAAAATATTCGAATTGTCATTCTGATCAATGTGCAGTTTAAGACTCACAAAATGTTCTTCTCCTTTAACTTGTTCAATCAGTTTTTTTAAGCCCGTAACAGCATCAACACTTTTGTTTGGCAGTGTTTTGTATTTCACAACAACAATTAAATTGTTTCCATCATCTTTTTTTCCACATCCGGTAAAGATTGAAAAGATCATCAAACCCAAAATCAAAAAAAGTTTCTTCATACTATCGTTTTTAATGATTAATTATTTTTTATGTGAGGCAAACTGTTTGCAAGTAAACTTGTTTAGGTATTACAAATATCAAACTTTATTTCACTGAATTTCAGTAATTTTATGTTACCCAAAATTACAATAATTTTAGCAGGAATCAAAAAGAGTTATTCAAGTGTAACGTCAGGTATTTTTTAATTATTTTTTGAAACCTTTGTTTTTTTCGTTTTTCTGAGATTGATGCTTATTTCACCTTTACTTTTTTGCCATCTGTTAAGTTTTCATCAAAAGTAGCTTTATCGTTTCTGTGTGCAGTATAAAATGGCTGTGTTTTACAGTTATGAGTTATTCATTTCGTTCGAAGCGCAATGTCTGCCTAACTGTTTTCTTTGTTATTTAGGCAATTGAAAAATCTAAGGTTATTCCTCTTATATCATATTTTTATCATTATTCATAACTATATTTGTTTTGCTCCAATATTCAAAATCAGCGTTTTAATGTTCAATAGCTTTAATGTTCCGTTTTTTTTTAATTAATCATTAGATATTTTTTCTTATCTTTAATACTGATTAAGCTGAAGATTTCAGACACTCAAAGTATGTCTTAAACCCTTTATGTTGCCTCGAGTTTCTCCAATCCCGCTGAAATTATAATGGTACAAATTAGATTTTATTTAAAAAACTAATTATGGGTTAAAGTGAATTTTAAAAAATATATAGCAGAGCTTAAAAGGCGTAATGTATTTAGATCAGCGATAACCTATTTAGTCATAGCTTGGTTAATTGCTCAAGTATCTGCTATTGTTCTTCCAGCTTTTAATGCCCCGCATTATTTTATGAAAACCTTGATTTTTATATTGATTATAGGTTTTCCAATCAGTTTAGTTTTTGTTTGGGTATATGAATTGTCTCCAACGGGAATTAAAAAAATTAAAAATGTTGAAGTGGCACAATTTAAAGCTGAACAGGCTAAAAATCAGCTTAATAATGAAAATAAAAAACTGGTAGTTTTACCGTTTCAGAACACCAGTTCAGACAATGACAGCAATTATTTTAGTGACGGATTAACAGAGGAAATCATTATCCGTTTGTCCGGAATCAAAGAGCTTGATATTGCTTCACGAAGTACTTCTATGCAGTATAGAGATTCTGAAATGGATATTGTGTCCTTGGGTCGAGAATTAAATGCGAGATATCTTTTGCAAGGAACTGTACGTAAGTTTAAGAATGATTTAAAAATATCAATAGCATTAATTGATGTTGAAAAAGATGCTCAGCTTTGGGCCGATATCTATCATGGAAAAATTGAGGATGTTTTTGGTATTCAGGAACAGGTATCCAAAAAGATTGTAAAATCATTACAACTAAAGCTTACGCCAAAAGAAAAAGTAGCCCTTGGCAAAAGAGCAACGATGAACAGTGAGGCGTATGACGCTAACCTAAGAGCCCGAGAATTTCTGTTTAGATATACCAAGAGCTACCTACTTTTAGCGATAGACCTTTTTCAAAATGCAATAGATTTGGATTCAAAATATGCCGCTGCTTATGCTGGTATGGCCGAGGCTTGTGCCTTACTTTATGAAACACATGATAAAAATCTCAAATGGATTAAAAAGGCCGAAGAATCATCATTAAAAGCACTTATCTATGATCCTGCTTCATCGGAAGCTTATAGTGCTCTTGGCCTGGTTTATTATAACAAAAATTTACCAAATGAAGCTTTGATAGCTGCAGAAAAGGCTATTTCATTTGACCCTGACAATTTTTTTGCTTATTGGGTAAGGGGTAGGCTATATAGAGTGATGGACCGAGATTTTGAGGCGGTTTTTGATTTCAATAAAGTTTTAGAACTTAATGGGGATTTCCATTCTCCTTATGGTGATTTGCAGATGGCTTATGAAACATTACAGGATAAAAAAAATCTGCAGGCTACTGTTGAACGTGCCGTATTATTTTACCCAAACTATTTGTTACATCACCCTGATGACTCTCGCGCCCACCAATTTTATGCCTTTACACTTAAAAGGCTGGGTCGCTTAGAGGAAGCAAAAAAAGAAATGCAAAAAGGAATTGAACAAAATCCAAACGACCCAATTATTGTTTATAATGCCGCTTGTTTTTATGCATTAATAGATGAAAAAAGGGTCGCTATTGAAAATCTCAAAAAAGCGGTGAGCAATGGGTTCGAAAACTATAACTATCTCAAACATGACCCTGATCTTAATAGCTTACAAAAGGAGCCTGATTTTGTTGCGTTAATGCAAGGTAAATAACAGATTATTAATTAATTAGGCTAAGGTTTTTGATGTTCTTTTTTCAAGTTTGAATTCATTTAAACCGTTAAAACGGTTTGGTGTTTTAAAAATTCATCATAACCCAGGGTTTAAACCCTGGGTTATTAATGAAATCTGCGTTTATGAATGGTTTTAACCATTTATTAATTTTTAATTTTAATGGGTTTATTACTCCGACTCACTATTTATCAATCAACACATTTAATATTTCAATGGCGGCTTTTGAGATTTTTGTACCCGGACCGAATACGCCCGCCACGCCGGCATCAAACAAAAACTGGTAATCCTGTGCCGGAATTACACCTCCGGCAATGACCATTATATCTTCGCGGCCATAAGATTTTAATTCCGCAATCACTTGCGGCACCAAGGTTTTATGTCCTGCCGCCAGGGAAGAAATCCCCAACACGTGCACATCATTTTCTATAGCCTGTTTTACGGCTTCTTTTGGTGTTTGGAACAGCGGACCAATATCCACGTCAAACCCCAAATCGGCATAACCTGTGGCTATTACTTTTGCGCCTCGGTCGTGGCCGTCTTGCCCCAATTTTGCTATCATAATTCGTGGACGTCTTCCTTCCAATTCAGCGAATTTGTTGGCCAATTCCTTGGCTTTTTCAAAATCTGGATCGTTTTTAATTTCTTTGCTGTACACGCCGGAAATAGATTTAATGGTTGCTTTATATCTTCCAAATACTTTTTCTAAAGCATCGGAAATTTCCCCTAAAGTAGCTCTTTTTTCAGCAGCAATAATCGCCAGCTCCAATAAATTTCCTTCTTGGGTTTTGGCGCAATCTGTTAAATTTTGCAGTGCTTTTTGAACTTCTTTGTTATTTCTTACTGATTTTAATGCTTTCAACCGCGCAATTTGCGATTCCCGAACGGCATCATTGTCCACTTCTAAAATCTGCAGCGGATCTTCTTCTTCCAAAACAAATTTATTCACGCCCACAATAATATCACGGGTGCTGTCAATTCTGGCTTGTTTTTTTGCTGATGCTTCTTCAATGCGCAATTTAGGAATGCCTTGCTCAATGGCTTTGGTCATTCCGCCAAGCTCTTCCACTTCCTGAAGCAGTTCCCAAGCTTTATTGACCATTTCTTCAGTGCGTTTTTCAACAAAATCGGAACCCGCCCAAGGATCGACAGTTTTGGTAATTTTTGTTTCTTCCTGAATATAAATTTGCGTATTTCTGGCTATTCTGGCAGAGAAATCGGTGGGCAATGCAATGGCTTCATCGAGCGCGTTGGTGTGCAAACTTTGTGTGCCGCCAAATGCAGCCGCCAACGCTTCAATAGCGGTTCTGGCAACATTGTTAAAGGGATCTTGCTCTGTTAAACTCCAGCCGCTTGTTTGGCAATGCGTGCGCAATATCAGCGATTTCGGGTTTTTCGGGTTGAATTGCTTCACCATTTTTGCCCACAACATACGAGCCGCCCTCATTTTTGCAATTTCACCAAAATGATCCATACCAATGGCCCAGAAAAATGACAAACGTGGCGCAAAAGAATCGATGTCCATTCCCGCAGCAATTCCGGTTTTGATATATTCCAGTCCGTCTGCCAAGGTATAGGCCAATTCAATTTCTGGTGTGGCGCCGGCTTCTTGCATATGATAGCCCGAAATTGAAATCGAATTGAATTTCGGCATATTTTTGCTGGCATATTCAAAGATGTCAGCGATGATTTTCATGGAGGGCGTTGGCGGATAAATGTACGTATTGCGCACCATAAATTCTTTTAAAATATCATTTTGAATGGTGCCTTCCAACAATTTTTCAGCAACGCCTTGCTCTTTTGCGGCCACAATATAAAATGCCAAAATAGGCAAGACAGCGCCGTTCATTGTCATAGAAACCGACATTTGGTCTAACGGAATCTGGTCGAAAAGCATTTTCATATCTTCCACCGAATCAATGGCTACGCCGGCTTTGCCAACATCGCCTTGCACACGTTCGTGATCCGAATCGTAACCGCGGTGCGTTGCCAAATCAAATGCAACCGACAAACCTTTTTGGCCCGCCGCTAAGTTTCGGCGGTAAAAGGCGTTGCTTTCTTCGGCCGTTGAAAATCCGGCATACTGTCGGATGGTCCAGGGCTGACGAACAAACATGGTGGAGTAGGGCCCTCTTAAATAAGGCTCAATTCCGGCGACATAATTTTCGTGTTCGAAATTGGTTTCTTTTTCGGTTTGGCTGACAATTTTTAGTTGTGAAAAATCTTTACGCTTCATCTTTCAGTCTTTTTTGTTCTAATTTTTCTGCCAATCTGGTTGGGATTATCGGAATTATCAGTGTTTTTTGTGGGTTTCTTGCAACAAACGGATTCGCCTGTAAATCGTGTTTCATTTTATCTTGCGCATTTGGATATTTGTTGGTTCCCAGCAAAACCAATTCGCCGGCATCAAATTGCGCTTGTTCTTTTTTTGCATTTTCTTTAATTTTCCTTTGAATAATGCCTTCTTTCAGTTGCGCTAAAAATCCCCCGCCTTTTTCAATTTCCTTGAAAATATCCAATGCTTTTTCTGCGATTTGCTTGGTGATGGATTCAATATAATAGGAATTTGTGGCAATTTGCTGTCCGTGTTTAAAATAGCTTTCTTCCTTTAAAATGAGCAATTGGTTTCTGGCAATTCGGTCGCCAAAATCATTGGAATCGTGAAAAACAGCATCATAAGCACAATTTGAGATGGTGTTTGCACCGCCTAAAATGGCGCTCATACTTTCGGTAGTGGTGCGCAACATATTGACGTTGTAATCGTAAATGGTTTTGTTGCGCAAACTTGGTTCGGCAAAAACAAGGGCGTTTGCCTCGGTTTCATATTGGCTGAGCATTAAATTGTACACATATTTAAAAGCCCGAATTTTTGAAATTTCAAAGAAATAATGATTGCCAACCGCAAAATTGAATTGCATTTTTTTGGCGATTTCAGCGCCAAATTTGGTTAAATATTCGTTGGCAACGGCCAAAGCATACGCCACTTGTTGCACAATATTTGCACCGGCATTCTGATAAATATCGACATTA
>Ga0209643_1002085_pt1 | contig 14469 bp, 14 predicted proteins | sample AutmiccBRH37_all_FD_187383 | JGI IMG/M metagenome (GOLD analysis project Ga0209643, IMG submission 187383) | Deep subsurface microbial communities from Mt. Terri, Switzerland - Autotrophic microbial communities BRH/37_all (SPAdes) (version 2) | ecosystem: Environmental > Aquatic > Deep... | reverse complement strand
GGGTTTGTTAGTTCGACTTTAATAATCCATCCCTCACCATAAGGATCAGTATTTATTAATTGTGGCTCATCATTAAGTTTAGCATTAATTTCAATAACTTTTCCGGAGACCGGAGCAAACATTTCACTAACTGTCTTAACCGCTTCGATTGTACCAAAAGATTCACCGCTAACGATTTCAGCAATATCAGGAACGATATCCACAAATACAATATCTCCTAATTCTCCTTGCGCATAATGTGTAATTCCTATAAATGCACTATCTCCTTCAACTTTTACCCATTCATGGTCATTTGTGTACTTTAATTCTGTTGGAACATTCATAATAACCTCAAAATTATTTTAAGTGTTTTTCAATAAATGATGTATCAAAATTGCCATTTACAAATAGCTCGTGTTCAAGAACTTGTTGATGGAAAGGAATAGTAGTTTTTACTCCTTCAATTTGAAATTCTTCAAAAGCTCTCTTTGCTCGAGCAATTGCGTGTTTTCTATCAGTTCCCCAAACGATTAATTTTGCAATTAATGAATCGTAAGTGGGAGGGATTACATAATCATTATATATATGCGAATCGATTCTAATACCAAAACCACCCGGGAAATGAAGATATTCAATTTTACCGGGAGACGGTCGGAAATTATTAGCCGGATCTTCAGCATTAATTCTAAACTCTATTGCATGACCGCGTGGCGGTTTAGGATAATCTGCAATACTATTTCCCGAAGCCACTAAAATCTGTTGTTTAATTAAATCAAGATTTCTAACCATTTCAGTAACAGGATGCTCTACTTGAATACGAGTATTCATTTCGATAAAATAAAAATTCATATATTTATCTACAAGAAACTCGATCGTTCCGGCACCTCTATATCCAACAGATTCAGCACCAAGAATAGCAGCCTTTCCCATTTTTTCGCGAACTTCATCAGTAATAAAAGGTGATGGAGATTCTTCAATTAGCTTTTGATGTCGTCTTTGAATAGAACAATCTCTCTCGCCATAGTGGTACGCCTTACCATCCACATCGCCAATTATTTGTATTTCTATATGTCTTGGATTCTCAATATACTTTTCGACGTAAAGTTCAGGATTACCGAATGCAGCACCTGCTTCAGTGCTTGCGTTTTGGAAAGCTTTTTCAATTTCGGATTCTTCAAAAACAATCCTCATTCCTTTACCGCCACCGCCCGCTGATGCTTTTAGCATTACCGGATACCCAATTTCCTTAGCAACAGCTTTAGCTTCATCAAAATCTTTTATTGCTCCATCACTTCCGGGAACAACCGGAACACCAACTTTTTTCATCGTCTCTTTAGCAGCTGCTTTGTCACCCATTTTCCTAATTGCATCGCCGCTTGGTCCGATAAACGTTAATCCGGATTCAGCACAAATATCGGAGAACTCTGCGTTTTCTGCTAAAAAACCATAACCGGGATGTATCGCATCAGCACCGGTAATTTGAGCCGCCGAAAGGATGCTTGATACTTTTAAATAGCTCTCTTTGCTCAATGCGGGGCCTATACAAACCGCCTCATCTGCAAAAACAACATGAAGTGCTTCTCTATCTATATCAGAATAAACTGCCACCGTAGGAATGCCAAGCTCCTTACAAGTACGGACAATCCTTAAAGCAATTTCACCACGATTTGCGATTAAAATTTTCTTAAACAAATTTTTCTCTTCCTTAGTACTGATTACGATTTTTCAATCAAAAATATCGGCTGATTATATTCAACCGGAGAAGCGTTTTCCAAAAGGATCTTTACTATTTTTCCACTTACATCGCACTCAATTTCATTCATTAGCTTCATCGCCTCAACGATACACAAAACTGAACCGGGCGAAACAATATCCCCAACTTGGATATAAGGATCAGCATCAGGTGCCGGTGAACGATAGAAAGTTCCTACTATTGGAGATTTAATTTCGTAATAGTTTAAAGAGTCGCTCTCTTTTTTAGGTAAGTTTGGACTGCTAGCAGGGGCTTCTATTGAATTTGGAATATGCATAGCCGGTCTCATTTCGGGCATTCCCGCATACGTAACTGTTGTCTGTTGGTTAGTTGCCTTGGAAATTTTTAATTTAAGATCCCCTTCGTGAACTGAAAATTCTGTAATCTCACTCTTCTCGACGATCTTAATAAGTTGTTTTATTAGATTTAAGTCCATTAATACCACTATTTAGTTTTTAATTCTTTCGACATACGAATAAGTTCGTGTATCTACTTTTAGAAGTTCTCCTTCATTAACAAAAAGAGGAACGTTAATTTTTGCACCCGTTTCTAAGGTTGCCGGTTTCATTACGTTTGTTGCCGTATCACCTTTAAAACCGGGTTCTGTTTCAATCACTTTTAATTGAACAAAGATTGGTACTTCAGCAGAAATGATTTTTTCTTTATCATCTAATACCAATTCGACTGTTTCGCCTTCTTTAAGAAAATCTTCTCCACCGCCAAATAATGCTGCTTCAACATTTAATTGCTCATAATTTTCATTATCCATAATTACGAGCATATCACCATCTTTGTATAAGAATTGATATTTTCTTCTTTCAACTCTAATAACATCTACTGATTCACCTGAGCGGAAAGTATTATCTAAATTTCTGCCGGTTTTAAGACTCTTAAGCGTGGTTCTAACAAATGCCCCACCTTTACCCGGTTTGACGTGCTGAAACTCTACTATTACATAGGGATCATTTTTAAATCTTATTATTAGTCCATTTCTGAAATCGGAAGTATCTGCCATAAATTCTCTCTAGTTTTTTTAAATATATTTATGACTTGATATAAAAATCAAGTTAAGTGTTCATTAAATTTCAATAATTAAATTAAATGCCGGCTTTAACTAAGTATTTATCTACTTCAGTAGTTATGCCAGCATTTTTATACTCTTCTTTAATTTGTTTTAAGAGTTTAATTGCTTCTTTATTTTTCTTAATCTCAATAAGATTTACTGCAGCTCTTAATAAATATTCCGGATTAGAAGGATTTATTTTAGAAACTTTAGCTGCATCCACTAAATTATCATGAGCATCTTCATATTCCTTTTTAGTTTCCTGTACATAAGCTTTACCTGCCAAAGCAGCGGCAACTAAGAGAGGATTACTTCCGGAATAATCGTTATACTGATCATAAGCTTCGTCATATTTACCGGTAGCAAAAAGTGCATGAGCATAATAGATTCGCGCTGTTTCGCCGTTTTCGGTTCCCCCATAATTAGAAACTATTTCCTTTAGACCGATCATATTTTTCTGCTTCTGCCCTTCAATTGCTTCGGTATAAGCACCTGTTTCGAGGACAGGAACCACCGCGGTTAGTAGTTCAGAGGCTTTTACATTATCATTAGCTTTTTTATTCATATATAAAATAGAGCTTACGACTACTAAAGCCACAACTGCAACACCAATAAGAATTTTGAATTGGTATTTTTTATAAAAATCTAAAGCCTGATAATAAGTAGTAACAAGAGTATCTTGTTTCATCTCTTTTTTTGATATTTTTTTCTTTTTTTCTAACACTTTTGACACCTATAAAATTTTTAGCCAAGTAATTTAATAAATATTATGTTCCAATTCTAATATGATTGGAAAAAATCCAAGCATTTTCATTAATGAAAATTTCTACGCGATATGCCCCCGTCGAGGTAACAATGAATTCTGCATCGAAATTATCGATAGAATCAATTAGTACCCCATTCTTAATTAATCTAATAGTCGCGGAAATATTAGGTAATGAAGTTTTTAATTTAACTGATTTATTTAGGGGGATATAATCTCCCATTTGATAAATGCGATTATCAGATTCTGCAAAGAATCTAAAGCCGGAAGCATCTCCATGATAATAATTTGAGACAAAACATCTCCCCTCTTTCAATGCACCATAAATTTCTTTTTTTGCATTTCCTAAATTAGCTTCACCTTCGCCGGGAATAATTTTGTTTTCTACAAGAATATGAGTTCTAATTGATTTGAATAAGATTTTGTATGGAAAAACTTCCACTTCAAAAAATCCGAGTACATTAATTTTATGAGCATGCGCATCTATTCCACCAATGCCAACTACTTTTCTCGTCTGATTTAATTCGTCCCATACTTTAAGAGTTTCTTCAGGAGGAGATGAGATTGATTTTAATGGATGAACAAAATAATTGTATTTATTTGCTTCGGTCAATCCTTCCATCCATTCGGACATGTGGTTCCAAATTTCGATACCGGTAAAATTATCAATGCTCCAATCGACCCATGGATATGGGGGATGCTCTTTCATTGAACTTCTTTTTTCGTGAGGATGTGCGAGGAAACCAATTCCACCCATTTCATTTACTTTAGTAACGTATTCTTTTGCAGGCAGACGCGTTGAGATAGTCTTATTAATACCAAATGCGAGATAATGATTTTTATTTTCTTTATCATTTATCTCGCATCCAACTAAAAGCAAGGTATTGCCATACCACTTTTCATAACCATCATCTAAAGCCCTAAGAGTATTATGGTCAGTAAGGATTATAAAATCCAACCCGGTCTCTGCGGCAATGCGTGCAATCTCTTGAGCATCCGCAGAGCCATCAGAAAAATGGGAATGAATATGAATTGCACTTACATATTCATGCATAACAGGGGTGCATTATTCAATTCAATCAACTACTTCAACTAAAGTAGTGTATTGAGTAGTTTTTTCAATTACTAGATCTGAAAGTTTTGTTGTAAGAATATCTACTCTCTCATCAACGTTTTCTTCACTATTTTCGAATGCATCCATATTAGTCCAGAGATAAACTTCTTCGAAAGTATTTGATTTGTTTTTCTGCTCAAATACTATGTAGCTTTCAAGACCTTCTGCCTTTACAATGGATTTTAATTCTTTCACGATAGTTAAATATTCTGCTCTTTTTTCCGGGACAATACTATAACGAACAGAGAACATTACTTTACTCATTTAAGCCTCATTTCTAAATTGTTATTTCACCATTAAATACAATAATAGCCGGACCTGTCAATGACACATCATTGAAATGTCCGTCTTCTAATTTAAAATCAACTTCTAATAAATCTTCATTTCTAACTAACAGCTTCACCGGAGATTTGTAATCATAGTTTAGTACTGCAATAATAGCAGCCGCTACTGAACCGGTACCGCATGAAAGAGTTTCATTTTCCACCCCTCTTTCATAAGAACGAATCTTTACAACCTCTTCGGTCGTATCGATAAAATTTACATTTACACCCTCAGGTTTGAAATCATTATGAAAACGAATCTCTCTGCCAAGTTCATAAACGGGGAAATCATTAATATCAGTATAAAAGGAACGTAAATCTTTCGGATCGCGCAAAACATCTTTAATATCTATTACTACATGCGGCGAACCTGTATCAACATAAGAAGCGGTAATTAATTGAGCATTGGCTTTTATCTTGAAATTAAGTTTTGCTCTGCTGGGCGAATTTAAGATAAAACGTAATAATCCATTAGCTAAAACTTCGCCCGAATAGTTGTTCCCGTTCAATATAAAATTAACTTCATTGCCTTCAAAAAGATTTTCTTCTTTAGCATATTTAATTATGCACCTGCTTCCATTTGCACATAAACTACCCGTGGAACCATCAGCATTATAATAAGTAACGGCAAAATCAGCTTCATCAGAATTTCTATTAACTACTAAAACGCCATCGCATCCAATTCCATTATGTCTATCAGTTAACTTTTTAATTGTCTCTTCAGTTAATGATAGAGTAGGATTTAATTTATCATCAAATAAAATAAAATCGTTACCCGAACCGCTCAGCTTAGTAAAGTAAAATCGTTCCATATAAGAATCAAATTTAACGCAATAATATTGTTAAATCAATAAAATTAGAATATTTCTTAAGGCGATTGAATAAAAGACTATATACTTAGAAATTTATCTCTGTAAAAATAATCAATATGCCATTTATTATTTCTTATAAAATTTTATTATCTGCTTTATCATAATTGTAAAAATGAAACGAATCCTACTATCACTTTATAATTACTTTCAAAAGTTAACTAAAAGTAAACTTCTAAAGGAAAGTATAAAGTAGTTGGAAGTAAAAGGCAAAATTTTTATAGAAATTTAGACTCTTGTGCTACCTAGAAAATCTATGCTAATCAATAATCCGTACAATGAAAGGGCGCCGTGCCGAAGGATATTAATTGTTTTTAATCCCTTTGCGCATGCGGGATCGATTCTAACCCAAATATCCTTGCCTACCTGAATGACTATTAAGTATTTTTAATAGTTGATACAAATTGCAGTAAAATATAATATTGCAGTAGTTCAATAAATAGATATGATCTTTCAGGCGGAAAGTTTAAATGAGTTTGTAAATAAAACAATTGATGAAGAAATTTTAGAAGAACTGACATTATTAAAAAACTATGATAAAACAAAAATACTAATTCAGGGAATAATTGATATACCCAACTGTCAGATTGATTTGTTTAGCAGACTAGTCCTTCAAAATAATGGTAGTCTTTCAAATAATAAACGTACTTCTCATTTTGATTTCCTTACTGACGAAGAACTTCAAGAAATGGAACTGGCAGTAAAAGAGGGATATAAACTGCCTGAGTGAATAAAAGATTACAACACTTTGACAAATGTGTTAACTTACATAAATGGTGGAGGTGGCGGGAGTCGAACCCGCGTCCGATGAAAACCTTCAGAGAACTTCTACATGTGTAGTCTAATTTTTAATTTCATCTTATTGACGCTAATAGACGAGCTTCAATAAAACTATTCCGGTAAAAATTCGCCTCCTCTACCCAGAAACTCGATTCAGCTATCATATCTAATCGACGTTCGTTGAAATCCCGATATGAGAGAAAGTCAGGAACGGCTGCTAATTATTAATTAAGCAGCTAAAGCGTAATTATATTCGCCAGTTACTATTTTTGCCGTTGTTTAACGTGACCACGGAATCACGACACGCAGTTCAAAGAACAATTAACTCCGTCGAATCCAATTTCACCCCCATATTATTTTCGTGGGGACCAGATATTTTCGGATTTCCCTTGTTTGTGATTGTAATACCTTGCTAATACAAATAAGTAATCCGAGAGTCTATTTAAATATACAACTATAATGTGATTAATGTTTCCAGTTCGTTCTAATTTTACTACTTGTCTCTCTCCCCTTCTGCAAACTGTACGTGCTATATGTATCATAGCAGAAAATTTACTGCCACCGGGAAGTATAAAATTTTTAAGTTCCGGAAGTTCGGAATCTATTCCATCAATTAATGTTTCTAATTTTTCGCAGTCGTTTTCAGAAATTCGAGGTACCCACGAATTATTTTTTTCTTCTAATGGCGAAGCGAGATCTGCACCTAGATTAAATAAATCCGCTTGGATTTCTATCAAATGAATTTTTATCTCTACAAGATTACATTCTTCGATTGCCAATCCAATCACGGAATTTAATTCATCCACTGTTCCATAAGATTCAATTCTTAGATCGTCTTTCCAAACCCTTGAACCACCGAACAAAGAAGTCTCTCCACTATCGCCTGTCTTAGTATATATTTTCATAATTAAATGGTAAATCCGTTATTATTAATTTTATTCTATCATCGCCATCTGCTACATAAAATTCGGAATCATTTTCTAAATATTTTTTCCTTACTATTGCCAAGCCAATCTGTTTCTTGAACATTTCGGAATAAACTATACTTGTGATAATTCCAATTTCCTCATCATTTATAGAGAGTATTTTTGCCGGTAATTCCGGATTTATTACTTTTTCAAAAACGATTCCTTTAAGAACACGCTGAACTTTATCATAAGTATCTAGCCTAGCAATTACCTCCTGTCCGATATAACATCCCTTATTAAAAGAGACATCACTAATTAATCCATTTTCATGCGGATTAATTGAATCATTAATTTCAAATGGCTGTTTCGGTATCCCATTCTCAATTCTATATGATTTATAAACTACATCAGGAATAATTGCAGTTTCATAAAAACTTTTATTCTCATTCAAATAATTTATTACAATTTCAGAATCAGACGAAGATAGTATCAGATAGCTAAATCTATTTCCATTATAAGAATCCTTAAATAAATAATTAATTTCGCCGGCGATTTCAAACGTGATATAGTTATTATCGTTTAATTCAAGAAATTTATCACCGAGAAGTAATGAAAGAAACCCCGTAGATTGTTCCCCCAAAACTTCGATTAAAGAAAAATCATTCGAGGCACAAGTAGAGACTATATCTTCGGTAATAATGTATCTATTGATCCAACTAAATAGTTTATTTTTTTCACATCCATTGCCAACTAATAAACACCCATTATCATAAACTAAAACGTGGGTTCGGTCAATTATCCTCCCTTTTTCATTAGTAAATAAAGTTACTGCTTTATTTAGCGGTTTCAAGGATTTTAATGAATTAGTGGAAATACGATGAAGATAATCAAGTGTATCTTTACCTTCCAATCGAATTACCATTTTATTTAGATGAATTTTAAAAGAAACTCCTTTGATATAAGTGAGATACTCCTGACGTTTATTTATTGATTCGTTTTCTATAAACATTACCACCCTTTTTTAATATTTTCTGAACCATCGAGAATTAGTTTTTGTAATATAAAGTTTTCTATCCTGACTCCAATAAAATGGAATTGAATCTAAGATTCTGATATATCTTGTAGAATCGATAAAACGGAATTCATAGTAATCGGGATATTTATCGTTATTAACGTCTGCCATTATCCTTTTATGAACTAAGGCGATGTAAGTTTCCATAAGATGCGGCGGCTTCATTAATCCATCTACCATAAAGAAATTATAATTCCGATGACCGGAGATGATTCCATCCTCGTAATTCAATTCAATATACTTAATGTTTTTTGGTTTCCATGTCTTTATAGTTATTTTTCTAAATCCCCCATGTATAGGCACTTCTGAACGCCAAACTTCACTAAATGATTCACCGTCACATTTAAATAGAACAAGGAACATTAATGCAGTGCCTAACTTAGTACTATCTAGATTAATATAGCTTGATGAGAATCCTGTAATGTTTTTTGGCTCAACAATTCTTTCGCCTGCTTTAGATGTTGTAAGGAGAGCAAAAACATATTGTTCGCTCTGCTCTTTATAATAAACTACGGCGGCTCTCGGAAGCGAATAAGTATATTCCGGTTCTGTCATTAATAAGGAAGTCCCTGCGTCATAAGTATCCAATACATATTGTCTTAAGGCAATAGTATCGCATGGAAACCTATTCTTAGTCTGCTCTGCTGCAATTTCGATATTCTTATCGCGCAATTCTTCCGTTTTTTCGCCTGATGTGGCTGCATCTCCTGATTCTTGAGATGAATCTCCGCCGCATGATATAGCTATTAGCATTAATGGAAGAAACACTATCATCAATTTATAGAGTTTCATTAAACCACCATTTATTTATTTGCAAAATCATTCAAGAAATAAGCAGAACTCAAAAGTCCTTTTTGGAAATTTTCTATTCGAAAATGTTCATTCGGTGAATGTATGTTATCGGAATCTAAACCAAAGCCCATTAAAATTGTCGGAGCATTTAATTGCTTAGCAAATTCTACAACTATTGGAATAGATCCCCCTTCACGTGTAAATACTGCTTTTTTCTTAAATGCTTTAGCTACGGCATCCGCAGCAATTTTCATAACTTCATGTTCTATTGGAATCATTACAGGGAACCCGCCATGCAGAGATGTTACTTTTACATGAACATATTTAGGAGCAATAGATTTAACGTATTTTTCAAATAGTTTAGCGATCTTATCCGGAGTTTGATTTGGAACTAAGCGCATACTGATTTTTGCAGAAGCTTTTGAAGGCAATACTGTCTTTGCACCTTTTTCAGTAAATCCTCCGATAATTCCATTACAATCTAATGTTGGACGAGACCATAATCTTTCTAAAGTAGAATAACCTTTCTCACCAAAAAGTTCCTTAACTCCTAAGTCCTTAGCATATTTTTTATCGGAAAAATTGAGTGTCTTAATATTTTCTTTCTCATTCTTAGTTGCTTTTATTACTTCATCATAGAAACCGGGAATCTTAATTTTTCCATTTTCATCTTGAAGTTTAGAAATAATTCTTGCAAGTTCATTAATAGGGTTTGCCACTGAACCGCCAAAACTTCCTGAATGCAAATCTCTATTTGGTCCGGTAACTTCGAGCTCCATGTATGTCAAACCACGGAGACCGTAGCTGATTGTAGGGACACCGGCGGCATACATACTTGTATCTGAAATCAATACTGCATCACATTTCAAAAGTTCTTTTTGTTCTTTTAAAAACGGATATAAATTTGAACTGCCGATCTCTTCTTCACCTTCAAGAATAAATTTAATATTACATGGAAGTTCGCCATTAATTTTATTGAATGCTTCCACTGCTTTTAAATGAATAAAATTTTGTCCTTTATTATCATTTGCACCACGAGCATATATTTTACCGTCTCTTACTTCCGGTTCAAAAGGAGGATTCTTCCAAAGCTCAATCGGATCAACAGGTTGAACATCATAATGACCATAAATTAAAACAGTCGGTTTTCCTTTTTGGCTTAGGTTTTCACCATAAACTATTGGATGCCCTTTAGTTTTAAAAATTTTTGTTTTTTTCATTCCGGCATCTTTTAATTTTTGTTGTAAATACAAAGCACATTTTTGCATATCTTCTTTCTTTGAATCCAACGTGCTGATACTTTCTATCTTTAGATAATCAAATAATTCATTTATGTATGAATCATAATTACTTTTAATGTAGCTTAAAACTTTCTCCACAAAACACCTCAATCATTTGGTTTTAGAAAAGGTTAGTATTACTTTTATCAAGCATTTATTATAATAAAATATTTGCATAAAAAAAATCTTAAAAAAATATTAATTTGCATTATTCAATATACTAATATAACTAAAACGTGATATTATTCAGATATATAATAAAAGAGCATCTAACTCCATTTCTGTTTGCTGTGTTTACACTAATGTCGGTATTCTTACTTCAATTTATGATGAAGTTCGCCGATAAATTAGTTGGTAAGGGACTAAGTATTTGGATAATTATAAAGTTGATCGCTTATAACTTAGCATGGATGGTTGTCTTGGTAGTACCGATGGCAACACTAATCTCCACGCTTATGGCATTTGGAACGATGTCCCAGAACAATGAAATTGCAATCTTAAAAGCATCCGGGATAAGTTTATATAAAATGATCATTCCCCCTGTCTTAATGAGTATATTATTGGCAGGATTATTAGTTCTATTTAATAATCATGTTTATCCGGATGCTAATCATCAAGCACGATTATTAATGCAAGACATCTCAAGAAAAAAACCAACTCTTTCTTTAGTCCCCGGAGTCTTCTCACAAGAAGTGAGCTCATATTCTATCTTAGCACGCGAAGTGGATCAGAATTCCAATGAATTAAAAGACGTAACAATTTATGATAATACTTATCTCCCGAAGATTAATATTGTTACAGCAAAAAAAGGCAAAATATTTTTCTCGGTTAAAACGAAAAAATTAATTTTAGATCTTTATGACGGTGAAATTCACGAATCGAATAGTTTACAAAAAGAAAATTATAGGAAGTTAATTTTCCGGCGACATAAAATCGCTATGCCCGGAGATCAATTTACATTTGAACAATCAGCTCCCGGCGGACCTAAAGGCGACCGTGAATTAGGCGCCTCTGAAATGTTAGTCATCGTTGATAGTTTGGATAATATTAATAATGAATTAACCGGAAATTTTAATAAAGTAGTAGGTTCTTTCGTGATTAAGAAATTTCCAGAAGCTCATAATGGTGAAAAAATCAGTAAAGAATTTTTAATATATCGAGTTGCCGAAAAAATTAGGAATCAACAAAGTTTAATAATGAGTAATCTTGATCGAATTCAATTTAATATACAAGAATCAAATAGTTATTGGGTGGAGATTAATAAGAAGTATTCATTACCTGTTGCCTGTATCATCTTTATTTTTATTGGTGCTCCACTTGGCATAATGACTCGTAAAGGCGGATTCGGAATAGCTGCTGGCATCAGTTTATTTTTCTTTTTAATTTATTGGGCATTTTTGATCGGCGGAGAAAAATTAGCAGATCGAGGTCTATTCTCCCCTTTCTGGGGTATGTGGAGTGCTAATATTATCATGGGAGTTTTTGGTGTTATTCTAACCGTTAAAAGCGCTAAGGAAGCAATATTCTTGAATTTCGATTTCTTCAAAAAATTTATTCCTAAAACTTGGCGTGCTGAGGAACCCGTTAATGAAAATAATTGACCGGTATTTAGTAAAACAATTCCTCGGGACTTTATTCTTTGGGATACTCGCATTTACGCTTCTATTTGTTATAATAGATATGATGGAGAATCTTGATGATTTTATTGATCAAAGTGTTCCGGCGAGATTAATTTTTGAATATTACTTTGTATTTATGCCTGAAATAATTCGATTAATGACTCCGGTATCAATCCTTCTTTCCGCACTTTTTACTTCCGGGAGAATGTCAAATCTAAATGAATTAACTGCATTAAAATCAAGCGGAATAAGCATCTATCGATATATGGTTCCATTTGCAATAACTGCATTTTTCCTTTCTCTTGGTTCTGTTTATTTCGGCGGTTATGTTGTACCTGCTGCTAATAAACACAAAATATTTATAGAGCAGACTTATATGAAAAAAGGGATTGTCTATGCAGGGAGTAATATTTATTTCCAAGATTCCAAGAATAAGATAGTAACAATTAGCCATTTCGATACACAAGAAAATCAAGCATCACAAGTAAGTATCCAGACATTCGATCCAAAAAATACAACCAAAATGATTCAGCGTATTGATGCAACGAGAATGCGTTATGATTCATCGACAACTACTTGGAGTTTATTTGAAGGGATTATTAGAAGCTTCACAGACTCCACAGAACATGCAGAAAATTTTGCTACCAAAGTAGTTAAGGATATTAATTTTAGTCCAATGGATATAATAAAAAAGCAGACAAAACCGGAAGAGATGACTTTAACTGAATTATCAGACTACGCCGCCGAGCAAAGCAGAACAGGTAACGATCCTATAAATATCCAAATCGAATACCATTCTAGAATTGCTTATGCATTCGCCGGAATTATTGTTGTTCTATTTGGAATACCTATTTCCGCTAATAAAAGGAAAGGTGGCTTGGCTATGCAATTTGGAGTAAACCTATTGATTACTTTTATTTATTTAGTTTTTATGAAAGTAAGTCAAGCCTTTGGAAAGAATGGAGTGGTAAGCCCATTTATTACGGCGTGGTTAGCCAATATTATCTTTCTGATTGCTGCATTAATCAATATATATAGAGTTCGTAAATAATTATTTATTCTTAAGAACAAAAACTCCATCCCAATTTTCACTCGGTTTGTTTACAGTAAAATATTCGCAACGTTCAATAAACACTTCCGAAGCTTTATCGGAATATTCATCACTGCATTCATTAAAAATAATAATTGCCTCTGCAAATTTTTGATTTCGATAGAGTGCAAGTGCCTTTGAATATTTATCTATCAATGAAATTATTTCAGGTTCTACATCTTCTTTTGTAGAAATTAATTCATAAATATTAGTTGTATTCTCTTTACCTTTAACTTTTATAGAATCCAATTCTCTTATAATAAAATCATCTTTAATAAGTTTTTGAGTATTTTCACCTATTAGAATATGTGTGGAATAAATTTTATTTACTGATTCTAAACGTGAAGCAAGATTAACATTATCCCCCATTACAGTATAATCGAACCTTTTAGAGCCACCAATATTACCAACTATTACATTTCCCGAATTAATTCCAATTCTTACAGAAAGGTTATTTATTTCAATTATTTTTTTTTGCATTTGAAGAGCTGTGGAACAAGCATTAAAGGCATGATTCTTTAATTCAATTGGAGCCCCCCAAAATGCCATTACCGCATCACCTATATATTTATCCAATGTTCCTTGATTTGACAACACTATTTCAGTCATCTTAGATAAATATTCATTTATAAAGGAAACCAATTCTTCCGGTCTTTTTGATTCAGAGATTGAAGTGAAGCCCTCAATATCACTAAATAATATTGAAAGTTCCTTTCTTTCGCCGCCCAATTTAAGTTTCGCCGGATCTGATATTAATTCATTTACAAAATTTTCAGAAACATACTGCCCGAACATCCCCTTTATCAAATTTTTCTGTTTTCTTTCTGAAATAAAATTATATGATGTAGCCGTAATATATGAGAACAAAAGCGCTAAAGATGGGCTAACTACATTTACTAATAAATTATATTTTGCGAATAGAATTATCGATACAAGATAGAAGGAGTAGATAAGCAAAAGAACTATTACAATAGAAATAAATTCAATGGCAAAAGTAAATCGTATTTTGATTTTTTTTGTGAATGTAATTAAATAAAAGGAAATAATCGTGATCAATAAAAGAA
>Ga0209643_1002082_pt1 | contig 14491 bp, 16 predicted proteins | sample AutmiccBRH37_all_FD_187383 | JGI IMG/M metagenome (GOLD analysis project Ga0209643, IMG submission 187383) | Deep subsurface microbial communities from Mt. Terri, Switzerland - Autotrophic microbial communities BRH/37_all (SPAdes) (version 2) | ecosystem: Environmental > Aquatic > Deep... | reverse complement strand
CGCCGAGGCCGATGCCGCGACCAATCTCCAGATCAAGGCGAGCCTCTATGCCGAAGTGGAAGATATGCTGGTCGACCATTATAATTTCATCCCGATCGCCGTTCCCATCCGCTGGTCGATTGCCCGCCCGGGCCGGCGCGCCTTTGCGGTCAATCCGCGCGGCTGGCATCCATTGAACCCGCTGGTGGGCATCCCCATATCCTGACGGTATCAGTAGTATAATACAGGGACGCCCCATGGCCATTTCCGAAGACCAGTTGAAACGCCTCGCCGAACAATTGCCCGACGTCAGCCGCGATCCGCAGGCGGTCCGGGCCCGTGTCGAGGCGATGGAGAAACTGCTCGAGCGAGCCTTCGTCATTCCCGGCATCAACCGGCCGATCGGCGTCGATTCGATCGTCGGCCTGATCCCGGTGGTCGGCGATATCGCGACCGCGCTGATGGGTGCCTATATCGTCTGGGAAGGCCGCAATCTCGGCATGTCGAAGATGCAGCTAACCCGGATGGCGGCCAATATCGGCATCGATACCGCGCTGGGCGCCATTCCCTTTGCCGGAGATATGTTCGACTTTTTCTGGCGCTCGAACAGCCGGAATCTGCGGATCATCCGCAAGCATCTCGACAAGCATCATCCGGGCACGCGGACGATTGAAGGTTAGCGTGTGCCCCTGCGCAGGCAGGGGCCCATCTCGTGAAGCCGCCGCTCCACACTCTGGTATAAGGAAGATCTGGCCTCACCGCTGACGCTCTCTCTTCCACTTGCTGTTAGATTCAAAATCAGGAGATGGCCCCCTGCCTTCGCAGGGGCACAGGATACCGCTTCCACTACCCTCCCCGCCATATTTTAACCGGCAACTCGTCTTTCACCACCCGCATATAGGCAGGACAACGCTGCGGCCGGAAACTCTTGCCGAGGCACAGTTTCACCTCCTGCAGCCAGCCACGTTCGTTGACCTTCAGCTGCAGCATATCGGGCTGCAGGCCATCATTGGCTGCGGCAAAGGCATTGCGCATCTGCCCGGCGGTCAGCGGCTTGCGCGACAAGCGGTCCATATCCGGAAAGCGCACCGCATCGAATAGGATCCGCGATACCCGAAAATAGGTTTCGGGCCGCCTGGTCATGCAGGTGCCGTGCTTCGCCCATTCATGCGCCATCAGGCGGGTCGAAGGCATCGTGCAGAAATTGCGCTTCACCACGCCCGGCGGCAGCGGCTTCGTCGGCGCGCACCATTGCGGATAGTCCGGCCCCCGAGTCTCCGGCCACAGGCCATGGAGAATGAAGGCAAAACTGCCGTCATCACCGCTGCACTGGGTCCTGTCGCGTGGACTGTCCTTGCGCGTCCGGCAAAATTCGGGGGACCAGCTGAGGGCGAGCGTATAGCCTGTGACCGGCTTGGCACGGCGCGGTTCGGAGGCGGGTCTGCTTGCGGCCGGGGCGCTGAGACCGGACGGTGCGCGGCACTGGTAGGATTGGGCGCTGGCCGTCACAGGCAGCCCCAAAAGCAGGGCCGCTGCGACAACATGGATCGCTTGAGATCTCCTGTTCAAGGTCTGATCACCCATCATGGTCCTCATCATGCTGAACTTGTTTCAGCATCGAGCCGCGGAGACGATATTCAAACCTGCGCAAAATCCAGCCCGATATCCGCTGCCGGTGCCGATTGTGTCAAACGCCCGACCGAAATATAGTCCACCCCGGTCTCCGCCTTGTCGCGAATCGTGTCGAGACTGATCCCGCCCGAAGCCTCGGTCGGCACCCGCCCACCGATCAGCGTCACCGCGCCGCGCAAAGTCGCCGGCTCCATATTGTCGAGCAGCAGATGGGTCGCCCCCGCCTTCAGTGCCGGCTCTATCTGGTCGACGCGGTCGACCTCGCAGATGATCTTTTCGATGCCGGCGTCCCTGGCACGCCGCACCGCTTCGCCAACAGACCCGGCGACCGCGACATGATTGTCCTTGATCATTGCCGCGTCCCACAGGCCCATGCGATGGTTCTGCGCCCCGCCCATCCGCGTCGCATATTTCTCCAGCACCCGCAGGCCGGGAATGGTTTTGCGGGTGTCGAGCAATGTGCAGCCCGTTCCGATAATCGCCCGGACATAGGCATTGGTCATGGTCGAAATACCGGTCAGATGCTGCACCGTATTGAGCGCGCTGCGCTCGGCAGTCAGCATTGCCCGGCCCTTGCCCTTGAGCCGCATGATATCGGCCCCCGCTGCCACCGTCTCGCCTTCCGGCACCAGGATTTCAATCTCGACATCGGGATCGAGCGCCCGGAAGAAAGCCTCGGCAATCGGCAGCCCGGCAATCACCGCTGCATCGCGGCTGTCCATCACCCCGGAGAATATCGCATCCTCGGGAATGACCGCTTCCGAAGTGACATCGCGGCCTGTCGGTCCGAGGTCCTCGGCGAGGGTGGTAGCGACGAAGGTGTCGAGATGGAAACGGTCGAGGGTGAAGGTCATCAAGCTGATCTAACCCAAACTTTCGTCCGGCGAAAGCGGCAATATCCCTCTCCCTTGAGGGAGAGGGTCGTGCAGACTTGGCAGCTTGCTGCCTAGTCGTAGCTGGATGAGGGTGCTCTGCTCTCGATAGCCGGGAACACCCTCATCCAACTGCGCCTAATCAGCAAGCTGATAAGGCTCCATATCCTTCTCCCTCACGGAAGAAGGTTCCAAGCCATAGCCTTGCATCAAGCCTCATGCGCCAAATCAGTCGGCCCCAGATCGCCCTGCCCGACCGTCGCACTCGCCATTTCCATCATCCGGTCGATCGACTTGCGCGCCTTCAGCCGCAATTCCTCGTCCATCTCGATGCGTGGTTCCAGATCGCGCAGCGCCACGTAAAGCTTCTCCATCGTGTTGAGCGCCATATAGGGGCAGATATTGCAATTGCAGTTGCCGTCCGCGCCGGGGGCACCGATGAAATTCTTTTCCGGCACCGCTTTCTCCATCTGGTGGATGATATGCGGCTCGGTGGCGATGATGATCGTGTCGCCCTCGAACTCCTTGGCAAATTTCAGGATCGCGCTGGTCGAACCGACCATGTCGGCATGATCCAGGATATAGGCGGGGCATTCCGGATGCGCCGCCACGGGCGCGCCGGGGTGCTGGGTCTGCAGCTTGAGCAGCTCGGTCTCGCTGAATGCCTCGTGGACGATGCAGACGCCGGGCCAGAGCAGCATGTCGCGGCCGGTCTTCTTCGAAATATAGGCACCAAGATGCTTGTCGGGGCCAAAGATGATCTTCTGGTCGAGCGGGATCTGCGAAAGAATATGCTCGGCGGACGAACTCGTGACGATAATGTCGCTGAGCGCCTTCACCTCGGCCGAGCAATTGATGTAGGTCAGCGCGATATGGTCGGGATGCTCGTCGCGGAACGCCTTGAACTTGTCCGGCGGGCAGCTGTCCTCGAGGCTGCAGCCGGCATCCATGTCCGGCAGCACGACAATCTTCTCGGGCGACAGGATTTTTGCGGTTTCGGCCATGAACTTCACGCCGCAGAAGGCGATCACGTCGGCATCTGTTTCCGCCGCCTTGCGCGACAGCTCGAGACTGTCGCCGACAAAATCGGCAATGTCCTGGATTTCCGGCTTCTGGTAATAATGGGCCAGGATGATCGCGTTGCGCTCCTTGCGCAACCGGTTGATCTCCTCGACGATATCGACCCCGGCCAGACTGCCACCAATTCCACCACGTGCGTCCATTTTATCTTCCTCTGTCATGCATGCCCGCTCCATATAGGAAGCGAAAGGCGATTTGTCTTGTCTGGATCACGGCAAATTGCGTAAATCCTGACTCAGGGTCACCAGAACCGCCGGAGAGAATGCCGATGTATGACGTGAGGCTGACGGAATCCCATTTTCCTGCGCAGAGCGATACGCCCTATCGCGAGATGACCATGGGCCAGATATTGCGCGAGCAGGCGGCCCGGCTCGGTGACCTGAAGGCGCTGCGCGAATTGCTGGATGACGGCGAGATCGGGCGCGAGTGGACCTTCACCGAGCTGCTCGCCGATGCCGAGAAAATGGGCCGGGCGCTGGCATCGCGTCACGAAAAAGGAGCACGGATCGGCATTTTCGCCAGCAATTGTCCGGAATGGATCTTGATCGAATTTGGTGCGGCGCTGGCCGGACTGACGCTGGTCACGATCAACCCATCCTTCACCGCGCGCGAGGTGAAATATGTGCTCGACCAGTCCGGTGCCGAAGCCATCTATTATCTGCCGGTGGTGCGCGGCACCCCGCTGAAGCCGATAGTCGACCAGGCCTGCACCGACTTGCCCCTGGTCAAACACCGGATTGCGATTGACGATGAGGCGGCATTGCTTGCCGGTTCCGACACCGGAGAACTGCGCGAAACCGAACCATTTGATATCGTCCAGATCCAGTACACGTCGGGCACCACCGGCTTTCCCAAGGGTGTCCTCCTCCATCAGCAGGGCCTGTTGCAGAGCAACCATGATGTGTTCAGGCGCATTGGCGTCGAGCAGGGGGAAAGCTTTGTCTGCCCTTTCCCTCTGTTCCATACCGCCGGCGGAGCAGTGAGCGTGCTCGGCTGCCTGACCACCGGCGCGACCCTGATCCTGGTTTCGAATTTCGATCCCGCAGCCATCGTCAAGGCGATCGAACGCGAGCGCCCGCAAATACTCGGCGGCGTTGCCACCATGTATGTCGCGATCATCGAGGCTGCGCGGAACATGGGCGCGGATTGCAGCTCCATCCGCCGCAATGTCAGCGGCGGCGCGATGGTGGCGCCGGAACTGGTCCGCGCCGGGCGGGAGGTCTTCGGCGCGCCGATCCTGATCATCTACGGCCAGACCGAATCATCCCCCGGAATCTCCCATGCCTGGCCGACCGACAGCGAAGAGGATCTGACCCGGACCATCGGCCAACCGCTGCCGCACATGGAAGTGTCGATCCGCGATACCGATGACAATTCAACCTGTCCGATCGGTGACCAGGGCGAAATCTGCGTGCGCGGCTATCATGTCATGGCCGGTTACAACAACAATCCGGAAGCCACGGCAGAGGCCATCGACAGCGACGGCTGGCTCCACACCGGCGATCTCGGGACGATGGACGGGCGCGGCTATCTGAAGATCACCGGCCGGGTGAAGGAAATGATCATCCGGGGCGGCGAAAATCTGTTCCCAGCGGAGATCGAGTCTGCGATGCTCGAACATCCGATGGTGGCCGAAGTTGCCGTGGCGGGCGTGGCGGACGAAAAATGGGGGGAACTGGTCGCCTGCTTCATGCGCTCTGCCCCGGGCGAAAAACCGACAGTTAGCGAACTGCGCGGCTTCATCCGTGAGCGGCTATCCCCGCAAAAGACACCCGCCTACTGGGTCTGGGTCACCGAATGGCCGATGACCGGGTCGGGCAAGATCCAGAAGTTCGAGCTGGCCAAGGCCTTTGAGCGCGGCGAATATCAAGACCGCATGGCTTAGCCTTTGGCTAAGCGAGACTTGACGATCCGCTTGAACAGCTACTGCTTGCCAGCCAGCCGGCCAAGTATATGATATGATTGCCCAATTCTTTGCGTTAGCCGCCAGCGGCGATCGATTCCGCGATCTGCTGAAACGGAGGAAACATGGCCAGCGCCGTGACTGCAACATGCACCGCGATGACAATCACGACCATCGCAACGGTAGCAGGGTGGACCTGGCCCAGAACCCGCCGGTCATGACGGGCCATCAGTGCCACAAAACCGAGCTGGACAAACATGATCAGCCATTCTCCCCAATCGCCCAGCAGGGGCAGCGGAAGCAGGCGACCGAAGGCCGGTTCCAGAATGACAATCGTGGCTCCGAACATCAGCCTGCGATGCCACTGGGTCTCCTTGCGTTTCGAGACCGCCCAGACGATCATCGACAGGAAAACAATCGCTTCGACATAGACCAGCGCGAGAAAATAGGGTCCAGCGAAGAACGGCGGCTGCCGGCCCAGGGAAACCGCCATATAGCCCGTAAAGCAGGTAAGCGCGACCACGGCACTTGCCACCAGCAGGCTGAACCAACCGAGTTGTCGATGATATTGAACTGCTCTGCTCTCGATCAGGATATTCTGGCTGACAAAAAGACCCAGCCAGGCCAGCATCATCACCCCGTGAAGATGCACCCAGACTGGCGCAGCCGAGACATCAACCATGCCTCGCGCGGCAAACTGCACGAAGCCGAAAATGATGATCAACGCCAAGATTATCGAAAATTTTGTGAAATATCTCTGGTCTGCGAGATAATTTTTGCCGCCACCAGCAGACGGTGCCCTATCATTCGGAACTGTCGCCATGTTCCCGTTCCCCCTCAATCTCTGCTACGAAATCGACCCGAATTTCATAATAGCACACGAACGCATTCTCAAATATTGAAAAAGTTCGAACGACGGGGAATTTAAGAGACTGCCCGATTTACAGGTCAGTTTGCGATCCTGAATTTGACGACTCGCGACAAAACTCGCTGCTCGCCATCCATGCCACCCAGGATATAATATTCCTGACCGGCCTTGGCGAGACCGCGGTGGTCCATGCTCGGTTCGGCCAGCTGGCCCAGTTCGATCCATTTGTCGCTTTTCAGATCATAAGCGACAAAGCTGCCCGAGGGCTTGGCCGGCACGCCATCATAGCCGATGCCGTCATAATTATAGGGATTGTCGCCGCCGCCAGCAAATATGATCCGCTGGCCGGCCTCATCGCCTATCGCCGCCATCCTGTATCTCGCTGGACCGGCATGCGCATCGACGCCGCGCCATGTGATCTGCGTCGGATTTTTCGGATCGATATCGCCGCGCCAGGTCAGCTTCGCCGCGACGAACTTGCGCTTGCCATCGGCAAAAACAGTCGCGACCCCGTCAGAGACAATGATGCTATTACCCGCGATGCCGCCGGCATGACCGAAAACCGGCGTGCCCGGGAAAGGCGTCGCCTCGGTCCAGGCACCGGTCTGCGTATCGAACAGCTGCACGGTGCTGACATTGCCTTCGTCATGCCAGCCGGAGACCACATAGATAAACCGGTTCTGATAGGCCACGATTACGGCATCATCGACCGGAGTCGGCATGTCGGCCTTTTGCTCATAGCGTCCGGTCGCAGGATCAAAAGCGAAGACCTCGGGAGTCGAGGTTTCATCGCCGTTGGCGGCGACGCTATAGCCGCCGAAAATATAGATTTTCCCGGCCACGGTTACTGCGGAACTGGCCAACCGTCCTTCCGGGACCGGCACCGGGGCGATGGTCTTGCAGGATTCCGCCGCAATCACGCAGGCGTAAGCGGCGTTGCTGGTGTCTTTCCAGCTCTTGCCCGCTTTCAGCCCGTTGAAGCTGTACAGGGTCGGCCCGTCCGGCCCGTCGGCGACGGCCACGGCATTGTTGCTGATCGCTTCCGGCAGGACAAAGCCGGCGGTCTGGGATAGCGGTTCCGGTTGCGGGCTCCGTTCGCATCCGGCCAGCGTCAATCCTGCCAGCAGCATCGCAGCCACGGCAGTGTTCGGCAATTTCATTGCGCCTCTTCCCTCTTCTTCTGCTGTTCGGCCAGCACCTCCCGGATCGGCCGCGAATAGTCCCAGCGTTCCTTGTAGCGGCTGCGCTCGTAGGGGAAAAAGGCGTCTATCTTCGCTTCCACGCCTGCGGCCTGCAGCGGCACGGCGAAATTGTGCCGCACCGCCCGGCGCGCGGCTTCCCGCGCCAGCCGCATCTGCACCGGATTGTGCGCCTGCCGCGCGAGTTCCTCGACTCCCTTCTTGCGATTGACCTTGTCGAGGACATTTTCCGCGTCGGTCAGCGCCATCAATATGCCGCCGGCATCATAGGTCTGGATCTGGTCGATATGCACCTCGGGCCGGGCAATCTCGATCGCGGGCATCTCGACATAAAGCGTATTGTTGTCGGCATTCCAGCGCACATCATCCGCCTTGAGCCTGGCCATGTCCAGTTCGTAGCGCACCGAACCGGGCACGATCAGGGTCTTGCGCGCCGACAGGCCGAGCCTGGTCAGCGTGGTGGTGACGGTGGCATTGTAGCTCGCGGAAAAAACCGTCAGGCGATTCTGTTCCTGCATGTGGCTCAGGCTGGCATTGGCAATCGACACCGGGTCGGGACTGACACTGTTCTCGACGCGGGAGAAGAGCAGCCACGCCAGGGCGCCCAGCAGGGCGAGAAAACCGCAGATGATGACAGCCGGTACCCAGAGATTGCGGTGGGAGCGGGCGTTCATCCGGCCATGCTCCAGACCTCGCCCGACCGGGCAACAAGGCCGCGTTCCAGCAGGTCGATCAGATGCGCGCGCACCGACTGGCCGGCAGCCCCGGTGAGGCGGGGATCGAGTCCCTTGTACATCTGCGGCACCATGTCGGCGATCGCCGCCGGGCCGGCCTGCAACAGCTTCAGGATCTGCCGCTCGCGCTGCTTGCGGTGCCCCATCATCCCGCGCACCAGCTGGCGCGGATTGCTCACCTTCTTGCCATGGGCGGGATAATAGACCTTGTCGTCGCGTTCGTAGATTTTCTGCAGGCTCGCCATATAGTCGGCCATATTGCCATCCGGCGGCACGATGACGCTGGTCGACCAGGCCATGACATGGTCGCCGGTAAACAGCGCGCCCGATTCCCGCACGGCCAGGCACAGGTGATTGGACGTGTGGCCCGGCGTTGCCACCGCCTCGATGGTCCAGCCGTCGCCCGCCACTGTCTCGCCGTCGGCAAGTATCCGGTCGGGCTGGTAATGCTTGTCGAAACTTTCGTCCGCCCGCGGCCCGTCGTCTGCCAGCACCAGCGGCGCGCAACCGATGATCGGCGCGCCGGTGCGCGCCGCCAGCGGAGCCGCGGCGGGACTGTGGTCGCGATGGGTATGGGTGCACATGATCGCGCTGATCCGGGCTTCACCCGCCGCTGCCATGATCGCATCGATATGCGCATCGATCGCGGGTCCGGGATCGATAACAGCCCGATCCGACCGGTTGCCGACAATATAGGTCTGCGTCCCGGTATAGGTATAGGGGCTGGGATTGCCGGCGAGCACGCGGGCGACGAGCGGTTCCATCTGTTCGCACAGACCGGTGGGATATAGCGAGGGATCAAATTCCATGGACCTGATGTGGCATATCCGGCCCATAAAACAACCATGAAAAAGGGCGATCCGTCAAACGAACCGCCCCCTTGCCCCCCGGGAAGGCCATGGATCGTTTCAGGTCATCTGATATTGCGCCTTGATCTTTTCGATCTGGCGATCGAGGATCCTGAGCCTTTCGGCGCGGTCAGTCTTGCTGTCCTTGCATTTTTCCACCTCCGCGCGCTCCTTGATCAGTCCTTTCAGGGCTACGTCGAGCATCGCCGCCTTGTCGATCTTGACTTCAAAACCGCCGCATCCCGCGACCACGGCCCAGGCCTGTCCGGCAAGGCCCTTGTCAGCAGCCATGGCGATCTGCCGGTTGATCGCGACACAGTCAGGACCGCTGACCTTGGCACTGGTGGTATAGGATATCGAAGACGCGCGAGCGCCGGCGGTGCGCATGCGGGCATCCTCCCGGGCCTGCCGCTGCGCCCGGCGAACGTCTTCCGCTGCCTCAAGCTGCGCCTGACTGGCCTCCTGCAAGGCCTCCCGCTGGGCGTTGCGGGCTTCGCGCAATGCTTCACGAACGTCCTGATCGGCTGCCCGCAATTCCCGTTCCATTTCGCGTTTGGCTTCGGCCAGTTCCTGATCGATCTCGCTCATGATCGCACGCGCCTCCGCCCGGTCCCATCCGCTTTCGCGCAGCGCCTTGTCGGCCTTCAGCCGTGATTTTTCGGCCTCCTTGACCATCTTGCGAATTTCTTTTTCGCTCAACTGCTCGTCCGTCCGCAAAACGATGGTTCTGCCGTCATGCTCTATCTTGTGGACATGGTCGTCGGCCGGGTCATAAATTTTGCGGTCGTTAAGCATGGTGATCTGGGTGACCTCGCTCGTCGCGGTAGGAGCCGACGGTGCCTTGGGGGCCAAAACGGTATTCGGATCGGCGGGTGCTGCGGGTACCAGGGGTGTTTCGGGGACCGGGAAATCCACGGGATCGACCGCTTCGGCATAGGTCACGGTCGCTGTCAGCGGCAAAGCGACCACCGTACCGACTGCCACCAGGCCGGCACCCAGTCTCCGGCGGAAGGTCGACTTTTCCGACTGGCCCAGCATTTTCAGCCGGCCCTTGATCTTGTCCTTCTGGTTCAGCGGACTGGCCAGGCCCAGCCGATGGCCAGAAGCCGACTTGGCGATGGTCCGGCCGTAGACAGCGCGGACCTCACGACCGCTTTGCGCCAGCACCCGCGCATCGCAGGCCGTCTCCTGGTCCTGCCGGAACGCGATCCACGCCAGCCATGCCACGGGGTTGAACCAGTGCAGCGACAAGATCGCAAGGCCCGCGAAATTGGCCGCCAGGTCGCCCGATTCATGATGCGCGATTTCATGGTCCAGCGCCAGTTTCCGTTCGCGAGGTGCATAATCACGGAAGAAATTGGTCGGAACGGCAATATATTTGTCGAACAGGCCAAAGGCCAGGGGCCCGCTGACCGCTGCCGTTTCGAGGATTTTGATATTGCCGTGGCGACTGATCAGACGACCGTCAGCCACGATATCTTCCCGGAATAGCAGATAGGATGCCAGCTTGCTGATGAACAGCAACCCCGCTCCGCCAAGCCATAATATCAGCACAATCATCATCCAGTCGAGCGATGCGAGCGCGCTGAAAGCGCTGCCCTGGACAGGCACGGCGGCAACCAGATCGGAACCCGCGCTTGTCGGCACAAAGGCCACCATCGGCTCGACCTCCGCCGGCGCCTCGAGCGTCAGCGTCGGCATGAACAGGCGCGCCAGCGGCAATATCCAAAGCAGATAGGCGATGCGCGCACCGAAAAAATGGCCGACCGGCTTGCGGATTGCCAGCACCAGCAGCAGCAGCAGAGTCATCGAAAACATGGTATCCCAGATCCATTGGGTCAATTCGCCGCTCATTTTTTCAACTCCCTCAAAAGCTCCTCGATCTCGCGGATGTCGTCAGCGCTCAGTTCATCGGCCTCGGCCAGATGCGCAACCAGCGGCATGACTTTTCCCCCGAAAAGCCGGTCCACGAAATTTCTTGATACGCCGGTGAGATAGGCATCGCGTTCGACCAGCGGGGAATAGAGAAAGCGACGACCGTCGCGTTCGGTGCCAATCACCGCTTTTGCGGCCAGCCGGGACAGCAGGGTCTTGACGGTCTGCAGCGACCAGTCCTTCTCATGGGCGACCTGGTCGGCCACTTCGGTCGCGGTCAGGGGAGCGCGTTTCCAGAGGACTTCCATGACGGCATGCTCGGCATCGCTAATGCGTTCGGTCATGCTATTTGTCCCTCCTGCGAGAATCACCAGTGACTACATGCGTAGTTTCACCGACTACAGATGTAAACACCAAATTTTCCGCCGGATGTCGTTGGCGGATGATCCTCGGTCGTTTGTCGAAAAGCAGGCGCTTGTCGGGATATCTTACAGCTGTGCAATTCTTAAGGGCACGTAAACCATGCAAGTCACTGTAACAGCGGTTTTTGTCAAAAGTGGCACGACCGATGCAAGGCAATAGCCATATAGACGACGCTTTACACCCAATGCTCCTTCCAGGAGGAAATGAATGAGGGGGACAATCGACTGGTCTCTGTTGTCCCCTCTCATTACAAATTCGACGATGCTTACCCCAAATGAAAACGGCCCGGTCCTCCTAGACCGAGCCGTTTTTTTGTATATTTTCTAGGGCTTGCCCGGCCACCAGACGTTCAGGCCTGGGCGGGAGCAACCTTTTTCTCGGCCATCAATTCGCCCAACTCGCCGGCTTCGTACATTTCCATCATGATGTCGCTGCCGCCGACAAATTCGCCTTTGACATAGAGCTGCGGAATCGTCGGCCAGTCGGAATAATCCTTGATACCCTGGCGAACTTCCATGTCCTGCAGCACATCAAAGGAGTCAAAGCCGACTCCGAGATGTTCCAATATGGCAACGGCACGACTGGAAAAGCCGCACTGCGGGAACAGCGGCGTGCCTTTCATGAAGAGCACCACGTCGTTGCTGTTCACCACCGCTTTGATTTTTTCATTCACGTCGGTCATCTTGATTCTCCTAGTCCGGAACTGCGGTGGTCAGTTGCAGCGCGTGCAATTCACCACCCATTTTCCCCTTGAGCGCGGCGTAAACCGCCTGATGCTGCTTAACCCGGTTCATATTCGCGAACGCCGCAGATGTAACCTTGGCCGCATAATGATCGCCATCGCCAGCCAGATCGGTAATCTCCACCGATGCGTCGGGAAAGGCTGCCAGGATCATCGCCTCGATATCTGCGCTCGCCATGGGCATCGCTCAGGTGGCTTCTTCGATGAACTGGCGACGCGCTTCCACCATTTTTTCGACGAGAGCCGCACGAATGCCGGCATCGTCCATCTCGACGCCAGCCGAGGTCATGTCCCCGAGCAGCTTGCGAATGACGTCTTCGTCGCCCGCTTCCTCGAAATCGGCGGCGACGACTTCCTTGGCATAGGCGTCGGTTTCTTCCGACGTCAGGCCCATTTTCTCCGCTGCCCATTGACCGAGCAGGCGATTGCGCCGCGCGGTAACCCGGAACTGCATTTCTTCGTCGCGCGCGAATTTCGCCTCAAACGCGGTCTCGCGATCCTTAAAATCTGTCATGAGCTTCCCTTGAACTGAGTTGATGTAAAAATAGGCATCATCGCTGGTTCCCGCAAGTGGCGCGGGGCAATCAATCGGCGACCTTGACCACCAATTTGCCGATAGCGCCGCGATCGGCCATTTTCTGGATTGCCTTGCCGGCATCTTCAAAGGCAAATATCTCGGATACCCGGGGCTGGATAAGCCCCTGGTCCCAAAGCTTGAACAGCCGGTTGATATGGGCGCGATTGCCTTTCGGATCGCGCATCGCATAGGCACCCCAGAAGACGCCGCAGACATCGCAGGACTTGAGCAGGGTGAGATTGAGCGGCAGCTTCGCGATGCCCGCCGGGAATCCGACCACCAGGAAGCGGCCTTCCCATGCGATCGAGCGCACCGCTGGCTCGCTATAATCCCCGCCGACCGCATCATAGATGACATCCGCGCCATTCGGGCCGACAGCAGCCTTGAACTGCGCAGCCAGCGCCTTGGACTGATCCTTGTCAAACGGAGCGCGGGCATAGACCACGGTCTCGTCGGCTCCCGCCTGTTTCGCGAATTCGGCCTTTTCTTCGGACGATACTGCTGCAACGACGCGGGCACCGAAAGCCTTGCCCAGTTCGACCGCCGCAATACCCACGCCGCCGGAAGCACCCAGCACCAGCAGCACATCGCCCTGCTTGATATGGCCGCGATCCAGCAGCGCGTGGATCGAGGTACCATAGGTCAGCAACAGGGCCGACGCGTCTTCGAAGCTGACGCTGTCGGGAATTTTGAAGACGCTGTTCTGGTCAACCGCAATTTTCTCGACGAGACCGCCATGACCGGTTGTGGAGGCAACCCGGTCGCCCACCCGCAGGTCCGCAACGCCTTCACCGACCGCGGCCACTATGCCGGACACTTCGCCGCCGGGCGCGAACGGCCGCTGCGGCTTGAACTGGTAAAGGTCCTGTATGATCAGCACGTCGGGATAGTTGATCGAGCAGGCCTTGACATCGATCAGCACCTGCCCCTTGCCCGCCACCGGATCGGCGACCTCGAGCATCTCCAGCGTGTCCGGTCCGCCCACTTTGGTTGACATCAATGCCTTCATTTCATTCCCTTCCCTGGAATTTTTTCGGATTCTAAGCCGCCACCGGCTTCAGCCAGGGCTGTGCAGAATCACTCAGTTTCTCGTGCCGCTCTATGGCATCGGATTTGGCCATTGTCAGGTCAATTTCGTCCAGCCCCTCGACCAGGCACTGGTGCCGGAACGGATCCATTTCAAAGGCAAAGCGGTCCTGGAACGGCGTGGTGACGCTCATGCTCTCCATGTCGATGGTGACCGGATCGGTTCTGGCAACCTCCATCAACCGGTTGATCGCCTCCTGCGGCAGGGCAATCGCCAGCAAGCCGTTCTTGAACGCATTGCCGGCAAATATGTCGGAAAAACTGGGTGCGATCACCGCCTTGATGCCCATGTCGTCCAGCGCCCAGGCCGCATGTTCCCGGCTCGATCCGCAACCGAAATTGTCACCGGCGATCAGGATCGAGGCACCGGCATATTCCGGATCATCGAAAACATTCCCCTCCTGCGCCCGGATCGACTCAAACGCCCCCTCGCCCAATCCTTCGCGCGAGATCGTCTTCAGCCATTTGGCCGAAATGATGACGTCGGTATCAACATTTTTCTGTCCGAAAGGAATGGCGCGGCCTTCAACCCGCTTGACCGGATCCATTTTTATTCTTCTTCGCTTTTGTCGTTGAAATCATCGTCGTCATCGTCAACCTCGTCATAATCCGGTTCATTTTCATATTTCGGCAGCGGCTTGTCCTTGGCCGGCCTGAAATCATCATGTTTCTT
>Ga0209643_1002080_pt1 | contig 14495 bp, 13 predicted proteins | sample AutmiccBRH37_all_FD_187383 | JGI IMG/M metagenome (GOLD analysis project Ga0209643, IMG submission 187383) | Deep subsurface microbial communities from Mt. Terri, Switzerland - Autotrophic microbial communities BRH/37_all (SPAdes) (version 2) | ecosystem: Environmental > Aquatic > Deep... | reverse complement strand
TTGTTGCATCCGGACTTATAACTTTCATCGTGGTTGCAACGCCGTGAAAAACATTCTCCAAGTTTTCCAGCGAACCGCCAAAAACTTCGGTGATGGCCTGCAAGCCCAAACAAACGCCAAAAATGGGTTTTGTGGCCGCATAGGTTTTAATCACTTCCTTTAAAATGCCCGCTTCATCTGGAATTCCGGGTCCGGGAGAAAGCATAATGAGATCATATGCGCCCACTGCTGAAACCGTAATTTCATCATTCCTGAAAACCGCGGGATATTCGCCCGTAATACTTTCCACCAAATGCACCAAATTGTAGGTAAATGAATCGTAATTATCTATAATTATAATTTTCATGTTTTAAATTTTTTCTGCCAAAATAACCGCCTTTTTTAAGGCCGCTAATTTGTTGTTTACTTCCTGTAATTCTCCTTCTTCGGTTGAATTGATCACAATTCCAGCGCCTGCCTGATAAAACAAGGTGTTGTTTTTGCTCACAAAAGAACGAATGGCAATGGCCAAATTCACCGTATTGTTTAAACCAATAAATCCGACCGCACCGCCGTAAAATCCGCGGGTCTGGTTTTCATACTTGTCTATTAATTCCATCGCCTTAAACTTTGGCGCGCCACTTAACGTTCCCGCAGGAAACGTGTCGCCCACAATTTCAATGGCTTTCCCGATAGGTTTTCCCTGAACGGTTGATACCAGATGAATCACGTGGCTAAAATATTGCACTTCTTTAAAAACTTCAACACTTACGTTGCTTGCGTGTTTGCTTAAATCGTTTCGGGCCAAATCGACCAACATCACGTGTTCGGCATTTTCCTTTTTGTCTTTCGACAATTTTTCGCCCAATAAAATATCCTGAGCCATAATTCCGGTGCGCTTAAAAGTTCCTGCAATCGGGTTGATGATGGCTTTTTCTTCGTCAATTTTAATTTGCGCTTCTGGTGAAGAACCCATCAACTTAAAACTTCCGTAATCGAAATAAAACAAATACGGTGACGGATTTATAGAGCGCAAAGCCCGGTAAACATTAAATTCATCGCCCGTAAATGACTGTTGAAACTGACGCGACAACACCAATTGAAAAACATCACCGCGTTTGCAATGCTCTTTTGCTTTTACCACGTAATTTTTAAAATCGGCATCTGTACAATTTGAAGATTCTTCACCGGCGGTTTCAAAATGATACAATCCGTAAGTTCTGGCATTTATCAACGTTTCAATTTCGTGAATTCTCGATTCCTCGCCTTCTTCCATATTTTCAATCAAAATAAGCTCATTGTTAAAATGATTGATGGCGATGATGAACTTGAAAAAGCTAAACTGAAAATCGGGAATTTCCGATGCCGCTTTTTTTGCATTCAATTTTATGGTTTCAAAATACTGAATGGCGTTGTAAGAAATATAGCCGTAAAATCCGTTGAAACCTTTGATGGAAGCCTGACAATCCACTTTTACCGACTTGGTGTAAGATTCGAAAATTGGATAAAAATCGCGATTTATTTCCTTTTTATCAACTTCCTTGTTTTTATAATAGTAGGTGAACACATTGTTATCAGCCTTTAACGTCACAATAGGTTCGGCGCAAATAAAAGTAAAACTTTCCTCTTTGCTGTGATAGTCTGAACTTTCCAACAGCAAACTGTTGGCATATTTGTCCCTAATTTTCGAATACATTCCCACCGGCGTTATGGTATCTGCCAACAGCGTTTTAGAAATTGTCTTAAATTTTAATTCTTTCATTGCATCGTTTATTTTGTTCAAATAAAAAAGGACTTATCGCGAGATAAGTCCTTTTGTTATATATTTTAAATAGAAATATAGCAGTTCTGGCTCGCTTATAAATTAAGAGAGTTCCACCACCAATTAGTATTTGTATTTTTCAGGTTCATTATTTGGCAAATTTAGCATAGATTTTTAAATACGCAAATTAAATGTAAAATTTATTTTGTGTATTTTTGTTGAAAACATTTCAATGAAAACAGTTAAAACACAAATTCTAATTTCATTTTTGCTTATTTTCTCTGCAATAAATGCACAGGAAAAATTAATAGGAAACAAAGATGTTACCACTGAAAATCGAAATCTTTCCGCATTTACCAAGATTGAAGTGATAGATGACGTGACTGTTTTGTTGGTTTATAGCGATGAACAATCCGTTAGTGTTGAAGCTGATTCAAATGTAATATACGCCGTAACTACAGAAATTAACAATGGGGCACTTATTATAAAAACGAGCGCAAAAATCGTGCGCGCAAAGGAATTAACAGTTCACGTTAAGATAAATAAAGATATCACTGAAATTTATGCCTATAACGATGCCAGTGTAAAATCGAACAATTCCCTGAGAATAGATGCGTTAACCATAAATGCCTTTGACGATTCAGATTTCAAATTAAAACTGAGTTCTAAAATTGTTCAAATAAACGCCAAAAAAACAAGTAATTTGGATGTGGAAATTTTATGTGATGACGCTTTAATTGTTGCTGAAGAATACAGCAATTTAAAAGGAATTATTGACACCAAAAATATGATTATTCACACATTGGACAAGGCTACCGTTAATTTAAGCGGAAGCACTGCCAGCTTAGAGCTGGAAACTTTGCACAACAGCGCTTTTAAAGGAAAAGATTTTAAAGCCGCATCCGCCAAGGTACAGACTTCAAACAATTCCAGCGCCAACGTAAATGCCACTGAAGCCATAGATTTATCGATAAAAAATTCAGGAGAAGTTTATTTGTATTCTAATCCTAAAATTACTTTGACCGATTTTTTTGACAAGGCTGGCCTTTTTAAAAGACAATAATTTAGCAAAAGTAAAAATAATATTTTGGACCTGACGACCTTTTTGGTGGGCGTTCCCCGCAAACTGGCGGGTCGGGCTTTTCGCTACAATCTTTTTTACTTCGCCGAATAGGCAAATCAAAAAAGTATTTCCGCTGCAATCCCTAACGCAGTATATGATTTACAATTTAAGATTTTTGAATTATGATTTTTCAGATTTCAACTTTAGACTTTTAATTTCCGCCTTCTGTCCCGATTGCTATCGGGATCGGTCTAAATTTTTCTTTAAATCAAACTTAAAATCTGCACCACAATAATCAATAACACCATTGCAATCGGATAAACCGTGGCATACGCAATTGCAGGCGCGTCCGAATCAACCATCGTGTCGGTTGCAGCCAATCCAGGCGTGCTTGTCATACTTCCGGTTAAAGTCCCAAGCAAAACAAGCAAGTTTATTTTATAGAAATATCGGGCAGCTATCGTGGTAATAATCATAGGAATCAACGTAATAATTGCGCCATAAACAAATAATTCAATGCCGTATTCCTGAAAAGTGCTTTCAAGGTGTGAACCTGCGCTTGTGCCAACTGCAGCCAAAAAGAACAGCAATCCAAACTGTCTCAAAATTTGATTTGCCTCACCGGTCATTGTCCACATAATCGGTCCGGTTTTCCCGGTTCGGCCCAAAATAAGCGCCACAAGTAAAATACCTCCGGTTAATCCCAATCCGAAGGAAAAATCACCAAAATTGATACTCATTTTTCCTACTAAAATCCCCAGAATAATTCCAGCTGCGATTGGTAAAAAATCGGTACTTGAAAGTTTGTCGTCACCAAAAATACGGCTCACTTCCGACATATTTTCTTTGGTGCAAATTACAATTAACTTGTCTCCAAACTGCAATTTTAAGGACGGACTTGGAGAAATATCAATTCCTGATCGCCTAACACGGGTAATTGTTGCATTATAGTTTCCTAAAATTTGAAGCTGTCCCAATGTTTTTTTAATCACTTCTTTATTGGTCACCAAAATAGATCGAACATCATATTTCGTGTCTAACGGAATTTCTTTTTTTGTTTCAGGGCCAACCAAAAGTTTAACTCTTTCCAAAGCTTCGTTTGAACCAACCGCTCTAATAGTGTCCCCTTTTTGTAAAATAATTTCAGCATCAGGAATAATAACAGTATTTTGATGCATAATCCTGGAAATTACCGCTTTGGTCATAAAACGAATATTTAAATCGCCCAAGCTTTTGCCTATCACATTTTCATTTTCAACCACAAAATGTTTGGCCAAAATTTCTGGATATTGAGCCGTCATCTCAGAATTATATATTTTTTCTTGCTCTTTTATGTTTATACGCAGGATTCTGGGTAAAAAATTCACAAAAAGAATAACCCCAATAACTCCGAACGGATAACCGATACCATAACCGATGGATGCCAAAGGAGAACCCGTAATGTCAATGGCTGTTGCCAAACCGGGTGTACTGGTTAATGCGCCATTCAAAAGTCCGATAGCCAAATTTTTGTCGACGCCTAAAAAATAAGACAATAAAAAAGTGAGCAAACCCGCACTAAGAATTAGCAATGTTGCCAAAATTGCCAATTCGCGCCCGTTCCTTTTAAACGATTCAAAAAAACTAGGTCCGGCCTGGATTCCAATAGTAAAAATGAACAGCACCAAACCAATATATTGAAAATCTATAGGAACCACCACTCCGTAATGGCCAAAAAATAAGGCCACAAAAATTACGGCAGACACATCCAAAGAAATTCCTTTAATTTTAATCCGACCAATAATAAATCCAATTAAAATAATCAGAAATAAAACAAAATAGCTATTTGAAAACAAACTCATAACCTCAATTTATTAGGCAAAATTAAATACTTATTAGGTTCAATTCCTACTATTTGCGCTTCTATTTACGAAAACGATTGCAACAATTTAAGGCTAAAAAAAAGCCTAATTTAATAATTTTAGGCTTTTCTTTATCATTCAAGTGTATTAATTCAACGACCCCAAATAACGCTCGGCATCCAAAGCGGCCATACAGCCAGTGCCGGCAGCGGTAACTGCCTGCCTGTATTCCTTGTCTTGTACATCGCCAGCTGCAAAAACACCTGGTAAATTGGTTTTGGTCGATTTTCCTTTTGTGATTAAATAACCGGTTTCATCCATATCCAAAACACCTTTAAAGATATCAGTATTTGGCACGTGCCCAATGGCGATAAAAACGCCCGTTATTTTGATAACATCTTTTTTTCCTGTTTTGTTATTCACAACGCGAACGCCTTCAACCACCTTTTCGCCTAAAACCTCTTCAATTTCGGTATTGTACTTCACTTCAATATTGGCGGTTTTATCAACCCTGTGTTGCATAGCTTTTGATGCGCGCATAAAATCTTTACGCACTAAAATAGTCACTTTTTTACATAGGTTGGCCAAATAAGTAGCTTCTTCGGCAGCCGTATCACCGGCGCCAACAACCACAACTTCCTGACCTTTATAGAAAAATCCGTCACAGGTTGCACAGGCAGAAACGCCTCCGCCAATTAAACGTTGCTCACTTTCTAATCCTAAATATTTGGCGGTTGCTCCCGTTGAAATAATGACTGTATTTGCTTCAATCTGAATAGATTCATCCACCGTAACTTTGTGAATTCCGCCAACTTCTTTGCTGAAATCCACGCTGGTTACCATCCCAAATCTGACTTCAGTTCCAAAGCGTTCGGCTTGTTTTTTTAAATCTTCCATCATCGCCGTTCCATCGGTACCGTCAGGGTAACCGGGAAAATTATCAACTTCAGTGGTGGTGGTCAATTGTCCGCCCATTTGCATTCCCGTATACATCACAGGTTTTAAATCGGCTCTTGCGGCATAAATTGCAGCGGTATATCCTGCAGGTCCAGAACCAATAATCAAACATTTTATTCTTTCAATTGTATCAGACATAATCCATTTTTTATTTTAATAGGTAACAAATTTATGGCAATTAATTAAAAGTTTTCGCCTTTAACCATTATTTTTTATGATGATATGATCACCAAAAACATTAAGAAACAAACTTCAGGAACTGCCAAGAAAATTGTGGTAAATTTGAGGTTTCTAATTTACCTAAAATGAACACAATCAAAAAAATAGAATCATTGGATCAACTTGAAAATATATTACAAGATACGATTGCCGTTTTGTTATACTTTTCAACAGATTCTTGTAACGTTGGTGAAGCTTTAGAGCCTAAAGTGTACGATTTGCTGAAAACCGATTTCCCAAAAATTGCTTTTTATAAAGTTGACATAAATTTTTCTCCCGAAATAGCCGCCAAATACAGTGCTTTTGTGGAACCAACCATTTTGGTGTTTTTTGAAAGCAAAGAAACCATCAGAAAAAGCAGAAATATTGGCATTCACGAATTGCAATCTGCCATTTTGAGACCCTACAAACTTATTTTCGAATAATTGCTTGCAAAACTTATTTTTAGCCCTATATTTGCACACCGAAATTATTCTGAATACATTATCCTGACAAGCATTGTGCCCAGATAAATAGAAGTAAAAAACACCTTCGGGGTGTAGCGTAGCCCGGTTATCGCGCCTGCTTTGGGAGCAGGAGGTCGCAGGTTCGAATCCTGCCACCCCGACCAAAAAAAGAGCCTAAAAATTTAATTTGAATTTTTAGGCTCTTTTCCGTTATTGATTGCAAGGCACGCCATGTACTTGAACACCAAGACAAAAAAAAGTTATGTTTGTATATATACTTTTTAGTGATAAAAGTTTAAGGTATTAGGTAGGTCAAACTGCGGATATCGAAAAAAGATTGAAAAAACACAACCAAGGAAATGTTCAATCGACAAAGTTTGGAATTCATTGGAAATTAGTTTTGAAAATTGAAGCAGCTAATAGATCTGAAGCATTGATTTTAGAAAAAAAAGTTAAGAAAAGAGGAGCTAAACGATATATTGATAACCAATTCGGGGTGTAGTACCGCAAATGCGGCATAGACTCCACCCGGTTATCGCGTAACGCCTAAGGCGTGAAGGTCGTCACGCTTGAGGCGTGACCACCCCGACAAAAAAAAAGATTCTATTGACTGGCAATAAAATATTTTTTGTTTTATGATGGTTTTAACTTGTTCTATTTTTAAAATTAAACATATTTTTCTGCGCCTATCCAATTGCAAATTTTATGATATTTGAGTACAATCATTGCCAAAATTAAAATATGGCTACACATCATTCCCAATCGTTTTAAAATTTATTTTCCTCATTACATCTAACTGCCAACCGCTTTAATTTCGACAATTAAAATTAACAGCATCGCTTTATTTGGTGAATTATTATGATAAAGGTCACTCCTGTAAAATTACCAAAAGATACAAATTATATTAAAAAAGACAATAAAAGAGTTCGTGTGAATTGTGATGAACAAAGGGATTTCTTTTAAACATTATTTCAAACAATTAAAAAAGGAGCTGATACCTTCTTTTTTAATTGACAATCCGGCAAAGATGAAATTTAAATTTATTTTTTATTTTTCATCATATTTTTAGAAAATTTTAATTTGCAAAACCTTGCAGATCCAAATACCATTATACAAGGCCCAATAAAATATAGTTTCCTAAACGCTTATATAAATTGATAATGCAATTTAATTATAAACCACAATTCTTTAAACCAACTGCAAGCCCCTGAAGAAATGATCTTTCTTCATCTAAATAATTTTTATGAAGGCGCTTACATAATTTCATCTTTTTAGCTGTTATAATTCGCGTTAATATGCTAAAAATTTATTCTTAAAGCTTTCAATTTTTATCGCTGCCTGCATTGATATAAATCATTTAACAATGATTGTCAATAACGAAAATTCAACAATTGTTTCTGCTTTTTACCCTTGATAAAAAGTAACTTCTTAAAAATTTGTTAAAAAATCGCTGATTGATTTCTCTCATTTTTATTGGAAATCCCATAAAGTATTTTTGATGTCAAATCTATTGTTCAATTAAAACTTATATATTATGAAAACCGATGCGGAATTAAAAAATGATGTGTTAGATGAATTGGCTTGGCAACCTAACATTGATGAGACAAAAATTGGGGTGATTGTTGAGGACGGCATTGTAACCCTTAGTGGTGTTGTAGACAATTACACCAAAAAAATTGCTGCGGAAAAAGCAGTAAAAACCGTAAAAGGCGTAAAAGCTGTTGCGCTTGACATAGAAGTTAAATATGGTACAGATTACAAAAAAACCGACAAAGAAATTGCAAAAGCTTGCGTAAACGCATTGGCTTGGGATACTTCTGTCCCTGAAGACAAAATTGCAGTGAAAGTGGAAGATGGCTGGGTTTATTTGTCTGGGGAACTAAAATGGTTTTACCAAAAAGATGCCGCAAAAAAAGCCGTTGAAAATTTGTTGGGCGTAAAAGGCGTTGTCAACAGCATTCAAATTAAACAAGCTGTGGAACCGTCTCAAATTAAGGAAAGAATCACCAAAGCTTTTGAACGCTCTGCTGATGTAAATGCCAGAAACGTAAATGTTATAGTTGATGGACATACAGTGACTTTACGCGGAACAGTAAACTCTATCGCCGAAAAAGATGAAGCCCAAAGGGCCGCTTATTTGGCACCTGGAGTTTATGAAGTAAAAAATGAACTTAAAGTGCAATATCAAAGAGAATATGCTTAAACAAATAAATGTTTAGCAATATTTTTTGATTAAAAATTTTTTGGCCCTAACAACTATTTGATTCGTTAGGGCTAATTTTTTATTAAAAAAAAATCCAATAAAAGCTTTGTTATGCGTATAGTTTCCTGGAATGTGAATGGCATTCGAGCAATTTCAAAAAAAGATTTTATGGATTCGGTAAAAAAATTGAATACCGATATTCTTTGTTTGCAGGAAACAAAAGCGACAAATACCGATACTTTAAATGCCTTATTGTCTTTAAATGAATATGATACATTCACTAATTCTGCCGAAAGAAAAGGCTATTCGGGCACCGCGTTGCTTTGTAAAAACAAACCGACAAAAATTATGGATTCAACAAATGAGATTGATGAGGACAAAGAAGGACGGCTTATATGCGCAGAATTTCCAAATTTTTTTCTCCTAAATGTTTATGCGCCAAATGCCGGACAAGCATTGGAAAGGATTGATTATAAAAAGAACTGGAATTCCAGTTTTCTTGCTTATTTAAAAAAACTGGATAGCCTAAAACCATTAATTGTTTGCGGTGATTTTAATGTGGCGCATCGCCCTGTCGATTTAAAAAACGACAAAGTCAACTACAACAAAACCGCAGGTTATACCCAGATTGAAATTGACGGCATGGACCAATTGTTAAATGCCAATTTTGTGGATACCTTTCGGTATTTCCACCCAAATGAAGTGGCTTATACCTTTTGGAATTACCGATTTAAGGCCAGAGAAAAAAATATTGGCTGGCGCATTGATTATTTTTTAATCAGCGAAAGGCTCATTAACAAAGTGAAATCAGCAAATATTCATCCAGAAATTTATGGATCAGACCATTGTCCCATAAGTTTAGAAATTGATTTATAAGGCTATTGAAAAAGCATTTACAATTTTTCAAGCCTTTCTTTAACCCTTTCAATCACTTTTCTTACGGTGTCTTTGCTTACTTTCAAAGTCTCTGCGATTTCTAAAATATCCTGATTCCCAAATACATACAACTCAATAATATTTTTGCTGATTGGCGGTAAGGTAAAGAATGCAGCGCCAAATAAAATACGGTTTTTGTCGGATAATAAAGAATTTTCATTCAAGTCCAACTTTCCGGTAATTTCCAGTTCCATCGGTTGGTCTAAAATAAAGTGGGCAGGCACAAAACTGTCTTGTTGGTAAGAAATATCGTTAAGATCCTCATCAAATATATAATCCCCATCTGCTTCAACAGAATAACCTTCTTTCAACAAATTCAATTCATCTTTTAAAATTATGTCCATATTCAATTCCTCGGCAAACTGATTTTCCTTTTCAATTTTGTGATTTATTTTTTGGATGGTCCTCAAAAAAAGGGTTTGCCGCAGGTGTTTTTCATCAATATCATTTGAATACACTCTATAAACTTCCAAAAAAACCTCGTCCAAAATTTCATTGGTATCGTAAAACCCCCTATCGATTAAGCCTTCCTTTTCAGCAAGTTTTAGTTTTGAAGCAGCGAACTTTTTCAAACTCGGAATAATCGCCGCACTTTTTTTGTAAAATTCTTCGAAATTGGTTTCTGCAAGCATTGGTTCTTTGGTTTTCATAACTTAAAAAATTAGTGGTTTTTTATACTTATTTTTTTGATAATTAAAACATACTTCCGTAAAGTTAAATAGGGTTGTTTTAACTTTTAATGATAAATATCAAGGTGTTGCGCAAATTAGACAGAATCATTTTCATTTTAAATAAAATTGACGATGCCTTATTTTGCTGAAATCGAATGCCGATTTATGCCTTAATATTACCCACCTTTTCAATTTTTACTGATGTAAAATTGATATAAATCATTTTATTCCATAGAAATCAGCAATAACTTTATGTTGGCAAAAATTCTTGAATAAGATGATGAAAACAGTACAAATTGGAAATAACCTCAAAAGCTTTTTTACCGAAATTGGCAAGTTGTCCTTTTTTGCAGGCCGTTTTTTTAAAGAGGTTTTTACCAGGCCATTTGAATTTAAAGAATTGCTGCGGCAATGTTACAATATGGGCAACCGTTCATTGTTTTTGGTGGGCATTACCGGATTTATATTGGGTTTGGTATTTACGCTTCAATCCCGGCCAACTTTAATGGAGTTTGGCGCACAATCCTGGATGCCTTCAATGGTGAGTATTTCAATTATTCGTGAAATTGGCCCAGTGATCATTGCTTTGATTTGTGCGGGAAAAATAAGTTCGGGAATTGGCGCCGAATTAGGTTCTATGCGCGTTACGGAACAAATTGACGCGATGGAAGTTTCAGGCACAAATCCATTTAAATATTTGGTGGTAACGCGAATTATGGCGGCGATTTTAATGATACCATTGTTGATTATTTTTGGTGATGCCATCGCCCTTTTTGGTTCTGCATTGGTGGAAAATTTAAAAGGCGATGTTTCATTTCAACTGTATTTTAATAAGGTTTTTGACGCCATTGAATTTTCAGACATTCTTCCGGCCACGGTAAAATCGTTTTTCTTTGGTTTTGCCATTGGATTGGTGGGAAGTTTTAAAGGCTATAATTGCACAAAAGGAACTGTTGGCGTTGGAGAAGCCTCCAATTCTGCCGTTGTTTATACATCAATGCTTTTATTTATCATCGACTTTATAGCCGTTTTTGTAACCGATATTTTCTTTGAACTTTAGGTATGGATAAAACAAAAAACATAGCGCCCATATTAAGAATCAAAAATCTGAAGAAAAGCTTTGGCGACAATCACGTGTTAAACGGGTTTACGTTGGAATTGTATGAAGGAGAAAATTTGGTGCTGATGGGAAAATCAGGTTCAGGAAAATCGGTGATGATCAGATGTTTGGTAGGTTTGATGCAACCCGACGAAGGTTCTTTAGAAATTATGGGCAAAGATATCAGCAAACTGGCACAAAAAGAATTCAATGAACTGCGCACAGAATTGGGATTTCTTTTTCAGGGAAGTGCCTTGTATGATTCTATGACCGTCCGCGAAAATTTAGAATTTCCTATGCGCCAACAAAATAAAACTGAAGAAGAATCGCTTAAATTGGTGCTCGAGGCTTTGGACAGCGTTGGATTAAGAGAAGCCTTAGATTTAATGCCCGAAGAACTTTCAGGCGGAATGAAAAGAAGAATTGCGCTGGCGAGGGCGATTATTCTTAAACCAAAAATTATCATATATGATGAGCCTACAACCGGGCTTGATCCCATTACATCAAAAGAAATTATACAACTTATGAGAAATATTCAGCAAAATTATAAAACCTCATCGCTTATCATTACCCACGATGTGGATTGCGCCAGGGTAATTTCTAACAGAATGATTTTATTGATTGACGGCATTAATTATGCAGAAGGAACTTTTGAAGAATTGTCCGCTAACAAAGACGGAAAAATTCAGGCATTTTTTAAATAGCAACGCATTATGAAAACATCAAACACACAAAAACTGAGTCTTGGATTGTTTATTTTTTTCACCACTATTATTTTGGTTATTGCACTTTATCTCATTGGCAACAAGCAAAATCTATTTGGCCACACCTTTAGGATAAGCGCTGTTTTTAATAATGTTAATGGTTTAATATTGGGAAATAACGTACGATATTCCGGTATTAATATTGGCACCGTAAAAAATATTGTGATGGTTAATGACAGCACCATTTGCGTTGATATGGTTATTGAAGACAAAATGCTTATCCATATGAAGAAAAACGCAGTAGCCGCCATTGGATCTGATGGTTTGGTTGGCAGTATGGTCATCAATATTGTACCCGGCAAAGAGGTTTCTGAGGCTTTAAAACCAGGTGACACGATTAAATCCTATGATAAAACATCAACCACCGATATGCTTGAAACCTTGAATACCACCAATGACAATGCCGCCAAATTAACATCCGATTTATTGAAAATTACCACAGCCATAAAAGAAGGGAAAGGCACCATTGGAATGTTAATTAAAGATGCTGAAATGGCTTCCGACGTTAAACAAACAGTTGAAAATTTAAAAACCGCAAGTACAAATGCTTCATTAACAATTACGGAATTAAAGAATGTTATTGACGCCATAAATTATGAAAAAAGTATGGCTTCCGTATTGTTAAGTGATCCGGTTTCAGCCAATCAGTTGAAATCGGTCATAAACAATTTAGAAAAATCGAGTGAGCATATCGATTCTGTAATCACCAATTTAAACAGGGTTGTTTTAGAGGTGAAAAATGGAGAAGGCACAATAAATTATATGATAAAAGATACCATTTTAGTCAACAATATTGATGAGACAATGGAAAACATAAAAGAAGGAAGCGTTCGTTTAAATGAAAATATGGAAGCCTTAAAACACAACTTTTTGTTTAGGGGTTATTTTAGAAAATTAGAGAAACAAAAACTTAAAGAAGAAAAAAATAAAAATTAAATGCATTTGCGCATATCGAGTTGATAGCTATCATTTCGGCCACTTTGGCTTCTTTGTAAATTAGTTACATTAAATGCTGTGAGTATGAAAAAACTATTTTTTTTAACTGTTGCACTTTTATTTTCTTTTGTATTATCAATAGAAAGCTGCGGACCCGTTGTGGTCACTTCAAGAATTGGAACACCGCCTCCGCATTGGTTTTATCCGAACCGAGCGGAAATTGTACGCTATGTCTATTTTCCGGAATTTGAAATTTACTATGATTTTTCGTCGAGAAATTACATTTATTTGAATAATGGCATTTGGGTATCGGCCAATATTTTGCCTCCAAGATATAGCCATATCAATTTGAGGCGAAGCCATCATATAAGAATTAACAATTATTTTGGAGATGACATAAACAACTATCACAACAACAATAGGAGCAATTTAAACAGAAGGCGTTCTGTTAACAGAAGAAATTAATTTTTTAAACCAACCCATTATGAGCATAGGATTGGCGCTCGCCGGCGGAGGTATGAAAGGCATTGCCCATATTGGGGCCATTAAGGCGCTAGAAGACAACAACATACATCCAACCCACATTTCGGGCAGTAGCGTGGGCGCCATTGTGGGTGCTTTTTACGCTTCAGGTTATTCACCTGAAGAAATGGTGGCGTTTTTTAAGGAAATTCCGCTTTTTAATCCTAACCGATATGGTTTTGGAAAGCCCGGACTCATAAATACCGAAAATTTTTATGAAGACTTTAAAAAGTATTTTCCTGATGACAATTTCAATGCACTTCAAAAAAAACTATTTATAACCGCTGTTGATATGCTTAACGGAAGCATCAAAATTTTTACTGAAGGTGATTTGATTATGCCTGTTTTGGCTTCTTCCGCTTTTCCAGGAATATGCTCACCCGTTTCAATTAACGGCATTTTGTATGCTGATGGAGGTATTCTCGATAATTTTCCTATTGCGCCTTTAAAATTAAATTGTGAACAAATCATAGGCGTTTATGTGAGTCCGCTTGATGAAATAAAGACCGAAAATTTAAAATATGCTGTTGATGTGTTGCAAAGAGCCATCAGAATAAATTTTTCAAACGCCTCATCGCAAAAGCTGACACAATGTGATTTATTGATTTATCCGCCACTGTCCAAATTTGGGATGTTCGACAAAAATCATATCGACGAAATTTTTAATATTGGCTACGAGACTGCCATAAATAAAATTAAGACGCTTGAAAAATCTTCACTATTATTTGGTTAAATAATAATTTCTCAACAACTTTTATTGATGAAGTTCCATAAAAGTAATTTCAGGACGCATTCCCAATCTGCCCGGAAATCCCATCCAACCTAAACCTCGGGTAACATATAAATACTGATTAAAATGTTTGTACAAGCCTGCCCAATGTTTGTATTTATACTGAATTGGGCTCCAGTTTTTGCTTTTTATGTTAATTCCGGCTTGCATTCCGTGGGTATGGCCTGATAGGGTGAGTGTAATATTGGTTTTTTCGGCAACCTCTTCATTCCAATGCGAAGGATCGTGAGAAAGCAAAATTTTAAAGGGATTTTTTTCAATACCCTTAAGCGCTTTTTTTAAATCCCCATATTGCTTAAACGGTGGC
>Ga0209643_1002076_pt1 | contig 14510 bp, 15 predicted proteins | sample AutmiccBRH37_all_FD_187383 | JGI IMG/M metagenome (GOLD analysis project Ga0209643, IMG submission 187383) | Deep subsurface microbial communities from Mt. Terri, Switzerland - Autotrophic microbial communities BRH/37_all (SPAdes) (version 2) | ecosystem: Environmental > Aquatic > Deep... | reverse complement strand
AACGAATATCGCGGATACGTTCCAACAGTTCCCGCCAGTAGTTGCCGCCGCCCGAACGCTTGAGCAAGTCGTCATTCATGGTAAAGCCTTTAATTAAGTACTCTTTAAGCCTTTGTGTTGCCCAAATTCTGAATTGTGTGCCTCGGTGGGATTTGACACGATAGCCAATGGAAATAATAACGTCTAGGTTATAATATTTAACACTTCTCGAAACGGTACGCTCACCTTCAGTTTGAACTGTCAAGTATTCCTTGACAGTTGATTCATGTTCTAATTCCCCTTCTTTAAAAACGTTATTAATGTGTAAACTAACGTTTTGTTTAGTAGTTTGAAACAACTCCGCCATTTGTACTTGTGTCAGCCAGACGGTTTCATCTTCCATACGGACGTCAATTTTTGTATGGCCGTCTTCGGTTTGGTAAATGATAATCTCTGATTTATCGTATTTCAAAATCCAATCGCCCCCAGTCTTTTTATCACGCTGTCTGCAGCTCAGCCTACCCCCGGATATGAGTATCAATATCTCACATATATTAAAAGACTGAGGTGCAAATTTTATTCCAAAATCAGTAAGCTTGAGAGGTTCTTTATATTGTTTTATTTTTCCGAGCTTATAGGCTACTGCCTTTTCTTTATTCTCATAATACTTATCAAAGAAGCCTTTGGTAATCCCAGCAAATTGAAAAGTACGCTCCCAAACTTCATCAGGAGTATCTACGATTACTTCCAAAACTTCAGCTTCTCCAACTACGCGTTTTACAGGAGAGGTACAATATATAACTATTTTATCGACATCAGATCTACACTTGATTTTTCTAAATTCATATAGCTTATTGCCATTCATAATATTCTCTACGTGTTCAGGATTAATCGATAATAACATTTTGCACATCTATATCACCCATCTTTAGTGTATTGATGGTATTTATATTTACTCTCTACATCATTTTACTGTAGTTTATTCTTCTCATTCATATCTTCCAGTCGTTTTAAACTTGGATTACCAATCAGAGATTTTAGCTGTCTAATTCCAATTTCATTTAATTTCAAAAGACGTTCCTTCTGTGGTAATCCTTGTTTGATAAATTCCGCATTTAGACTTTCCAAATTCGTCATAATAATCAGCTGAGTCACTGTAGCATAATCTCTGATATTCCCACTCAGTTCGGGGTTTTCCAAACGCCATTCTTTTGCTGTTTTGCCAAAAAGAGCAACATTTAACATATCCGCTTCGCTGGCATACGTCATTCCCTGATGTGTTTTGGAGATATTTCCTGCTATCAAATTATCTTTTATTGCATCTGTATGTATTTTATAATTCACTTTTGAGAGTTCACGATTTACATTCCAATTTAATGAAAGACGACTGTTCTCATCTAATTTTAGACGCTGATATTCTTTGATAAGTAATAATTTAAACTCTGGACTAATCCACATTCAAACTCAAAGGCAATATCTTTATGGGCATATGTACCTCCATAGCGTCCAGCCTTTGCTTTGCAGCCCAATAGCATTTGTTTTGGCGACCCACTCCTTAACACTAATTTTATAGCTATTAAGACCGGACTGACTTTTAATTATGGCGAATTCGCCATAATTAAAATCTGGATTATACATCTTTTCCCAAATACCTAAGAACTCTAAAGTGTTTCGATTTCTAAGCCAATCTGAAATGAAAAAATCTCCGTCTTTAGCTTTAAGCATATCTGTTATTGATATGTAGTCGTTATCATCAAAACCACTTGAATTAACTGTTATTTCATTACCATGAACCATAATTGTCGCTTTGTATGGTTTTTCTTTTACCATTTTAACCACTCTTCTATGAGAGAAGTTCGAACGTATGTTCTTAATGGTATTTTATACCATTATAAAGTAGTTTGCAAGGGTAAAAAACATATGTTTTAGATGTCGAAAGAAATAGGGCTATGGTTACACCTTCTTATCTGCATATAGATTTAGGGTATATGCAATCTAAGCATAAACCATTTGCATCAATATCCCCTTTGCATTTTGAACTTCACTCCAAAAACGACTCTCCGGAATTCAGCATAAAATAAAGCCAGCGTCTGCAATTACGACCTGGCCATAGAATTATTATTTTCCTCTAGAAACTTATCAAAAAGATATACAAAAAGTCATCTTTAGTTAAAAAAACTAATCTTTCCTCATGGAATCAAGTAATTTCTGGAGATGTTCAATTTGCTCCGGAGAAAGTCTTTTAACCGTACCCAGAAGACGCTGTAGTTCAGGGTCGAGCTCCTGATTTCCCTCCGCAAAGAATTCGGCAAGACTAATGCCAAGAGCATCACAGATACGTTCCAAGGAACTAAGCGAAGGTTTAGAGTCATTCGCTTCAATTTTATAAATTGTAGTTGGATCTAAGCCAACCTTTTTTGCTAAAGCATTCGCGGAAATTCCAGCTACATCCCTAAAATACTTTATCCTAAGACTATAATCCAATCTCGTCACATCCTGAATATTATTCATGTTCATTATATATAAATATCAAAAAAGAAAATATCCTGAATTATATTCTACTATTATCATTGACATAATGAATCATATTCTATAGAATTTAAAAGGGTGGTATTATTTGGTTAACTGCCAAATCAAGACTCTCAGAAAAAAACTTAATCTGACTCAGAAACAACTTGCTGATTTAGTTCATATCGACGAAAGTATGATTAATAAGATCGAAAGAGGGCATTCTACTGGTTCTGTACGAACTTTAACCAAGCTTGCTACCGCCCTGGGTGTTAGTATAACCGAACTGATCGCAGAACAAACCCCTGAACCGCAGGAGGAAAACAATGTCTTATCAACAGAACAGTGATTTTGAGATCGGCTATAACTATGTCCGAAGGCGTTATTCTTTTCTAAGTAAAAAAAGTCCCCAGTATTTATGGGAACTAGGAACTGCTTATTTAATAGTTAAAGGTGCAACAGCCGAGCTTTCCAGAGGCATGGGATTTTATTTCCTGGAGCTAGGCGTAAAAATGTTTCTTTCGGAAACTGCCCTTGCCTTGAGGCGAGAAGATGATTTCTATGCTGAAATGTAATCAAATGATTGGGCATACCATTTGCATCCGTAATCCGGATTTATCCATCATCGGGTTTTCCGGTATGGTTTGAAAACCATTCTTATACCCGATCATCCCGGTAGCCGCCAGACAAAGCGCATCGATCACATCATCCGTTTTCTTACGATAAGGAACATCAGCTAAATACTTATCTACAACATGCCTGGCCTCGGGATAATACCTTCGCAAGACTTCGAGACGCTTTTGCTCCCCTTCTTTGGTGCGTTTGTTTTCCAAAATAGGCTGATTGCGATTAAGTCTGGCAAAACAAAGTTCCGGATGACTTTCCGCAAGCTTATTCTTCCAACCAGGATTTTGCTGCAAAAATTCATCAACCTGTTTTATCGCTTTTGAAATTCCCAAGGATTGTTCCGAGAGACTCTTACCTAAAATCAGGATATTGCGCTCCCTGGCAGTATGTTTATCTTCCGAATAAATTGCCTGTCTGCAAGGTGTTTCAAAAATACTGAACCCTTTTTTACCGAGTTCTTTTTTCACCAGATGGTCAGGACGAAGCTCCTCCCTGCTTTCAGCTAGGCCAATCGGGATGTCGATCAGCAAAGTATCGGCATGGGGATAACGCTCACAGATCTCTCCGATGTTCGGATATTTTTCCACTTCAAACCCACTCTCGGTAAGACAGACGGCAATCCATTTTCCTTTACAGCCATCAATTCCTACACAGCAGTACTTTTTCTTCAGACCGGTTATACATTGGAATGCAGAAATATATTCTCGTTCTACCTTTACATGATCTTCAATGTGAAAGACATATTCTGCTGACTTATGAGGGGGTTGATCAAAAACTTGGTAATCCATTAGTGCTTCAAGTTCATAATGCAGTAACGTATCGTCGATATCATCAATCTGCCCCAATTCCTTTTCTGATAAATCCCCTAAGCCAAAACGATCATAAATCATAGCCTGCAGCTTAGACTCGATCGCAACGTATTCAGGCAAATTTCGTTTAACCGGTCTTGTTAAATCAGAAATATAGCTTTCACTAGCATCATGCAAGAGGCACCCGAGCTGAACCCGGTCAGAATAACCACGGGCCTTAGCTTCTTTATAGCAGTTCAAGGAATGTTGAGCCACAGAATAAAAATGACGGCAGTGACCGTTGGCCCGGGTCATCAAGGACAGCGCGTGTGCGATATCTTCAATTTTTATATCCTCTATTACGGGTTCTAATGGGTAAAACTTAATCTTGGAGTAGGTGAGTATGCAATCAGACATTAGATGTTCCTCGTTTCAATACTAGCGGATTTTATAGTTTTATAAGGATCTTCCTGGATTCCGTTCAGTACAGGTATATAAGACCCTTTCTATTGATATAACTAATACGAAATAACGTCATTCTTTGAGTTATTAATAACCTACGATTCTAAACAAAATTTTCAACTATGTCTTTTAACTATTTGCAATATCTCATTTCCATACTTTTGGGTTTTAACATCTCCGAAACCGGATATTTTCTTAATATCATCTAGAGTTTTAGGCATTGCAGCTATCAGATCTTCCATTTGTGCATTGTTATAAATATAATAGGGTTTTACCCCTTCAGCCTTACTGGTTTCATAGCGATATTGCTTTAAACTTTTATAAAGTGGGGTATCCTCAAGCTTAATAGTGCTTTTTAGGGGCTCGTTCTCTTTTCTCTCGTTATTTTCTTTTAAATATTTCCTTGTATAATCTACAGTATTCGGTGTATGTAAGCTTATAAAGAAATCGGCTAACTCAAACATTTCTTTTTCTGATAAGGGTTCCCCCTTTGTTCTTTCATTCATCATTTTTTTAATATAGTCAATTAATTGGTCGTTTCTAATGATTTGTTCTTTGATTTCCTTCTTGGCATACTTCATGTCAATAATCGTTTTTGGATTGGCAAGAACGACTACCGACTTATGAAAGTCATAAAAATATCTTTCTAGAATCTTTTTAAACAAAATATTTTTCTTATTTGCCAGTCTATGCTTTCTAATCATTTCAAGATGCCGAGTAATTTGTGTGATCGGGCTGTAAATACCTTCTCTATTATATCTACCATTAAATTCAGTAGTGCGTATAAAATCGCCATTACTATTTACTTCAATATTTCCATAAAGATTTTTACATTCAATGATTAAATTGAACTTATTTGTAATAACCAAAAAGTCAATTTGCGCTGATAATCCCTCATATTCTATATGTAAATCATGTAAAACTATCATCGGCATAAAGCTATTTTTAAGTTCAAAGGCTACATTATCTTCTCCAGATATGCCATATGAGAGTAACCTAATATCTTGTTCGACTTGGGGTCTGATATCGCTTGGCGCCGTCCTATAAAACTCTTTCAATTGTTCAAGCTGATTCCTTGCATCACTATCTGCTTTATAAAAATGAGGCTTATCTAAACTCGATGGTTTCTTTGTTATCACTTCTTTAAATGAGTCAAGAAAAGACATATTCTCCTCCTTAAGGTTAATTCTTACTTATATTATGCCTTTAAAATATTCCATAAAGGTATCAAATTGACCGCACTTCCTTTCTCCCATCTTCTCCCACAGCGTATCGATTCTTCCCTAATATTATTGTTATCAAGTTCTATTTCGTGGCTATCTCCAACAACCTTTCTGAAATAGCTTCCCAACCAACGGAAAGATTAAGGGTTTAACCTTAATGATCTTTCCGTTAATCTTATATTCCAAATTCAGCTCTTGTCCGGTTGTGGGATACAGCAACATACCGGACACAGATCCGTTATAAGGACTATTCGTAACATAGGCACATATCCGATACAGGTTGTCAATTTTGAGTTTCCTGGCTTCTCCGAAATTACCGCTGGCTAGGGCAAAGGCATAGTATTTGGTATCGATAATAGTTTGTATCCTGTCTTTACAGCTTTCGATGACGATATCCGTTCTCATCTGCGGAAGGTTTTCAAGGCCAATATTATCATATTCAATATCCATTCCCCACGCGATCTTCGGCGAATGGACCTTATACTCGTTTGCCGTTAAATGTTTTTTATTGTAAATGATTTTAGAAAAGTTTAAAACAAATCTCTCAAATAAGACAGCCATTTGCTCATCGGATAAAATCCGTGAACTTCAGAGAATTGCTATCTTCATTGATAATAAGGCCGGTCTAAATCAGCTCGCAAATATTCATCAACGACTGATAATGTCGGTTGTTTCTATTGTATTTAAGCTGTGAAAATGTACAAGGATCTATTTTGATTTCATCAATGTGTTGATCATGGTTTTTAAAATCCGGTTAAACGGTATGACATAGTAAGTAAAAGATTTTGAGGGTTTCCAAACAGTATATCTGTTTTGGCACATACCCCATGAGTATCGTATATTGTAATTTGAGTGTATGTCATAATTAAATTTAAGTTATGTAATTTCTTGTGCTAGCTTTTGCAACAAATTATAGTATTTAAAAAACTGATCATCAATCAGTTGCTTTGTTGCTATTTTCACAGATATGTCTTTACCAGCCTCTTTATCTTCCTCTATGTTTCTCTCAAGCCTATCATGAGCTTCTTTCAACTTATCAATATTATGTATTACTTCATGCCTTTTAAGATGAAGATGAAGTGTATCATACATATATTTGCCCAATGGACTCAGACATTTAATTGAGCCATCTTCATTTCTATCTAAGTGCAAAAAGTATTCATCAGTACAAGGATCTACGAATCCGATATTTCCAATTATATTTTTCTTGGGGTCATCACTGGGCCATTTATCCCATTTAGCTCTATTACACCATGGGCAAGCATAGATAAGATTGTCGTAGTCGTATTTAAGATCTGGGAACTTACTCTCTGGAGCAAAGTGTTCTACTTGGTAAACAGTATATCCGCCTGCATAAAAATCAAGATCATCACAATAACCACATCTATGTGAGAAGTCTGTAGCTAAGCGTTTCTTATTTGCAGAATTTGTCCGAAATACAACACCATGATGACTTCGGACTGGCCTTTGTCTTTTCAACATTTTTTGGCTACTCACTTTCCGATCAATTCATCAATTTTCGATATAAGAGCTTGAATATTGTCAGAAGTCAAGTCCCTTTTCATTTTAGGAGTAATATTACTTCTTCCGTCAATACTTTTTTCTAATTGAGTATCAAGTTCGATAATTCGCTCATCGATTTCAGACGATTCACCTGCTTTAGGGATTAACTCTGCTAGTTCTTTTTCGCGAGCTTCTCTTTCTATGCGATATTTGTTTACTTGTTCGATTATTTTTGAGTTGAGTTCCACCCGTTCCATATCATCTCCAATATATCGAGCAAAATCAAAAACAAGATAGGAATCAAAGAGTTCGTGATCGAATAAGTCATCTTGGTATGTTGTTAACACAAATACTGGGAATTCATATAAACGTGAACAGATATTCTTTGCTAATGACACACCCGTATATGCTATAGCCTCCTGAGATGATAAGTTATAGTCTATTATAATCGCATCGAGATCATTGTTGATTACAGAATCTACCATATCCATTTCACTCGGAACAAGTGGTATTTCCACTGGTTCCAAGTTATATATTGCATATTTGGGTCTTATAGCATTACCGTCTTCGTTGTTACAGCAAAGCCTTATCATAGTAATCATCTGAGTAATTTTTGCAGCATCATCATCGACGATGCCAACGCGATATGTTATTTTACCCATTTGAGCGTCCTCCTAAAGGGGTATAACTATGTCCATTCCAAAACCGTTTTCTACCTTCATAATAGTATAGTGCCCGTTATACTCATTTATGCTCGATGAAACAATATACATACCAAGTCCTGTGCCTGCCTGGTTACCTTCAGAATCATACTTGCTAGTTGTCCCATACTCAAAAATACTATAAGGATTTCGTTTGAAGGCATCTGAAAGGCCATTCCCATTGTCTGAGTAGTGGATTGTAATGAAATCATCGGACTTAATTGAAATATTAATTATTCTGCTAGAAGTTATAGTTTTCTCGAATGATTCAATTGAGTTAATGATTAAATTGTAAATGATGCTATCATAGTCCGTTGCAAAAATCTTTTTTTGCACCTCTTTGCCATCCGTTGTGAAATTAACACTTACTCTCTTACGCTCTAAAATGGGTTTTATCATGCTCAGAGATTCTTTCACTGTTTGATAAATATCTTTCTTTAATCTTTTTCGCCTATCTTTTTTAGATTGGGTAGTTATAACAGTTATCCAAGACTTCAAAAACTCATCATTTGCCTTCAGATCGTCTAAGTTTCGTCGTATTTGTTCTTTATCATTTTGCAGAATAGCGATTTTAAAACCGCGAACACGAGATACTAGCAATGCGTTGATACTTTTAAGATCGTGCACCATTGTAGTAGTCATTAAACCATTAGTGGCAAGCACCCTTAACAATTTGATTTCTGAAATAAGCTCTTCTCGTTCCTCTTCAAATAATTGAACCGCTGTTGCTAATTTTTCAGTGTCTTCACTGATTGTCTCTTCCCATTGACTTTCTGTTGCTAACTTTTCAGCATTTTCATTGATTTGCCGATGAATTACTTGATTTTTCATGTCTAAAATAGATTTCGCAATATTCTTGGCTTCCTCTTTTGCTTTGTTTTTGCCATCCTTTTCGTCATTGTGTTTTTTGATATTTCGGACAATATATGCCCTATCTTTTTCAAAAAGCTCAATTATTCGGATTAACAAGTTAGATAAGGCATCAAAATACTCATTTTCAATAATACCTTCTCTATTGGTTTTGTCCAAGATAGGTTTATTATAGACACGTGAAATCAAAACTGTTCCCTGTATCTGCGAATTATTAATATGCCATTGGCCAGACTTATCTGAAATTGCTACTGGATTAATTCCCTTTCGAGCATCTAGGCCAAGCCAATCATATGATTTGGAGTTTGAATCGCCATATGGACGCACAACAAAATTATCACGATAGATTTTTATCCCGGCATGCTCATTCATCCATAATCTTCGATTTTGGCTAACTGATTTATAATAATACGGTCCCTCACCTCGATTAGACAACTTCATGAATGTGTAATGAAATTCAAACGGCCCAAGTTCTTTATACATCTTTAAATAAGATTCAGAATTATTACCTGTGAGCTCTGCAATAGTTTTCGTTATTTCAAATGAAGGTTTAGAAAAATCTTCATTTCGATATGGAAATACCAAAAAATCAGATCGTTTAAATAATTCTCTTGGCATAATATTAATGTCAAATTCATTACGATAAATTATTGATGTAACTTTTTCGCCATCGAAATGCGCTTTTACTCTATAATCGTAATCGTCGGTAATATCGTTGTCCACATTTTCAGGATTAGAGGAATAGCTCGTTTGAATTAGAATCGTATATCTTTTCTGTTCCACAGGTGGAATCAGAAATCCCAACACACTAATAATTTTACTTTTTTCGCCATCTGTCCACTTGTCACGTAATCCATTTATTTCAAATAATGTACCGTGATTTAAATCATATTGCCCTGCCGTATCATCAGCTGCAAAATACTTTATTCCTTCTAGTATTTTGTTTGGTATAACATCAATAAAATCCATATCGTCAATGTATTTAAACTCTGCTTCAACATCGTCAAGTATCTGTCCAGATTTTTCAAAAGCACTCCAATCTGTAAACCATCGTATCAATAACTCTTTTTCGTTTTTTGTATACATCGTACATTTACTGCCAAGTCGATCTAAGGCAAATCGTCCAATTCCCTTTTCTCCAGATTTTATTCGGTTTTTGGAAGATAAATATTCAAATCGTTTATTGTCTGTTCCGATCATCATCCAACATGTTTCAATGATCTCTTTTGTCATGCCAGTGCCATTATCTAAAATAAAAATACAATCGTTTTCCGTATCAAAACAGATATAACAGAAGCCAGCATCAGCATCATATGTGTTTTTAATCAATTCAATAATTGCTCCATCGGCGCGTGAAACACTTTCTCTTCCTAGTAATATTGTCGCGCGGGATGACATTTTGTATTTTAGTTTTTCCATAAGTTCACCTCAGCTCTTCAATTATCTCCATTACCATCTATAGTCGCTTATATTTCTTGCTGTAATCCTAAATGATTTTCCATTTGCATTAATACCAGTTGTATGTAGATACTTTAAAAATTCTTCACTTTGTAATATCTCTTTTGCTTTGCTTAAAGGTAACTCACCATAAGGAATGATATACATCCCTGAAAATGGTACTTCTTTTTGGTCAAGTTCATATATATGCACATTTCCCGTTATAATCGAAGACACCATCAATTTTTTTTGGTTGATATGGCTAAGTGCCTGAGATCGTCCATACTCAAACCATTTAGCTTTGTCATCAGCGTTTCGTTTCTCTAAATCTTCCTTAGAATTAAATAAATATTGATATGCCTTGGGGAAGCGTTCTCTAAATGTTTTTTCATCATATCTACCAACTGTTCCGTCTTTATTATAATAGTATGGAAAAATAATGTAATCCGTAGTCTTACTCAATTTATTTTTAGGGCTCGCCGCTTTTCGAACAGTAGCTTTCTCAATTTCAAAGCCATCCTTTTTGATTGTTGTATCGCTTTCTTTCCACCCTTTTAAAACAAATGCCTCATTTAGTTGTGTTGCTACCCCTGTTGAAACTTTAAAGTAGTCACCAAAACGATACATAGTCTCTTTAGTTTCTATGCCATCAACAAATAGCCACATATCATCTAACGTCTCTTTCTTCACTTTGAATTCAATCTTTTGTGATAAATCACGATATGTTATCATTTGCACATTGCTTGCATTATCAATAACTATAATTGCCGAAGAAGTAAGCACGTTCTCAAATGCTTTAGTTGTTGAATAATCAAATATATCCGTAATTATTGGTTTGAGAATTTCACGTAGATTTTTTCCAGACCTTGTCTTAAAAAGGCTATTTGGAATAATATAAACTAACTTACCCTGAGCATTCAGGGAATTAATACTTTCCTGTAAGAAGGCATAGCAATAATCGCAAGCACCGTACTGACAAGCAGTGTATTTTTTTCGAATAAAACTACGCTCTGGTTCACGCAAATCCCAATACGATATATATGGTGGATTCCCAACAACGTAATCGAATTTTCCGTCAAAAGGAGTGCTGAGTGCATCTCCGTTAAATAATTTCCATTTTACATTCTTTATACCAAATCGCATTGATACTTCATTTAAATTCTTAATGCAAGTGTCATACTGCTGTTTATCAATCTCTATACCATAAATGTCACGTTCGAGGCCTTTCATTACTTTAGCTTTATTAAACTGCTTTCTGTAACAATCCTCAATATATCGTTTTACGATTTCTTTCAAAAACTGGCCATTGCCACAAGAGTTTTCTAATATTGACTTTCCATACAATCCTTCTGAATAACCAAGATAATCAAGCATTTTGATTACGATCTTATCAGAGGTAAAAGTCTGACATTTTCCTTTTGTTTTTGGATTTTCTATTGCTGATCCCATTATGCACCTCGGGTAACTGAATAATATAGTACGATTATTTACTTATGTAACTCGTTAATAATAGGAAAGATGTTTCCTATTTTCTGCATCATAGGTAGATAGGATAGCATCGATTTTCATCTACGGAATTATGACCTTAGGTGAAATATCTCGAGGTAAGATGTATTTTCTTTCTCTTATTCAATCCATTCAATCTTCTGAACGGATTATATCCTCCCGTTCTTTTCTTTGGCAGCTCTTTTTCTTCCATCTATAGGCTTTTCCGCACCCTTTGGAATAGCCCAGACACGACCAAGACGATAAGCTCCTGGAATACGGCCTCTATCACAAAGTGCTTCAACTCTTCGCTGTGTGAGGCCCCATTCGCTTGCTTTGTCTTTGGGAGTAACATAATCCATGGCAAAATCTCCTATCTAAGTATGTCAGGATTATTATGCATCTTTCAAACGAATAATACAAGATAATTTCTTGACCAAGCTTCTGATCATAACCCTGTGGTGTTATAGATGATGAGACGAAAATTGCATTATAGATTATAATATCTCTCCAATCTCTCCGCAACTTCCACATCCGCCGGGCAAAGCGCATATTGCTCCAATTCCTCTGCCCTTCACATTGGATATCCCGATGAACAGTTCTTTGCGGATTTCCTTCAATAATCTGACAATCCTAGAAAGTAAACAGCATCACATTTTCTCCATAGCTATACCGAGTCTGAGCATACACTTTCCCTCACTTCCATCGTCACGCTCATAATCCTATGTTTTTGCGGGAACTACAGGAAATCCTTAGATACAACTATGATAAAATCGACTTTTCGGATGAGCCGGTTGATCTGGGATTTGATTGTCCTCTCGACTTGCACTACACAAGCTTTCATCGGCTTTTGCCAGACAGTGAAATGGAACATCTGTAGCGTTCGTATCTCTAGTTACGAAGAGCTCTTAGAATCTAATTGAATCAACGTTCGCTAGAGTTCGAAGAAAAGATCAATCCATCTCCGGGAGTCAATAGCACAAATCTGGGAAAAGGCTTTGGTCAAGTCACTTTCCATAGGTTCTTGAAATCGTCTTTGACTCCGGCTAAGACGCAAAGGCGGGAGACGGAGTCTTTGACATAAATCGTTTTGATGTCTAAATGGAATATTCCAGAAAATTAGCGAGATTAAATCCCATCCCCGTATCTTCTGTAAACGAAGCTATCAGAGGAGAGATTAGCCCTGCCCTATATCCGTATGAGCTGCGAATATTATCCAATATATATTCCTTAGCTTTGCGTTCCACCCGTATAAAACACCCTTTGGGTAAAGAAGTGAAGCCATCCTTAATTTCCTGCCAGACACTTTTAGCGGTATTAATCAAAAGCACATTTTATTAATTAGTTGTTCGTAGAGGCCAGAATGTAACAAAAGTAGCCCCCTCGTTGATATCTTAATTACCCAGCGTAAATATGTTCATTGTGCCAACGCAAGAATTCTTTCGCTGGTTTATCATCTTTTCTTTCAGGTAGTATAGTTACAAGTTTGCCGTGATAAGAATAATACTCTCTACCATTCCCGTAGTCTTCTTTTATTCGTCTGCTAACTTCTATGACATGGTTTTCATTAATGGTTATATACCCTCGATCAAATAACGTATGAATGTCTTGTCTAAGCAACATTCCATTATTAATGGAATGAGGGCCTTCCTTAGAATACGGCTTTATATGAGAAGCATTTAATACAGGTAAGGTTTTTTCTCCAGTAATTGCACAGCGCCTTTGGTAAGCTTCTGTGACTATTATTCTAAATCCACCTTGCCCTAATCTTGGAGTAATAATTTGTGGCTCTCCATATTGATTTTCTTGCTCAAATACCCTTGTGTTTGAATTCAACCTTTTTTGAACCTCGTTAAATAAATGTATACCTTCCAGGGTATCTGTACTGTATGTTTTTCCTTGAACAATATTTGAAGACCAGCTAATTGGCACTGGTATCCATTCAGATTGTTCAAAAAAGAAAGGAGTAGTTAATATTAAAGAGCTAATAATAGGATCTGAGAAATTATTTTTGTCTGAGCTGCGATATTTATTCATTCTTGTAAGGAACTCGTCCAGACTACCAGTACCATTTTTTACGCCAAATGCATCCCAAGTCAATAATAGAGGTAAAAATGCTTGTCTAACAAATATCCCACCACCAACAATGAAGTTATTCGGTGCATGAAGTTTAAACAAAAACAATTCGCCCTGTTTAATTGCTCTAAAATTTCGGTTGCTGTTTGGCTGCCAGAAATTCACTTCATCTGGTTGAATATTCTTCAAGTATTTGTACCAATTATCATCGGTAACTCCAATAAAGATCCGCATTGAATCACCTCGATGATTACTTTAGGAAACGCGATTATCAACATTCGCTAGGATAACTCTGTAAATCGATTAGCTTTAATTTGAATCGAACTATTTCTGCCACCACCGATAGAAATTCTAAAAGAACGTTCATTTTTTCTGCGACTAATAGTGATTGAACCTTTCTGAAGATCAATAATTTGTTTAATTTCATGTTTATCTAGCATTGCGAGCTCACTGTCAATAAGTCCCTTAACACCGCATGCAAGAGCAATAATCAAATTATAGCCGCTATCTAAATAATAGAGTATTTCTTTTCTATCGTTTTCGGATAAAATAAATACCCAGCTATTGTAATCTTTAGTTATTATATTCTGCTTATCAGTTCTATACTTAATGAACAATCTAAACTCAGTATTATTAGTTGTTAAATCATACACTTGCCTATCATCATTACCCTCAACCAGGGCTGGTTTAATATTGTTATGAAAAAGCATAGATAAAACTGCCCCATAATAAAAATCTGCCACTTTTATTTTTGACATAAGTCCCTCCCCCTTTCTTCAATCATTCTAAAGATTATTTGTATTTATCATTAAAACACTTATCTATTACCTTTTGATCTGTTGCAGTATCTA
>Ga0209643_1002074_pt1 | contig 14529 bp, 15 predicted proteins | sample AutmiccBRH37_all_FD_187383 | JGI IMG/M metagenome (GOLD analysis project Ga0209643, IMG submission 187383) | Deep subsurface microbial communities from Mt. Terri, Switzerland - Autotrophic microbial communities BRH/37_all (SPAdes) (version 2) | ecosystem: Environmental > Aquatic > Deep... | reverse complement strand
AGTATGAACAGCACAATGACAACAGAGAATACGGGGTCGACACGATCAGCGCCTCGCGGGGCGCGGCGCGCATCTGAGTGAAAACCAGCACATAGCCGGCGATCAGCAGGGCCACTCCCAGAACCACGCCCTGAGCTCCCCCATACAGAAAGGCCAGCAAGGGCGCAGCCGCCCACGCCACGCAGGAGATCGTGGCCACGCCCAGCTTGACGCGCTGGTGGCGAACCGTATCCGCCATCGCCAGGCCGCGATCGACAAAGGTTCGAACGAGGCCAAAAGCTGTCGCTGACGCGAACCACCCAACGGCCATCCCGGCGCCAACAACGGTCGAGAGCGCCAAAGCCCAGCTGCCGATGATCCAGTAGCGCATGTAGCCCGCAGCGACCAAACGCTGAAGCGCGGGTCTAGCGGTGGGGGCTGACTGCGTCATGGGTGGGTCTCCAAAGCCAGATCGAACCTGGATCGCCCACAACTAACATACAGTGAATGCTTGTCTTTTTCAGACACCAGTGTCCGATACCGGACATTCCGTCCGAAGGCGGGGGCGGCCGCAGCCGCCCCCCGAGAGGCTCAGGCGGCGCTCTTCATCGCGTCGGCGTTGACGGCGGCGTCGGCGATGCCGGTCAGGTCTTCGTCGGTCTGGGACTCTTCCTGCAGGGTCTCGTCCAGCAGGGATGCGGCGTCCTTCATGCCCAGAACCAGGGCCCAGCGCTTCAGGGTGCCGTAGCGGGTGATCTCATAGTGTTCGACCGCCTGGGCGGCGGCGAGCAGGCCGGCGTCAAGGGCGGGGTTGTCCTTGTATTCCTCCATGATCTCGTCGCCCTCGGCCAGGATGCCTTCGATGGCGTCGCAGGTCTTGCCGCGCGGGGCCTTGCCGATGATCTCGAACACCTGCTGCAGGCGTTCGATCTGGCCCTCGGTCTGATCCTTGTGCTTTTCGAAGGCCGCCTTCAGCTCCGGCGACTGGGCCGCGCGAGCCATCTTGGGCAGGGATTTCAGGATCTTGCGCTCGGCGTAATAGATGTCCTTGAGCGTGTCGTGGAACAGATTGTCCAGCGTCTTCTCGGCCATGGTGCGATCTCTCTTTTGATGGGGCGCGGGGGGCGCACACCACCAAAAGAGATGCGGGGGACGAATGTTCCTGTGTCCGAAATCGCGCTTAGGCCTCGGCGGCCCGCTTCAGGTCAGGCGGCGTCGCCTCTTCGGTCAGGATGCGCAGGGCTTCCTCGACCGTGACCACCGTCTGGTCCTGAGAGCCCAGACGACGCAGGGCCACCATGCCCTCCTCGGCCTCCTTGCGGCCGACCACGGCGATGACCGGAACCTTGCCGACCGAGTGTTCGCGGACCTTGTAGCCGACCTTCTCGTTGCGCAGGTCGATCTCGGTGCGCAGGCCGGCCGCCTTGAACCTCGCCACAACTTCGCGGGCATAGTCGTCGGCGTCGGAAGTGATGGTCGCCACCACCGCCTGGGTCGGAGCCAGCCACAGAGGGAAGGCGCCGGCGTAGTTCTCGATCATGATGCCGATGAACCGCTCGAAACTGCCCAGGATCGCCCGGTGCAGCATGACCGGGCGGTGTTTCTGGCCGTCCTCGGCGATGTAGTTGGCGCCCAGCCGTTCCGGCAGGACATAGTCCAGCTGGATCGTGCCGCAGGTCCATTCGCGGCCGATGGCGTCCTTGACAATGAAGTCCAGCTTGGGCGCGTAGAAGGCGCCGTCGCCGGGCGTGACCACCGGCTCGGTCCCGGCCGCACGGGCGGCTTCGGCCATCAGGGTCTCGGCCTTGTCCCAGAACTCGTCCGTCCCGGCGCGGTTCTCGGGCCGGGTGCCCAGGCTGATATAGGCGGTTTGCATGCCCAGGTCGGCGTGGACGCTGCGGGCCAGCTTGATGAACTCGGCCGTCTCCTCGACGATCTGGTCCTCGCGGCAAAAGATGTGGGCGTCGTCCTGGGTAAAGCCGCGCACCCGCATCAGGCCGTGCAGCGAACCGGACGGTTCATAGCGGTGGCAGGCGCCGAACTCGGCCATGCGCAACGGCAGTTCGCGATAGGACCGCTGGCCCTGGTCGAAGATCTGGACGTGGCCGGGGCAGTTCATCGGCTTCAGGCTCAGTTCCTCGCCCTCGACCGTCTCGCAGACGAACATATTGGGCCGGTACTTGTCCCAGTGGCCGCTCTGTTCCCAGAATTTGCGGTCCAGAACCTGGGGCGTCTTGACCTCGACATAGCCGGCGGCGTCCAGGCGGCGGCGCATATAGGCCTCCAGCACCCGCCACAGGACCCAGCCTTTCGGATGCCAGAAGACCATGCCGCGGCCTTCCTCCTGCATGTGGAACAGCTCCATGGCGCGGCCCAGCTTGCGGTGGTCGCGCTTTTCGGCCTCTTCCAGACGCTGCAGGTGGGCGTCCAGATCCTCCTTGGTCGCCCAGGCGGTGCCGTAGATGCGCTGCAGCTGCTCGCGCTTGGAATCGCCGCGCCAATAGGCGCCGGCCAGCTTGGTCAGTTTGAAGGCCTTGCCGACATGGCGGGTCGAGGGGAAGTGCGGGCCCCGGCACAGGTCGATCCAGTCGCCCTGCTTGTACAGGGTGATGGTCTCGTTCTCGGGCAGGTCGCGGATCAGCTCGGCCTTGAACTTCTCGCCCCGCGCCTCGAAGAAGACGATGGCCTCGTCGCGGTCCCAGACCTCGCGTTCGAACCGGGCGTCGCGATCGACGATCCGGCCCATTTCCTTTTCAATGGCGGCGAAGTCGTCGGTCGAGAAGGGCTCGTCGCGGTAGAAGTCATAATAAAAACCGTCCTCGATGGCCGGGCCGATCGTGACCTGGGTGCCAGGGAACAGGGTCTGGACCGCCTCGGCCAGGACGTGGGCCGTGTCGTGACGAATTGTATAGAGGGCGGCGGGGTCGTCGCGCATGATCAGGCGGAAGTCGCCTCCGGTCTCCAGCACCCGGCCCATGTCGCGCTGCTCTCCATTCAGCTCGGCAAGCACCGCCTTCTTGGCCAGGGAGGGCGAGATCGAGGTCGCGACGTCGCGCGCCGTCGAGCCGGACGGATACTGACGCACGGCGCCGTCGGGGAATTTCAGATCGATCATGACTGTTCTTTTTCGTCGGTCTTCAGAGGCGGAACCGGGTCATAGCCCGAACCGCCGAAGGGGTGGCATTTACAGAGGCGGCGCACGGTGAGCCATCCCCCCTTCAGCGGACCGTGCTGGATCAGGGCGTCGCGCCCATAGTCCGAACAGGTCGGCAGAAACCGGCACTGCTGGCCGATCAGGGGGGACAGCGTCAGCTTGTAGCCCCGATGGGCCGCGCGGACGCCGCGTTCATAGAGAGACATATGTCCCTTCGCCGGGGGCTGGATGGGTTCGCCGCGCTTATCCCCTGTCAAGCCAGGGGGATCAACCGGTCAGAGCCCGTCAGGCCGCGCCGGCGAGACGAGTTCGTTCGGAAAGCGCTTGTCTGACCGCCTCCAGCGTCGCCTCGACGGCCACCAGGGTCGAGGCGTGACGGGCGGGATAGTCGGCGACCTGTTTCAGCACGCGCAGATCCTCGAACCGGCCGGTCGGGCCGTCGCCGCCGGATTTCAGCATGGCCGAAAGCGCGTCGCGCGCGTGCGCGATCTCCTCGACCGAGGCGCCGATCACCGACTGGCCCAGCACGCCGGCCGCCGCCTGGCCCAGGGCGCAGGCCTTCACGTCCTGAGCGAATTCGGCCACGCGACCTTGGCCATCGAGCGTCACATCCACGGTAGCCCGCGATCCGCACAGTTTGGCGACCCGTTCGCCGGTCCCTTCAGGCGACGGCAAACGCCCGGCATGCGGCAGGTTGGCCGCCAGCGTCAGGATGCGTGCGCTGTAGAGATCGTCGATCATGCGCGGAAGATAGGAGGCGGCGGTCTTGAGGGAAAGCCTAGGCGCGCGGGTGGGCCGCCGCATAGGCGTTCAGCAGCCGGTCGGCGTCGACGGCGGTGTATTTCTGGGTCGTGGACAGGCTGGCGTGGCCCAGCAGATCCTGAATGGCGCGAAGATCGGCGCCGGCGCCAAGCAGATGGGTCGCGAAACTGTGGCGCAGGGCGTGGGGAGTGGTGCGCTCGGGCAGGCCCAGCCGGCCGCGCAGCCGCTGGACCGAGGCCTGGACGTGACGGGGGCTCAGTGGGCCGCCGCGCCGCGCGCGGAACAGGGCGTCGGCGGGCTGGAACGGGAATGGCTGCAGCGCCAGATAGGCGTCCACCGCCTGGCGCACGGCGTCCAGCACCGGCACGATCCGGGTCTTTGACCCCTTGCCCATGACCCGCAGGGTCTCGCCGAGGGGCGCGTCGGCGCGGGTCAGGGACAGGGCTTCCGATATCCGCAGGCCGCAGCCGTAGAGCAGGGTCAGGACCGCCCGGTCGCGCGCGGCCTCCCATGGCTCGGCGTCGGGGTCGGCGTCCGGCTCGGCCAGCAGGCCCCGCGCCTGGTCCTCCGTAACCGGACGCGGGAGGGACGGCTTGACCCGGGGGCCGCGCACCAGGGCCAGCTGGGGCGAGGCCGTGTCCAGCCGCCGGTCGAGAAAGGCGTGAAAGCCGCGAATGGCCGACAGGGTCTGGCTGAGGGATCGGGCCGCCAGCGGATGGTCCCCGGATCGCCGCTGGGCCATGTGAGCGCGCACCTCGGCCGCGGTGACGGTTCCCAGGTCGCTCAGCCTCAGGGTCTCGCCGCGATGGTGTTCGAGAAACCCGACATACAGCCGGCCGATATGGCCATAGGCCTCCAGGGTGCGGGGCGACAGACGGCGCTCGTGCGCCAGATGCTCGAGCCAGGCCGAAAGGGCGTCGGCGGCGGTCAGATCAACACCGGCCATCGCTCAGCCATCCGTTCCACGACCCGCGCGATGAAGGCCGCCAGCTCGCAGCCCATGGCCGGAGTGAACCCCTCGGCCTCGGGCGAACCGAAGGCGCACAGACAGGGGCGCGGCGGCTCGCCCGGCGTCAGATGCGGCGCCATCCGGACTAGGGCGACCGACTTGACCTGGTCCTCGACCGCGCCGAACAGGTCCAGCCCGTCGAACATCGGCCCCAGCCAGGTCAGGCCGTGCTCGCCCAGCAGATTGTCCACCGTACCGGCCTCCAGCGCGCGCCAGCCGAACGGAACTCCGCCCGGCTTTTCCAGCGCGATGGCGGCGCCGACCAGGCCGAACCGCCCCTGGGCCGCGCCGTCCAGCCGCCGGGCCAGGTCGGAATGACTGCGCGATTCCATCAGATCCAGGGTCGCCACATGGGTCTGGGTCTGGGCCGCGAAATTGGCGCGGGCGATCATTTCGATCTCGCGTCGCGCCCCGGCCTCGCGCTCGACCACCGCCTCCAGACGCGTCAGGGCGGCGGCGCCGAACTCGACCACGTTGCGGCCGTGCGGGCGCAGCCCGATCTCCTCGAGCAGGGAGCGGTCGTCCAGCAGGGTCTGCGGATGGGTCTGCAGCCAGCCGCGCACATCCGGCCAGTGCAGGCCGTCGCCGAGGTGCGGGCTTGCGTCCGTTTCCGACGTTTCGAACAGGTCCAATGAGCCGCTCAACAGACCTCTCCGGAATACGCGGTGTTACAGAATAGACTGACCGGTCTTGCCCCAGTCGGCCATGAAGGCATCAAGACCCTTGTCGGTTAACGGGTGCTTTACCAGGGCCTTGAATGTGTCGGCGCCGAAGGTGGCGGCGTCCGATCCCGCGACGGCCGCAGCGGCCACATGGGCGACGTTGCGCAGCGAGGCGGCCAGGATCTGGGTCTCGAAACCGTGGACGTCATACAGGACGCGGATCTCTTCCAGCAGGGCGATGCCGTCGGCGCCATTGTCTTCCAGCCGGCCGACGAAGGGCGAGACGAAGGTGGCGCCGGCCTTGGCGGCCAGCAGGGCCTGGGCGGCCGAGAAGCACAGGGTGACGTTGGTCTTGATCCCCTTGTCGGTGAAGACGCGGCAGGCGCGCAGGCCGTCCCAGGTCAGGGGCAGTTTCACCACCACGTTCGGGGCGATGGCGGCCAGCTTGTCGCCCTCCTTGACCATGGTCTCGAAATCGAGCGAGACGGCCTCGGCGGAGATCGGCCCCTCGACGAGCGCGCAAATCTCAGCGATGACCTCGGCGATGTTCCGGCCCGACTTGGCGATCAGCGACGGATTGGTGGTGACGCCGTCCACCATTCCGGTGGGGACCATGTCCTTGATGACGGCGACGTCGGCGGTATCGAGAAAGAGTTTCATGGACGGCTTCATAGCCGAGGGCGCGTTTCGGTGAAAGTCGCCTCGGTCCTCATTCCCCTGCCGGTGCCGGAAGCCTTCGACTACGAGGTTCCCGAGGCTCTGAGCCTGGCGCGTGGCGATCAGGTCGCCGTGCCCCTGGGGCCGCGCCTGATGCGCGGGATCGTGTCCGAGGTGTTCGAGACCACCGGATCGAACCGGCGGCTGAAAGCGGTCGATTCCCGGCTGGACGACCCGGCGCTCCCCTCCCGCGTCGTCGATTTCGTCGAATGGGCCGGGCGCTGGACCCTGTCGCCGCCGGGCGAGATGGCGGCGACGGCGCTGAAGGGGCTGAGGGCGCCGCGCCCCCGGCCGGAACGCCGGGTCCGACGTATCGGCGACCGGCTGCCGGCCCGCGCCACCCCGGCCCGTAATGGGTTGCTGGAGGCGCTGGGCCAGCGGATGATGGCGGGCGCCGATCTGGCGCGGGCGGCCGGGGTTTCTTCCGGCGTGATCAAGGGACTGATCGACGAAGGCGTGCTGGAGGTCGTCGAGATCGCCGCCGAGGCCGCCTTCGATCCGCCCGACCCGGACCACGCCCCCGCCGCGCTGAACGGCGACCAGGCGGCGGCGGCGGCGGCCCTGGCCGAAGGGGCGGTCGGCGGCGGCTTTCGTCCCTTCCTGCTGGACGGGGTCACGGGCTCGGGCAAGACCGAGGCCTATCTGGAGGCGGTCGCGCGGGTTCTGCGCGCCGATCCGGCCGCCCAGATCCTGATCCTCCTGCCCGAGATCGCCCTGACCCAGGCCTTGATCGAGCGGATCACGACCCGGTTCGGCGCGGCTCCGGCCGAATGGCATTCCGGCATCGCCCCGCCACGCCGCCGCCAGGTGTGGGAAGCCGTGGTCGCCGGTCGGTGCAATATCGTGGTCGGGGCGCGGTCGGCCCTGTTCCTGCCCTTCGTCAACCTGCGCCTGATCGTCGTCGACGAGGAGCACGACGGCTCGTTCAAACAGGAGGAGGGTCTCGTCTATCATGGCCGGGATCTGGCGGTGGCGCGAGCGCGGATCGAGGAGGCGGCCGTGGTCCTGGCCTCGGCCACCCCATCGCTGGAGACGCTGTGGAACGCCCAGTCCGGTCGCTACGACTGGCTGAAACTGGGCGCGCGGCACGGGACGGCGGTCCTGCCCGACATCGACCTGGTCGATCTGCGCCAGGCCCCGCCCGACCCCCAGACCTGGCTGTCCCAGACCCTGCGCCTGGCCGTGGCCGAGACCCTGGCGCGCGGCGAGCAGAGCCTGCTGTTCCTGAACCGGCGCGGCTACGCCCCCGTGGTCCTGTGCCGGGCCTGCGGCCACCGGCTGACGGCGCCGGACACGGACAGCTGGCTGGTCGAGCATCGCTATACCGGCCGTCTGGTCTGCCATCTGACCGGCTTCTCCATGGCGCGGCCCAAACTGTGCCCCTCGTGCGGGGCCGAGGATTCGCTGGTCTCTGTCGGCCCCGGCGTCGAACGGGTCGAGGAGGAGGTGCGCCAGCTGTTTCCCCAGGCGCGGACGGCGGTGTTCAGTTCGGACACCGTGCCGGACGCCAAGTCGGCTCGCGCCCTGATCCAACGGATGACCGACGGCGAGATCGACATACTGGTGGCCACCCAGGCGGCGGCCAAGGGGCACAACTTCCCCCGCCTGACCCTGGTCGGGGTAGTGGACGCGGACCTCGGCCTGCGCGGCGGCGACCTGAGGGCGGCCGAACGCACCTATCAGCTGCTGGCCCAGGCGACGGGACGGGCGGGACGGGCCGACCGGCCTGGGCGCGCCCTGTTGCAGACCTGGACCCCCGAACATCCGGTGCTTCAGGCCCTGGCCGCCGGGGATCGCGACGCCTTCGTCGAGGCGGAGATGGCCGAGCGGGAAGCCGCCTCCCTGCCACCCTATGGCCGGCTGGCGGCGATCATCCTGTCCAGCGAGAATGCGGCGGCGGTCGAGAAGGTCGCCGCCGACCTGGCCCAGGCCATACCCAACGCCGAACGTCTGGAGGTCTATGGCCCCGCCGACGCGCCCCTGGCCCTGGTGCGCGGGCGGCGGCGCAAGCGTCTGCTGGTGCGAGCCGATCGCAACGTCAATCTGCAGGCCTTCCTTCGCGCCTGGCTACAGCGGGTCAAGGTGCCTGCATCCGTCCGACTGACGGTGGACGTGGATCCCTATTCCTTCCTCTGAGAGAGGATGGAGGCCTGGCCTCCGAGTCGAACGGAGGGTTTTCGGGCTTGCAAGCCCGCCGCGTAGCCACTCCGCCACCAGGCCCTGACGCGTTCAGACTGCCACAAGCTTCGCCGTGGCGTGTGTCGTCGGCGTTTCGATGTGTAACGGACCGTAGCGGCGAAATGGGGCGCGTCTGTTCGCGTTTCGCTGATCGCCGCAGGCGTCCGTTCGCGAACCCAGGACGTTCATTCCCGCATGTCCGATGGCGGCGGCGCGGCGTCGACTTCAGGGTGAGGTCATCGAGGGCCGGTCGTCGGCCCCGTTCGAACAGGACGCCGCGCCATGAAGACCCGTTCCGCCCTTTGGGCCACCGCCGCCCTTTCCGTCGCCGCCCTGGCTTCGGCGCCGGCCTTCGCCGCAGACATCACCTTCGACTTCGATGTCGCCGCGCCGACCGGCCGGATCATGGTCGCCCTGTTCGACAGCGAGGCCAATTACGGCGGCGAGGGTCAGCCGGTCCGTTACGCCATGGTCGAGGCGGCGGACGCCCAAAAGACGGTCACCTTCGAGAACCTGCCAGACGGCGACTACGCCATGCGCGCCTTCCACGACCTCGACGGCGACGGGAAGATGAACACCAATCCGTTCGGCATGCCGATCGAGCCATTCGCCTTCTCGAACAATGCGGCCGCAAACATGGGGCCGGCGTCCTGGGCGCGGGCCAAGTTTGCGGCGACCGGCGCGGTCGTCCAGTCGATCAGCCTGAAATAGCCAGAACTCGCTTCGGAGCCCGACCATGATCCCGTCCCGCCGTTCCTTCCTGATGGGCGCCGCCGCCCTTTCCGCCGCCGTCGCCACGCCCGAGATGGTCCGCGCCGCCGCCGCCCTGGATGTCGCCGCCGACTGGGCGATCGCAACGCGCGACGTCGAGGACGATGTGGCGCGCCAGACGATGCGTCTGATCCACGGCCGGGCGCCGACCGGCCTGCAGGGCGCCCTGTTCCGTAACGGGCCCGGCCGGTTCCGGCGACCGGGCGGCTCGGTCACCCACTGGTTCGACGGCGACGGCCTGATGCGCGCCTTCCGTATTCACGACGGGCAGGCGACGTTGGAAGCCCGGTTCGCCGACACGCCCAAACGCCGCGTAGAGACCGAACTGAATGCGGTCGTCACCCCCGGTTTCGGCACGCGTGGCGACCCTCGCGCCCGCGTCGGCTCAAACGACGACGCCAACGCCGCCAACACCGCCGTTATGGCAGTCGGAAATCAGGTCTGGGCCCTGTGGGAAGGGGGCTCGCCGCTGGCGATGGAGGCGTCCGATCTGTCGACGCGAGGCTTCGTCACCCTGCGCGACGACCTGAAGGCCATGCCGTTCCAGGCCCACCCTCGCCGCGCCCCGGACGGCTCCATCTGGAACGTGGGTACAGCGGGCGACCGGGCGGTGATCTGGCGGCTGAACCCGGACGGCGGCCTGAACCAGGCCGAGGTCATCCGTCTGCCCCGCGCCAGCTATATGCACGACTTCACCGCCACGGACCGCCACCTGATCCTGGTGCTCCAGCCCTGGGTGTTCGAACGTCAGGCCCTGCCCGTCATCGACGGCTTGGCGTGGCGGCCCGAGGCGGGAACTCAAGTGATGGTGCTGGACAAGGACGACCTGACCCGTCGTCGCCTCTACGATCTGCCGGGCTTCTTCCACTTCCATCTGGGCGACGCCTGGGCCGAGAACGACGGCACGATCCGCTTCGATGTCGCCGCCAGCGGCGATCCGCGTTTCGCCGTCGATGGCGCGCGGGTGCTGGTCGAGGGGCATGGCGTCGTACCGGGCGACCCGGCCAGGTTGAGCCTGATCACCCTGCGCCCGGACGGCCGCGCCGAGATGGCCACGACCGAGGCCATCGGCGAATTCCCCAAGGCCGATCCCCGCCGCCAAGGGCTGAAGCGCAGTCTCACGGCTCACACGAGCGGCGAAACCCAGGGGCGGCCACTGCCGACCGGCCTGGCGGTGCAGGACTGGGACAGCGGCCGGTCGCGCGGTTTCCACTTCGGTCCGCATCATGTGGTCGAAGAGGCGGTCTTCGTGCCCAAGCCTGGCGCGACGGCCGAAAGCGACGCCTGGCTGGTGGGGCCGTCGATCAATCTGCAGGCCGGTCGAACCGAACTGCATGTCTTCGACGTGGCGCGGATCGAGGACGGGCCGGTCGCGACCTGGCAGGCGGACCTCGCCCTGCCCGCCGGCTTCCATGGGGCTTGGGCAGGGTAGGCGCCCGGCGGGTACGGAGTTTGCGGGCCTTCACGGTTCACAAAGCCTGACGTGCCAAGGTGAGACCATGACCCCCGTCCAGACTCCCGCCGATCTTCGCCCCATCACCGCACTGCGCTTCGGCGCGGCGATCTGGGTGGCGGTCTATAGTTTCTGGGAAAACCTGGCCGGCGCCGGCGCATCCGAGCTGGTCGCCAAGGGCTATCTCGGGGTTGAACTCTTCTTCGTCCTGTCCGGCTTCATCCTCAGCCACGTCTATCTGCAGGCGGCGGGGGAGAAGCGGTTTTCGTATCGCGGCTTCCTGTGGGCGCGGGTGGCGCGGGTCTATCCGCTGCATGTCGCGACCCTGGCCGGGGTGGGCCTGCTCGCCGCCGCCGCCCTCACGGCGGGGATGAGCGTTGACGCCAACGTCCTGTCCTGGCCGTCCCTGCCGGCCAATCTGCTGATGGTCCACGCCTGGGGCCTGGCGCCGGTCGCCGGCTGGAACCATCCGTCGTGGTCGATCTCGGCCGAATGGTTCGCCTATCTCTGCTTCCCCCTGTTCGCCTTCGTCTTCTGGCGCCTGCGCGACCGGCCCGTCGCGGCGGTGGCCGGCGCGGCGGCCTTCCTGGCGGGGCTGTATGTCGTGTTCGAACAGGTCGCGGGCTTCTCGCTGACCGAGGCGACCATCCGCTGGGGCGCGCTGCGGATCGTGCCCTGTTTCGCGCTCGGCTGCGCCCTCTACCTCGTCTATCGCAAGGCGCCGCTAAAGACGCCCTTGATCGCTTCGGCCGTCTCGTTCGGCCTGATGGTGCTGAGCGCGGCCCTGGGCCTGTGGGACGGGATCACCGTGCTGCTGGCCGGCGCCCTGATCCTGTCGCTGGCCTCGCTACCGAACGAACGCGCCGGATGGCTCGCCTCCAAACCGGCGGTCTATCTGGGGGAGATCAGCTATTCGGTCTATATGGTCTGCGTGCCGTGGAAACTGCTGGCCGTGGGCCTCGCGGCCAAGCTGACGGACGCCCCCGACAAGCAACTTCAAATTTTCGTGTGGTTGGCGATTCTGGCCCTTTTGCCCGTCGTCGCGGCCGTCTCCTACCACCTGGTGGAACGCCCGGCTCGCAAGGCTTTGAGAGGGGTGGCCGAACGGCGGAAAACGGCGTCAAGCGCCGATACGCCTGACGGCGGTACGCCGAAAAGGGTTTTTCAATCCTAATTCCCTATGATCTAACAAGATCATCGGCAGTCGGGATACAGCCTCAGCATGACGAAACGGCTCAAAGCCGCCGCGGTTGCGGCGACCCTCGGTTTTTTTGCGTTGGGCGTAGCTCCCTCTTCCGCAAAGGCTGATGAGCCGTACTGGCAATGCGTAACCTTCGCCCGCATGTTCTCGGGCATCAACATCTTCGGCGACGCTTGGACCTGGTGGCGTCAGGCCGCCGAGAAGTTCCGCACCGGGGACGCGCCAGAGACCGGATCGGTCCTGGTTTTCCGTCCGGAGGGCCGCATGAGCCGGGGCCACGTCGCCGTCGTTTCCGACATCCTGACCGACCGGGTGGTGCGCGTAACCCACGCCAACTGGGGCGGCAGCCGCGGCAAGGTCGAGGAGAACGTCACCGTCGTCGATGTTTCGCCCGCCAACGACTGGTCGCAGGTCAAGGTCTGGTACAATCCGATCAGCGACCTGGGCACGACCGTCTATCCGACCTACGGCTTCATCTACAAAGGCGCACGCGACGCCTTCGACACCGGCCGCCAGATCGCGTCCAACGCCTCGGCCCAAGGCCAGCACTAGGCCGGCTTGCGCCTCCGCTCCTCGCGGGCGATAGCGGCGCATGACCCAATCTCCCGACATCACCTACGCCAGCTATCTGGCGCTCGACGACCTGCTCTCGGTCCAGCATCCGCTGTCGGACCAGCACGACGAGATGCTGTTTGTCGTCATTCACCAGACCAAGGAACTGTGGCTCAAGCAGATCCTGCACGAGGTGGCCCTGGCCCAGTCCATGGTGCGGGCCGGCGATCTGGTGCCCGCCTACAAGAGCCTGGCCCGCGTCAGCCGCATCCAGGCGGTCATGACCCAGAGCTGGGACATCCTGTCGACCATGACCCCGGCCGACTATCTGCGGTTCCGGGGTTCGCTAGGCTCGTCCTCGGGCTTCCAGAGCGACCAGTTCCGCCGGTTCGAGGCCATGCTGGGGCTGAAGGATCCAAGCTTCCTGAAGTTCCACGCCGACCGGCCCGAGGCTCTGGCCGCGCTGGAAGCCGCCATCGCCGCCCCCAGTCTGTACGACGACGCCCTGGCCCAGCTGGCCAAGGCTGGTCTGCCCGTGCCGGCCGAGGTGCTGAACCGCGACGTGACCCTGCCCTACGAACCGTCCGAGGCGGTCGAGGCGGCCTGGCTGGAAGTCTATCGCGACACCGAGCGCTGGTGGGCCCTGTATCAGCTGGCCGAGAAACTCGTCGATCTGGACGACGCTCTTCTGACCTGGCGGCACAAACATGTGGTCACGGTCGAGCGGATCATCGGCCGGCGGCGCGGCACCGGCGGCACCGAGGGCGCGGCCTATCTGGCCTCGACCCTGACCAAGCGCTGCTTCCCCGAACTCTGGTCCCTGCGCACCGCCCTCTGACGCGGTCTTGATCGTCCGCACCGGGTCATATCCGCAACCTTCGCCGCGTCCGGCCATTTCGCGTCTGACCGCCACAGCGGAGGAGTCGACGAGATGACCAACCCCAACCTCCATGACATCAGGGTTCTGAACGGACTGATCGAGACCACCCTGGACAGCGCCGACGGCTATCGACAGGCCGCCGATGAGACCCAGGACCCTCATTACCGCAGCCTTTTCGAACGTCGCAGCGAAGAGCGCCGTCAGGTGGTCGAGGACCTGTCCGCCGCCGTGCGTGGCCTGGGCGGCGACCCCGAATCCCACGGCTCGATCCTGGCCAAGGCGCACCGGGCCTTCCTGGACATCAAACACGCCCTGCTGCGCAACGACGACAGCGTGGTCGGCTCCATCGACAGCGGCGAGGGTTTCATCGCCACGAAGTTCGAGAAGGCCCTTGGAGACGCCGAAATCTCGGCCGCCACCCGCGAGACCATCCGACGAGCCTATGAATCGGTGAAGACCGGGCACGACCAGATGGAGGGGCTGAAACACAGTCTGGAAGGTCAGAGGGACGCCTCCAACCCGCTGTTTCCGAACTGAGAACAGGCCATTGAAAAAGGCCCCGGCGTTTCCGCCGGGGCCTTGGTCATCGGGTCTGGAAGCCTGAAATCAGGCCTCTTCGCCGCCCTTGTCGGCCGAGCCCGTTTCCGGAACCACGGCGCCCTTGGCGGGACGGACCGTCTGGCGCTCGGCGATACGGGCCGACTTGCCGCGACGATCGCGCAGATAATAGAGCTTGGCGCGACGCACGACGCCGCGGCGCTTCACTTCGATCGATTCGATGTTCGGCGACAGAATGGGGAATTTGCGTTCGACGCCTTCGCCGAACGAGATCTTGCGGACGGTGAAGGTCTCGCTGATGCCGCCGCCGTCACGGGCGATGCAGACGCCTTCGAAGGCCTGGACGCGCTCACGCTCGCCTTCCTTGATCTTCACATTGACGCGCAGGGTGTCGCCGGGCTGGAATTCCGGGATCTTGCGCTCGCCTAGGACGCGGGCTTTTTCTTCGGCGTTCAACTGTTGAACGATGTTCATGTCATTCTCCTCGGGCTTTTGCGCCCTTTAGCTGTGATTTGGCGAGATGGGCCGCCCAGAGATCTGGACGTCTCTCCCGCGTAGTCTCTTCCCGCTGCGCCTCGCGCCATTGCGCGACCTTCTTGTGGTCGCCCGACAGTAGCACCTCGGGTATCTCAAGCCCCTCGAACGTCCGCGGT
>Ga0209643_1002070_pt1 | contig 14537 bp, 10 predicted proteins | sample AutmiccBRH37_all_FD_187383 | JGI IMG/M metagenome (GOLD analysis project Ga0209643, IMG submission 187383) | Deep subsurface microbial communities from Mt. Terri, Switzerland - Autotrophic microbial communities BRH/37_all (SPAdes) (version 2) | ecosystem: Environmental > Aquatic > Deep... | reverse complement strand
TCGCTTCGATGCTTAATTGATTGTGCTTTAACGATGAAATATACTTCTTCACTTATATTAGTAGCATGATCTCCGAGCCGTTCCATCTCCTGCAATACCGAATAAATTTTAAGTCCCTGTTCTACAAAATTTCCGTCTTTTTTCATCTCTCCAATAATAGCATCGGCAGCAGTACATACCAATTCATCAAGTTTATTATCGGTCGATAGAACTTGACGTGCAAGTTCCGCATCTATCCTTATAAATGAATCGATTGCATTCTTAATCATAAATTTCGTTAAGTAGGAAATTTCGCTAAAATAGATCTTTGAATATATCTCTTTAGGATCACTAATTTCCAAAGATAATCGGGCAATATTCACAGAAAGATCACCGACTCTTTCGAGATTAGCATTAATTTTAAGTGCTGACATCACGTAACGTAAATCCATAGCAACGGGTTGATTAAGAGCAAATAATTTTTGGCAGATACGTTCTATCTTATCGTCATATTTATCAATTTTAGAATCCCTCTTTAGAACAATATTAGCGAGTTCCGGATTAACCTCTTCAAGAGACTTAATTGCGAATTCCACCTGTTCATCTACAAGACTACACATTTTATAAAGCTTAGTTTTCAGTTTTTCGAGCTGAATATCAAAAGGTCGTTCCATTAATTACCCAAATCTGCCGGTTAAAAAGTCTTCTGTCTGCTTATTTGCCGGATTTGTAAAAATTTTAGTTGTTTTATCATACTCCACAAGTTGACCAAGATATAGATAGGCGGTATAATCGCTTATTCTTGCGGCTTGCTGCATATTATGAGTAACAATTAATATAGTATAGTTTCTTTTTAAATCAAAAAGAAGTTCTTCGATTTTAGAAGTGGATACAGGGTCTAATGAACTCGAAGGTTCATCCATTAATAAAATATCGGGATTGACGGTCAATGCTCTAGCAATGCAAAGCCGTTGCTGCTGACCCGCAGATAAATTAAGAGCACTTTCGTTTAATCTATCTTTAACTTCGTTCCAAATCGATGTTTGCATACATACTCTCTCGGTAATCTCTTCTAATTCATTTTTATCTTTTATTCCAAGAATCTTTGGAGCAAAAATTAAATTATCATAAATACTTTTTGGGAAAAGATTCGACTGTTGGAAAACCATACCCACAAGCCGGCGAAGATTAACCACATCAATCTCTTTATTATAAATATCGATATCATCTATTAAAATTTCTCCGTTCATTCTAAATCCATAAATCATATCATTCATTCTATTAAGAGAACGTAATAGACTTGTTTTACCGCAGCCCGAGGGACCAATAAGACACGTAACTTTGTTTTCAAAAATCTCAAGCGAAACGTCATTTAACGCCTGTATATAATTAAAATATACGCTTAGATTTTTTATCTTGATTTTTACTTCTTTCATTGATTCCTTTTTACCACTTCATTTATTTTTCTGAATCTAAATCTAAAAATAATAGCTGTTAAATTAAGCAATAAAGTAATAACGACTAATACTAATGTTGTTCCATATTGAAACGGCTCGGTTAAAGTAGGATTAGATGATTGAGTAGAGAGAATAAATATATGATAAGCTAAGTGCATAAATTGATCGGCTGGATTAATAATCGGAATCTGAATAAATGAGAGATCAAGATATGCCAGAGGCAAATTAGGAAGAAAGAACGCCGAGCCCAGAAACATAATGGGTGCAGTTTCTCCAATGCTCCTGCTTAAAGCCAAAATAACACCCGTTAGAATTCCCGGACGTGCTTGAGGCAGGATTACGTATCTAATTGTCTGCCATTTAGAAGCACCAAGACCTAAGGACGCCTGCCTGAAAGTAAGCGGAATAGAATTTAATGCTTCGGTGGTAGTAACGATTATCGTAGGTAAAACCAAAACGGCAAGAGTGGCTGATGCCCAAATAATAGCGGGCTGACCGAAAAACATTCCCGTTTGCAAAATTGAATCGATCGATTTCCCGACGAACAGAACAAAAAAACCAAATCCAAATAGACCGATTACAATCGATGGAACACCTGCAAGGCTATTCACGGATGCTCTGATTAAACGAAGCCAAAAAGTATCCTTTGCAAATTCATTAATATAAATAGCCGAAAATATTCCAACGGGGACAGCAAGAATAAGCATTATTAGAGAAACAGCCATAGTGCCAAAAATTGCGGGACCTATTCCCCCTTTCGAGATATCAGATTTTGGTATCCCGGTAAGAAAATTCCAATTGATTACACCTATTCCTTCATAAAATATTTTACCCAAGATTAGAATAAATATTATTATTACAATAAAAGAGAATAGACGAATTGCGTTTATCATTATTTTGTCAATGATAGAATCAGAAGAACTTTTTTTCTTTATATTTTCTTTAAATCTATTATTCATAAACGTTAATTCATCTTTTTCAATTTTTTTCTCATTCGGGCAATAATAAGCTCTGAGATAAGATTAATTACAAAGGTTATTATTAGGAGAAAGGTACCGATAAAGAAAAGAGAATAATAATGAGGTGAACCGTAAGCCACTTCACCTAATTCACCTGCAATGGTTGCTGTAATTGTTCTTACGCTATGAAGGAGATTAAGAGTAAGCTCGGCAGCATTACCCGAAGCCATAAGTACAATCATCGTTTCTCCGATAGCTCTTCCAAATCCTAAAATAATACCTGCCGAAACGCCGCTTATTGCAGCGGGAATTACAACATTTCTAATAGTAGAGAATTTGTTTATTCCGAGCGAATAAGATGCCATTCTAAGATTATCTGGAACAGCTCTTAGAGCATCTTCGGTCAAAGAAGATATAGTAGGGATTAAAATTATAGAAAGACCGAATGCCGCAAGAAGTGCATTCAATCTAGTGCCTGTATTAAATAGCTCCTGAAAAAATGTAGAACCAACGGCAAGTATTAAGAAACCGATCACCACTGTCGGAAGTCCCGCAAATATTTCTATGAATGGTTTTATTATTTCTCTCGTTCTTCCGGAAGCAATCTCGGATAAATATACTCCAAGAATGATTCCAAGAAACGAAGAGATTATAGTTGCTGGGATAGCCGTTAATAATGTTCCATATAACAAAGGTATAATTGAATAGCGAGGGGCATCTGATGTAGGATACCATTGGACATTTTTAAAGAACTCGGCAATACCAATACCACTAATAGCACTAATAGCTTCTTTAAATAAAAAGAGAATAATAAGAAGCAGGAAGAGAACAGAAATCATTCCATTTAAAAAGAAAAAATATTTTACCGTTTTTTCGACAAGGGCTGATTTGAATGTGCGTTTCTTTGCATAAGATGAATGATATTTTTTCATAATATTAATTTTTTGATTAATGGAATATATTCCATCGATTCCACTATTTTCTGTCCCTTTGCAGATAAAATAAAATCGATATAAAGTTTTTCATTTTCTTTCGGAATGCCATTGGTATAAGAATATAGATAACGGGATAGAGGATAGACACCTTCTCTGATAGCATCATAATCAATTGAATTATTTACAACCGGAGAGATTGCTTTTGTTTTATCATTAATTTTTATCGAGACTACTTTAATATCATTGCGAAGAGCGAAATAACCTACACCGCCGAACCCGATTCCATATTTATCTTTTGATACCGCTTCGGCTATCGAAGCCGTGCCTTGCAAACTTTGCATATTCGAGGGGAAATCAATTTGCCTTCCCGATTCGTCTCTTCCAAGAATGCTTTGACGGAAATATTCATAAGTGCCGCTGCTATTCTCCCTTCCATATAAAACAATATTAGCATCAATTCCGTTTATCGATTTCCAATTATTAACTTCACCTGAATAAATCTTTTTTAATAAGGCGATAGAAATAGAATCAATATTATTATTTGGATTCACAATTACGGCTATTCCATCGAGGGCTACTATATGCTGAATCGGGTTAACCCCATTTTGTCTAGCATAATTAATTTCGCTCGGTTTTAGTTCCCTGCTAATATTTGCAATACTTGAAGTTCCATTAATAAGGGAAGCAATGCCCGTACCCGAACCGCCCCCTGTTACTTGAACTGAAATTTCCGGATGCTCTACCATGAAACCTTCTGCCCATCTTTGAGTAAGATTAACCATAGTATCAGAACCTTTAACCGATAGAGATTTTTTCCTGTTCGAGATGCACGAAACTAATACAATGGTTAATAGGAAGAATGTTATTATTTTTGATAGTCTATTTATTTCAGATACCTAATATATTATTGACTAAAGATAATAAATCTTAATGAAATAATAATTTGCGTATATAAGTTGACGTGATTAAATTTAGCAGAATTTTAAAGGAAAGATATGCCTTCATTCAGCCATTCGTGGCTTCCATTCATTTACCTCTATGGTGTAGGCGGGATATTTTTTATTGGGGGAATGATTTTAATTAAGAAAGCTAAAATTCTTAATCCCCAAAAAAAATTAGATAGAAGATGGAAATGGCTGCTCTATTTCGGATTTTTCTATTATTTAGCAATACACTTAATTATGATTTTAGCAGCTCTATACTGGTAAATATATGGAATCATTACATGGGTTAGGAACTACTACCGACTGGGTAGTAATGGTAATTTACTTTGTAGGGATAATGCTCTTCGGAAGTTACTTTGCAAAGTATAATAGAAGCACGAACGATTTCTTCTTCGGCGGAAGGAGATTCTCCTGGTGGCTTATTTCTGTTTCTATTGTGGCGACAGGTGTGGGAAGTCATAGCTTTATAAAATATTCCGCAAAAGGTTTAGAACACGGAATATCCTCCACGATGACATATATGAATGATTGGTTTTTTATGCCTATCTTTTTATTCGGCTGGCTGCCAATTGTAATCTATTCACGCATTCGTTCAATACCTGAATATTTTGAAAAGAGATTCAGCCCCACAGTTCGATTCATCGCTACAATATTTCAATTGTTATATATGATCGGATATCTTGGGATAGGACTTTTGACTTTAGGAAAGACGATCACTCCACTACTTCCACAAAGTTTTGCAATTTTAGGAATGACAATCCCCGTAACTATGATGGGTGTGATTGTTGCGATTGCGGTGATAACCGGCATCTATATTACCTTCGGTGGACAAACCGCGGTAATATTCACAGACTTGATTCAGGGACTTATACTTTTATTTGCAGGCATTTTAGTATTTATAATGGGAATAAATTATCTGGGCGGATTCGATAAGTTCTGGCATCTTCTTCCACCCGATTGGCGACTACCATTAGCAGATTTTAATAAACCGCCCGATTTCAATTTCGTTGGAATTTTTTGGCAGGATGGAGTAGCAGGCTCTGTCGGTTTCCTTTTTATGAATATGGGTCTAATAATGCGGTTTATGTCGGCAAAGAATTTAGACGAAGGAAGAAAAGCCGCAATATTTAATGTTTTATTTCTTCTGCCGATATCCGCAATTGTTGTAAGTAATGCCGGTTGGATTGGTAAAGCAATGCTAGGGCTCACACCCGCTCCATTAAATCCCGGTGTTAATCCCGACGAAGTGTTTGTTGCGGTTACTCATATTATCGCAACTAAAGGCGTTTTTGGATTCGTGATTGCGGCATTAACGGCTGCACTTTTATCTACGGTTGATTCATTAATTAATGCCATTGCAGCGGTTTATATGAATGATGTCCATGCACCGTTGAAAGAAAAATTTAGGAAAAAATTCCGAAGTAAAGAGATCGAAACGAAAAAGGAATTGAACGCTGCGCGCATAGCATCCGCTGTATTTACCGGGATCGGTATTTTGGCGGCAATCCCCTTTAGCACTTATCCTACTGTCTATGAAGCACATGGATACTTCCATTCGATATTCACTCCACCATTAGTGGCAGCGATATTCCTTGGAGCATTTTGGAATCGATTTACAACCGCCGGAGTGGTAGTTACTTTTCTCGGCGGCAGTTCGTTAATGATTATTGGTGCTCGATATCCGGGTGTACTTATCACTCCAATCGCACATGGAATTCCAATGGATCCTGTACATCCTTATACATATATCAGTGCCCTATATAATACTATTGTTTGTTTTGGTATGGGAATAATTGTAACGTTTTTGCAAGATCCACTTACTAATCTTGTAAATAATATTAAAAAAATTCCAAATCATAAAACCTATATGAGCGGTACAGTCTTAGCCTCGGCATTATTGATATTATTGATTTGGCTTAATATCGGCGGACTCCCACTGCTATTATTAGCTTCATTTGTACTTTCTTTTTTAGTTGCCTTGGCATCGGTATATTTCTTAAAGTTCGATCCCGATTCACATTTGGAAGGATTGACAATTTGGTCTATCGCCAGAGCTAAGGAATTATTCAAAAATGGAAAGATAAATGAACGAGACGGCGAAATAGTAAAAGTAAATTGGAAATTAAGGGACGATGCGATTGAACTTATCAATGTTTCGGTGAAAGATATGGAAAGAATGTCGGCGGAGGTTGGCGATATTGTATATTTATCCGATGCAAGGAAATATTTGGGCGGACTAAAATCGGTACATACTCGGCTCGGAGAGCCACACACAGAAGAAGGCGTCGTTTATATCGGAACAGAAGATAAAGAAAATGCTCAATTCGTATCGGGACGGGTACTTTCAATAGAAAAAGAATTATGATTTTTATAATTATATAGTAATAATATATTTTTCGTAAATTAGAGTTATTAGAAAAGAGATTGAAAAATTAATCGGGACAAAAAATGAAAATACACGAATATCAGGCAAAAGAGATATTAAAGAAGTTTAACGTAGCAATTCCGCAGGGTAAAATTGCCTTTAGCGCAGATGAAGCCGTTAAAGCAGCAAAAGAATTAGGCGGATCGGTTTGGGTAGTAAAAGCTCAGATTCATGCCGGAGGTAGAGGTAAAGGGGGCGGAGTTAAAGTAGCCAAGTCCTTAGAAGAAGTAAAAGAATATGCAGAAAAAATCCTGGGTATGACTTTGGTTACACATCAGACCGGACCGGAAGGACGATTAGTAAAAAGAATTTTTATCGAGCAGGGAATAAATATTGATAAAGAGCTTTATCTCGGTATTACATTAGATAGAGCAAAATCTAAAAACGTTATAATGGCATCAACCGAAGGCGGAGTGGAGATAGAAAAAGTGGCAGAAGAAACTCCGGAAAAAATAATTAAAGAAGCAATCGATCCCGAAGTGGGAATGCAGGCATATCAAGCACGCAAAATTGCATTCGGATTAGGTTTAAGCGGCGAGCAGCATAAGAACGCCGTAAAATTTCTTCTTTCTCTCTATAAAGCTTATGATGCTACCGATGCTTCATTAGCTGAGATTAACCCTTTAGTAGTTACGAAAGAGGGACAGGTAATGGCATTGGATGCTAAAATGAATTTTGATGATAATGCGCTCTATCGTCATCCCGATATTTTAGCTTATCGTGATTTGGATGAAGAAGAACCACTCGAAATCGAAGCATCGAAATATAATCTGAATTATATTAAGCTCGATGGTAACGTTGGATGCATGGTAAATGGTGCGGGATTGGCAATGGGCACGATGGATATTATAAAACTTGCGGGAGGCGAACCTGCTAATTTCCTAGATGTGGGTGGCGGAGCTAATAAAGAAACCGTAGCTAACGGATTTAAGATTATCCTAAGCGATCCTAACGTTAAAGCTATTTTGATCAATATTTTCGGCGGTATCGTAAGATGCGACCGTGTGGCTCAGGGCGTTATCGATGCGGTTAAAGAGATAAAAGTTACTGTTCCCGTTGTTGTTCGTCTCGAAGGTACCAACGCAATTGAAGGTAAAGAATTATTAGAAAAGTCAGGTCTCGATTTTGAAGTGGCTATTTCACTTCAGGAAGCAGCAGAAAAGGTTACATCCGTTCTTTCACGATAAATATTTTAGCATTTGAAACAAAATGAGTAATTCGTTTGTTTAGATATTTAGAATAGGAGGGAATATGATTGAGATAAGAATTACATTAGACGAAGCCGTGAAATTACTTAAAGAAAGAATGAATCACGAATTAATCTTTAGGAAAAAAGATGGCTTGATTGAAAAAAGTTATGAGTTTGAGAATCTTACTTATTCGGAACTATTAAGCATTACCGAAGCAGCCATTTTTGATACTATTGCTCTGCTTCCTTTAGAAGTTTTAACTAGTGAGAATAATCTCAAATTATTAATTACTAAAACTGTTCAGGCATTATCTCATAATTTCAATCGGGATGAGTATTTACTTTATTCCGAGCGGAATACGAATAAGTTATTAGAGAGGTTTATTAAAGAATCTTTATATGCAATGAATAAAAAGACGTTTGTAAATAATTAATAAGTAGTTTTATAAAGTAGAAAGCCCATATCTTATATAGATGTGGGCTTTTTTAAATTCTTCCATCTCCACAAGTCCGTATTCCGGTTCAATTTGTAGGCAATTATACGAATTCGTCTACAATATGAACCATCAAAATAATCGTCAGCTTCTCTTAGAGGAAATGTTCATCTTTATTAAAAAACTTAGAACATATTTTCTTGGTCATCACCTTGGTTTTGACGTTGTTTAGTAGTTCGATCCTGCTGAGAAGGATTTAAGCGATACGAAACACCAAGATATATATTTCTTGAATCCATTCTGCGAGTTGAATTTGATAAGAAACCGAGTCCCGTGGTTTCACTATCAAACTTGCGAGAATTAAATAAATCAGTCAAACGAAGAGTAACCGATAGATTGCCATTCATAAAATCTTTTCTAAGCGCCATATCGGCGAAATAGGTTTCTTTCATTCTGCTTTGAGCAGTAACAATTCCTCCGCCCCAACCCATCGACATTATATAGCTTGGTGAATTATAATTAAAAATTAATTGCAGTATTATTCCCGCGGGTAGATTCATATTAGAATTAAGTTTTGCAGTCCATGAATTGCTATTTACGTTAATATTAGCAACACCTTTATCATCCAATATCGTTTTGAAGATCGAGACATTAGCATTGACTTTCCACCAATCCCAAACCGAAGTAGTAGCAACAAACTCCGCTCCGTAGCTTTGGCTATGTGAAATATTTTTGAATGTACTATATGTTACACCATTTTGCATAAGAGTCGAGATTGTTGAAATAACATCATTAGTCTCTTTGAAAAATACTGTCGAAGAAAGTGAAGTCTTGCCTATAAATTTTGATAGCCCTAATTCGAGCGAATTGATAAACTGCGGATTTAATTTCGGATTACCCTGAAAAATATTCAATGAATCGGAATAATCGATGTATGGATTTAATTGGCGATTATTCGGGCGATCTACTCTTCGGCTATAAGAAAACATACCTTCATAATCACTTCCAAAATCATAACTAAGATGAGCAGAGGGATAAACACTAAAATAATCATTATCGAATGAATCGTTTTTATTTACTAAAGAAGCATCGATAATTACTTGCTCTAATCTAACGCCTGCTTGATACTTCAATCCTCCCCAGATATTGGAATAAATCCCCCATCCCGAAATATTTTGTTCATTATAATCAAAATAATTCTGAAGTGAGATATCTTCATTCCAGTTAGATGTTCTTGAATCTAAATTAAAGTATTCGTTTCTTGTGTTCAAATTTTTGTTTGTATATTTGGCACCAGTTTCGATTCTTCCAAAATCCTGAATCGGATCGATATAGTTTAATTCTGCCGTGTACATCCGGTGCTTATTATCGGTATTGGCTTTTGATATTGTGCTAATCGCCGGTTGGATAAAATTCTGTGAAATATTTTGAGAGGATTGCATTTTGCTATCGTCAAAATCAGCTTGAACTGTCAATTCTCTTCCCTTCGTATCATAAGTCTTTTTATAAAACAAGCTATAATCAAATGAATGATGATTACGATCGGAGATATTATTACGAGTGAAAGATTGAACCGGATTCGATAAGCCGCTTAGATTTTGGTTTTCTAAAATGCTCTTATTACCGAAATCCATTGTTCGGTACTTAAAATTAAATCCGAGTGTATTGAGCCCATCGATAAACCAATCAGTGCCAAGTGAAACATTTTGCATACCCATATCATTTTTAAAGAACTGGGATTGATTAAGTTGAGAAGTTCCCGAAGAGAAGAAATTAGAACGAAGAGTGCTATTAGAACCATCGAACTTATTAAAACGTGTATCATAACTTCCATAAATATTCATATCCGCGCCGCGAAGATTGAGATTCATCGAGGTATTATATTTATCACCCGTACCTGCATTAAGAGAAAAAACACCATTAACGCCGATATTAGATTTTTTCTTAGTAATGATATTTATGATTCCGGCAGTTCCTTCGGGATCGTATCGTGCCGATGGATTTGTAACTAGTTCAATCGATTCGATAGTCGAAGCAGGTAATTGCTGCAATATATCGGAAGCCGAAAGCCCTTCTGTGCCGCCCGGGCGACCGTCAATCAATATTTTGAGATTAGAATTATTTCTGAATTTTACTCCGCCATCTGCATCGACTGTTACTGATGGAACGTTTTGCATTACGTCCAATGCGTTACCGCCTGAACTTGCAATATTTTTATCCACATTAATTACTTTTTTATCAAGATTATGCTGAATCATCTCCTGCTCACCTGTTACAACTACCGATTGAACCTGAAAAGCAGTGGGCTTAATATAGATATCGCCAAGATCCGCTTCTTTATTTCGTGGATTTATGAAAATGCTATCGATATAGATCGTTTCAAAACCGATGAAAGAAATTTTTGCAAAAAACTTGCCGGGAGCTAATTTATCTAAAGAAAATTGTCCTTTTTTATCTGTAACAGTACCCGTAACCATTGTGGAATCGCGATAGCGGAAAAGAACTATGTTGCTATATTCGATTGCCCCTTTATCTTGAGAATCTAAAACACGACCGAAAACTTTGCCATCTGAGAACATCATTGCACCGGCGGGACGCTGTCCCCCCATCTGCTGTGCATTTACGGAAATCGACAAAAAAAGAAGAGAAAAGAGAAAAATCCTGAAATTATGCATTATTTATTACCTTTTTATAAAATTTGATTATTGATTAAACACTCTCGGAGGTAAAAAAGTTTAATAGTAATGATTTCTATTGAAAACTTTTATTAAAACCGAAGATTAGATGCTTAAGTGGGGACTTTAGTTCCATGAAAATCGGGGTATAGTATTAGATTTATTTTCTTAAGTGGAATATTTTAATATTTATGGCTAGGGATGCGAATCGAGTCTAATTTGTTCCTAATAGAAAGTAATAATGAAAGAGGTTCCTTCTCCTTTCTCGCTTTCCACACGAATTTCTGCGTTATTTATGGAGCAATAATTTTTGACCAGTGCCAATCCGAGGCCTGTACCTTCAAACTTTCGAGTGTAACCCTCTTCTTCCTGGGAAAATGGAGTAAATAAACGAGATTTATATTCGTCCGACATACCAATTCCCGTATCGGATATCGATATTTCTATTTTATTAAGAATATTCTTGATAAGCGAAACCTTAATTGTTCCGGTATCGGTATATTTTATTGCATTATCAATTAAATTAGCCACAATCTGACCTAAGCTATATTCATCGGCATACATTGAAAAATCAACATTCGGCGTAACCTCTAGCTGAAAATCCAATCCCTTAATTCGAATAGCTTCCCGATATTCATTAACTACTTTATTTATAATATCATATTCTAAATCGATTTTGCGAAATGATGGAATATAACTGCCTAATTGCATTTCAGACATGTTCAAAATCAAATCGATAGTTCTAATCAATCTTTTTGAAGCCGAAGAGATACTATTAAATCCTTCACTAACTTCATCATCAACTATTTCGCTTACCTCTTCCTTAATTAAGCTAAGGAAGCTAAGAATTACATTTATAGGAGAACGAATTTCGTGAGACATTTGGGCAAGAAATTCTGTTTTGACTTTATCGGCCTTGACCGCCTGTTCACGAGCTAATATAATTTCTTCTTCATAATTTTTTAGATCATTGATATCGGTAATGAATCCTTCGATAAAGAGAATCTCCCCGAATTCATCAAAGATAGTTTTCCCTTTTTCCCACACCCATCTTAATTCTCCATCGGCGCGTTTGATTTTATAAATGAAACTATGCTGAGATTTATTCCTCATAGCTTTTTCAGTAATATCGGAAATCATTTTACGAAATTCCGGAAGAATGATTTCATTATAAGAAATAAGATTATTATAAAGAATAGCTTCTCGAGAATAACCCGTTAAAGATTGAACACCTTCACTCATAAAGAGCATAGTCCAATCATCATCATACTTACATCTATACGCCATACCGGGGAGATTAGAAAAAAGAGTTTCGAGCATTCTTTGATTTTCGGAAAGCTGATATTCAGCCGCCATTCTTTTATCTTCTTCGAGCATAAATTCGAGCGCATAACCGAGATCCATCGCCAATTCTTTTAGAATATCGATCTCTTTGGATTCAAAGAAATTATCTGTTTCGGAGAAAAATGAAAACAGTGCTTCGATTTTACCATTGACCGAAATAGCAAAAGCACCAAAAGACTTAATATTATGGTTATTAATCTCTTTAATCCAATCGGTATTTAGTTCCGAATCATCTAAGTTTTGCGAGATAAAATATTCTTTATTAAAGGAATGATCCGGATTAATTTCGAAAAGCTTTTCAAATTCATCGAACGAAATAAATGTCCTCCTAAGGAATTCAGTTTCTCCCGCTTTTGCGACTAACTTAATTTTTCGGTTCTCATATTCGATTTCACAAATTTTAGCGAAAGAATATTTCCCGTCATTTATTGCAATATTACAAGCTTCTTGGAATAATCGATTTCTGTCTTTCACTCGGACAATCGATTGATTAATGTTGCTTAATACAGTTAAAGTACGGTTTAGTTTAATTATTCTATTATTATATTTGTTTGTTAATGCGGTTTTTTCAGATTCAGATTTTAATTGTTCTTGTAATAATTTTTTATCATTATCACGGAAGACTAAAAATATTAAGAATCCCATAATGGCAATTAAAAAGGAGGCAAGAGTAAAGATTAGATAACCTCTTAGATGAAGATCGGCAAATATTTCATCATTATCTTGCTTAGTAATAAGGAACCAATCGGTCTCTCTAATTGATCTGAAATCAATAATAACATTTTTATTGCGATAATCGACTCCCTCAATTATTCCATTGACTCCCCTAAGAACACCTTTAACTGTCGGATTATTTTTTTTAGTTAAAGGGAGGCTGGAATGTAGTGCACTTCCCTTCTTGTGTCTTAATTCATTCAGGAATAAAACTTTATCACCGCTTCTTTTAGCGACTGCAAATTCCATAGTCTCTGTTTCATAAGGTGCTTTATTAATCATCGGATAGAGATAAGCAAAAGGATCGACATCAAGAACAATAAGACATGATTTATCGCTTGATGCAACAGGTATAAAAATATCTAAATGAGTTCGTTTTGTATTATGTGCACGATGGATATCATTCATTCTTATTTCGGAATCATTAATTCTATTTTTTACGAATTCCGAGCTGTAAATCGGTATCTCTAATGAAGTGGGAGCTGAAGTTATACTTCTTTCTCCGAGCGAATCAATTAAATAGATACCGGCATAATTATTAGAATAGCGAATATTATCAAAATAGTTGCTGATTTCGGCTCTTAATATAGGGTCTTTGCTGCTGCAATATTTTTTTAATGCACGGATAAGAAATGGATTATTCTGAATATTTTTTGCATCGCTGAAACGCTCAGAGAGCCAATCATAGATTTGACTTTCCTTTAATTGACCTATGGATTGGAGTTCGTTAGTCTTAGCTTTTTTTAAGTTGTCTTTAAGTGCAAAATAGATGAGCAATCCGGCGGAAATAATCGCGATGATCGTGAATAAATAAATTATAACTAATCTATTTCTATTCTTCTTAAGATTCTTTCCGGTCATTCAGTAGTTTTAGATTGATAATTGTGTACGAAATAGTTGATTAAATCCCATATACTATTATCGAAGATGAGTAAAAATAATCAAGTATAATTAAAAAGAGAAGGGAAAAATTAAGGACTAAATAATTATTTAAAGAATTATTTAATAATAGTGTGCTCTGATATGGATGCAGATAGGTATTTGAAATATATTAAGTTCGGTGAGAAGAATATGGATTAGATTAGGCGGAGATGCGGGGAGTTGCTTGAAGGGTATTAGATTCGATAAGAAGAATATGGAAGATGCGGAGCGGAAATTCGGATTTGGGCACTTTACAGTAATTTCCAATAAAAAAAACACCCCACCGGAGCGGGGTGTTTAGGGCGTTATTTTTAATTCCCATTGCAGGAATTAAAATTTTTACTTCAGCAAAATCATTTTCTTCTGATTAACGTAATTGCCCGCTTTGATTTGACAAATATAAACTCCGCTTGCAAGCATTTGATTATATTCGTTCCGGCAATTCCATTTAATTTCATGATAGCCCGATTCCAATTCTGAGTTTATTAATTCCGCTACTTTCTCACCGAGTACATTATATACTTCCAAGCACACTCTCACCGCCTCGGGAAGTGCGAATTT
>Ga0209643_1002069_pt1 | contig 14539 bp, 12 predicted proteins | sample AutmiccBRH37_all_FD_187383 | JGI IMG/M metagenome (GOLD analysis project Ga0209643, IMG submission 187383) | Deep subsurface microbial communities from Mt. Terri, Switzerland - Autotrophic microbial communities BRH/37_all (SPAdes) (version 2) | ecosystem: Environmental > Aquatic > Deep... | reverse complement strand
CAACTTCCAGCTCTAACCCCGACTCTGCAAGATTTACTTTCAGACCTTCTTTGGATTCTTCGATCGCTTCAACCTTGGTATTTAGAATAAGGTTAATTCCATGTTTCTGTAATTGCTCTTCCATGACGGTAGCACATTCTGGATGAGCAGCCTGAGCAAAAACATGGTGAGCCAAATCAACCAGAAATACCTCAGACCCAGTTTCCTGAAAGATTTCGACAAGTTTGATTCCAACCATGGATGCGCCAATCAGTAAGACCTTCCTAGGTCTAGTAAGATATAACTCTCGTAATCTTACCGCATCCTCTATTGTCCGGATGGAGAATACCCGCTGGCTCTTCGACCCAAAAACAGGAGGTACAATTGCTGAAGCACCGGAAGCTATCAAGCATGAATCATAATTAACTTTTTGTCCTTGGTCATCTATTACTAACTTCTCTTTAACATCAAGCATTGTTATAGGTCTACCGCTATGTAGATTCACCCTATACTTCTGAAAAAAATCAAAACTGTTTCCGAATAAATAGCATTTTTCTAGTGGTATTTTTCCACCTAAGTAGTACGTAAGTAACATGGGATTAAAAGGAGGTTGGACACCATCTGAGAAAAGGTGGACTTCCCCTTGATATGAATTTTCTCTAATTGCTTTTACGGCATTTACAGCCGCACCTCCACTACCCACGATGACAAGCGGTAAACTGTTACTCATTAATTATCACCAACTTATTTGACTTATCTTAAGAATTTAAGCATAAACACATTAGATATATTAGGCAAAATTATTTTAATCTCTTAGAACTAATGTCTGTCTCTCCACTTAATTTCTGCCTTCCCTTCTACCTTTTGCACAGTAATAAATCTATTGTTGTTAAGGGGATTTGTGAAGGGATAGTCAACCCTGTTATGTTTTCCTCTCGTCTCTTTTCGTTCCTGGGCCGTAAGCATTATTAATTCTCCAAGTTGGATTAAATCCAGTACTTCCAAACACCGCATAAGCTCGTGAGAATTTTGGCAATACATAGCAGAGGTTGCTTTACCTTTCAGATCTTTTAGGTATTTTAACCCGGCCTTAAAAAGGTGCTCTGAACGGACTTCAACACCTGCATAATCCGTCATAATCTGTTGTAAGGCGATGTTGACTTCTTTCCAGGAAGGGCTCGCAGTACCAGCTTCCCGAGAAAGGAGTTCAGAATAAAACTGTCTTTTTTCCTCAACTAATGAATTTTCTTCTGCTGGTTCAAAAGTTCTTATATCTTGTGCTCTTTCGGCTGCACTCTTACCAGCAATCCAACCAAAAGTGGCGGCACTGGCGATATCGGCTCTAAAGTTTCCGACCTCATCTCCAGCAGCATACAAACCTTGGATATTGGTAGCAGCCTTCTCGTTAATTTCTATTCCACGCCCGATTAAGAAAGGCTCATATGTTGAAAATTCGACCATATGCTTGCGGACGTCAATCCCTTCATCGTCCATATAGTTAAGCAATGAGGTATCACCTTCTTGGGTTAAGCCCCAGAGCATATATTGAATATCCTCTTCCGAAGTTTCTGAGCAATCCATATAAACTGGTTCCCCAGCCTTATTCTTTATACCGAAGACCCCATGCCAAATATCGGCAGTGATATCTCCTAATTCCTTACTTGGCTTGGCCACAAAAGGACCAATAGGTTTACCTTCATAATCCTTAAGTACCCCTATCCAAGTTGCCTTTCCACAACGGTTAAAAAATTTAGGTCCCGCATGTGTATTAGGAATATCTAAGTTAACAAGTTTCGCTCCTGCTCTGTAAGCAGCTGCACGTCCATTTCCTGCACAGCTTGGGCAAAAACCGAGATTGAACATCATTCCAGCTGTTTTAGGTGAATATAACCGGTTCGCAGTTCCTGTAGTTAAAATTACATTTTTTGCTCGAAAAACCCTTAGTTCTGGTTCCTCTGATGCAATACTGACTCCCAGAGCTCCGATGACTTCTCCGGAATCATTAGTGATGATTTCCACAATAGGAAGTTTATTAAAGATAGTGACCCCACGCTTCAGTGCCTCACGGGTAAGAACTTCTTTTTGATTAGCACCCGCATATTTAAGAAAAATTCGAGGACGCCCAGGCATAGCATGACCGTTAAATTCCCAGGTCCCATGAGGTCTCATATTAATGCCCCACTTATCCCAATCCTTAACCCGGTCAAACGATTCTTTTAAGAATAAGACGAGTAGGTCCTGATCCAAATATCCACCCGTTAGACACTCATTCATTTCTCTAATGATAGGTTGCATATCCTCTCCATGAACTTCAGGTATGTAACACTGAAAATGATCGTTACCTGTGCTTCCTGAGCCACTTCGTTTGGTGTTTGATTTCTCGGCTATAACAACTTTAGCCCCTGATTCGGCTGCTGATATCGCAGCCATTAAACCGCCTATCCCGCCACCAACAACCAAAACATCACATTCAACAGAGCTGTTATTTATCTTAATCATAAGAGGTCATTCTCCCTTCTTTACTTTTTTTCCGGTGCATCAAGGTAAAGCATCATGGCGGGAAGCGGAAGCCGCAATTTGATAGCTTGCACCGCACAGTCGAGTACACAGGCATTGCAATGCCAACATTCCTCCGGATAGGTTATCTGAGGAATATCCTCCCCTGTCATATGTAAAACATCACAGGGACAGATCTCAGCACATACCCCACATCCAATACATTCATCTTTGTTGATAACAGGTGGCAAAAGAAACAACTCCTTTCTTCCTATACATAATTTTATCTAAGCAAATCGGCTCACCGATTAAAACAATCAATAATAATGCTATGATTCTTTCATAGATTGAATCTTTTACAACATTTCCGTATATATCCATTAAATATAGGATACCTTTAAATGTCAAACAGCATTAATATCTGAGAATTAGTGATAATCGAAGAAAAAAGACTTAATCATCTATTTTTTAACCTAAACGATAATCGATTATTATTAGTTATTTTTTTTTTCCTCCCTGACATAAAATAAAACAATTTGAGATTTTTGTAACAATGCAAAAATATCAGGAAGGAATTTCCACTAAAAAAGAGAATATCTAGAATCAGAATCTTCTGATTACTTAGGTGTTCATTATTTTTTTTGGGAGGATGCTAATGACAAACAATATTGATTTATCTAATCAACACTATTTAGAGAACTTGGAGCTCGTAGGGTATTCGGACCTTGGTGAAAAACCGGGATTTAAAATGGCAATACAGGTAGTCGATAATCGTTGGTACCTCTATGTTGCTCATCTTTGGGAACCGGGGTGGAGTATTCTAGATGTTACCGATCCAGAGGAACCTAAACTTCTCAAATATATTTCCGGACCGTCGAATACATGGACCTTGCAAATACAGGTTGCAGATAGTTTAATGCTTACCAGCTTAGAGAAAATTTCGCCGGGATGGGGCGGAAACGATAACGAACCTAACGGAGAGGGAATCATTCTCTGGGATGTCTCTCAACCTGACTCGCCTGTGGAGTTGAGCCGTCTTAAGTTTGGAGCTAAGGGTACCCATCGGAACTTTTATGCTGGTGGTCGTTATGCCCACCTAGCAGCCTCTGTACCCGGTTATGAGGGAAATATCTATCTGGTTATCGACCTTTTAGATCCTGCTAATCCCAAGGAAGTCTCAAGATGGTGGCTGCCTGAACAGGATATTTCTAAAAACCCTGATGCTGGAAAAGTAAAAATATCCCTCCATGGACCTGCCCATGTGGAGGGCGATAGAGTCTACCTGCCCTATGGTCATGGTGGCATGGTTATTCTTGATATCTCAGATATCTCTGCTCCAAAGCTTGTAAGCAAGTTAGATTTTGGACCTGATATGGGAAGTAAGATAGGGGTTCATACTGTCCTCCCAGTTCCCGGAACTAGTATTGCAGTAGTTAATACGGAAGCTATAAAAGAAAATAGCAATGAGCCTTATAACTATACTGCAATTGTAGACATTAAGGATGAGAAAAACCCTAAAATACTCTCCTTCTTTCCTCTGCCGAAGGTACCCTTGGGTCAACCTGCCGATTATTTCGTTACTAAAGGCGGCAGATTTGGGCCTCACAACCAACATCATCCACAGGGCCAGCCTCATCTTTTGGTGCGCTCAGACCTTATCTATTTGACTTACTTTAACGCGGGATTACGGTTGTATGATATCCAAGACCCCTTCCGCCCAAGAGAAGTAGGTTCTTTCTTACCGGCTAACCCTCAAAAACGCTATGGTTTCAAACCCACGACACTGGTATCCCAAACTGAGGATGTCCTAGTAGATGCTCGTGGACATATTTACATTACTGATAAGAATCACGGTATATTTATTCTCCGTGAAAAGGCTTAATTATGTCACTACCTTTACTATAAGAATAGTCATCTTTAATCATAAAACGTAGTTGCTTAAGATAGGCATAGCAATGTAATGGCAAAGCAATAAGCAAAGTTCTAGAGGAAAATAGAGGCACAAACGTGCCTCTATTTTTATGTCAGGATTTCATATCACATATTCTCTTTGGGTTTCGCATCAAATATTGCCACAAATAAATCAACCAGTAAGACTAAACTTAAAAACAGCACACCAACTGAAGCCGCAAGCATGAATGGGTATTCTGGAATATGAAGGGAAGGTGAAACATCATATCTCGAATATATAGAATAAGTTTCACGAAACATTTGAATGGTTACCAAGATAAAGAATCCTGTTGCCAAAAAATAGTTAAAGATGTTTAAAATTCTTCGAGCCTTTACCGATAGCCTTCTCACAAACATCTCAACATTAACGTTTCCCTTTTCTCTCTGCCCATTAGCAAAGAAACAAAATACCAGTACAGCCATCATAAACTCCACGATTTCAAAGGAACCTTGGATTGGCCTGTTGATAGTATTTCTTAAAATTACATCAACCGTAATTAAGAGCATCATGGACATAACAACGACAGTACCTATTACATTCAAAAGTCGGCTCGCCCAATATATTTTTCCTTTAATATTTGCGGCTAAATTGATTAACATTAATCTAATCTCCTATTGAGGATTTTGTTTAAGAAGCTCTTTAATAAGTTCTAAAGTTTTTGTACCGGCTAACCCTTTTGCGTCAACTGCTTTGGCATAATCATTGATTACTTGCTCGGCAATAGGTGCCATTTGGGCTTCCACATCTTCAGGAAGGAAGGCAACTGTATTCCCACTATCTTCAGCAGCTTTTATCGTTGGCTCTGTGCAATCATCATAGACATTGGCAACAAGTTGCGAAAAGTAATCCCCGCAGAGGGAATCAAACGTCTCTTTGTATTTGTCAGGTATTTTTGCATAAGAATCTTCATTCATAACGATTACATGCATACTATGATAAAAACTAGTATTGAAACGGTAAATATAGGGGGTTATTTCGGTTAGCTTGAATCCTTGGACAGCCTGCCAGTCAATAGACCAACCATCTAAAACTTTCTTTTCCAATTGTTGATACATTTCTGGAGGTGGCATTACAGCAGGAACAGCACCAATTTGCTTAGTAAATTCTGTTGGTGTACCACCCAGACTTCTCATTTTTAATCCTTTAAAATCATCCAAGCTTTTAATCTCTTTAAATGTACCGAGAGGGGTTTCGCCACCGGACATCAAACCGATTACTTTTGTACCAGTCTCAGCCCATTCCTTTTGGACATCCCCAGAGGTCTCATACAGCTTCCAGCCAATCTTTGAAGCATGTCGGCCATCTTTAAAGCCTAACATTGGAGCAATCAAGGTCTCTGTAAGAGGGAATCTCCCGGCGTAAAGACCGATTGAAGCCCAGCTGATATCAGATATTCCGTCTTGAGCTAATTCTATTCCTTTAGGTCCAGGTCCAAGAGTAGCTGAAGGATAAAGCGTAACTTTAACTATCCCATCTGTTTTTGCAGCTACTTCATCGGCCCACTTCTGAAATGCTGTTCCCATTGGCCCATGGGGTGGATCTTGAAAGTGCATCTTTAGTTCAACCGGTTCAATAACCTCTTCTTCTGAAGGTGCTGCAGGTTGACTGGCTGGTGCACTACAGCCTACGACCATTGTGACCATAAGACATACGATTAACAATAGTAATCCCGTTCTTTTCCAATTTAACATTTCTTAACCTCCCTTTTATTCTTTCTATATTTAGTTAGATGCGCTTCTAATCACCACCGTCCCTTCATTCCTCTATCTCAATTTCTATCTCGTAATGCTGGGTAAGAAGAGTGCTATATCAGGAAAGACAAGCAAAATAGCAATGAAAAAAAGCATCACAATCCAAAATGGTAACACACCCTTAAAGATTGTTTCTAAAGGCACATCTTTAGCAACACCATGAATGATATAGACATTAAGCCCAACAGGCGGGGTGATCAAAGCCTGTTCCATAATTACAACCACGAGAACCCCAAACCAAATCGGATCAAATCCCAGAGAAATAACGACCGGATAAAAGATTGGGATAGTAAGTAAAATCATTCCTATCGCGTCCATAATACAACCAAGAACTAAATAGAGAGCAATAATCCCGATCATAATAACGGTAGGCGGAAGGGGTAAAGCAGATATAACCTCTGTTAAAGTGGCGGGTATTCTGGTTATCGCCAGGAAATAACCGAATATAAAGGCTCCAATCATGATAATAAATACCATGGCTGTAGTCCTCCCGGTATCAAACAGGCAATTGCGTAGGTTCTCAAACGTGCACTGCCCTCTAAAAACCATAAATAGTAACGCGCCAAAGGCTCCAATCGCTGCTGCTTCGGTTGGGGTAAAAAGTCCAAACATCATGCCTCCGATTACACCGACAAACAACAGGACAATCCCCCATACCCCCTTAAGGGCCTCAACCTTCTCTTTTAAGCTAAATTTCGGACCAGCTGGACCTTTTTCCGGATTTATTTTTGCTATTATATAAATAGTTAGCATGAAGAGACTAGCAAGGAGAAGTCCAGGGACAATACCTGCCACGAATAATTCTCTAATTGAATTCTCACTAATGACTCCATATAAGATAAAACCTACACTTGGAGGAATCAGTATTCCTAGGGTTCCCCCTGCAGCTACAGATCCCGTAGCTAGCCCCATATCATATTTATATTTTTTCATTTCGGGAATAACAATCGTACCCATGGTTGCTGCAGTCGCAGGACTTGCTCCACAAATCGAAGCAAAACCTGCACAACCGCCGATGGAAGCAATGGCCAGACCTCCCGGAACGAAACCTAACCAACGATAGAAAACATTAAATAAATCTCGGCTCAGCCCCGAGTAAAACGCGAAATATCCCATCAAGATAAATAGCGGTACGACACTCAGCGTGTAACTGGAACAAGCTTCAAATGGTACCATTTTCAACATACCGAGTGCTGCCTTAAATGAAGTTAAATAGGCATATCCGCCAAATCCAACTAAACACATCACAAAACCGATCGGCATACCGATAATGATTAACACTAATAACACTACTATGCCTATAATCCCTACAATAATAGGATCCAATTAAACTCACCCACCTATCGGTCTCTTTATTATCGCTTTCATAAATTGTTAATATATATGTAGAATTAGCTGTATGATTTATTGAGAAGCTGATATCAAATAACAAGTAACTAATCGCTCCTATATAAACGATAATCGATTATTATAGTTAATTTTTTTTGTGCTTTTTTTCTTTTAGAAATGCACAAAGTAACACTTCTCAAACTTTCACCTCCATATCAGAATATATAATCGATTATTTTAAGTATATTGCAAAGGAAAATCTTTAACAACCCTTGTTAGTACAAGTTATTATTACAATTTTCGATAAAATTTTCACAAACTTTTCCCTTTTCCTTTAGAATAGGCACTTCAGCAGTTCGGCTCTTGTAAGTCCATTAAAATAATTTGACAAATCTACACTTTCTAAAAAAGTATTCAAATCATCTTCCCGATACCTTACTCCCTGAAAACTAGCTGCCAGTTCATTGATATCTTCATTACTAAAAAAATCACCATATATTTTACATTTTTCAATAATACCTTTCTGAACATTGAGACCAATCTCTATCCCTCCGCAACTAAATCGACCACTTTTTTTTAGATTGAATTCTGGTGAATGACCATAATTCCATTCCCAAGTGAGGTATTTATCCTCAACTAACTGTTTAATTCTATTCTGTTCTTCTTCCGAAAGCTTATATTCCTTAATAGGTTTTTCCTCAAATAAATGATATAACAATAATTCGCGGAATTCTTGAACGGATATTTTTTCAGCGATGTAATCAACAATATTGGTTACCCTACTACGTACAGACTTTAAACCTTTTGATTCAATCTTATCAGGCTTGACACTCAATGCAGCCTGAACGTCTTCCAAGCGGGAACTAAAGAGTATTGTACCGTGATGTAAAGTTCTATCTCTAAAATGATATTGAGCATTACCCGAAAACTTTTTGTTATCAATCGTTATGTCATTTCGCCCCGTATGTTCAGCTTGGATGCCAATTTTAGCTAAGGCACTTACTACAGGTTCAGTGAATTGACGAAAATCTATCATGTTTTTCGAATCTGTCACTATGAAGGAAAAGTTCAGATTACCTAAATCATGATAGACAGCCCCTCCACCGGTAATTCTTCTGACAACATTGACATTATTTTCTTTAATATATTGGGTGTTAATCTCTTCAATTGTATTCTGAAAGCGACCGATAATTACAGAGGGTTCATTTTGCCAAAGAAGGATATAGCTTTCGTTTTGGTCAAGGTTTTTTAATACATATTCCTCTAAAGCCAGGTTGTAGTACGGATTAAGAGAATCATTACGTATATAAATCATAGATTCTTAAACTCTCCTCTAGTTATTCTTTTATTCCATATATTTACTATATATACCTATCATATCATATAATCATCTAGTATATTTTTGTAAACATCTCAACTCATTAAGATCTAATAAGTTGAGATATTTCTCTTAATAGTGCAAAGGAATGGTCAACACTCGTGGTCCCATCACCGTTAATAAGACAGCATCGAGAAGGGGCTAACCAAGAACGATCAAAAATCAATAGTTAGCTCTCCCTATCTATCTTATCACATAATTATCTATATAAATTTACTAAAACAAACTTATTTCGGATAAGTTTTATTTCTATTAATTCATGTCTTAAACGTGACAATACTAGATATTCCCTAAGAACACCTCTTAGTTTTTTCGAAATTTTCTAAGAATTAATTGATTATAAATTGGAAGGAATTTACACAAATGTGCAGAATACAATGAGTCAATCTGAATATTCTGAATATTGGGACTAGTTATTTAGAGACTTCTAATTATGCTAAGAATTCTAACGAAACACTATCCGTCAGAATCAAGTAGAAGGGAGAATGTTCATGGGAGACAACTATCCAATAGTAAAAGTAGCTGCTGTCCAATCAGCACCGGTTTTTTTAAACCGAGAAGCAACTACCGAAAAAGCTTGTAGTCTGATTAGGGAAGCCGGAGAAAATGGGGCTAGAGTTATTGCATTTCCAGAGAGTTATATACCGGCACATCCTATTTGGTTTCACTTTCATCCAGGTACGGATTCCATAGCCACCAAGTTAAGTGTAGAACTCTTCAAAAACTCCGTAGAAATCCCCGGCCCAGAGGTTGAAGCTTTGGGAGCAGCAGCTCGTGAGGCAAATGCCTACGTAATTATGGGAATCTGTGAAAAAATACCCAATACCTTTGGTACGATGTTCAATACCCAAATCTTTATTGGGCCTGATGGAACTCTATTGGGTAAGCACCAAAAAATTATGCCCACAGTTGGAGAGCGACTTGTACATAAAGGTGGTTACGGCGATACCTTTATGACATTCAACACAGAATTTGGCCCGATTAGTGGGTTGGTGTGCGGAGAAAATACCAATCCGCTGGCCATCTTTGCCTTAACTGCTGAAGGCACACGAATCCATATTATGGGATGGCCAAACCATTTTCCAAAGATTAGCCGCCCTATGCGTGAGAGGGTAGAAACGACTTCTAAAACTTTTGCTGAAATGACTAAGGCATTTGTCATTAGCTCATGCGCCATAGTGGATGAAGATATTATTAAGATACTGAAGGTGAACCCTGAGCAAGAGGAATTCTTGCGAAATCCTTTGAATTCGGGCGGTTCATCAATTGTTTCTCCAGACACCAAAGTTCTTGCGGGACCTATGGGTAATGAAGAAGGGATTATTTACGCGGACATTGACCTTGAGGTTGGTGTCAAAATGAAGATACGCCATGATTTTGCAGGTCATTATAATAGACCGGATATCTTTCACCTGACAATTAACAGAAGCGTGCCTACCCTCTATTCAGAATCAGGGTCATCAGAAATTAATTTTTCTGAGATTACCGAAACCTTAGAAATCAAATAATTTTGGAAGCCCTGTTATAAGTTAAATGCGGGCAAATATCTTATTAAGGAGGTGAGGCGAACGAGTACTAAAAATTAATCCAGAACTGTATAGTTGGGCCACGGTGATTAATAGAAAAACGAGGAGGAAAAAGTATGTTTAAGAAAAACAAACTCATAACTGTCATAATCATCATCAGTATGCTCATATTAACTGCATGCAGTTCACCTGCTACGCGTAATCAGCCTGCGGAACCACAACAAGCTGCTGAAAAGGAATTGACTAAATTTGTTATCGGGATGGCTGTAACTCCTCCGAACCTTGTCCATGTTGTTCCATACATGGCCAAGGATTTAGGCTATTTTGAAGAAGAAGGCCTTGATGTAGAATTATTGGAGTTTGAAGGCGGATTACAGTCCATCAGGGGAAGTATTTCCGGTGGAGTTGATATGGGATGGACCAGTGTTGATTCCGTAATCCTGGCAAGAAATGCCGGAGACCAGGATATTATGGTCTACTATAGTGCGGCTCCACGTCTTGATGTATCCATGGTAGCTAACGAAAGTATCAAAACATTAGATGAATTGGCAGGCAAAAACATTGGTGTGTCGGGTGAGGTCGGCGGTTTTGCAGATTTAATGAATACATTGGTCTTTGAAAAAACAACTGTGCCATATAAAGATCAGACTACGATAACAACTTCAATGGCAGGACGCGTACAAGCACTGGTAACCGGCACAGCCGACACGGGAGTACTTCATATCGATCAGGTGGCTGCCGTTAAAGCTCAACGTGAAGACATTCATATTCTAGCCAATCTCTGGGACGTAGCACCCGAATGGTGGTTCTCCGCCATGGTCGCAAATAAAAATGAAGTTGAAAAGAACAAACAAGCTTACGAAGGAGCAATTCGGGCTCTGATTAAAGCTACACGTTACATGTATGACAATCCTGAAGAAACCATAAAAATGTCGGCAGGTTTTACCGGAGTAGCTGAAGACACCATCAGAGAGTCTTATGATCTGCTTACTGATGGCAAGGTTTGGGCTGTCAACACCGGCTTAAGTACAAAGATGTATGAATCTACAGCAGCTAAAATGGTTGACATAGGCAAATTAGAAGAAGGGAAAACCCCTAGCTACAATCAAGTTATTGACTCATCTCTCGCTGACAAGATTGTCAACGAATTGGGAGCCGTGGAAGGCGAAGGTTTGCTATAACTAGTTTCTACATTGTTTCAACACGGTTTCTACATTTAAAAATGAAACTTGCTTCAGGGGGGTATAAAGCCCTAGTGAAGCAAGTTTTTTATATATTCAATCATGGTGCAGTAGAAAGCATCCTATAAAACTACTTTCTATTATCAAGAGAAATATATTCTCTCCTCGTTGCAACACTTTTAAAGGCTGGTCGAATAATCTTGCCGGCGTTAACAATCTCTTCGATACGATGAGCACTCCATCCCGATATTCTGGAGATAGCAAAAATCGGGGTAAACATCTCCAGCGGGATTCCCAACATTCTATACACGAAACCGGAATAGAAGTCAACATTGGCACTGATAATCTTATACATTTTATTGTACTTAGATATTACTCCAGGTGCTAGTCTCTCTATATTCAAGTAAAATTTGAACTCATCCTCGAGGTCCTTCTCTTTAGCAAGCATAGCTATATACTCTTTAAGAATAACAGTTCTTGGATCTGATATGGAATAAACAGCATGACCGATACCATAGATAAGTCCGGTTTGATCAAATACTTCTTTTTTGAGTATCTTTGTCAGGTAACTTTCTATTTCTTCATCATCTTTCCAATCCTTAATATTCTCTTTCATATCTTCGAGCATATCAACAGCCTTTATATTAGCACCACCATGTTTCGGTCCTTTGAGTGCCCCTATTGCGGCAGCCATGACAGAATAGGTGTCTGTCCCAGTTGAAGTTACCACATGGGTAACGAAAGAAGAATTGTTACCTCCACCATGTTCTGCGTGAAGTACGAGGGCGAGGTCAAGAAGCCTTGCTTCCAAATCTGTATATTTATTATCCGGTCTCAGCATATGAAGAATATTCTCAGCAGTACTTAAGTCAGTCCTCGGACTATGAAGATACAGACTTTGATTTCCATGGTAATGCCTGTAGGCTTGATAACCATATACTGCTAAAGCTGGGAACCAAGCTATAAGTCGTATGCATTGCTTCAGAACATTTTTAACAGAAGTGTCATCGGCATTTTCATCATAAGGGTATAACGCTAATATACTTCTGGCTAAAACGTTCATAATATCTTTACTTGGGGTTTTTAGTATCACTCCTCGGGTAAAATCATCAGGTAATTTTTGATGAACAGCGAGAAGATGCTTGAAATCCTCAAGAGCCTCATTTTTTGGCAAATTACCAAATAGCAGGAGATAAATGACTTCTTCATAACCAAAGCGACCTTCGCTAATAAATCCATTGACAATATCCCTGATATCGATACCTCTATAAATTAACCTTCCTGGGACGGGAACTGTTTCCCCTTCATCAATAATGTAAGAGTGTACCTCTCCTATCTCTGTTAAACCTACTAGTACGCCTTTTCCATCTAAATCTCGGAGACCTCTTTTGACCTCATATCTGGAATACAATTCAGTATCGATTTTGCTTTTAATAATGCTCCCACTTAGCTCATTAAGCATATTCTCTTCGAATTGTCTAAACTCCATCATTTCCATAATATGTACCTCCTTTTATTTTAATAATGTTTTTAGTTAGCACATTTTTTCGGCTCTTACTTATTGTATTAAGTATTAAGTATTATTAGATTAAATTTATTCGCTATAATAATCAATCTACCTGCAAATAAAAAATTTGTTTACAAATTTCTATATTTACTGGTTATATTCTTAAAAATGAGGCATAAATTTCCGCTTATCCACTGTTAGACTTTCCTTTATTTTATATATAAATACCGATACTTTCGAGCAATAATTCAAACTGCCCAGATAGAGTCATTAATTTCTAGTTATTTGTTTAAAGAAAAAAGCCATCATTGAAAAACGATGGCTTTGATACCTATATAATATAAAGCATAGTTTTTTGAGTTTTTCCTATATTATTAATCCTTTTTTCTTAGCATCTGCGTCAAGAGATGACCCTATTGCTAATCCTATACTTAATCCTATTGGAATCCCGATGGCTATATTATCCAATGCGGCTCCGAAAGGTAATCCAAGTGCAATACCTAAAGACATATACAGGTTGGTGTAATGTCCTTCTCTTATTAATTTATGTTTTTTTTCCAAATGAGTGGTTAACTGCGTCAGAAGAGATTGATAATCCTTATAATCCTGTTTATCCAGTTCATTATGTTTATCTTTAATCCTAGTAATAATAATTGTTAAATCATTTAATGCTTCTGTACATTCATCACATTCTTTAGTTAGTATACCCATTCTGTTAATTATTCGTTCAACTAGGTCTAACTTGAGCTTCTTGACTTCTTTGTTATCTAACTTTTGTTTTAGTAAAGTAATATCCTTTAATATTTCATGCAAATTTTCATTGCCCATCTATTTTATTCTCCTAATAGTTAATTTCTCAAAAAAGAATCATCCATTTTTTATCAATGGCAACTGCTTTCAGCTTAGCGTCAGGATTAACCACTATAGGCTGACCAACAGCTTGAAGCAGTTTTAGGTCGGAATAACCATCTGCATAAGCACGACTTGCTTCCCAGTCTACCTCTTCATAACCAAACCGTTCAATAATCTTCTTCAGCTTCAAATCTCCGATTACAATTTCTGTTTCCTTCTTGCTGTCATATTTCCCGTGATTGAAATACATCTGAGATCCAATTACGGTATCAAATTCAAGCTGATCACCAATGTTCTGTAAAAATTCATGGTAAGTCCCCGAGAGAAGAACGGTGTGAAACCCCTCATCACGGGCCTTTTGCACTTCTTTTAAGACAGATTTATTAAACAAACCTTGCACCTCTTGCGAACAAATCATAAAAAAGTCCTTTAATTCCTGTTCGTTCATACCATTAAAAATGGGGTTAAACTTCCTAACAGCTTGAAGCTTCATTTCTTCCCTAGACAGCTTGGCGAATAATCCTAATTTGTATTGAAAAAACAAGGGAATTAAAGATATGTAAATCTTATAGATAGTAAATCTCGAACA
>Ga0209643_1002065_pt1 | contig 14566 bp, 13 predicted proteins | sample AutmiccBRH37_all_FD_187383 | JGI IMG/M metagenome (GOLD analysis project Ga0209643, IMG submission 187383) | Deep subsurface microbial communities from Mt. Terri, Switzerland - Autotrophic microbial communities BRH/37_all (SPAdes) (version 2) | ecosystem: Environmental > Aquatic > Deep... | reverse complement strand
AACTGCTGACTTCCACTGATCGCTACCTTGCCAGATTGATCGCGCTGCCGCTGTTCAGCACATTGGTGATTGCGGCGATGCTGCTGGTGCTGGAAAAAATGCTGCGCCTGTTTGATTTTGTCGCCGCGGAAGGCGGCCCGGTCAGCGTGGTGTGGCGGATGCTGGCCAACCTGATTCCCGAATATCTGTCGCTGGGCATTCCGATCGGCTTGCTGCTCGGCATATTGCTGGCTTTCCGGCAGCTCGCGCTCAGCTCGGAACTGGATGTCTTCCGGGCGGTGGGCCAGGGTTACGGGCGTCTGCTCCGGGTCCCCTACCTGTTCGCGGTGGCGCTGATGCTGGTCAATCTGGCGTTGGTGGGTTTCATCCAGCCCCTGTCCCGCTATTATTATGAAGAGCTCCGTTTCGAATTGCGGTCGGGCGCGCTTGGTGCTTCGATCAAGGTTGGCGAATTTACCAGTCTGGGCAACCGGATGACCCTGCGCATCGAGGAAAGCCGGGACAATGGGACCAATTTGAGCGGGATGTTCGTTCGCGCCGAGAACAAGAAGGGCCAGACCGTCTCGGTGACGGCCAAAAATGGTCAGTTTCTGGCTACCGATGATCCCGATACCATCATCCTGCGCCTGACCGATGGCGTGCTCGTCCATGATGCCCCAAATTACCAGAAGCCGCGGATATTGAGTTTCAGCAATCATGACTTGCCGATCGATTTGCCGAAGATCGAATCCTTCCGCTCGCGCGGCGGCAAGAATCTCGAATATACGATACCGGAACTGGTGCGGGTCGGCCTCGACGCCAAGCGCCCGGTGACCGAACGCAACGAGACTCGTTCCAACTTCCATTTTCGCATGGTCGAGGTGGTGATGATGCTGCTGATGCCGCTGCTGGCTGTCGCGCTGGCGGTTCCGCCAAAACGGTCGACATCTGCCCTCGGCGTATTTTTGTCGATCGTGATGATCGTGACCTATCACAAGGTCAATGAATATGGCGAGGACATCGGCTCCCTGGGCCTGGTGGATCCGATCATCGCCCTGTGGCTGCCCTTTTGCCTGTTCGCCGCACTGATCATCTGGATGTATCATGTGGCCGCCCATATTCCCGGTGGCCAGCCGATCGGCGCATTGGAACGAGCCTTCTCGAAATTCGGCGGGGTGTTCAAGGGGCTGCTCAGCTTCAATCGCAAACGCGCGATGATGGAGGAATAGCCGGCCATGGACTTTTTCCCCTCCCGCACACTTGCCATCTACATGGCGAAAATGTTCATCATCCGGACCTTGGCGGTGCTGGCGCTGCTGGTGCTGGTGCTGCAGGCGCTCGATCTGCTGGGCGAGAGCGGCAAGATTCTGGCCCATCCGGGCAATGGTGAAGCCGAGCTCTGGACCTATGTCTCGCTGCGCGCACCGCAGCTCATAGCCCGTTTTCTGCCCTTTTCCGTACTGCTCGGGACGATCATTACGCTGGCGACCCTCAACCAGAACAGCGAAGTCATCTCGATGAAGGCGGGCGGTCTGTCCGCGCACCAGATTCTTGCCCCGCTGATCGTCGCCAGCATGGGCGTGGCCCTGCTATCCTTTGTCTTCAACGAAACGGTGGTCGCCCCTGCCAGCTCCCGCTTGACCCAATGGGAAAAAGTGGATTTTGGCCCGATCCCGGCAGCGAGCAACATACGCACCAATGTCTGGGTCAAGGATGGCAATGATCTGATCAACGCGCGCACCGTGATCGGTCAAGGAGACAAGGTTCAGTTGCAGGATGTCACGATCTACAATCGCTCCGCCAATGAATTGAACAGCCTGATGCACGGGGATGTGGCTCGGTTCACTGGAACGGGCTGGCTGCTTACCAATGTCACGCGGTTCAATGTCGGCACCGGGACCGAAGACAGGATGCCCGAGCTGCTGGTCGGCGATTCGATACGGCCCGATCAGTTTACCCTGAGCAATGTCGCGGCGGACAGCCTGTCGATTTTCGCGCTGCGCGATGCGATTGGCGAACTCGAGCGCGCGGGGCGCCCGACGATGAGCCTGAAGGCCGGCTGGTGGCACAAGATTTCGGGCCCGATGTCGTCGATCCTGATGCCCTTGCTGGGCGCGGTCGCGGCATTCGGCCTGGCCCGCTCCGGACAATTGTTCCTGCGGGCCGTGATCGGCATGGCGCTGGGCTTCGCCTATTTCGTTGCCGACAATTTCGCACTCGCGATGGGCAATATCGGCGCTTATCCCGCTCTATTGGCCGCCTGGGCCCCGTTCCTGCTGTTTTTCCTGATCGGCGAAACGGTGCTGATCCGAACCGAGGAATAGGCGCATCAGTTTCGACCGGCGCTGCCGCGTACAAGTCCCGTGATCAAGGTCCACAGACTGTCATGATCCGCCCGGTAGAAAGGGGAATCCTTGGGCAGTTCCGCCGCGATACGCCGGTGGGCCTCGCCCAGATTGTGATAGGGAACACCCGGCAGCAGGTGGTGCAACGCATGATAGCGCAGTCCGACCGGCGCCCATAGCGCGGGCAAGGTCGCTGGGGGCGGTACATTGACACTGTCGAGATATTGTCCGGTGACGGTCATCTCGTGGCCGTCATTCTCCCACAGATGCGCGACCAGCGTGCGAATCTGGTTCAAAATGACGCTGCCGGACAATATCGCCATGTAGATCAGGAATGCGCGCAACGGAATAATGCCCGTCGATACCATCACCAGCAGACCGATCGACCAGATACTCGCCCCGATCTCGCAAGCCAGCCAGCGGCGCTTCAGCTCTCCTTCTGCCGGCTTGCGACGGAATTCAGGATTGATGATCAGACCGGAATAGCGCTCGACCACGATCCGGCGCAGCGGCGGGATGATCGCGGACAAGGGTGACAGGATCCCGTAGCGGAACAGCAGCGCGACCGGCGCCAGCGCCGCGACGATCACGAACAGCGGAACCGACCAGGGCTTCATCAACGCCAGCGGCAGATATTCCGGGTCTTCGACCGTCCCATATTTCTTGGTGCGGTGATGGATGCTGTGAATGCCTTCGTACATGAACGACGGAATCAGCATCGGCACACCGAACAGCGCGTTCCAGGCGAAATGGAAGCCGGGAAGGGCATTGCGGCGTACATGGGTCAGTTCGTGAATGAAGCTGCCCGCCCGGTACAGGGCGACAACTGCGATCAGCCCGAAGAAAATCGCGAGACCCGTGGACTGGCTCATGATGGCAGCAGCCAGCGATCCATAGCCAACCAGCACCGAGGCCAGAAAATCGGCCCAGTAGATGGCGGGTCTGGGCGTATTGAGGTCGCGGGTGACCTTCGCCGCAGTCCGGATCAGTTCATTGTCCTCCGGAACGAAAACCGGCGCGGAACTCTGGCGCGAGTCGGCCTCCGCCTTCTGCACTTTTTCCGGAATGAAAGTTGTCGAGTTCATAAACACCTGCCTAATCGTTGACCCGCCTAGAGCAACATTTCGTGGCGACATCATGGCAAGGGCAAGACAGCACAGCTGCCCCCGGCCCTTGACATTGCGCCGCGATTAACGTCACAGCCAGCCGGAAATGCAGAAGGAAAAATATAGTGGCCAGTCATGATATAGTGATTCAGCCCGTGACCACCAAGGCCCAGACCAAGCAGTTCATCGACATTGCCTATAAGCTCAATGCCACTGACCCGCACTGGGTTCAGCCGCTGAGGTCCGAAGTCGCAAATCTGGTCACGCCGGGCAAAAACCCGTTTTTCGAACATGCCCGCGTACAGTTTTTTCTGGCGCTGCGTCAGGGCCATGTTGTGGGACGGATCAGCGCGCATATCGATGAACTGGCGCTGCAACAGCCCCCGGAACAGGGCATGGGGCCCGGCACCGGCAACTGGGGGCTGATGGAAGCCAGCGAGGAAGCCGTGATGCACGCTCTGATCCGCGCCGCCGAACAATGGCTGAGCGATCAGGGAATGACCCGCGTGCTCGCTCCGATCAGCCTGTCGGTATGGGAGGAACCCGGGCTATTGACCCAGGGCCATGACCATAGTCCGATGATCATGATGGGCCACCATAACCCCGCCTATCAAGGGTGGATCGAGAATCTCGGATATAGCGTCGCCAAGCGTCTCGTCACTTATGACCTGCCGGTGAAAGACGGTTTTCCGGATTTGATCAACCGCATCGTTGCCTCGGGCGAACGCAACAAGAAGCTGGTAATTCGCAAGGTGGACAAGAAGCATTTTGACCGGGATGCCGCAATCATCATGGGCCTGCTGAACGATGCATGGTCGACCAACTGGGGCTTCGTGCCGATGACGGACCGCGAGATCGATCATGCCGGTAAAAGCCTGAAGCCGATTGTTCACGAGGCCCTGATCCGGATTGCCGAACTCGACGGAGAACCCGTCGCCTTCATGATGACCTTGCCCAATATGAATGAAGTGATCCGGAATCTGAAGGGTTCGCTCTGGCCCTTTGGCTGGGCCAGGCTGCTCTGGTGGCTGAAATTCCCCAAGGCACAATCGATGCGGGTGCCGCTGATGGGGGTCAAAAAGGAACTGCACAACAGCCGGCTGGCCAGCCAGATGGCCTTCATGATGATCGAATATATCCGCCGCGACGCAGTCGCCCATTTCGGCACCCGCTACGCGGAGATCGGCTGGATATTGGAAGATAATCAGGGGATGGTGGCCATCGCCGATGCGATTGGCGCGGACATCAACCGGGAATATCTGATTTACGAAAAGATGCTTTAGCGGCAACCCGGCTGATCATTCGCCCGTCGGTCGATCAGATGTTCAGGTCCACCCATGCCGGTGTATGATCGCTAGCCTTCTCCCGGCCCCGGTATTCCTTGTCGACACCACAGCCTTTCAGCGCATCAGCCGCCAGCGGGCTGAGCAGCAGATGGTCGATGCGAAAGCCCTGGTCGCGCTGCCATCCGCCGCTGCGATAGTCCCAGTAGGTCCAGATATTGCCCGCCGGATAGGTAACGCCAAGCGCATCGGTCCAGCCATCGTTCAACATGCGCCGGTAGCCCTGCCGGCTTTCCGGCTGCATCAGCGCATCATCCTGCATCGCCCTGACCGAATAGACATCATTGTCGCGCGGAATGACATTATAATCGCCGGCCAATACTGTTGGCACCTCTTCCGCCCAGATTTCGGCGGCTCGCTCGCGCAGTCGCTTCATCCAGCGCAGCTTGAAATCGAATTTCGGACCGGGGTGGGGATTGCCGTTCGGCAGATAGATGCTCGCAACCCGGATCTTCCGCCCATCCTTGCTGCTGACATTGGCTTCAATATAGCGGCTATGCTGGTCTTCCGGTTCGCCCTCCAGCCCCCGCTTGACCTCTTCCGGCATCTGGTTGCGCGCCAGAATGGCCACGCCATTGAAACTCTTTTGCCCGTGCCAGATCGCGCCATAGCCGATCTCCTCGAATTCGTCGGCTGGGAAGCCCTCGTCCTGCGTCTTGATTTCCTGCAGACAGGCGACATCGGGTTTGGTTTCTTCGAGCCATTCCAGCAGCCGCGGCAGGCGCGCCTTGATCCCGTTGATATTGAAGCTGGCGATGCGCATGATCAGCGTCTTTCCGTTTGTTCTGGGCCTCTCGAAATATGCTCCGAAATGGTAGGCATATTCCCACAAGCCAAGTGCTAATGGACTGTTACCAGGCGATCAAACGGAAAAGCTGGAGCCGCAACCGCAACCCGAGGCCGCATTGGGATTGGTCACCTGGAAGGCGCTGCCGCCAAGCGATTCGACAAAATCCACGGCGCTGCCGCGCACCAGGTCGAGGCTGATTTCGTCCACCACCAGGGTAACGCCCGATTCCTGCACCGCGATATCATCATTCTCGATGCTGTCGGCCAGGCCGAAACGATATTGGAAGCCGGAACAGCCCCCGCCTTCTACGGCCAGCCGCAATATCGCCGCCTTGCCCTGCTTTCCTGCAATGGCAGCGACGCGCTTTGCGGCGTTGGGGGTCAGGATGATATCCTGTTCGATGGGTGCGAGCGCCTCGGTCATGCTCTTAAGATAGGGACAAACGAAAGGAGCGGCAAGCCTTAAGCTCAAACCGCTCCTTCATGCACCCTCTCCCAAAGGTGTTATGCGTATCTTATTCTGCCGGGCCGCCCAATGCAACGCCGGAATTCAGCTTCTGCGCGATCAGGAATTCATTGGACTGCATGAACGGGATCGGATTGACCGCTTCGCCGGCAATGCGCACTTCATAATGAAGATGGCTGCCGGTCGAACGGCCGGTCGAGCCCATGAAGCCGATCAGGTCGCCGCTTCTGACGCGGGCATTGGAATCCACGTTGAGCCGCGACATATGGCCGTAGCGGGTCTGGATGCCGTTGCCATGGTTGATTTCAATAAAATTGCCATAGCCGCCCAGCCATTGTGCACGCCCGACAATACCGTCAGCCGTCGCATATATGGGTGTGCCGATCGGTCCGGCCATATCGAGGCCCTTGTGATTGGCACGACGTCCGCGGAACGGATCGGCACGGAAGCCGTAAGAACTGGTGAGGGTGAAGTCTTTGACCGGCTTGCGTGAAGGAATAGTCAGTTTGACCGCTTCCTGCTTGCCCTGACCGGACCAGTTGTTGAAAATCATTCTGAAAGCGGGGTCAGCTTCGCCGAGAGCGCTTTCTGCGGCCTGGCTTTTGAGAACATCAACAGGGATGCTGGCGTCTGAAGCGGCATCGGCGGATGCGGCGGTGGAAAAAATCATTGCAGAGCCGAGAAATGCAATGGCTGTGATCTTGCGCACAGAATTTCGAATTAAAACTATTATGTTTTCGGTCATAAAATGATCGAACCTTTACTAGCGACCCATGAAATTCATGGCTTGAATTTTTTGTGGAACCTTTGCCCCCGTTGATCGTTTGATGGTGTAAATTCATTCCGGTAAATTATTCAATACCGGAATAATATTCTCGGGTCAGACCGGCTGTCCGGCGCGCCGAGTCGTTGAATGGTGCCTTTAAACCGCTCTTGAAATGGATTTTCACCAGTGCCCGCCAATGGTCATGGGGCGAATAGTCGCGTCGCTTGCAGTCATATTCAAACCATTTTGTTCCGAAAAACACATGGTTGATTTCGTCGTGATAAATCCGGTTCAGCACCCGCGCTGTCAGATCATCACCCTGTCGTCTGAAACGCTCTACCGTTTCCGGAGTGACATCCAGCCCGCGCGCTTCGAGCACCATGGGCACGATCGCCAGTCGCGCCGAGGCGTCGTGCGCGGTGTTTTTTGCGCTGTCCCAGAGCCCGTCATGAGCCGGAAGCGCGCCGTAAAAACAGTTCATTGCCCGCAGTCGCCGGTCGAGCAGCACGAAATGCATCGATTCTTCCGCACCCACCCGCATCCAGTCGTCGGTAAAGGCGCGCGGAAATTGCGATCCGAACCGCCCGATCATGTCAAAGGCCAGATCGATCGCGACAAATTCTATATGGGCGAGCGCATGGATCAGGGCGATGCGTCTCGGCACCGACGTGCCCGTGCCGCGCCGCGGCATGTCGCGGGGCCGCATCAGCACCGGCCGCTCGAGCCGCGCCGGCATATCCGGCATGCTGTCGCAAAAATCATGGGTCAGCCGCCCCAGCCGCCATTGCCGGGCGGCATGGCGCGCGGCCATCACCTTGGCGGCGGGCCCGGCGGTTTGCAGCACGCGCAACGTCGCTGCGCCGACGCTGGGCTCCCTGGTCGTGTCGATGATGCTATGCTGCCTGTACAGCGGCGAGAACCTCGTCCGCGTGTCCCTTGATCTTCACTTTTGGCCAGGCCTTCAGGACGGTACCGTCCGGCCCGATCAGGAAGGTCGAACGGATGATGCCCATATAGGTCTTGCCGTACATTTTCTTTTCCGCCCAGACGCCGATCTTCTCCAGAAATTCGGTGCTTTCGTCCGATGCGATATCGACCGTCAGTCCCTGCTTGGCGATGAAATTCTGCTGCCGCTTCGGCGAATCGGCAGACAGGCCCAGGACCGCTGCACCGGCTTTTTCAAATTCCGGCAAGAGCGCCGAAAAGTCTTTCGACTCGGTCGTGCATCCCGGCGTGCTGGCTTTCGGGTAAAAGAACAGCACCAGTTTCTTGCCGGCATAATCCGAAATCTTCAGCGGACTGCCGTCCGGCGCCACCAGCTCCATGTCCGGAATCTTGTCGCCCACATCGATCATATTATATCTCCCAATATTTCGTCCGGGTCCGGCCTTAGATGTCGGTTCCACTCGTCAATAACGCATTGCCTGGCCTTGTCATAGCCGTCCAATAGTGCATCCCAACTTGCCTGACCTGCTGCTCTGGCGATCAAGGCACGGCTGGTTTCCGGCGGATAGTCGCAATCCGGAGACATCAGCCGCAAGGCCACGAGCAGCCGGGTCATCAGTTCGTGCGCGGTCACCATATCCTCGCCGAGATGGCCTGCGGCAACCAGTGCCCGCACCGCCTTGCCCAGTTGCGGATGCAGCGCATCCCCGGTTTTGAGCTGCAGGAAATGGATGATGAATTCCCAGTCGACCAGCCCGCCTTCCATCAGCTTGGTGTCGAGTGGCCCTTTCGGCGGCTTGTGTTCGACAATATCCAGCCGCATTTTCCGGACCGCCTTGCGCAATTCTTCCGGTTCCCGGCTCTGCCTCAGGATCGCGCCAATCTGGTCCTGCAATTGTTCCCGCAAGCCGGGTTCGCCATAGACCGGCCGTGCCCGGGTCAGCGCCATATGCTCCCAGGTCCAGGCACTTTCCCGCTGATATTTGTAGAAACTCTCCACCGTCACCGCCAGCGGTCCCTGGGTCCCGGACGGTCGCAGCCGGGTATCGACTTCATAGAGAGGCCCGGCAGCAGTCGGCACCGACAGCGCCGTGACGATCCTGGCGGCCAACCGGTTATAATAGCGGGTAGCCCCCAAGGGACGTTCGCCATCGGATTCCGCACCATGATCACCGGAAAACAGGAAGATCAGATCGAGGTCCGAGGCATGGGTCAGGGCCGCCCCGCCCAGCCGCCCCAGCGCCAATATCATCAGCGCGGACCCGGCAATTCTGCCATGCGTCGCTTCGAACTCCAGGATCGTCGCATCGGTGAGCACCTGGATCGCGGCTTCGGCCACGCGGGCATAGCCCGCCGATATCGCCAGCGCATCGTGACGCCCCTCGATCAGCTGGACCCCGAGCGCGAAGCGTTTTTCGCCAACCCGCTCGCGCACCCGGTCGAGCAGAATCTGATAGTCGTCACCCGGCTCGGTGCGGGCAAATTGCTCGGCCAGCGCCTCAACCGACGGCGGCAGGTCGAGCGCCGTCGCATCGATCAGCCCGTCGAACAATTCCGCCCGCCGCGCCAGTTCATCCGCCAGTACCGGCGCATGGCTGAGAATCTGGCCGAGCAGCTGAAGCAGGCCGGGGCGCGCCTCCAGTATCCGGAAAAAATTGATCGCGGTCGGCAATTTGTCGATCAGGCTGTCCAGCCGCGCCAGCGCCTTGGCGGAATTGGGAGCCGTTGCGATGGTATCGACCAAGTCGGGCAGGATCGCCTCAAAGGATTCCTGGGCGGCGGCAGAGCGCAGCGCGGTTACCTTGCCACTCCGCCAGCGCCTGATCGCGTGAACAAAGGCCTCCCCTTCGACGATATTCTTTGCGGCAAGCAGCTTCACCAGCTTCTCCTCGTCCGCTGGCAGCTGGGCACTGTCTTCGGGTTCGATCAGATCGTCATAGATCGTGCCGACCGCCTCGACGCGCGGTGCGAGCAGGTCGAGCAATGCCTGGCCACGCTCCAGCCCGTGCAGTCGCGCCACCCGGTCTAGCGCCGCCCCTTCCGCCGGCAGGCTGTGGGTTTGCTGGTCATTGACCATCTGCAAACGATGTTCGATCACCCGGTAAAATTCATAGGCCTCGCTCAGCACCTTCGCCTTCTCGCCATCGATCCGGCCTGCCTCGGCCAGGGCAGCAAGCGCATCGCGGGTCGCCGGCACCCGCAGATCGGGTTGCCGTCCGCCGAATATCAGCTGGTGCATCTGGGCGTAGAATTCCGTTTCCCGGATCCCCCCGCGCCCGCGTTTCAGGTCATAGCCGGGACCGAATTTCTGCCCGGCGGAATAATGATCGCGAATCTGCGCGGTGACCGACCCGATATTGCGGATTGCCCCGTAATCCAGCGACCGCCGCCAGACGAACGGATTGATCGTTTCGAGAAAATAGCGACCCAGATGCCGATCGCCAGCCGCTGCCCGGGAACGGATATAGGCCGCCTGCTCCCAGGCCAGCGCGCTCGATTCATAATAGCTGATTGCCGCTTCGACCGGCAGCGCCACCGGACTGACTTCCGGCGACGGCCGCAGCCGCATGTCGACGCGGAACACATAGCCGTCGGCATCGCGACTGTTGAGCGCCTCGACCAGCTGCTGGCCGATCCGCCGGGCCGCGTCGCTGGGCTCCTCCCGGCCACGTACCGGAATCCGCTCCGGATCATAGATGAAGATCGGGTCGATATCCGACGAATAGTTGAGTTCGCGGCTGCCATGCTTGCCCAGACCGATGATGGAAAAGCCCTCAAGCGGCGCATCGGGATAGCGAGTCGCATAAATGTCGGTCAGGGCCTCATCGAGCGCCCGGTCGGCAAAATCCGACAGCCGGGTGATGACTTCGGTCAGCGACAGATGTCCGGCCAGGTCCCCGATCGCCAGGGTCAGCGCCAGCGCCCGCTTTTCCCGCCGCAATTTCTGCCGGACATTGTCCGCTTTCGCTCCGGCCTGCGCGCAATAGTCGAACGCCGCATCGAGATTTTCCGCATCCAGCAGATCCGCCAGCTCCGGCTGCACCTCGAGCAACATCTTCAGATAGGGCGCATTATCCCGCGCCCGGGCAAGCGCGTCGGAAAGCGAGGATGCGGAAGGCAGCAGCGATGATGTCATGCAACCGGCTTTAAGGCCTCACGCGCATTTGTCACGCCTGGCCGCATCGACCACGGTGAATATTCTAGGCTTTTTTCTTGTCGATCAGCACCGCCTGCTGCCAGGCACCGGGGGCCTTGTCGGTGCGATGGATACAGCCCGCCCAGCAACAAGGTCGGCGCTTGCCCTCCCGCAGTTCCTCGATGGTTCTGCCGATCCGCCTTTCCCGCGTCTTAGCCTGCTTGGCATCTTCCACCCAGCAGATGAATTCGTTGCGGCCGAGCGGAGTCAGGCTTTGCCACAGTGCGCGTATTCCCGCATCCGCCTCAAGGGCAGTGCGCATGTCGTCCGCCACTTTGTGGACGGTTCCTTCGGCCAGTGCCTCGCTCATCGCGGGGGATGATAATATTGCAGCGATTGGAAATCAACGCGCTTCGGAGTCCCCCAGATAATTGCGCGAAAAATCATCGGCAAAGGTGGCAAACTGCCCTGCGGCAATGGCGTCGCGCATGCCTGCCATCAGCGCCTGATAATAGGCAATATTATGCTCGGTCATCAGCATTGCACCCAATATCTCCTTCGCCCGGATCAGATGGTGCAGATAGGCGCGGCTGTAGCTTTTGCAGACCGAACATCCGCAACTTTCGTCCAGCGGCGCCAGGTCCTCGGCAAATCTGGCGTTGCGGATATTGATCGCGCCGCGCGCCGTGAACGCCTGGCCATTGCGGCCCGAGCGGCTGGGCAGCACGCAATCGAACATGTCGACCCCGCGCGCCACCGCGCCGATCAGATCGTCGGGCTTGCCCACACCCATCAGATAGCGCGGCTTGTCGGCGGGCAATTGTCCGGGCGCATAGTCGAGCACATCGAACATCGCTTCCTGCCCTTCGCCCACCGCCAGGCCGCCGATCGCGTAGCCGTCAAAGCCGATATCGATCAGCGCCTCGGCCGAGGCGGCGCGCATGTCCCGGTCGAGCGAGCCCTGCTGGATTCCGAACAGCGCCGCTCTCGCCGCATGCGCGGTGCCGCTGTCAAAGCCGTCGCGCGAACGCTTCGCCCAGCGCATCGACCGTTCCATCGAGGCCAGTGCCTCCTCGCGCGTTGCGCCGTTTCTGGTGCATTCGTCAAAGGCCATTACGATATCGCTGCCCAGCAGCCGCTGGATTTCCATCGACCGTTCCGGAGTCAGCATATGGCGCGACCCGTCGAGATGGCTCTGGAACTCGACCCCGTCCTCGCTCAGCTTGGTCAGCTCCGACAGGCTCATCACCTGATAACCGCCGCTATCGGTCAGGATCGGACGGTCCCAGTTCATGAACCTGTGCAAGCCGCCGAGACGCGCCACCCGTTCCGCTCCGGGTCGCAGCATCAAATGATAGGTATTGCCCAGAATGATATCGGCACCGGTCGCGCGGACCGTCTCCGGCTTCATCGCCTTGACCGTCGCCGCGGTGCCTACTGGCATGAACGCCGGCGTGCGGATCTCGCCGCGCAGCATCGAAATGCTGCCGGTTCGAGCCTTGCCGTCGGTGGCGGCAATGGTGAAACGGAAGCGGTCAGCCATGAGAAAATCCCAACGGTCCGACAATATCGGATTTGCCCGCTTGCGAATTGTGTTTCTTTGACGACAATGTAACCATTGATTTGTCCTGTACGAATCCTCCGCGAGCTGTGCAGGATCACTGCCTGTTTTCAAAGACCTAAATTGGGAGATATCCATGATAAAAGTTACAAAACTGGGTTCCGCCGCGTCCGCCCTGATCGCTGCCGCCACGCTTTCCGCCTGTTCGGGCGGAACCAGCGAAAGCGCGGAATCCTCGAACGCTGAAGTGACCGAAGTTGCCGATGCAGATCAGGAAAAATGCTATGGCATCGCTCTGGCCGGCAAGAATGACTGCGCCGCCGGCGAAGGCACGACCTGCGCCGGTACTGCTCTCCTCGATTATCAGGGCAATGCCTGGAAATATACCGATGTCGGCGAATGCGAGGCAATGGGCGGCTCGTTGACCGCAGTCGCCGACAATGACCCGCCAGCGGTTCCGGCAGGGGCTGCGACTGAAGGCTAGGTCTATGTACAATGAGTCCCCCAGGGACGGTTGGTTGGAGTCGCCATTCACCTTTCGGCCAGATGGAGATATACCATGCGCTATTTGATGATCGACGGTCATCCCGACAGCGATCGGCTGACTACTGCCCTTCTCGATCATTATGCCGCCAGCTGCCCGGCCGAGGCGCATATCGACAGGTTGGCATTGCGGGACATGGCCTTCGATCCGGTTCTGCACCGGGGATATGCCCAGTCCCAGCCGTGGGAAACCGATCTGGAACGGGCCGCCGATTTGATCGACCGGTGTGATCATCTGGTTTTTGCCTTCCCGATGTGGTGGGGAGGGGAACCGGCACTGGTCAAGGGATTCGTCGACCGGGTTTTCCTGCCGCATTTCACCTTCCGCTATCACGATCATGACGATCTGTGGGACGGCCTGCTCGAAGGCCGCTCGGCCGATATGCTGGTGACCATGGACACGCCGCCTGTCTTTCTGCGGTTTGTGTATCGCAACGCCATTGTCCATCGTTGGCGCAAGCAGATCATCGGCTTCTGCGGGATAAAGCCAAACCGGTTTCACATTTTCGCACCGGTCCGCAAGGGCAATGCCGAACGGCGATGGGCGAAATGGCAAAAACAGATTGCCACCGCTGCCCGCTCAGCGGCTGCACTAAAGCGAAAGTCGAAACTCAGCCATTTGAAGGAATTCCTGCAATATCAGCTCAATCGAAAAGACACCTGACCGCATATCACCCCGCAGGACCATGCCTGCGAGGCCATATGCAGATCGGGCGCAGCTTGCGCGCAGCGCGGGGTGTCAGCCCGGCAGGCCGCTGATCGATTTCACTTCCATGAAATCGCGCAGACCATAGACCCCGCCCTCGCGGCCGTTGCCCGACTGCTTGTAGCCGCCAAAGGGCGCGCCCGGCGCCGGGCCCCAGTTGTTGATGATGACCATGCCGGCCTTGAGCTGCGGCGCGACGGCAGCGGCATCGGCCGGATCGCCGGAAATCACCGCAGACAGGCCATATTCCGTATCATTGGCGATCTCGATTCCCTCGTCGAGATTGTCATAGCTCATCAAGGTCACCACCGGCCCGAAGATTTCCTCTTTCGCGATTCGCATGTCCCGCGTCACGCCGCTGAACAATGTCGGCTTGATATAATAGCCCCGGTTGACGCCGGTCGGCAGGTCGGTGCCGCCGGTTTCCAGCGTCGCGCCCTCGTCGATCGCCGACTGGATCAGGTCCTGGATCTTGCCATATTGCGCCTTGTTGACAACCGGTCCCATATGGCCGCCCTCGACCGTCGGATCGCCGACTTCCTGGCTCTCGACGATATTCTTGACCACCGCGATCGCCTCGCTGTTCTGGTCCTTGTGCACCAGCACCCGGGTCGGTGCGATGCAGCTTTGGCCGCTGTTGATCATTACCCCGGCAATCGTCGGCGGCAGCACTTCCTCCAGCTTCGCACCGGGCAGCACGAGATTGGGTGACTTGCCGCCCAGTTCCTGGTGCACGCGCTTGACCGTGTCGGCCGCCGCTTTCGCGACCAGGACACCGGCGCGGGTCGAGCCGGTGAAGCTGACCATGTCGACATCGGGATGCGAGGCAATCGCCGCGCCGACGGTCGGACCGTCTCCCTGCACCAGGTTGAACACGCCCG
>Ga0209643_1002064_pt1 | contig 14568 bp, 13 predicted proteins | sample AutmiccBRH37_all_FD_187383 | JGI IMG/M metagenome (GOLD analysis project Ga0209643, IMG submission 187383) | Deep subsurface microbial communities from Mt. Terri, Switzerland - Autotrophic microbial communities BRH/37_all (SPAdes) (version 2) | ecosystem: Environmental > Aquatic > Deep... | reverse complement strand
CTCGGGCAGCACGTGCTCGGGGAAGCCTGGCTGCTTCTGGTCCATGTTGACGGCGACCACCTCGAACTTGATCGGCGCGACCTTCTGCAGATAGAGCAGCACATCGAGCATGGTGTAGCTGTCCTTCCCTTATAGCTCAAGGAAACCATAGGATTCAGTAAATCCATAATCGCAACCAATTGATTTTAAATAATTTAAGTGAGAAACGCGGTTTACAGAAAAATGAAAAAATGTAAATTTAGTACCTTCTTGATCTCCAAAAACCCTAATCCCCCCCAAAAAACCACTTTCAACCTTTACAAAATCCGAACGACATCAATCCGGCCTTCCACACTGGATGATGAAACCGAGGCTGCTTCGAATTCGTAGGGCGGCCGAGCATCCGATCTATCAATGGATAGATCTATAAAGTCGAAGAGACTGCGATCAGCTAACTGGGAAGGACTTACGTTTTGTAAGCTGTGAAAAATATTTTCTACGCAGCCAGGATTTACAGAATCCCACTCCGCAATCATCGACTTGATTTTTTTCCTCTGCAAATTCTCCTGCGAGCCGCAGAGATTACACGGGATAATTGGATATGCGCTATCGGCAGCGACCTTTGCTATATCTTTCTCGCGACAGTAGGCGAGCGGCCGGATAACTATATTTCTCTTGTCGTCGCTAAGAAGTTTAGGAGGCATCCCTTTCATTTGCGCCTGGAAGAACATGTTAAGAAACAAAGTTTCAACCATGTCATCCATATGGTGACCAAGTGCTAATTTAGTAGCCCCAATTTCCTCGGCAAAACTATAAAGCGTGCCCCTTCTGAGCCTAGAGCAAAGAGAACAAGTAGTCTTACCTTCTGGAATCTTACTCTTGACAACAGAATAAGTATCCTTGTCAATTATATAATAATCAATCCCTTTAGCCTCAAAAAACTCAGGCAATATATGCTCCGGAAAGCCAGGTTGCTTCTGATCCAGATTTACCGCGATAACACTGAATTTTATTTGTGCAACTCTTTGCAAGTGCAGCAAAGCGTCAAGCATTACGAATGAATCTTTGCCACCACTTACGCAGGCCATAACTTTGTCGCCATCTTCGATCATTTTGTAATCTACAACAGCCTTGCCCACATTGCCGCGCAGTTTTTTGCGACGAAGTTCCGCAGCCTTGTTAATCTGAGATGCTTGTTCACCCATCATCATAGATACCATCTTCCGATCAAAATATTTAAAAAATCAACCCACTTTAAAGACACGACCTACCTTGCAATATCCCGCACTACTTGCAAAGGAATGAGATAGCTAGACACTACCAAAATCGGATGCAGAAATAATCCAAGGCAAAGCACAAGATTGAGGCCAGGCACTTAATATACGACATACACCCTTAATTAAATCTATACAGCAGTAACATCTGCCGATGTTTGATCCCACGTATATCATAACAAGATCATGCTTGCGTTTTATAGAAGCGGCTGACCAACGATTGCATTCAGCTTGACTGAGGCGCAACAGAGGAGGATGACAGCACGGAACTCTGCAAGTCACGCGGAGGGGCCGCAGCAGCCTCAGAAACGCGTATGGCGACAGGCAGGCATCATTCATTTGGGCTGGATTCAGGCGGTAGAGATCAAGCCTTCAACGCAGCCTCGATCGCGGCAATGTCAATCTTCGTCATGCCATACCCACCATAGCTAAATGGGAAACTAGCCTGACGTATCAGGCTGGAGACGGCCAATAGCGGTCACTAACGTCGAGTCGAACTCAGTCGGCACACACAATACAAACGATGCGCCGACTGGGCCTGCCAAACGGTCGAAACGCCTCACCTTGGGTAAGCGATCCCGAATGAAGTTAATAGCCGATGGTGAATCTGCCTCGTTCATGCGCTGGCTTTTCGATCTCATCCACCAAAGCCACTGCATAGTCTTCGAATGAGATCCAGTTCTTGCCGTTAGCATCGACAATGATGTCATCACCACCTAGACGAAATTTAGCGGTGCGCACCCCTGGAGCGATCATCATCGGAGGGCTGAAATAGACCCAGTTGATATCTGACTTTTTAAGCATCTCAAAAGTCTTCACGTGGGATGTAGCAATAGGCACAAATTGCTCAGGCCAGTGCCCGGATTTAAGGACAGTTACACCGGGTGCAAACCATAGTGAGCCCGCCCCACCAACGACGATCAAGCGACCCACCTCGGCCTTACGAACAGCCTGGACGACGCGCTCAGTGACATCGAACAACTGATCTGTGTACTGCACATCGGAAAAGAATCGAGGGTCGTCCTTGGATGGGCCATAGGCACTGATGACCACATCAGCACCCTTGATGATTTCCGCGAGACGATCAGCGCTGCTTAAATCATCGCGAACACTCGGGATGCTACTCGGCAGCTTTTCGGGCGAGCGCGCAACAGCAACCACTTCATGGCCTCGGCTGAGGAGCTCACTAATGGCTGTCTTGCCGGCCTGACCTGTTGCAGCTAAAACGACGACTTTCACTATTGCCATCCTCCTAAAGGAATGGGTTGGACTGGCTTTAGAATCGTCTAAAGCCAAGAGCTTCAACGCTTGGTGGTTAATTCACTAACTCGGCACTTTCCAGGGCTGGATAATCCACATAGCCAGCAGCACCGCCGCCGTAGAAAGTCGAACGGTCATAGGCATTAATCGCTGCCCCGAGCTTGAGTCGGGCCGGAAGATCTGGATTGGCAATGAATTGACGCCCGAACGCCACTGCGTCTGCCCGCCCGTTGCGAATCACCTCTTCAGCTGACGCACCAGTGAAGCCGCCTGCCAATATCAGCGCCTTTGGCCAGAAGGGGCGGAGCTCATCAACTGCGCTCGGTGCACCTATCTCCATCGAGTCACCCGAGCGAGCTTCGATAAGGCTCACATACGCAATATTGAGCAGGTTGAGTTGCTCCAGAACGTACCCATAAAGGCCGATTGGGTCAGCATCGCCAACATCGTTGTAAGTCCCGAATGGCGACAAGCGGACACCTACACGGTCAGCCCCCCAAACCTCGGATACTGCCGCAGTGACCTCCAATAGCAGTCGGGCACGGTTCTCGACAGATCCACCATAAATGTCTGTGCGATGGTTCGAGCTGCTGTCCAAAAACTGCTGAAGGAGATAGCCATTGGCTCCATGTATTTCGACACCATCAAAGCCCGCAGCCAAGGCATTACCCGCCCCTTGCCGATAGGCCTCAATGATTCCAGGGATTTCATCCAGCTCAAGAGCCCTCGGGACTTCATAAGGAACCACGCTCCAATCAGGAGTCAGCGATTGCTGCCCGGTAATGGCTATCGCTGAAGGGGCAACAGGCAAGACACCGTCAGGTTGAAAGCTGGTATGGGAGGAGCGCCCTACGTGCCACAGCTGAAGGAAGATGTAGCCCCCTTTTGCATGCACTGCATCGGTAACCTTCCTCCAGCCAGCGACTTGCTCGTTGGAATGTATGCCAGGGGTATTGGGATAACCCTGGCCATAGGGAGTCACTTGTGTTGCTTCAGCAATGATCAGCCCGCCTTTCGAAGCACGCTGGCCGTAATACTCCGGTGCCAGTGGGTTGGGGACGTTTCCATCAGCAGCGCGCATTCGAGTTAGCGGCGCCATTACCACTCGGTGAGACAGCGTGTATGCGCCAAGATTGAGCGGTGAGAACAACGTGTCGAGTGCCATGGTGCGGTCTCCTCTGATGCTATGCCTGACAGGTGAAAGCGATGTTTGGGTGGGGGTTCAGGCGCTATGACTGCGGGTATATCGCGGCGCCAATGAAACTAAGATGACCGGTCATATTGAATATCGTCAAACAATTATTGACGAGAGGGAGTCATCGCAGCGCGAACATCAGCCGACGTCAGCGCTGATCAGAGCGCCGCAGGCTTAGCGAAGGACTGGGATTTCAGGGTGAAGCGACCATCTGCGGCGAGTTAGCTTCGTTCGCAGACAGTCGAGAGCAAGGCGCGAACCCACTGATGGGCGGGGTGATGGTGGGTTCGCTCATGCCAAGCGACCACCTTTTGGAAACCAGGAATAGGCACTGGAGGATCAAGTACCCGCAAGCCGTCTGAGGTCTGAATCAAGCGCTTCGGAACCACAGCGATCAAATCACTACCGCGCAGTATTTCAAGCAGCATTAGGAAGCTGGGGACTGACAACACCACATGCCGCTTTCGACCCAAGCCCGCTAACGCCTCATCCGTGACGCCTTCGAAAGAGCCGTTTCCAAGCGAGACCAGGGCATGATCAAGAGCACAGAAGTCGTCCAGATCAAAGCCATCAGCATTCGGGTGGTCATCCCGCAGCACACAAACATACTGTTCATCATAGAGGGGGCGCGCATGTAACCCTGGATAAATGCTATCGGGAGTTACGATTGCCATATCGAGCTCACCAGACGCTAACTGGTGCTCCAGTCGGAGCCCGTCTACTGGCCTGACGGAAACTCGAACGCCGGGCGCTTCCTCACGAAGAGCCGCGAGCAGCGGCACCAAAATTGTCCGTTGCGCATAGTCGGTAGCCGCTATCGAAAGAGTAAATTCAGCTGTTCCAGGTACGAACTCTGGAGGCTGAAGCATCCCATCGATCTCACCCAAAACTCGCTTGATGGGGAGTGCGAGTGACTGCGCCCGCACCGTTGGAACCAGCCCACGTTGAGACCTAACAAACAACGGGTCGTCAAAACTCTCTCTGAGACGAGTCAACATGCCGCTCACAGCAGGCTGAGTGAGCGCCAGGCGCTCAGCGGCACGCGTCACGCTTCCCTCATCGAGAAGAGCATCTAGCGCCCTGAGCAGATTCAGGTCGAGGCTCCTGAGATTACGCATGCTGGTCGGTCTTCGTATGGGTCATGTAAGGCGCTACGGACATCAGCATCTGAACATAACGCCTTCGACAGCCCTAAGCACGAAGAAGCTGCCTCGGCGCTAGCTCATATAGGCCTCAGAAGAAGTCTGGTGCGTCGAGTTTGGCTATCAACCTGCATTGGCAGCATTGCGGGCTGCCTGGACAAGACCGTCCAACCAATCCTGATGGCCATTGAGCATCGGATTAGGCTTAGTACGCGCCAGATCTGTGGCGGGCTTACCCTTCTGAGTCTCCTGGGTGAGTACCCGCACACGACCACCTGGTAGATCCTCGACCAACCAGGCGTGGTGAACATCAAGGCGATCATCAGCCCCCTCTTCTCCTGCCCAACCGTGCCAAGCAACACGCCCTGGCTCACCATTAGCCGGAGCCTGATATTCGTTGCACCGAGCCTCCACCGGGAAGCCGAAGGTTTCGAAGTAAAAGCGCACGTTGTTGGCTAGCTCTGGGCCTGCGTTATCGTAGAAGCGAATATTGGCGGAATTGGCATAGTAGCTAGGCCAATTCGAAGCGATGGCCAGCAATGGCCAGAGCTGTGCTGCACTCAGGCCAGCAACGATGACCTCGTTGGAAACGAAGTTTTCAGTAAAACCAGGCTCGTAGCCTTCAGGCCAGTAGATGTGGTTCATGACGCATTCCTCTCAGCAGATGATGGGTAGCGCAAAATTTTGCTGTACACATCTTGAGCAGCGGCCACTCATAAGACCAATCGCATTTCAAAAGAATGCGCATAAGTTTTCGTGATACTAGAATCTGTCCGTCAGCCTTATCCGCCTTGGGGGCTATCGGTCAGGTACTGGTGGGCTAAGAGGGCTAGAGGCATGCAATCTGTCGAATATACCTTGACATTAAGATGACCGGTCATATTATCGAGCCATCACAGGAGCTTGAACATGGCAAGACACAGCGTACGAGAGCCATTGATCGATGCTGCGCTCGAAACATTGCAGCTTAGCGGCTTCAACGGGTGCGCCGTGCAAGACATTACCCAGGCGGCAGGTGTGCCTAAGGGTTCGTTCTATAACCACTTCGAAAGCAAAGAAGCCATTGCCCTGATGGCATTAGAGCGATTTTGGGAGCTTGGAGCCGAGCGCCGCGCGCTACTCAGCGATACGACGATTGACCCGGTAGTGCGCCTGAAAAAGCACTTCAAGGCCTTGTCGGATGCTGTGATTGCTCAAGAATTTCGCAAGGGCTGTCTGATTGGTAACTTCAGCTCCGAAATGGCCAAGAACGGTGATATTCGCACTCGCCTGGCAACCATTTACACCCAATGGGGCAAAACCATAGCGTCTTGTGTTGAAGAGGCAGCGGCTGCGAAGAGAGTCATTCCAAAGCTACCTGCCGAGACCATCGCCAACTTCCTCATCAATGCCTGGGAAGGCTCGGTACTGCGAGCCAAGGTTGAACAAGATCAGGCAGCCTTGGATCAGTTCAACCAAGCGGTGTTCGCTAGCTTCTTTACATGAAATCACGGATTGCATTTACCCAAAATCAAGATGACCGGTCATATTGCTATTGAGCATTCATGGTCACGTGAATAACCAACCTGGCAGCCATAGACACCTGCCTGGCCAGAAGACCTGATGGTCTAAATGCGATAACAACAGGAGATAAGCATGCCTCTCGATCCGTACCTGGGAAAAGTTCTTCAGACCATGGCTGCCGCCGGTAGAAAACCACCGCATGAGCTTCCCATACAGGAAGGTCGCGCAGGGTACTACGCAATGACCTTTGCTACTCGTGCGCCTCAACAAATCGTTGAGATTGGAAGCGTGGAAAATACTGAAGTCCAAGGCGCCGCTGGGAAGCTCAAAGCCCGCGTATATCGTCCGAAGACCAGTGGCGTGAAGCCCACTGTAGTCTTCTTTCATGGCGGCGGTTTTGTGCTGGGAGATCTGGATACTCATGACAACATGTGCCGTGATATTTGCAAATCCAGCGACAGCGTAGTCATTGCCGTTGACTATCGCCTTGCCCCTGAAGCCCCCTTCCCAGCTGCCGTAAATGACGGACTCGCTGCCACAAAATGGGTACTGCAACATGTAGCTGATTTCGGTGGCTCAAATACCGTGGGCGTTGCAGGTGATAGCGCAGGAGGCAATTTGGCTGCGGTGGTTGCTCAGCAGCTAAAAGCGGAAGGCACCAAGCTGGCCGCTCAATTCCTGATCTACCCAGCGCTAGACAACATTGAGGCGAGCTACCCATCGAGAACTGAAAATGCCTATGGGTATTTTCTAGAGCAGGACACACTTCACTGGTTCATTGCTCAATATGCAGGTGACTGGGAGGACATCAAAGACTCTCGCATGACCCCGATACATGCAGCGCACATTGCTGATCTGCCACCAGCAGTAATCGTCTCAGCAGAGTTTGATCCTCTGCGTGATGAGGCGGAAGTTTATGGTGAAAAGCTTCGTGCTGCCGGTGTCGAAGTAGAGATGGTTCGTGCAGAAGGCATGATTCACGGCTTTTTTGATATGGGCCGTTGGTCACCGAACGCACAAGCCATTATCGACAAAACCAGCACCGCCTTCGGCGAACTGCTGCGTAACGCCTAATCCCTCCTAAGCGCTACCGGTCTGTCGTTACTGGCCGGTATGCGCCTGAAAATGTGCACACGCGAGTCAGCAGCTATGGCTGCCTGTAAGGCCGTTGACGGGCTGCGCCACATTTTTTTGAGCCCTTGCATCAGTAATGAGAGCCAGAAATGTCCATGGGTAGTGAGTCGCCATTAACAGGTTTTTCGGATCTTATTAGCCGTGTAAGCGAGCAAGACGATGGCTTTGCTATCGATCTGCCTGCTGATTGGCTTCAAGGTCGAACTTCATACGGCGGGCTTTCCGCTGCGCTGTGCCTAGAAGCAACCATTCGCTCACTACCCAACCTCCCTCCCTTGAGGTCAGCACAGTTCCAATTTATTGGGCCTGCTGTGGGTGAGCTGAAGATGACCGCAAAAATCTTACGGGCAGGAAAATCGACAGTCTTCTCCCAAGCTCAGGTTTCAGGCGAAATGGGCATCGCGACGCAAGCCAGCTTTTGCTTTGGATCGTCTCGACAAACGTCACATGACTTTTTCAACATACCGGCACCTGAGGCATTAGCGCCTGAGGTCTATCCGGCCTATTTCACTTGGCCCGACCGACCGAATTTCATGCAGCACTTCGAAGGTCAGCTCGTGTCAGGTGCCAGACCCTGCACTGCTAATCAAGCACCAGAAATGCTGGTCTGGCTCCGCCATAAAGACCGTAACTCTCAGAGCAATCTAGTGAGCCTGTTAGCCCTGGCCGATGCCCTGCCTCCGGCGATTTTTGCCACCTACCAGGAGCCAGTACCTATTAGCACAGTCAGTTGGTCTGTGGATTTTCTAGATGAATCATTCGAGAACGAAAGCGGCTGGTGGCTCGTTAGATCCATTGCAGAAAGCTCGCGCTTTGGATTCTCAACCCAGGTTATCTCCATTTGGAAGCCAGATGGCACACCAGTGCTATCAGCCAGGCAGAACGTAGCGATCTTCGGAAATCCGAAACAGATTAAAAATCCAGTGGCCATGGATTGATGTAGCGGGTCTATCAAGTCGAGATCGGTAGTTTGGCCGCATTCCATATCCAAGGAATTGCCAAACTACCATCTCGACTCTACTAAGTCAGTGTGGGAGCCAGGATGCGCGCATTGACCACCCTCCAAGCGGGCAATAGGCAATGAAATTGCTTAAGGAGTAGTGATGAACGAAAATAAAAAAATCTCCGCTGAGTGCGCTTGCGGTCAACTGTCGTTGGAGGTCGAAACCGCCCCAGTGGCCCAACTGGTTTGCCATTGTTCTGATTGTAGAAAAGCCACAGGTTTACCCTACGTAGAGATCGCATTTTTCGAGCCCATCGGCTGCAAAGCCCATGGCCAAAGTAATAAGCTGACCATGAAAGGCGGGTCTGGGATCGACAAGACCTATTACTCCTGCCGCGAATGCGGGAACACCCTTTATGCAACTGTCGGAGCACTAAACGGTGCCTGGGCCGTTATACCGAGTCGGCTGTCCCCCTTCGTGCTGGAGCCTCACCTGCACATCTGGACAAGTGAGAAAGCTGACGGTGTAGAAATCCCTCTGTCTGCGACCCAAACCCTCAAAGGGGTGCCCGAGTCGGTAAGAGATCTTTTTATCTCAACCTTCTTTGGCAAACGCTTGCAGCCCAAGCAATAGACTACGTGTCGCAGCATTTCACACCGCGTCAGGGCTGCCGTTAGCTGAAGTGCCCGCATCGGGAGATATCTGCCGATTACGAAAGGCAGCTTGCCGGACTGCATTGATTTTTCGGGTACGCCCCAGTCCAACACCTAGGGTGTTTCGCTCACCCTACCTATGAAAGGTTCAACAGATGGCTCGCATGAACCCTAAAGACGGCAGGCTCATCCTTCAGGAGCAGCTACTGAATTTAGGCGTCTCGGAATCTGCCACGCAAGAACGGCTCATAGCCCTTGCCCGCTTCACCGAGGTAGAGAAGGATGAAACGGTCATTGAGGCAGGCCAGCTACCACGTCATTTCTATGTTCTGCTTTCAGGGGTTGCCCGTTACTACTATTCGACACCCAGCGGAAAAGAGTGGAACAAGGCGTTTTTTCATGAGGGGCAGCTGATTGGCTCGCTCAGCTCCTTTCTCAAAAATGAGCCCTGTACCTACACCATTGCGGCGTTAGAAAAATGTCAGTTAGCCGGATTGCCTGTCAGCATATTTGAAGAAGCGAACGGCCCCAGTAAGCAACTGACAGCGCTACTTAACCGGTATGTCAGAGTGATCATGCTGCGCAACGAGGAGCGTGAAGCCATGCTACTGACTCGAAATAGCGAAGAGCGCTACCTCTGGCTACTGGAACACCAGGCCTGGCTGCCTGAACGTGCGCCCCAGTACCACCTGGCTAGTTATTTGGGGATAGAGCCAGCGTCCCTATCCCGCCTCAAGAAGCAAATCTCCTCGTCAGCTCACCAGTAGCGCATCCACATTCAGATTGAGCCGCTGAACCTGATCCCGACACCATTCCTCTTCACTTGCCGGGACATCCCAGAGCTGGACTACTAACTGCCCAGTGTCGGTATGGCGGGCCTTGATACCAATGTGCGCGCACCGTTGCTTCAGTAGCTCAACCAGAAGCGCGTCTGTGACATCTTCACGTAGCTTTGGCTTAAACACCTTCCCTACAGCCGTCACAGGCAAAGCATCCAGAATGATGATCCGCTTAGGGCATGCAGGGCGTTCAGCAATATGCGCCATTGCGTACTCTTGTAGATCCTCGCCAGAAACCTCTGAGCCAGCACGGAGCTGCACAAACGCCACTGGTAGCTCACCTGCATACTCATCCGGCATTCCGACTGCCGCAGCCATGCTCACTGCCGGATGCTGCTCCAGGCACCCTTCTATCAGCGAAGGATCAATGTTGTGCCCGCTGCGGATAATCAAATCTTTCGCTCGGCCAGTGATAAAGAGATTGCCCTGCTCATCGAGGTGTCCCAAATCGCCAGTTCGCAGCCATCCATCAGATGTCACCGGAGAACTGGCGCCTAGGTATCCCGGAAACACCATGGGGCTTCGAATGTAGATTTCACCGTTCTCAATTCGGGCCTCAACCGGGGATGTAATGTGCCCGACACTTCCACAGACAGCTGGCTGACTGAGGTTTGGCAAGGCGATCACCCCGCTGCTTTCGGTCATGCCATATGCCTGGTAAAGCTGTCGGCCAATTTTCTGTTGAGCCAGTACATGAAGCCTAACCGGCACCGGAGCACCGCCAGACAGCAAGAAGCGTAAGGTGCTGACATCAGCTCCTTCCAGGGGAGCATCTAGCATTGACGCCATTGAAGTCGGGATTCCGCTGCTGATGGTTACACCGAGCTCATCAACCAAGCGCCAATGACTGCGAATGACCTCCGGGCTTCTGAAGCCCGCAATCGTGGGGAGAACCAATTGCCCCCCCGCCCCGAGGATGGCCAAGCTATTCACTATGGCTCCGGCCACGTGAAAAATAGGAAGGCCATTTATCGCGATGTCATCCCCTGAAAGTTGCAAGCTCTCAATCACAGCAAGCGCCGCAGCTGTCTGGTTAGCATGTGAGTGGCAGGCGAGCTTCGGCGTACCGGTCGTGCCTCCTGTGTGGTAGTACGCAGCCAGGTCATCAGCCACAGGCAGGCTTGCCTCCGTCGGTGCCTGGTCGCTATATCGCAGCACCTCAGAGTCGTAGTGCAGCTCCTCACCACCATAGGCGTGCACCGAAATGCAGATCGGCTTACCAGGAAGTCGTGCAGAGACTCGCTGTGCCTTCTCCCACAAATCGCTACCTTGCATTGGGCCGACCGCAAAGATCAGGTCGGTCTGCGCCCGCGACATCAACTGAAAGAGCGCCTCCTCGTTCAGGAGTGGATTGAGGGGATTGGCGATCCCGGCTGTTTCGGCAGACCAGAGAAGCACTTGGGCTTGTGGAATGTTCGGCAGAAGAAGAGAGACGACTGGCCGCTCTTTGCCCGAGAGGCTCCTCATCATGTCGATGGACTGGTGCAAGCTACTGAGCAATTGCTCATAAGTCAGAACGGGTGATGCACCAATATTTTGAAGGTTATCTACGAACCGTAGAGCTATCGCCTGGGGGCAGCGCTTGGCTGCTAGCGAAAGCAATTCGTAGGTGGTTTGGGGGCTGTTGTTGTGCATTGTTATGGGCCTCGTGGGGACTAAGGCCATCGATGATGCTCTGCCTGGTGAAGTGGCTCATTCACATTTATCAACACAACGAAGGTGATCAGGCCCCCAGCCTGTGTCCAGGCTAACGTCAGCTATTGGCCGATTCTGTTGAAAAAGTAGCGACCTCCCCATGCCGTTGGCAAAATTGCTCGGTCAGCGAGCTTGGGGGCGAACAGCATGATGGGACAGCTACCGGGAGGGCAGCAGCGCCTGTTCTACTCGTTCAATCTGGAAGATCACGTCCCGGCCCAACATCTCCTGCGCAGCATCGACCAGTCCCTGGATCTCAGTGATCTGCGCGCCTACCTGGCGGATTTCTATAGCCCCATCGGGCGTCCCTCGATTGACCCGGAATTGATGGTGCGCATGCTGGTCGTCGGCTACTGCTATGGCATTCGTTCCGAGCGGCGATTATGCGAAGAGGTGCACCTGAACTTGGCCTATCGCTGGTTCTGCCGACTGGGTTTGGAAGACGAAGTCCCCAATCACTCGACCTTCTCGAAGAATCGCCATGGCCGTTTCCGTGACAGCGATCTGTTCCGCTGGTTGTTCAATGAGGTGCTACGGCGCTGCATGGCAGCCGGCCTGGTGAAGGGTGAAGGTTTCGCTGTCGACGCCAGCATCATCAAGGCGGATGCCAGCCGGCAACGTGGGGTGGCAGGAGATGAGGTCGATTGGCGCGATCCAAAGCTCAGCAGCCGCGCCGTGCGCGAGTACCTCGAAGCCCTTGATGAAGAGGCGCTGGCTGAAGCTCTCCCCAAGAAAATTTCGCTCACCGATCCTCAGTCCCGTTGGACAGCAGCGCCAGGCGGCCCGGCCTACTTTGCCTACTCCACGAACTACCTGATTGACACTGAGCATGGCGTGATCATGGATGTGGAAGCTACCCCGGCGCACCGTACCGCCGAAGTCGATTCGACCAGGACGATGGTCGAGCGTGTCGAGGCGCAGTTCGACCTCACGCCGGAACGCCTCATCGGCGACACCGCCTATGGCACTGCCCCGATGCTGGCCTGGATGGTCGAAGAGAAAGACATCGAGCCGCATGTGCCGGTGTGGGACAAGACTGAGCGCAAGGACGACAGCCTTTCCAGCAACGACTTCCACTGGAATCAGGAGGCCAATGAATACCGCTGCCCAGCCGGCAAACCACTGCGCAGTGAATGGCGTGCTTTCACCCAGCAAAGATCGCGGGTAACCAAGGCCAACACCATTATCTACCGCTCCAGCCAAACCGACTGCGTCACCTGTCCGTTGAAAGCTAAATGCTGCCCCAACACGCCGAATCGGAAGATCGTCCGCAGCATCCATGAGGCTGCCCGAGACGTGGCCCGACGCATCGCCAAGACACCGGAGTACCTCGTCTCGCGCTGCGAACGAAAGAAGGTGGAGATGCTTTTCGCCCACCTCAAACGGATCATGAAACTCGACCGCTTGCGACTGCGTGGCCTGACGGGTGCGACTGACGAATTCACCTTGGCCGCGACCGTGCAAAACCTGCGACGCATGGCCAAGCTTTTGCCGCACGGGCCACCGCTCACGGGATAGGTACGTCTGCTGCGAGCAGAAATCCTCAAATTAACCCTCAGACCTGAGCAAGGAAGCTTAGTGAAACGCCGAAAGGCAATTTGAAGTGGTTTCCAGCCACTTCGACAGCAGGCACACCTGACAGGCCGGCTGCCGCTGAACCTACTTTTTCAACAGAATCGGCCAGTTAGCGACGGCCTGGCTTCGACCGTCGCTATGCATGGTCAAACCTCGGTCTGTTCCGCCATCTCTAGGGCATCATCGACCTCAATCCCCAGATATCGAACGGTGCTCTCCAGCTTCGTATGGCCGAGCAACAGTTGAACTGCCCGCAGGTTCTTCGTCCTGCGATAGATCAGCGATGCCTTCGTACGTCTTATTGTGTGAATGCCATACAGGGCTGGATCAGGGCCAATGGCTTTCACCCAACCTTTGACGATACGAGCGTATTGACGAGTGGATAGATGGTCTGAGATATGCAGCCGGCTCGGAAAAAGGCAATCCTCGCTGCGGGGCTGGGCATGATGTATGGCGATGTGCCGTTCCCTAAGATCAAATGGATTTTCCAGAATCTCAACAAAGCCGAGGTCCTGCTGACCTTCAATGTCGATTTTTTGGTTACGTATCTAGCCGACCGCCAAGCGAACCGGAAAGCCATTGCAAATATCGGCTTGGATCAGCATGTGCCATGGGACATGCTTAAACAGCTGAAGGCGCATCAGCCACGGAGCTGGCAATACCTGATCCAGCGCTATCTGTCCGAGGGGATCAAGCAGGAAAGCGGTGCCCAGTACATGACCGTCTTCTTCATTCGTCCGGCCGGCAGCAACCCGATGGCCTATTGGTTTATCCATCTGGCGAACAACTACCGCGCTAACGATGTGATGAAGAAGATCCACTGGAAATACGGCAACAACTTTTCCCATATGCTGTCGCCTTCCAGCTTTTTCAGCTACGACGCCAATCGGGATATCGCCGTGACAGGTCAGCACGATTTGCTGTTGGATGAGCATTATTTCGACGATGCTACCAATGACCGCATCCGAGGAGAACTTTCGGAGCTCTTGCCCAAACAGGTCTACGAGGTAGAACGGCAACCTTTTTTGGGCCTGATGAGCGGATTGACCAACTACACCATGGCTGACGAGCTTCGCGTAAAGCAGGCACTCGACATTGCTGTCGCGACCGGTGATCTGCTGGCGGTCGACAAGAACGGCAAAACAAGGCGTCGAAAAGGCACAAGCATCAAGTCGACAGATATCCTGATAGCGCCCCCGCAAAGACCCATCTTCTTCGTGCCACCTCTGAAGAAATCCAGTTCAGAAAACTGAGAGGGGCGGCATCGCTCTTCGGGTGGGCGGTTCGCCTCCAACGGTAGAGGTACCGGCATGATACAAGCAGTAGTTTTCGATGTGTTTGGCACGCTTCTCCAGATAGGTGAGCGCCGCCATCC
>Ga0209643_1002062_pt1 | contig 14580 bp, 13 predicted proteins | sample AutmiccBRH37_all_FD_187383 | JGI IMG/M metagenome (GOLD analysis project Ga0209643, IMG submission 187383) | Deep subsurface microbial communities from Mt. Terri, Switzerland - Autotrophic microbial communities BRH/37_all (SPAdes) (version 2) | ecosystem: Environmental > Aquatic > Deep... | reverse complement strand
CTGCGCGAGAACCTGGCGGCGAGTGATTTCCGCTTCGCGGATCTCAAGGGCGACACCCCCGCGTCGGTCTACATCGTCCTGCCGGTCGATCGGCTGACGACGTATAACCGCTGGCTGCGGATGCTGATCGCCCTCGGGATCGCCGACCTGGCCCGCAACCCGGCCAAGCCGGCGCGGCCGGTCCTGTTCATGCTGGACGAGTTCGCCCAGCTCGGCCGGCTCAAGATCATTGAGGACGCCTATGGGCTCATGGCCGGCCTGGGGATTCAGCTCCATGCGATCGTCCAGGATCTGAGCCAGATGGAGCGCCTCTACGAAAAGGGCTGGCAGACCTTCATTGGCAACGCCGGCGCGATCCAGATCTTCGGAACGCGGGATCTGCACACGGCCGAATACATCTCGAAAATGATCGGCGTCACCACGCGCACGCTTCGCAGCACGTCCAGCAGCTCGGGACAGGGCGGCGGCAGTTCGAGCACGAGCTGGTCGCCCACGCAGCGCCCTCTGGTCTTCCCTGACGAGCTGATGCGGATGGACCGCAACGCTCAAATCCTCCTGATCGAAAACGCCGATCCGGTCCTGGGCGACAAGGTGTTGTGGTACGAGGACGACGAGTTCAAGGGGCTTGCCGCCGTCGCGCCTGCGGCGAAGCCGCCAACGCCGCCGCCACCGTCAGAGCCGCCCTCGCCAGTACGATCTGTGACGCTAGAGGAAGCGGCCCGACTATCAGCCGCTTCTCGGCCTGGTCCAGGGCCGACCGTGGCCAGAACCTTCGGCACGGTCCGCCTCACGCCAGACACAGCGCGTTCGTGGACCCCCGTCCCCTCAGCGAGCGCGGCGGCGTCTGATGATGGGGTTCGGATACGAAAACTGACCGAGGAAGCCGAGGCGCTCCGGCGGAATGAGGACCGAAAGGACGCCGACGAATAGGGCTAGAATGGACCCCTTGCGTCCACGGCAAAGCTCCCCATTTCTGGAGTCCAAACCGTGAACAAGGAGCTTCACCGTGTCCAAAGCCAAGACGTTCCCGATCGGCCGCAACTCTGAGACGGGGAGACTTGTCCCGGTCGAAAAAGCGCAGGCTAATCCGAAGACCCATCAGGTCGAGCGGATGCCGAAGCCAGGTCGCGGCGACACGAAATAGGGCGGTTAGGCGGCGTGTGCGGCTTGATCCGCCACGCGCTGAATCTGACCGGCAAAATTTGGCGCGCCAAATTCTATGGCGCGGCCGATATCGAAGATCAGGACCGCCTCGTGATAGTCGTCCTTCGCACGCGGTTTTGCGCGCGAGGCCGACGATTTGAGAAGTTGCAGCTCGATCTCCTCGGTCAGAGCTAGGCCCTCGTCGGCCATCAGCTCACCGTAGAGGCTGGCGCAATCGACGACATGTTCAACCTCGCTGCGCCGGTGCGAATAGAACGTGTGCTGGTCAGCGACCACCATTGCCAGACGGCAAGATGAACACGCGCGCGCCAGACCACTCGCAAACCGGCCGATGTCCGCGAGGTAGTAGGCGGTCGGCACGGCCTTGCGCTCGAATCGCATCGCATCCTTTTGCGGGTCGGCGCTGTCGTCAGCGTCCGACACCAGGTAGCGCATGAGGCGATCGGCCTCCGTTGTGGCGGCAAAGGTAGGCGTCGGGCTGGCCGACGCAGCGTTGTCGAAATAACCGTCCTCGCCGGCAGCGAAACCGAGCACCGCGAAGGCCAGCGCCCGCGACGATGCATAGTGCTCTCGGCCTGACGACGCCGGCAGATAGGGCGGGCTCGTGACAACAAAGGTCTGATCGGGAGTATCTGGCCAAGACTCCTCCGAGCGCGCGTCGCCCTGGCGAACGGAAACACCGCCCAAGACGATCCCCAGTTCGGTTTCCAAACTGTCGAACACGTCGAGAAGTTGGAGCGCGCGATCGATCTTCTCGGACAGGCGCGCAAGGAGTGGCTGCTTGATCAGCTCGATGGTGTAACGGCCATTTCCTACGCCGATAAACCGATAGCGGATCTTCTTGGTGACCGCGTCGCTGGCCAGCGTGCGGATCAGATCGTCGGCGAGGCCCGCCATAGTCGTGGCTCGCACGGCTGTGGCCAGGATGTTCGCCTCGACCATAATCGAGTCCAGGTAGTCGGTCCCGTCGATGCGATCACGCCTGGCGATCTTCTTCTTCAGCTCGTCGGGGAAAACGAAATCGGCCGACTGAGTGCCCTTCGCAATGAAGGCGCGGAATGAGAGCAGCGCCTTCCGCACCTCGGCCCGATCGCGGACGAAAGGCCCGACTTTCGAGCGCGACATCATTTCGCAAATGGGATCGATATCGACGCCGATCGCGTCCTGTCCCAGAAGCGAGGCCTCCAAAAGTGCCGTGCCGCTACCGCAGAACGGATCGAACACAGCGGCGTCTCGGCCATAGATGTTGATCAAGGCCCGGACCATGCGGGGGAAAAACTTGGCCTTGTAGATGTGCAGATCGTGCGACAGCGAAAGGGTCGTCTTCTTGGCCGCCCTGAGCCGGCGCGCGAGCGTTGTCTCCCGGCCTTCCTGGTAGGGCTCCAGAAGCGCGCGAATGACAGCAGCGACCCGACCGTCGTCCATGTGATCTGGCAACGCGGCCTCGCTCTCGATGACGTAGTTATGAGCTAGGGCGACGATCACGCCGGGATGATATCGCCGGGCAAGACAGACGGGCGTCCCGACGGCATGGCGCAGCCGCTCCATATCGCCGGCGCTGCCCGTCAGGAAAACCTCTTGGGCGAAGGCGCTGCGCCGAATGAGATCCACAGCACCCTCGAACGAAACCTCCGTCCAGGTCGCCGCCACCCATCCAAATGCGGTCGCCGTTTTCGGCGGAATGGTTGTTGGTCCTACTGGGTAAAGAGCCTCTAGCCCTGTCTCGTCCAGGATCGCGCCAGGCGTTCCGATAAGGCTTGTCCACTCACGCCGCGCCAGCTCGGCGTCGCCGGGCATGGTGGTGTTGTGGCGGAGGATCACCGTCAGGCGCGCAATCATATCACCGTCCCCCAACGCCGTAGAATATCGTCGAGGCCACCGCTCAAAAGCGCGGCCTCCATGTCTTGAAAATTGAACAGCGCCCGCGACAGCGGGTCGTTGTAGATCGGCCGGTTGAAGGCGATCACGGTGTCGTAAATGTAGTAAAGATCCGCCTCGTTGATCTCCGTGACGCCCTCAACCTCTGAGGGCCTAAACTTCGCTGCCGGTGCCCATCGGGCGTCAACGAGCTTGCTCATGTAGGCATCGAACATGAACACCGGATCGAGGTTGGCGACGAGCGCTCCTCTGATCGGCAAGATCGGCGATCCGTCGCGGTAATACGCGCCGAATTTGAGGAGCTGATACGTCCCCTTCTTGATGTCATCGGTTCGGCCGAGGCCGGCCTTCGTCTTGTTGGAGTCGATCTCGTCGCCCCAACCGTTGGCCAGATAGCCAAGGGCGATCTCCCGGCCCTTACGGAGAACCTTCGGCACGCTGTAGCCCTGGAAGATTTCGGACCAGGCTTCGAGATAATCCAGCAGGCCGTCAGGCCGGGCGATGTACTCGGTTAGCGGGACATAAGGCCAGCTAGCCCCCGTAGGCTTGCCAAGGGGAATATCGACTCCCGTATTGGCAAGGAACAGGCTGAGGTCGCGCGCCTGAAAATCAACGTCGATCAGCTTGTGCTGCGCTAGCTCGACAGGGCCGTCGTCGCCCTCCTCAAGGAATGGATGGTCGAGCGCGGTCCGCAGCGGATAGGTGACAAGGGGCGAGGCCTTGATCTCGAACAAGACCAGCACGTCGTCGCGCCACGCCATCGCGTCCACGTCGTGACTCTGTTTCGAGATTGTTCCGACCGACAGCGGGCGCTCGTTCGCCGCACCCATTAGCGCGAGGAAATAGGCGATCGCGGTCGTGGTGATCTCGCCGATGTGGTGGCTGGAAGGCTTGTGCTGTGCGCCCGTCAGTCGCTTATCCAGGCCGCGATCCTGACAGCACATGGGGCACTGTTTGAGGAACGAGAAATAGGCATAGGGGGCGTGGGCCTCATCGCCCACCGGAAGGCGGTGCCGGTTGCAGTAGATCCAACTGCGATTGGTGACGCGCCCGTGGATGTATTCAGCGTTGCAGACCAGATCGAACAGCGCGGCGCTGACCAGGTTCATCCTGGCGGCGGGTGCCGCGACGCTGGCTAGGATTGGACTCGTGGTCCACCTGGGCGACGTGAGCGAAGCTGCGAAGCTTTTCAGGCCAGTGGCGACAAGCGCACCGCCCGATACGGCGTCCATGTACTCAGTTTTGAAAATGCTCGTGTTCAGGAGCCGGACAAGATCGTCGATCTTCTTCTCGGCTTCGCACGGTTTATAGGCTGGGAAGGGTTGGACGACGGGCATCATGCAGCCTTGCTCTGCTGCTCTGCCCTGTGGGCCTGGAGCACGCGCTTAACAGTAGTTTTAGACACGTCGAAAAGGCTGGCGGCGGTCGATGATGTCCCCCTGCCCTCCTCGATCATGCGGACGATCTCCGCCTTCTGGGCGGGCTTGAGCTTGGGCTTGCGCCCGACGAGCACACCGGCGCGGCGGGCGTTGGCCAGGCCGTGCATCGTGCGTTCGCGGATCATTTCGCGCTCGAACTCGGCGAAGGCCCCGACAACCTGCATCGTCAGCCGGCCCATGGGGGTGGTCGTGTCGATCGCGTTGGTCAGGGACAGGAAACCCGCGCCGGCGGCGCTGATGGTTTCTAGGGTGAACAGCAAGTCTCGCAGGGACCGCGACAGGCGATCCAGCTTCCAGACCACGAGAACGTCGCCCTCCCCCAGGCTGGCGATCGCCTTGGCCAGGACGGGCCGATCGGCGTCGGCACCGCTGCGTTCTTCCTGGAAGATTTTATCGCAGCCGGCGGCGCGCAGCGTTTCGAGCTGCGCGGTCAGATCCTGGTGGTCCCCACGGGACACGCGTGCGTAGCCGATTCGCATGCTTTGATTCTGGCCCTGAATTATGGGCCTCGGAAGTCGTTGATTTTACTTGTCCACAGAGAGGGGGCCAAAACCGTTCGGTTTTGAGCCCCTGCCCTATCCGACAGAGAACCCGCGCTCGTCGCTGCCGCGCCTCGATTTCGCGCCTGGCGGCTATCGGATAGATACGAGCTCCACTCCCTTTGGAGCGGAGCTCTCGCAGTTTTCCTGCGAGCTCGCATCATTTTTCGGCCGAGCTGTTGACATAATCCGTCAGCTCGGGCTTAAGGGACGCAGAGCTCGGGGCAAGACATGAGCGAGCTGTTCGCTCTAGCCCAACGAGCTCGTAACGGAGAAGTCAAATGTTGGAAGTTCGTGTACCGGCCATGCGGGGCAAAATGGGTTCCCGCACCTACTACTCGTGCCTGATGCCGATGAGCGGCGTCCCCCAGTTCTTCAAGTTCACGAACTGGTCGGGCATCGGTCCCGAGGACCGGGAGCAGCGCGTTCTCAACGAGAAGCGCGTCCCCGATCTGGCGGGCTATATCGCCGAAAACGAGGACGACTACCTGTTCTCGTCCATCACCGCCTCGTACAAAAGCGAGCCGAAATTCGAGCCCTTCACCGAGGGCTCCAACCTCGGCATCCTGATCCTGGAACTCGGTGACGAGCTCATCATCAATGACGGCCAGCACCGCTGCGCCGGCATCGTGCGCGCCCTCGAAAACGGTGTCCCGATCGGCAAGGACACGATCTCGGTCCTGCTGTTCCCCTGGGAGACCAAGGACCGCGTGCAGCAGATGTTCTCGGATCTGAACCGCTTCGTGCAGAAGACCTCGAAGTCGCTCGATATCCTGTACGACAAGCGCGACGATATGGCCGCCGCCACGCTGGCCATGATGGACAAGGTTCCGGTGTTCAAGGAGCTGACCGACCGGGAAAGCGTCTCCCTGGGGGTCAAGTCCACAAAGCTGTTCACGCTGGCGGCGCTGTATGACGCCAACGCCGAACTGCTCAAGGGCCGCGAGAAGCAGGAAATCATGGCCAACGCCCAGCTCTTGGCCGACTACTGGAACGCCGTGGCCCAGCACATGCCGGACTGGAACAAGGTCCTGAACGGTCAAAAGCTGGCCCTGGAACTGCGTCAGGAAAAGATCGCGTCGCACTCCACGGTGCTGCGCGCCCTGGGCGGGCTCGGGATCGACCTCCTCGGCCGGCCTGACTGGCAGGCCCAGCTCGCCGCTCTGGAGGCGATCGACTGGTCGAAGAAGAACCACGAATGGGAGAACGTCTGCATCGTCTCCAACTCGGTCGTGTCGAACCGCCAGGCGCGGGCCGCCACGAAGGCGTTCATCAAGGCCAAGCTCGGCCTGACTCTGTCGGACAGCGAGGCCAAGTCGCTGCAACACGCCGCCTAAAGTCGGCGATCACAACGGCGGAAAGGGGTGGCTTCGGCCACCCCTTTTTTGTGGCCCTCGAACGCCTGAAAGCTAGCGGGCGATCAGAACCTTATAATAATAAAACTTGTCCGCGTCGGCCCCAGCAGTCTGCTTGTAACAGCCTTCCGTCTTCCCGAAACTGGTCAAGCCCGGAAGACCAATATCATCGTTTCCCGCAGCGTAAGAGCCCACGAACTTAACAGCTGAGTTAATAGCCCCCACCGCTCCGTTTTCGTTCTCAGCGCTACTCATTCCGTTATTTCCATTGATAAGGCTGCAAACGTCACTCGGGACATGCGCTAAAATCATCACCAAGTCTCGGCAGGTGGCCTGTATCTCAGCCGATTGGGTCACGCAGCGCACAACATATTCCTGCCATGGCCCAACACCCGCGACGGGTAGCGCCGTGAATTGAAACAGCGCACCGCTGGACTCGCTTGTGCCTTGGGGCGTTTCTGGCCAGGACATGCCCCCGCCGGCTGGATCGAATACATGGCAACGCTTATCCGAGGGCGCGTTGCTGTTGGTGTAGCCGCTGACTGTAGAATTCTCGAAACTGATCTGAATGTCACTGCACCCATTTATCAGTTTCATCCGGCTTATGGTGTTTTCCACCAACGTGCCTGTCTGCATGATCAGTGCTGCTTTTGATGAAGCCGCCTCGGTCTTACCGCTTTTGCCGCTACCGGTGATACTGCCAATCACTGCATAGGAAAGCGCCGCGAACAGAAACACGGCCAGAAGAATCATGAATAGAACGTTTCCACGTCGTTTTAAATACACACGGATATTCTAAGCCGAACCCGATTCCGCCGTCTATAGCCTATCGTTCCCGTCCGACATCACGCTTAACCGCAAGGAACCTCTGCCGGTTTTTGATCTGGTCGATCACCTGCTTTTTCATGGCGTCAGGTAGCAGGCCATAGGCGAAGCGGTCGGGCCGATCCCGGGACACCGGCCGCAGATCCGGCCCTGGCCAGGTGAAGCGGTTGATCTCCGTGGTGCAGATCCAGGACCGCTGATCGTCCAGACCGAGCCGGGCCTTGGTGGCGGCGGAGATCTCGACGCCCTCGGCTTTGAACTTGGGCTGGCTGTGGGTGATGGGCGCAACCATCACCTCCGTCTTGCCCTCCCGCTGGGTCACAGACAGGATGATGACACAGGGCCGGTCCTTGGCCCCCTCCTCCCGCCCCGCGCGTGCCTGGTCGGCCCACAGATAGGCGTAGCTGATGACCAGACCCGGCGTCGGTTCAGGGAGCGCCACAGATTAGGGTTTTAGGTTCAGTTCGTGATCGAAGGCCTTGGCCTCGGCCGGCCATTCCTGCGCCTCCATGGCGCGGATGTCCTCTGCCGACAGTTCCTCGACCTTGAGGGCTACCCGGTCGCGGGATTTGAGCCGCTCGTATTCGTCGGCCGCCATCAGGACCAGGCTGTCGCGGCCGTGGTTGGTGATGCTTACAGGCTCGCGCAAAGCGGCTTCGCGGTAGCGGCCGAACGCCTTTTGAAACTCCGCCGATGAGATTTTGATACCGGCCATAACAGACTCCTATAAATCCATGTTATCCGAATAATACGGATTTTTCAAGTCTGATCGCTCACCTCGCCACATGCACCCCCCGAAAAGCCCCTGTTCCTTGTTCGACGCGCCGCAGGCGTGGCGAAATCTAAAGAGACGTTCCTCGTCCCGACGCCTCCAACCGTCCGCTGAGCGGACGCCCTGTCACCCGAAGGGCCAAGCGAAGCGCCGGACGCGCGTTAGCGCGTTGTCAGGGCGGAGCACGTCGGCAGGCTGGACGGCATAGGGCGAAAAGGACTCGTCGCCCGTGAAGGGCGACACCGTTCCAGGGCGCAAAGCGCCCTCCCCTTCGACCAACTTGTCGGCCATCGGCCGACGCCGATTCATGCCTTTTCATGCCGTTGGATTGGACAGGGAGTAACAGAAAGAGAGTATGACTCTGTATACCCTAGGGTTACGGGTTTTTTTGCACCCCTCAACCCCTTATGAAATAAGGACTTTTCGAGGGTCGCGTGTCCGCAATACCACGAGCGGAATCTCCGCTTTTGTCCGCGAAACCACGATGATCTGTCCGCGAAACCACGACGTGTTGTCCGCGAAACCACGATCAAACGCCTCGGGGCGTCCGCGAAACCACGATGCGGAGTCTCCTGCACGCGAATCACCTGTGATAACCGCCCAAATCGGCCATTTTCCTCGCTTCTGTCGTGGTATCGCGGACGCTAGGCCGCCGACCGCCGGACGGAAGCGGCAAGGAGACGCTTGGTCTGCTGTTCGCCCTTCCGCTTCAGGAAGGACGAAAAATGGGCATAGACACTCTTGGGCTGCGCCCCGCTCTTGGCACCGATCCAGTCCAGATACTCGGCCCAGAGGCTCGGCAGATTGGCCCAGGCGTGACGCTCGCCAAGTCGGCCGAGCTGCGCCTCTGAGAGGACCGAGCGCAGATCTTTGGCGTAGAACGCGGCGTCCTGGGTGAAAGCCCGCTGGTGGCGCGCTGTGGGCGGCTTGTAGGGCTTCCGCTCGATCGACGCCTGCGCCCGTTTCTTGCGGTGCACGTCGGCGAGGGCCTGGTTGCGCTCGGTGTCGCGCGGCAACATGCGGATGGCTACACCGTCCGGCCGCTCGTCCCAATGGAAGCTATAGCCGAGGATCTCGCCGCCCGTTTTCTCGATCACGCGCTTGATCTCGGCCTTGAACTTGCGGAACGGCCGGTTCTGACCAAGCCGGGCGTATAGGCGCTCCAGGGTCACGACAAACGGCCGGCCGATGTCGTCCACCATGTGCGCGTGCTTGCGGGCCGTGGTGTAAAGCCACCGCTCATAACCGCCGGTGAGCGTGAAATACTCGCGCTCGATCTCCAGGACATACTGGTGATCGCTGACGCTGCGATACAGCCATTCGGACACGGTGATCTCGATCCCCGCCTCCCCCCGCTGGATGCGCTCATCCGACCAGGTGAAGCTCTGAATCCAAACCCATCGCCGGCCCTCGAAATGGGAAAAGGCCCGGTTCGTCTCGTTGGCGGTGAAGGTCAGCCGCTCCAGGGCGGCCTTTAGCTCTGTATAAGCCCGGCCGCCCGTGTGTCGGCAGATGGAGCGCAACAGCTCGGCCGGGTGCACGCGGATGGTGCGGTCTGGCCAGACGTTATTCGGGTCCACGCCCTCTTTGACGGCCCGCTGGCGGGCATGGTGCAGGGCGGTGATGATCCAGATCAGAACGTCTTTGTCCCAAATGGTGGCGACACCATGCGAGACGTTGGGAGAGATTTTGATCCATTGCTTGCCGTCCGCCGACTTGTACTCGATCGGCGTCCTGCGGTTTTTGGCCAGCGAGAAGAACGGGATCTCCATCATGTCCCGTTGGTCGCGCAGGCTCAGATCGCGCACATCGAGCGCGAACAGATCGCCCTGACGAACGGCGATCGGGTCGGCCTTCATGCCCTGGCCTGCTGTGCCAAGGCAGCCATGGCCTCCTCGATGACTTGGGCCACGGGCACGTTGCGCCCGTTGGCCTGGCTGTAGATGTCCTCCAGCGTGTCGGCACGGAGCCGGACGTTGAACTGGTGCACGCGGCCGGTCGGCTGACGCCGGCGACGCGCGCCGGCCGCCGCAGCGTTGTCCTGAGTTTCGGCCGGCGTGACCGCGGCAAAGCCGTTACGGGCTCCCGTGGCGGCAATAACCGCTTCCGGCATGGCCGGCGGCGGCGTGTCCAGGATACCGGTCAGGCTGCGGCGTTTCAGTGGTTCACTCATGCTGCGGCCTCCGTGGTGATCGTTGCGGCGCGGAGCAAGTCGCCCACGGCCTCGGCAAGGGTGGCGGCCTCGGCCTTGGCCTTTTCGACGCCCGGAACCTCGCGGGTCGGCAGATGGTCGAGCGTCGTGGCGTAGCTGAACAGGCTCTTGTAGGCGGTGCGCTCGTGCACCCGACCAAGGACAGGAATACCCCCCTGCCCGACCTGGCCCTCCAGGGCGTCAAATTCCCGCGACCGGATGGCGTTCGGGACGCGCGACCACAACAGCGCGTGCGGGATCGACCGGCGCGCAACCTCGCCCATGTCGCGGATGAGCTTCACGGTGCTGATCGCGTCTTCCACGTCCGGGGCGCTCGGGTTCGCCGGCACGATCACGGCGTCGGCCAGGCCGATCGCAAACGTCACGCTGGCGTTGGCGCTGCCTTCCACGTCGATCAGCACGACGTCGGCGGCCTTGCGGGCGCGGGCGACTTCCTCACTCAGGTTCTTTTCATTGGCCTGGCTGGCGGTGATCGTCGCCGGCTTGGTGCCGTATTCGGCCCATTTGAACAGCCGGCCGGATCGGTCGGCGTCGATGATGTGCACGGTGTATCCATCGGCGGCGTAAGCGCCGGCGAGGATCAGCGCGGCTGTGGACTTGCCGCAGCCGCCTTTACTGGATGCCAGAGCGATGACGGGCATGGGCGATTCTCCTCCTCGTAAGGGTGCACTCGATTCGTCTAAGCTGGAACGGTGAACAAAATCCTAACGATAGGCTATCGTTAGCGAGTTTCTAGCGTATAGCTATCCACATGCTAGCCTAGCGCTTGCTATCGCGTGCGGCCGGGGCCGCGCCCCTGCTGCCGGCGCATTTCCTCCAGTCGGCGGGCCATTTCCTCGCGCCGACGCTCCTTGGCTTCGTCGGCCGGCGTGCGCACCGCCTCGAACCCGGCGCGGGCCTGGTCCTGGTTCTTGGCCAGGGCAGGGGAGGCGGCCGGCTGGTCGTCATCGGGGCGGGGCCGGCTGAGTGCCTTCATGGTGCGGATGGCCTCGGCCGTGCGCTGCCGTCCCTGTTCGCGCTCGGCCTCGCGGATCTGACGCTTTGCATCGGCCGACGCCTGGGCGCGCGTGTGCCCTTCCTGCAGGGCTGAAAGCCCCTGCAGACGCGCGGCGCGGATCTGCGCCTCCTTGGGTCCGTAGACCGCCTCCAGGGCGTCCCTGAGCGCCGCACGGGCCTGCGCGGCGTCCTCGGCCATCTTCCGGCGCTCGCCCTTGTGGCTGGCGCTCATGTCGCGCCTGGCGTCCTCCTGCCGGCGACGTGTGCCGCCGGTGATGTCGATCGCCGCCGAGAACCGGCCCCAGAGGCTGCGCTGCTGACGCGCCAGATCCTCGCGCGCCTGGCGCTGCCGGTCGCGCAAGGCGGCAAGGGCAGGGGAGAGGGTTTCGCGCTGCGCAGTGACGCCGGCCTGGTAGTCGGCCCGCCGGCTGGCGCGGATCTCGTCGCTCTGCTGGCGGAATCCGGCCTTAACCCGGCGCTCCTCCAGGGTGCGGCGGCGGGCCTCGGTCGTGAGCTGGGATTCCAGCACGCGATCGGCGGCGCGTTGGACCTTCTCGAACTTGGCCCATTCCCGCGTTTCAAAGTCGGGGGAGCGTGCCCCGCGCTCCAGGTTCAGGTCGATGATCTCGGCCTGACGTTCGCGCCTGGTCCGGCCGGCGTCGATCATCGGATAGTCGATCTGCCGGCCGCGCCCGTCCGTCACCACCTTGGAGACCGGGCGCTGCACCTGGCCGTCGATATGGGCGGCGCGCGGGCCGATGTGGATCGTGGGATCGCGTCCGATGCCCTGGGCCTCAAGGGTGCGACGGTCGATCCGGGCTTCCTGGCCGGCACGCTCCAGGGCGCGGTTGGCGTGGTCTTCCCATTGCGCCCTGATCCATTCGACGGCCTTGGGCTCTAGGCCTGCGGCCGCGCGGTCCTTCGCGCTATCTGAGAGCCGCAGGACGCGCTTGCCGGTGTCCAGATCCCGATCGCGGATCACGACATGGGCGTGCGGGTTGTGGGCGTCCTTGCCCTCCTGGTGGATGGCGAACATCCACGGGACACGGTTGCCCGTCACCCCCTCGCAGAACTCCCGGACAAGCGCCTGGCGCTGCTCGGGGGTCAGCTCGCGGGGGAGGGCGAGGCGTACCTTGTCCAGGACGCGGGCGTTCTTGCGATCGGCCGCTTCCGCGCGGTCCATCCAGGTCCGCGCCCTGGCCGGCTCGATCGGGATGGCGTGCGCCTCCAGGACCGGCTCGGCCCCTTCGCGGGCGATGTACCGCAGATGCGCGCCCGCCGTGCCGGCGGCGTGCGTCGTCCGGCCAATCGAAGCGAGGTTGCACGAGTAGATGGCCACGAGGGGCGGGCTCCACGTCGGTTGCGGTCACAAACACATGAGTGCTCGGCCGCAATCGCGTGGCCCGCTAGCTGGCCCGTTCGATTGCGTCGACCCGCAGGGGAGAGGCTTGCCGGGCGCGCGGGACATGACCCCCGCGCGGTTCCGGTAAGCGCCGCCCCCCGGGGCGGCCTGGGCCATTTCCGACCGCTCCAACGAGAGCGGAATGGATGGCCCCGGTTATGGGGTCCAGGGGGCGATCAGCCGCCCTGGCGCAGGGTGCGGGAGGTCGTTCCTCCCGCTCGGGCCCACGCCCGAGGCGCACGGGTTTCGAAGAAACCCAAAAGTGCGCCCTACATTTTCCAGAATATCACAACGGAGCCGATGCCTGCAACTTTTAGCGCAAGCATTCGCTGCAACATGACTGCTGAGAGTCAACGCAATTAGTCGCGATTTTGAGCAAGTTTTTCTGTTGACCGCAACCGTTACTATCTCAAGTCTTCAACGCGCCTGGACTCTCGGCCATCGGCGCCGCACCCTCCGCCTCACGTTTGGGCCGCACAGGACGCCGCGCCGTGAGCTTGGAAAAGAAACAGGATCACGCCCGCGCGGCCTTCGCCCGGATGAAGGAGCAGGCGGCCAATCGTCAGCAGGAGAGGGCAGGGGAACAGCGCCAAGCCAAGCCGCCCTCGCTGCCGATGCCGGCGCTTCAACCTGGTGGCCAGATGCGCCGCGACGGTGATGCGGCCGGGCGGCAGGCGGTCGCTCAAGACAAGACGGCCGACCGGCGGGAAGCCCTCAAGCGCCAGATCGAAACGCAAAGGGCCAAAGGCCAGGAGCAACAGCGGACGGCCTTCCAAATGAAGGATCTCAACCAGGGGCGTGACCGATGACTGTTCTTTTTGTGATCCTGCTCCAGATCGGGGTGGGCCTGTATTTCGCCTTCCGCAACAGCGACGGCGGGTGGATCGCGGGCCTCCAGGCGCTCGGCCAACGCCTGATCGCGGTCCTGGTGTCCAGCCCCGCGATCTGGGTGCTGGGGTCAGGCGTTCTTGTCTTCCTCTGGATCGGCAGCACCGCCAGCACGTCCATGGAAAACCCCTTTAGTGGCGGGTCACAGGCGATGCCCGATATGGCCGCCCGCATCACCGCCCTGTCGGCCGCCGCGATCGAGGGCCTGATCCTGCTGCTGGTCATCCTGGCGAAGGTGTTCGGTGGCGTGCTCGGCGGAGGACCGGATTTCGTGTTCGGGTCTGCCCGCTTTGCAACGCCGGCCCATGCCGATGACATGGGCCTGCTCGGCGCGACCGGAATCCGGCTCGGCTATCTGCGCCATCCCGACCCCAAAATCCGCGCCAAAGAGGCGGAGGAGGGGGTGCGCCGGCCGGTTCACTACACCGGCCAGCGTCACCTCCTGACCGTTGCCCCGACGCGGGCAGGGAAGGGTGTTTCGACCATCATCCCCAATCTGCTCACCTATCCGGGATCGGCGATCATCATCGACCCCAAAGGCGAGAACGCCACGATCACCTATGACCGCCGGGCTGCGATCGGCCGGTCATTCGCCCTCGATCCGTGGGGGATCACGGGCAAGCCGGTCGCCCGGTTCAACCCGCTCGATCTGCTGACGGCCGACAGCCCGACGCTGATCGAGGACGCGCTGCTGATTGCTGACGCCCTGGTGGTGCATGAAGGCGGCGACTCCTCGTTCTGGGCCGACGAGGCGCGCGCCCTGATCATGGGCTTTCTGCTCCACATCGCCACCAGCCCGACTGAAGCCGAGACCCGCACGCTCGGCCGGCTGCGCGACATCCTCACCTCCACGCCCGACGAGCTGGCCGACGTCGGGCTGGCAATGGCGGAATCCGATCACCCCGTGGTCGTGTCCTCCGCCGCGCGCCTGATCTCAAAGTCGGAGAACGAGCGCTCGGGCGTCATGTCCACGGCGCAGCAAAACACCCATTTCCTCGAAAGCCCGGCGCTGCGCGAGAACCTGGCGGCGAGTGATTTCCGCTTCGCGGATCTCAAGGGCGACACCCCCGCGTCGGTCTACATCGTCCTGCCGGTCGATCGGCTGACGAC
>Ga0209643_1002061_pt1 | contig 14583 bp, 9 predicted proteins | sample AutmiccBRH37_all_FD_187383 | JGI IMG/M metagenome (GOLD analysis project Ga0209643, IMG submission 187383) | Deep subsurface microbial communities from Mt. Terri, Switzerland - Autotrophic microbial communities BRH/37_all (SPAdes) (version 2) | ecosystem: Environmental > Aquatic > Deep subsurface... | reverse complement strand
ACACATGCTCAAGGAAACCCTGGAAGTTCTCGAAGCCCTCCATCGAGCGCACCAGCTCCTTAAGATTTTCCAGGCGGCCCGGGGCTTCAGCGCTCTTGTCGTTCTGCCACATCGCGGTGTAGCCCGATTCATCGAGGATGATTTCGGCAAGCTCCGCATGTGGAAGGGTCTCGATCAGCGACGACCAACGCGAGATCGCGTGGACGAATTGGCGCAGAGGCGTGCGGGCGCGGGCGTTCAGTTCGTCGGTTTCGATCAGGCGCTGCGTCGCCGCAAAGAGGGGCTCACCTTGCGCGCGGGCGGCCCTGTGCAGCAATTGAATTGTCGTGTCGCCGATACCGCGACGCGGGCGGTTGACGATCCGCTCGAAAGCAAGGTCGTCGTCGCGCGACATCACGAGGCGGAAATAGGCGAGCGCGTCACGCACCTCTGCGCGCTCGTAAAAGCGCGGACCGCCGATGACGCGGTAGGGAATGCCGAGCGTAACGAAACGGTCTTCGAACTCGCGCATCTGAAAGCTTGCCCGCATCAGAATAGCCATTGTGGCGAGCGATTTCCCGTCGCGCTGCAAGGCCTCGATTTCGTCGCCGATCGTGCGTGCTTCTTCCTCGCTGTCCCACAGGCCCCGCACGACGATCGGCTCGCCGCCTTCGGCATCGGTCCACAGCGTTTTTCCAAGACGTCCCTGATTAGCCGCAATGAGACCCGACGCGGCGCCCAGAATCTGCGGGGTCGAGCGATAATTACGTTCCAGGCGCACCACCTTGGCGCCCGGAAAATCCTTCTCGAAGCGCAGAATGTTGTCGACCTCCGCGCCGCGCCACCCATAGATCGATTGGTCGTCATCGCCGACGCAGCACAGGTTCCCCTGCGTTCCGGCCAGCAGCCGCAGCCACAGATACTGCACCACATTGGTGTCCTGGTACTCATCCACCAGCATGTATTTGAAGCGCCGCCGGTAGTCTTCGAGGATCTGCGGATTTTCCTGCTGCAGGCGCAATCCTTCGAGCAGAAGATCGCCGAAATCGACCGCGTTGAGGCTCTTCAGACGCTCCTGGTACTGATGATAGAGTGAAAGCCCCTTGCCGTTGGCGAAGTGATGGCCTTCACCGGGGGGAACCTTTGCCGGATGCAGGCCGCGATTTTTCCATCCGTCGATGATGCTGGCAAGCAGGCGCGCCGGCCAGCGCTTCTCGTCGACGTTCTCCGCCTCCAGCACCTGCTTCATCAAGCGGATCTGGTCGTCGGTATCGAGAATGGTGAAATTGGGCTTGAGGCCCACCAGCTCCGCATGACGGCGCAGGATGCGATTGCCGATCGAATGGAAGGTGCCGAGCCACGGCAGCCCTTCCACCGCGCCGCCGATCAGCGCGCCGACGCGCTCCTTCATCTCGCGCGCCGCCTTGTTGGTGAACGTCACGGCCAGAATCTGCCCGGGCACTGCGCGGCCGGTCGTGAGGATATGGGCGAGCCGTGTCGTCAGCACGCGCGTCTTGCCGGTTCCGGCGCCCGCAAGCACGAGGACCGGCCCGTCGATGCTTTCGACAGCGGCGCGCTGCTCGGGATTGAGCCCGGTGAGGTAGGCCGGCTCGCGGGCCGGCGAAGAGGTTGCGGTTTGTGTGATTCCCATCCCGGCACCTTAACACAATCCTAATGTGCGCTGTCTCTGGCCTCTCTCCAATCGCGCACCTTAGCGATTTCGTAAACGTGACTTTAAGTCCTGTTCCGACACACTTGGCCCAGCCCGGATCGAAATTTGCGGGCGAAATCAGAGCGTGTGGGAATCTGCGATGAACGATGCGACGCCCGAAACAGATGTGGTCGACGACAGCCGAGCCATTGAGAGCCTTCCTGGCCCGGTGGCCGAGCGGATCGAACAGTGGCGCCGCCGCGCGGGGCGCGTTCAGGCGGAAACGGTGGCGCGCATACTTGAGGATGCCGATAGCCGTTCAGTTCTCCACAATGTCTTCCAGAATACGGGGTATCTCGCGGATTGCTGCTTGGCCCATCCTGATGCCGTGATCGAGGCCCTGAAGGGCGAACCGGCACGCGTTCTTGGCGAAGTCGCGCGGGATTTGCGCGCGCTTGACCGCGCAAGCGGGCCAGTGGCCGCGCTTGCCCGTGCGATCCGCCCCTGCAAAGAGCGCGCGGTCGTCGCGATCGCGCTGGCGGAGCTGTCCGGCAAATGGCCGATCGCGCGCGTGGGCGCCGCGCTTGCCGATCTGGGTGAGCGCACGCTCGACGTCGCGCTGAGCTGGCTGACACGTGTCGCCGTGCGGCAGGGTGACATCACCGCGCGCGACGATATGGGCATGGGACCGTTGCCCGGTCTTTATCTGCTGGGCGGCGGCGACCTTGCCGCCGGCGAGGCAAGCTATTGCGGGCCGCTCGAAGTGGTCCTCATCTATGACACGGCGGCGATGGAGCAGGCCGGCGTCTTTGCCAATCCGCGTCAGATCCAGCGGCTCGGCGAAATGCTCAACGAAGCGCTGCGCTCGACGCGCGAGACGAGCGCGATTTTCGATCTTGATTTTGACGCCGCCTGCGCGTTTAGCGATGGTGCCGCGCCGTTTGCCATGTCGGTGGAGGAAATCGGTGAACTGATGGGTGAGCCCAAGGCGCTCCCGTTGCGGGCCTGGCTTTCCAATGCGCGGGTCGTGGCGGGAGATCGCGCGACCGGCGACGCGTTCCTGGAGCGTCACGCGCATCCGTTCTGGAGCACCGAACTCTCCAGCGGCGAAGTGCGGTATGCGGTTGAGCAGCGCTTCGAGAAAAATGGACCCGATCTCCTTTGGCGTCTGGCCGAGACATGCCGGCTCGCCCTCGGCATTCGCCTCGATGAAGTGCGCCAGGCGTCCGCCCATGCCGTCTTTTCGTGTGCCGCCAAACTCGGCGCGCTTGATCTGATGACGGCCTCGCGCCTTGCGCAGCATGTCGATTTCCTGGAAGCCAGCCGCAACTGCATGCAGTTGATCACAGGGCGCGGCCGCGATGCGCAGCCGAGCAGCGAGCTTGAGCTCGCGCGCGCGAAGCTGTGCGGGTATTCGAGCGTCGCGCTGTTCGATACCGTGGTGGCAGGCTGCTACGCCGAGGCCGAACAGCATTGGCTCAACATCGTTGCCTCTCCCGGCGCCGAGGACGAGGACGGGGCCAGCGCACCGAACGCGACCTCGATCCGCCTTGAGGAACTGGGGTTCATGCACGGGCGTCAGGTGTCGGCGATTGTCGATAACTGGATCCGCGGCCGCTACGGCGCGGGCGATCCGGCGCAAGGCCGTCGCCGGTTGTCCGAAGTGGCGCCCGGCCTGCTCACCGATTTTGCAAATACGCAAAGCCCCGATCAGGCCATCGCCTTGTTCGATGTGATGCTGACGCATGTGCCGGCGGAAATCGATCCCTTCGCCTTCCTGATGGCCAACGCCGCCGTTCAAAGCGCGCTGGTCGATCTGCTGGGCAGCGCACCGGCTTTCGGCAACGCGCTCGCCAACTCGCCCGCGCTGATCGAAGAGATTTTCACCAATCAGATCGATGTGCCCGAGAGCGCGGCGAACTGGTGCGACCATTATCCTGCGCCGGAGCCGCGCAAGGTGCTCGACGAAGCCTATATCCGCGCGGTCGGCAACTGGACGCGCGAAAATCGTGCACGCGTCGTGTTCTTGATGTTCGCGCGCATGATCGACAGCGAGCGGGGCGGTCAATACACCGCGGCGATCGCGCAAGAGGCGGTCAAGGTGCTTTACGAGACGCTATCGTGCGAAAGCGGCGGCACGACATTCGGGCGCGGCATGTGTGTCGTCGCGCTTGGTGATTTCGGCGGCCGCGAGCTGGTGCCGAACGCGCCGCTCGACGTGGCGTTCGTCTATGATCCGGCGACCGAAAGCGGTCCCAACGAAATGGCGCACGCGCACTACAATCATTTTGCGGCACGCCTGTCGCAGGCAATGACCGGCGCCGGCCTTGAAGGCGAGCGGCCCGAATGCGCGTTCTTCGAGATCGACACGCGCAAGCGCCCCGGCGGATCGGGCGCCGACATCGCGACCGACATCAATGTCTACCTGAATTTCTATCAGACGGCCTCGCATCCGGACGAGCATGTTGCACTGACGCGCGCGCGGGTTATCTGCGGCACGCCGGCGCTCCAGGAACGCCTCGAAATGGCGATTGCGGAGTGCGTGACGCGGCCGCGCAAGGTCGAACGTCTGATGATCGAGGCGGACAAGAACCGCGCGCGGTCGCTGCGCCGCAATCGTCCGAGCTCGCTGTGGGATCTTGACCGCATTCGCGGCGGTCTCGGCGATCTGTGCTTTATCGGTGAGATCTTGCAGGTGCGCTTCGGCGCCGAGCATCCCTACGTCCTCTCGCACAGCACGGTCGACGGTCTGGCAGCGCTGGCGCGCGCAGGGTGCGTCGATCCCGACACCGCGACCGATCTAGTGGAGACCTTCCTGTTCTTCAGCCGTGTGCGCTCGATCCTGATGCTCACCGGCGCCCGCGAGGCGACCCGCGAGCGTTCGCGCCAGCGCCTTCAGACGCTGATCGCGCGCGCTGCCGGGGTGGCAAGCTTCGCATCCGTCGAACCGCTGATCCAGGGGCATGCCGAACGGGTGCAGGCGCACTACAAGCGCTTGATCCTGGGCGATGAAAGCGCGTCACACATCGAGGGTATCGTCGCGGCCTGAATGCCCGGCGCTTACTTGGAAGGCTTGGCGGGTTCGGGCTCGTGCGCTTCGGGCGCATCTGCCGAGAGCTTGGTCTGATCAAGCCCGCGCTTGATGCGTTCGGCTTCCAGCATCGTCACCGCCTTGTCGGCTTTCGATCGGCCAAACTTTAGTCGGTTTTCGCCTGCACGCTGCTCGTTGGCGAGTCGGCCGCGCGCCTTTCTGTGCTTGTTCAGATTGACGACGTCGCCCATGGCCCTTCGGCTCCTCTAGGCTATCGGGCGGGGCCCCGAATATGTTTAGAATTGTGTCAGGCTCGGACCCGGGCCGCAAGGGCACAGTGAGCAGATGCAGATGGGGCAGCGTTAGCGGGGAGGCCGGCACGGATGAAATTTGCGGTTCGGTTTGTCGTGACGCTCGCCGTCATTCTCCTTGCGATCGTCGTCGTCGGACCGGGCCTGATCAACTGGAACCGTTATAAACCGCAGATTGAGGCGCATCTCGAAAAGGTGCTCGGCCGGGACGTGACGCTGGGCGGGAAAATCAGCGCGAGCTTCCTCCCGGAGCCTCATCTGGAGGCCAACGACGTCACCATCGCGAACGCGCAAGGGGGCGAGGCGCCCAACCTGCTGCAGCTCAAAAGCCTGCAGGGGAAGATCGCATTCGTGCCGCTTCTGAGCGGGCGGCTCGTCATCAAGGGGTTGCGGCTGGTCGAGCCGGTGGTGGACCTTGAACGGTTGCCCGATGGCGGATTCAATTTCTCATTCGCGGCCCTGGCGCCGTCCGGCGATCGCAGTCTCGCGATGTTTGAAAAGAGCGATGCGGCGGCACCTGCTGCGCGTGGCCTGATCTTCGATCCCCAGGATATCTCGATCGACAAGATCGAGGTCGTAAAAGGAACGCTGACCTATCGCGACCGGGTGCTCGACGCGCGTGAAACGGTGACGGCATTCGACGGCGTGCTGTCCGCGGTGACCCTCAAGGGCCCGTATTCCGGCGAAGCGGGCTTTGCGTGGCAGGGCCGGCGCTGGGGTCTGACCGGCGATGTCGCCACGCCGGGACAGGGAGGGGTGCGTGAACTCTCGTTCAAGGTGAGCGAGGCGGGCTCGCTGCTCAAGGCTGCGCTGGTGGGTCGCGTGAGCCCCGGGACGGGCGAAAAATCGCCGCCCTGGCGCGTAACCGGCGCATTGACCCTGCAGGCGGAGCGGCCGGAAGGCTTCTGGCAGGGCGTGCCCGCCGATCCGCCGCGCGGCTTCGCGCTCGAAGGGGCGCTCGCGGTCGATCCCGAAGCGCTTCAGCTCAAGGATGCTGCCCTGCGCTGGGGCGATTTCACCGCTAACGGCACGATGGGTGTGACGTTCGATAGCCGTCCGCGCTACACTGTCACTGCGACGGGCCATGCGCTCGATCTCGACGCGATTTTCCCGGTTGCGGCTGACGAAAACGCACCCAGGCTTTGGCCACTGGCGTTCATCGCGCCGCCGCAGGCCGATTCGGCGGACCCTGCGCCCGATCCCGCGTCGTCCACTTCCGAGCCCCCCGCGGGCGCCCGCGATTTCCTGGCGACGCTGGAGGGCGTCTTCGATCTCAAGATCGCTTCGGTGACATTGCGGGACGGCGAGATTACGGCGCTCGCCGTTCAGGGCGACGTCAATGGCAAGGGCATCGCCCTGCGGTCAGCGTCGGCGCGTCTTCCGGGCAAGAGCGAGCTCAGCCTTGAAGGCTGGCTGAAACCGGGCGGCGCCGGCATGAACTACAACGGCGCCCTTGCGCTGGCGAGCGAAGACGCGCGGACCCTGCTCGGTTGGCTCGGCGCGGCGACGCAGGACGTGGCGCCCGATCGTCTCAAGCGGCTGGCTTATGACGGCGGGGTCGATCTGGGGCCCGGCCGCCTCGATCTGGTGAATTTCAAGGCCGGGCTCGATGGCGCACAGGCCGGTGGCACGCTGACCCTCACCCAGACCACGCGCGACGCGCGCCCGAAAATTCAAGCCAAGATCGCGGTATCGCGCGCCAATCTGGCGCCTTACCGGTCGATGCTGCTGGGCGGCGATCAGCGCCCCGAACTCGCCCTGCTCGACGATTTCGTAGCCGCCGCCGATGGTACGGTGATGCTGGCCATCGATGAGCTCAACCTTGGCAGCTATGACGCAACCGGGGTCTCCGCCGAACTCAAAATGACGGGCGGATGGATCAACACCGCGAGCGTCGCGGCCGACGATGTGCTCGGCGCCGAAATTGCGCTCATGATGGAGGAAACCCAGGCGCTGGCGGGGCGCGCCTCGCTTTCCTGGCGCGGCGAGGCGTCCGGTCCCGACCTGCGGCCGCTGCTCTCGCAATGGCATCTGGGTTACGTGCGCGGGGAGGCGCCCCTCGGTCCGTTCTCGATCTCGCTCCAGTCCGCGCTCCAGAACGGCGACGGGGCCTTCGCCTTCGACGGCACGCTGGCGGGCGCGCAATTCACGGTGGGCAGCGAGGTCAAGGCGGCGCAGGCGCCGCTGCTCGGTGTGCTCGGCCCGGAAGGGCGCGTCACGACCACGGTCACAGCCGAATCCGATCATGCCGGCGAACTGGGCGCCCTGCTCGGCTTCGGTGCGCACTCCGGCGGTGCCGACGCGCCCTCATCGCTCAATGTGCGCTCCATCATGGAAGCCGAAAAACGCGAGTTTGCGCTGAGCGCGATGGTCGGCAGCGACATTGCGCGCCTCTCCTGGCAACGCCAGGGGAAGGACGCCGCCGCGGTGCATGAGATCGATCTGAGCGCCAAATCGAACGATGTCGCCACCGCGCTCGCGGCGCTGGGCGCGGCGCCCGATGTGGTGCGCAGCTTTACCGGCCCGTTCTCGCTGCGCGTCGCCGCGCAAGGACCCGCCGACCACGTCGCCTTGTCGCAGTTGGCCTATCAGCTTGCCGACGAGGACGCAAAGGGCGACGGCACGCTCGATCTATCCGGCGCGCGCGCCAGCGCGCGGCTCGATCTGGAAACCTCGCGCCTGGAGGTCGCGCGCTATCTCGATGCGCTTCTCGGCCGGCCGCTGCGCGAGGAAGGAGGTTGGGCCAAGGCCCCGCTCGCGCTCAAGGGGCTGGGGCGCTTCGATGCGCAGGTGAACCTCAAGAGCGAGGCACTGGCGCTTGCCGGCACCGCGTTCGAGGATGCGACGCTGACCGCAACGCTCGACAAGGGCACGCTCAAACTTGAAAACGTTGCCGCCAAATGGGCAGGCGGCGCACTGACGGCCAATGCCGCGCTGCGCGGCGGCGACGCGCTGCCCGGTTTTGCCCTCGCGATGAAGTTCGCCGGTGTCGACAGCCGGGATGTTGGCGTGGCGCTCCTCGGCAAGGCCATCGCGACGGGCCGTGTGGACGGGGCCATCTCGCTCAAAGGCCAGGGAGACAGCCCGAATGCCCTCGCCGCGGCGACGTCGGGCGAGGTGACACTCAAGGGTATCGGCGGCGCGGTCGACGGGTTCGACCTTGCGGCGTTCGAGGGGCGCCGCACGGCACTGCACGCCGGAGACGATCCCGGCCCGGTGCTCGGCGCCTTGACCGGCGGGCAGAGCCCAATCAACGCTTTCGACCTCGCCTTTACGATCGATCAGGGCGTGGCGCGCAGCGGGGCCGGGATCGTCGATTTCCCGCAAGGCCGTGCGTTGCTGACCGGCGCGGTCGACCTCGTCAAGCGAGCGTACGACCTCGATCTCAATCTGCCGGCAACGGGCCTGATCGCAACCCCGCATCTGCTGGTGTCGGGTTCGCTCGATGCGCCCAAAGTGGTGGTTGCGAGCGAGGGCGTCGCCGAGGCGCTCAAGCGCGAAGCGGCGTCGAAGCCGGTGCCGCCACCCAAACAGGAAGCGCCCCCCGCCGCCGCGCCCCCCGAAGCGGCTCCGCCCGAGGTGCTGCCCCCCGGCGAGCCCGACCGCCTGCGCGGGCTTATTCAGTCGCTGCCCTCGAAAACCCAATAGCGCTTTTTGCTACGCGCCATAGACTTTCGTGAACGCATCCGCCGTGAGCTGACGTGTTGCGGGTTGCACCTCGCATACATAGGCGTCATCGGGAATGACAACACCCGGCGAGATCGCGCGCGTCCAGATATGCGAGGTCGGGATGATCCAGGAGGGATCGTCGAGCGTTCCGGCGGCGACGAAGCGCAGCTCCGGATTGGCCTGCGGCTCGTGCCACATCCGCACCCCGCATTTTGCGCAGCGGGCGATGTCGATCTCACGGCCGCTGTCAGCGTGCTTTCGGTAGCGCGTCAGCTCACCGGTCGAGGACAACGCACTCGTCCGTGTAATGAACACCTGGATGTAACTCGCGCCGCTGAGCTTCTTGCAGTCCATGCAGTGGCAGGCGTTCAGGGCGAGCGGACGTTCGGCGAGGGTGTAGCGTACCGCACCGCACAGGCAGCCGCCGTGATAAGGTGGGGCGGGGATGGGGTCTCGGGTCATGGGGTCGTCCTTTCCTGATAGTAGCGTAAAATATAAAGGCGGATCGCACGCGAAAGATTTGCGGTCGGCGCTTCGCCGTCAAGGCGCGCGGCATCGATTTCGCCGATCAGCACGTTCTGCGACAGGCCCTTCGTGCGCGCGATTTCCTTGAGCGCATCCCAAAATTCCGCTTCGAGCGCAACCGACGTGCGATGACCCGCAAGCGTGACGGAGCGCTTGACGTCCATGGGCTACTCACACCTGCGCATTGACGCGCGCGATGGCAAAACCGTCATAGCCCTTCGATCCCACCGTCTGGAGCACGGTCGTACTTAGCCGCGGTTCACCGCCGAGCATCTCAAGAAATCGCCGCAGGCCTTCGAGATCGGCATTGCCCGGCTTCAAGATCGCGCCGTCGCGCACGACATTGTCGGCGACGATCACGCTGCCCGGGCGCACCAGCTTGAGAACCTGCGTCAGGTAGTCGGGATAACCGCTCTTTTCCGCGTCGATGAAGACAAAGTCGAACGGCTCGGTGCCCGCCTCGACCAGGGTCGCAAGTGTCTTGTGCGCGTCGCCTTCGCGGATGTCCACAAGATCGGCGAACCCGGCATTCTCGATATTCGCGCGTGCGACTTTTGCGTGTTTTGCGTCATATTCAAGCGTCACGAGCTTGCCGTCATGGGGCAGGGCGCGCGCGAGCCAGATCGCGCTATAGCCACCCAGCGTGCCGATTTCGAGAATGCGGCGGGCGCCCTGGATCTGCGCGAACAGGCTCAGGAACTTCCCGTGGCAGGGCGACACGGCGATCGCGGGAAGGCCCGCGTCGCTGCTGGACTTGAGCGCCGCGTCCAGAATGGCGTCGTCGCCGATCATGAGGCCGGCTGCGAATTCGTCGACCTTGCTCCAGGTGGCTTCACTCATGCCATCCTCCTCGCGTTGCGGCCGGATTCTAGCGCTTGTGCCCGAACAGCCAGCTCCACAATCCACGCCTGGGTGCGGCCCCGCGCCCTTTTTTGGACGCGCCGGAGGCGGGGCCGTCTATTTTGGGCCGATCATATCCTCCGGCCGCACGATCTTATCGAACTCTTCGGCGGTGACGAGCCCCGACTTGACCGCTTCCTCTTTCAATGTGGTGCCGTTCTTGTGCGCGGTCTTGGCGATCTTGGCGGCGTTATCGTAGCCGATCTTGGGCGCGAGCGCGGTGACGAGCATGAGCGAGCGCTCAAGCCCGGCCTTGATATTGTCGAGGCGTGGCTCGATCCCGACCACGCAATTCTCGGTGAAGCTCACGGCCGCGTCCGCCATCAGGCGCACCGACTGAAGAAAGTTATACGCCATCACGGGGTTATAGACGTTGAGTTCGAAATGGCCCTGGCTGCCCGCAAAGGTCAGCGCCGCGTGATTGCCGAAAATCTGCACGCACACCTGAGTCAGCGCCTCGCACTGCGTCGGGTTGACCTTTCCCGGCATGATCGAGGATCCCGGCTCGTTTTCCGGCAGCGACAGTTCGCCAAGCCCGGAGCGCGGGCCCGAGCCGAGCAGGCGGATATCGTTTGCGATCTTGAACAGCGACGCCGCAACCGTGTTGATCGCGCCGTGGGAAAACACCATCGCGTCATGCGCGGCGAGCGCCTCGAATTTGTTCGGCGCGGTCGTGAATGGAAGCTTGGTGATTGCGGCGATCTTTTCGGCGACCTTTTCGGCAAAGCCGAGCGGCGCGTTGAGGCCGGTGCCGACGGCGGTGCCGCCTTGCGCCAGCTGCATGAGCATTGGCAGGGTCATCTCGATCCGCTTGATGCCGTTTTCGACCTGGCTGGTGTAACCGGAAAACTCCTGGCCGAGGGTCAGCGGCGTCGCATCCTGAGTGTGGGTGCGGCCGATCTTGATGATGCTCTTCCATGCCTGCGCCTTGTCGTTGAGCGCATTGCGCAGCATTTGCAGGGCGGGCAGGAGGCGGTGATGAATCTCCTCCGCACAGGCGATGTGCATGGCGGTGGGATAAGTATCATTCGACGACTGGCTCATATTGCAGTGATCGTTGGGGTGGACCGGCTTCTTGGTCCCCATCTCGCCGCCCAGCATTTCGATGGCGCGGTTCGAGATCACTTCGTTGGCGTTCATGTTCGACTGGGTGCCTGAGCCCGTCTGCCACACCACAAGCGGGAAATGATCGTCGAGCTTGCCCTCGATGACCTCCTGCGCGGCGGCGATCACGGCCTTGCCGACCTTGGGGTCGAGTCCGGCCAGTTCCATGTTGGCTTCGGCGGCGGCGCGCTTGACGATGCCGAGCGCGCGCACGATCGGAAGGGGCTGCTTCTCCCAGCCGATCTTGAAGTTGCCGAGCGAGCGCTGGGCCTGCGCACCCCAGTATTTGTCGGATGCAACCTCGATCGGTCCAAAGGTGTCGGTTTCGGTGCGGGTGGTCTTGGCCATATTCAAAAAACCCCAAATCTGTCGCCGGGAGAGCGGGGCTGGCTTAGCACGCCCGGGCGGGGCTTGCATCCCCCAATTGTCGCGCGCGGCAGGCGTCCCGCGCTTCTGCGCCGGGGCACCGGGAACCAACTCCGGCGAACGAGCGTTCCCGTTGTGGGTTGAGCTGAGTTGGGAAAGGCCGTGCGATGTCACACACCCTCACACGGAACGTGGATGTCCTTGTCGAGCGCCGGATCGTTGACGGCGCGATTGTCAATGTGGAGCCCGCACTGGGCGCTGGAGCAGGCGCCGCGGCGCTTGCCCATGATCGGGCGTTCAATCACAGCCAGGTTCGCCGTCTGACGCGCGGGATGGTGTTCACCAGCGCGCTGCGGCGCGCCGGCTTCTTTTGCGGGCTGGCGTGCATCGCGATGGCGATCGGAACCGTGGTGGGTCTGTTCTCGCCGGCCTGAGAGAGCGCTAGCCCTCGGTGACCGCGTTGACCAGGGTGCCGAGGCCGACAATTTCCACTTCGACCCGGTCGCCGGGTTTCATGTAAAGAGGGGGCTTGCGGGCATGGCCAACTCCGGCCGGCGTGCCTGTCACGATCACATCGCCCGGCACCAGTTCGGTAAATGTCGAGCAGTAGGCGATAATTTCCTCGAACGGATAGGTGATTTCGCCGGCCCGGTCGCGCTGAACCTCAAGCCCGTTGATGCGCGTGACGAGTTCGAGCGCGGAAGGATCCGCTACCTCGTCGCGCGTCGTCAGCCACGGGCCGAACCCGGCGGTGCCGACGAAGTTCTTGCCCGGCGTGAACTGTGTGCTGTGGGACTGGAAATCGCGCACCGAGCCGTCGTTGTACGCGGCGAATCCGGCGATATAGTCGAACGCGCGCTCGCGCGGGATGCGGCGCCCGGCCTTGCCGATCACCAGCGCGATCTCGCCCTCATAGTCGAACTGCTCCGATTCGCGCGGGCGGACGAGCGGTTGCTCATGCCCGACCTGCGTGTTGGCGAAGCGGGTGAAAATCGTCGGATACGCCGCTTTCGGCCGTCCCGATTCGAGGCGGTGCTTTTCGTAGTTCAGTCCCACGCACAGGATCTTGTCCGGGTTGGGAATGACGGGGAGAAACGAGATGTCGCCGAGCGCCATGTCGGCGCGGCCGCGCCCTGCAATCTTGTCGAGCTTCGAGGCGCCGTTGCCCGCCAGAAATGCGCGCAACGAGGGAAACTCACCGCCCAGCCGTTGCGTCAGATCCACAACCCCGTCGCGCTCGATAAAGCCATAACGCGGCATGCCGCGATGCAAAAAACTCAGATAGCGCATGGTGGGGTCCAGTGTCCGGTCATCGCCCGCCGCACTGCGCGAGGGCGACGCAGTGTGACGGGAGCGCACGTCAAGCGCAAGCACTCTCCTGCGGACATGATTTTCCCGGACCCGGGTGATATCACATTCCAGCCATATCCGACCACGATAATGGGAACATCATGAAGCGCTATTACATCGGCCTGGCAACCACCTTCCACGACCCCGCGCTGGCAATCGTCGACGACGCGGGACAGGTTCTGTTCGCGGAGGCGAGCGAGCGTGCGCTGCAGTACAAGCGCGCGGTGAATTGCGAGGCCGATCCGATTGCCCGGATGCCTGCCATCCTCGAACGCCACCTCGATCCCGACTGCGAGGTCGTGATCGCGACCAGCTGGGATGAGCCGTATACGGATTTTCTGGCGCGTAGCGCCTCGATCGACGCGTTCAGCGTCGACACGGTTGCGCGCCTGCCCGACACGCTCAACCGTTCGCTGACCCCGGTTCGTCTCGAACGCGCCCTGATCGGCGCGCTCAATGCCCAGCAGCAGGGCGCCGGCCTCGGTGTGGTGATCGGGATGACGCAGGCCTTCGGTCACGCGCGCGCGACGCTGCGGCGCTATTCCCACCATCTTTCGCACGCCATGTTCGCGGCGCTCGGCAGCCCGTTCGGCGAGGCGGTATGCGTCGTCGTCGACGGCATGGGTGAAACCGGCTCGGCCGCGATCTATCGCTATGCCGAGGGCCGCGTGGAGGAGGTGCGCCGCTACCGGGGACGCGAGAGCGTCGGGTTCTTCTTCGGGCTCATGACGGATCTGTGCGGGTTCGATCAGGGCAGGGGCGAGGAGTGGAAGGTGATGGGGCTCGCGCCCTACGGCACGCGCAACGCCAGCCTGACCAACCTGCTGCGCCGTCTCTACAAGGTGGAGCGGGGCGGCCTCGTGTTTCCCGGCGAGGAGGAGATCGCCGACATCGTCGCGCAGGTCAGGGCGCGCATTATCGACGAGCGGAGCCGCGCGGATCTGGCCCGCGCCGCGCAGGACGTTTTCGAGGAGATGATGCTGGTCTACCTCACCGAAGCGCATCGCCTGGTGCCGTCGGCAAACCTGGTGCTGACGGGCGGGTGCGCCTTGAACTCGTCGTTCAACGGCAAGATCGTGAGCCGGACCCCGTTCACGGCGCTTCATGTGCCCAGCGCTCCGGCCGACGATGGGAACGCGGTGGGCGCGGCGCTGATCGCATGGCGTGCAGACCACCCGGATGCCGCTGCAGGCGGCCAGCTTTACTCGCCCTATCTCGGGTCGAATGTGGACCTCGACCCCGTAATCCGCACCGCCCAATGGGAGCCCCGGCTGACCCAGCGCGGCGAAGCGGTCATTCCCGCCGCCGCCCGTCTGCTCGCGGAAGGCAAGCTGGTGGGCTGGGTCCAGGGGCGCGCGGAGTTCGGCCCGCGTTCGCTGGGGAACCGCTCGATTCTTGCAGACCCGCGCCCGGCGGATGCCAAGGACCTCATCAATCTCAAGGTCAAGTTGCGCGAGCCGTTCCGCCCCTTTGCACCGGCGATCCTGCACGAGCATGGTGGCGAGTGGTTCGAGGATTATCAGTACTCGCCCTATATGGAGCGCACGTTGCGCTGGCGCGAGGAGCTGCGCGCGCGCGTGCCGGCCGTCGTGCATGTCGACGGGACGGGCCGCCTGCAGAGCGTCACCGCGGCGATGAACCCCCGCTTCCACGCGCTGATCTCGACATTTCACCGCCTGACCGGCGTGCCGATCCTG
>Ga0209643_1002059_pt1 | contig 14584 bp, 16 predicted proteins | sample AutmiccBRH37_all_FD_187383 | JGI IMG/M metagenome (GOLD analysis project Ga0209643, IMG submission 187383) | Deep subsurface microbial communities from Mt. Terri, Switzerland - Autotrophic microbial communities BRH/37_all (SPAdes) (version 2) | ecosystem: Environmental > Aquatic > Deep... | reverse complement strand
TTTGTTCCTCTACTCCATGAACATATTTCCTTTTGACAGGCTTTCGACTGCGTTTTGGTCTTGCTTTTTGTTTTTTAGATTTTTTTGCCATGATGAGACACCTCCCACCCAAAGGTAGACTTTTAATGGCCCGAATTTGTGAGGCTTTAGGTTTTTCGGAAGAGTATATCGGGGGTCTCTTAGATATGTTAATATCTATAGCACAACATGAACGAACGATCGTGGAGTTCGCTAATCGTTTAACAAATCTGGAAGAACAAATGAAGTCTTCTTATAAGAATAAGGACAGTAATGCTGTGACCCTTACTACGATCCATTCAGCCAAGGGTTTGAAATGGGAAGAGGTCATTGTAATTGATCTTGTCGAAGGGATTATTCCCGAGAGAGAGACGATCAAGGCCGAACAAAGTGGGCAGAAAGAATTAATAGAAGAGGAAAGACGCCTCTTCTATGTGGGGATGACTAGGGCCAAACGACATTTGACCCTCTGCTCAGTGGATTATTATCATCAAAAACGCGTTAAGGTGTCCCGTTTTGTCCGCGAGGTTTCGTATGTATTATCCGGAAAAAATCCCCAAGAAATTAGCAAAAATGAAGAACCAACACTCCAGAGCGATTTGGTTGCCGGGTTAGTAGTTCAACATAAAGCCTTTGGAGAGGGAGTTATCATTAAAGAAGAGGGGAATGTAATTCTTGTCCGCTTCAAGGACGGTACCCAACGTTCCTTTCTGAAAGACATCTGCGATCAAATGAAGTTGATTTGGGCTGTTTGATTTACAGATAACGACTTCAACATCGTAATGTCGGTGCTTCGTGTTATTATCGATGTAGAGTATGAAGCGGATCAAAAACTCAAGTTGACTTTTGTCAGATTTGCGAGCGACTGTGATGGTTGCTGCATCAGGGATCGGATCTCCATCAAATCGAATCCGTTGATGAAGCTTCACGCTACCCTTGGTTTTTCTAAAGTCAGCCCATAAATATTGGGTAAGGCAAAGAGTTATGGTCGAGGCATCGATTAAATAGAGACGGCCTAACGATTGACGAAGAGCATTGTAACCCAGTTTTAATCCTAACGTTTGCACAACGCTTTTATGGATAATATCTGTGACTTCGGGCGACATGTCTCTGAATCGACGAGAAATCTGAGAAGTGCTAATGGATTCCAGATGGATGGCTTCGGCAAACGCATCTTTGTTTAAACTGTTGCTGATCTCGGCCAGACTTTTATATTGTCGCATTTCTGCATTCATCACAAGTTGGACGAGTTGTACCGTTTTCAACTTTTTAACATATTTATCGACCGACTCAACTGTTTCGCTAATTTTTCGCCAAAGATCTTGAGATAAAATGGGTCCTAACAATTGAAAAAATGTGGATTCCGTGGTATTCTTGTCCTGCATTTTAACTCTCCTTATAGTTAGAGTTGGACAAGAACTACTCCACCTCTAATTATAAGGCTTTTTTATGCCGAAATACAGGTATTTTGGCACATTAGCGTTAGTTATCATTAGTTTACACGATATATCTCACCAAGGATTAACTTGACAAATACCCATCAACTTTATGCAAGGCTAGTGAATGAAATTAGTAAACTGGTTCCCCGAGGAACAAAGCTGCCACAGGTTGATGCAATAAGAGATACACTTAAAGTCGTGGATATAGACGGGCTAAAACAAATCAATCAATACATAGTAAAAAAGACGATTAAGAATAAGGTTTTTGAAAACGGAACCATTGACGGATATACTGTGGCTACTATTGACGGAACAAAATTCTTCGGGAGCAATAAGAATCTCCTTATCGTAAATATGTTTGACTAGACCTTCTAAGATATGAATGTAAATTTGAGTGACTTTGGGGTTTGCATCCCCATGTGGGCTTGGGTTTTTTTAATTCCATTACCATTGTTCATCATTGAAGAGGCCTTCGAGTGACGAAAATGGGGAGAGTGGAATTTCCCCTTGACCTGAGCTCTTTTGCCGACATTAACAATGATTTGCCTAAATCGTTCTTTGCCAAAGGTGAGGAAGGATTAGCGGAAGCTGGTAAGCTCAGGGAAGGCTGCCTGTTCAATGCAATGATTATTGAAGAAAAGGGATTTTCTTTTGTCCAAAGCATTAACTTAGCATCATAGAAAGGGGGGGCATGAACATGCTCCCTTCCATTTCGGAAGTAGCAATTCAGCACGGGCTTCAAATGAACGACCGCACATCCAAAAGCGTAAAGGACTTACGCTTTAAATGCCCGTTCTGCCAGGCCGACGATAAGAGAACAGATAAATATTATCTTTCTCTGAACACGAATGACAACGTGTTCCATTGTTGGTCTTGTCACGAACACGGGGGAGTTTTAAGCTCATAGCTTTGTTGGAGCATTCTTCGATCGAAGAAGTGAAGAGGAATCTGTGGGGAGAAACAAAGGCCCCATGCAAGCCCCTTCATCCAGCCGAACGCCTTACCCCTGCACAACTTAAAGCCATGGTTAGCTGAAAAAGGTTATGTGGTTACAGCTGTTGACATTTCCGCAGAAATGATGGAGCGGGCCAAGAAAAAGATTTCTGAATTGGGTTTACAAGTAAAATGGTGTCGATATGACATTGCAAAAATAATGATAACATAGGCGAATATCATGGTATCTTTCAGAATATTCAAAATATAATATATTAATTCAAAATATATAAGGGGGAAGCTACTTTGGATATTGATATGAATGGATTAGGATCTCAGTATATTAAAAGAAGCTTCGAGTCTCTTACTGATGATTTAGAATTCTTATTTGAACGATTACACGTGCCAGTCTGTTTAGCTGCAGTGTTGATTGACGGACCTAATACTGCTATTTCCAGAGATCTCCTGCGGAAAACCTGTGACTCATTGCCCATTCGTTACTCCGAGTATTTGCTACCTCAAAATATCGGGTTGGAAAAGGTAGTTGCATTAATTGAGTCGCTAAATCGGGAAAAAGATATTCATGGGCTGATCATCGAAGTGCCATCCTCTCTTGAGTCCAAGTTAAATCTATTGTATGACTATATAAGTCCACAAAAAAATATTCGATTGAACGATGAAGATTACCATAAAATAGAAAAGTTTGGCCTTGATCCGCATGAAAAGTATATTTTAAGTATTCTCATGATGCTCGAAAAAGCCTTTAATACTGCCGTCTATCAAGCATAGTAAGTGGTCCTTGCGGAGGCGCTCTCAATGGAAAGTGCGAAGTTAACTCCTTATCATCATGTGTTTGGAATGAACTATTTTTTCGATGGGCAAAAATGAATTCGCCGGTATCGTTACCACAGTTTTGCAAAGATTATGATCGTCCAGTAATTTTAAACCAAGAGGGAATACTCAATGCCCTTTGAAGAAGATTTGCGTAAAAAGGACTTTCTGATAACAGCGGAATTACTCCCGCCACGTGGTACAGAGGTTACCGAACTCTTAAAACAGGCAGAAGAATTGAAACCTTATGTCGATGCTTTCATTCTTCCCGATAATCCTGGCGCCAAATTGCGGGCGGCACCTCTGGGATTAGTGCATATCCTTCAATCCGAAGGTTTTGAGACCCTGCCGGGATCGAAACAGACTTGCTTGCAAGCTGATCTTTTGGCAGCCGGAAGCTTGGGTATCCGAAATGTCCTCGCAGTTACCGGGGATCATAATTTGCTTGGCGATCATCCTGCCAGCAAACCGGTTTATGATTTGGATTCTGTCCAACTCCTGGCATTAGTAAAAAACCTAAATATGGGGCTGGATGCTAATGAACGGCCACTGACCATTTTTATGATGGAGAGGATGTGTGTGGACATGTCGGTCATATTTTAATAAATCACCGATGCTGGTAAAGCCATATTCGCTGATTAACGAGATACCACCGAAATTATGGTGATGGCTGTAAATCGTCTCCGTTACTGTTACTCCTAAATTCCCATTAAGAACATGAGTGGCAACGTCGAGGAAAGGGGTAATCTGTTTTGAATGATTGCAAGTTTAAAGTACTTCTCTACTCCGATGGGTCACATCAGGCTTTTTCTGCGGTCGTTTATACTGCCGCACTAGTTCTGAGGTTGTAACTCTAATCACAGCTGCAGTTCTGCAGGTGTTTTTTGTTTCACGAGACCGGTTCCTGTTTTCACAAGCCAAACTATCTTTTTTATATGCCTGAAATGGCAGGTTTGCGCCCTTTTTGGTGTTGGCACGAACCTTGCTTTGTTAAGAATTTATAATTGTTTGGGGGTAAAGGATGTGAACGATTTCCTAGAGTTGCTGGAAGCGGAGAGCGGTCAGCCCATCAGCCGCTGTTATCAGTGCAAGAAGTGCAGCGGCGGCTGTCCGGTAAGCTCCTACACAGACATCAGACCCAACCAGGTGGTGAGGCTGGCCCAGCTGGGGAAGCAGGAGGAGCTGCTCGCCTCGCCGGGAATCTGGTACTGTACGGGCTGCATGACTTGCCAGGCGCGCTGCCCTAATGGCATCAACATTTCGGCAATCCTTGACGTAATCAAGGCCCGGGCCATGAAGGACGGGGATTTGACAGCTGAAAGCTTACCCTTTTTCCACGACTGCTTCCTGGCTTCGGTCAGGCACCACGGCAGAGTATTTGAGCTGGGCATGGTGGCCGGTTACAAATGGCGCTCCAAGAGATGGACCGACGATAAAGGATTGGGAGCCAGGATGTTCCTTAAAGGAAAGTTGGCGCTTCTCCCCAACCGCTGCAGCAACAGCCGGCAAATCCGCGAGATTTTCGAGATAGAAGTAGCACTCCGCAAACAGGAAGGGGGTAAGGACAATGGGTGAGCGGCTTGGTTACTATCCCGGATGTTCCCTGCATACCAGCGCCAGGGAATACGACCTTTCCTGCCGTGCGGTGCTTAAGGCCCTTGGCGTGGACTATGCGGAAATTCCGGACTGGAACTGCTGCGGCGCGAGTTCAGCCCACGGCGCCGGGCATGCCCTCAGCCGGGCCCTGCCCCTGCGCAACCTGATGATCGCCGAGGATGTGGGAGAAGAACTGATAGTGCCCTGTGCGGCTTGCTACAGCATCTTGCGCTCCACCACCGGCTATCTGCAGAAAAAATCCGCAGAGGCCAGGGAGCTGCAGGCTAAAGTGGAGCAGGTTCTGGGCAAACCCTACCGGGAAAAAGTCCGGGTAACCCATCCTTTAGACTTGCTAACCAGGCCGGAAATGCTCAACAAGATCAAAGGACAGCTGCGTACTTCGCTGAACGGCATTAAACTTGCCCCCTATTACGGCTGTTTCCTGGTCCGGCCGGAAATTGCCGCCTTCGATAACCAGGAACAGCCTCAGAAGATGGATATTCTGCTGCGGGAAGTGGGGGCTGAAGTGGTCCGCTGGTCCTATAAAACCGAATGCTGCGGCGGCGGAGTAGGGATTACCGAGGGTTCGGTGGCGTCTTCCCTGGTGGAGAAGCTGGTCTGCGAGGCCAGGAAGGCGGGGGCGGAAGCCGTGGTCACGGCCTGCCCCCTGTGCCAGGCCAACCTGGAAGGCAGGCAGACCCAGGGTTTACCGAGTTTCTATTTCACAGAACTGGTGGGCCTGGCCCTGGGGATTTCCGCAAGCAAGCGGTGGTTTAAGTCCCATCTGGTAGATCCAACCTCGGTGTTAACCAAAGTGCAAGGGGGGATATCCGGTGGCAGATAAAGTGGTTGGCGCCGTAATGGTGGTAGGGGGCGGAATTGCCGGCATGCAGTCCGCTCAGGATCTGGCCAATGGGGGATTCTTGGTGCATTTGGTGACCGACGAATCCTCAATCGGCGGCAAAATGGCCCAGTTGGACAAAACCTTTCCCACAAATGAATGCGCCATGTGTCTCTTAGGGCCGAAAATGTCCGACACCTTAAGCCACCCTAATATTCAAATCCATACCTGTTCAACTTTGACCAAAGTCGAAGGTGATGCAGGTAACTTTAAGGCCACGCTGGTAGAGGCCCCGCGCTACGTAAATATGGCCGAGTGTACGGCCTGCGGGGATTGTGAGCAGGTCTGCCCGGTTGAGGTAGGGGATCGCTTCAACGAGGGCTCCATGCAGCGCAAAGCAATCTATAAGCTGTTTCCCCAGGCGGTGCCCAACAAGTACCTGGTGGAAAAAAGCGGCACACCTCCCTGCCGGGGCACCTGCCCGGCAGGCTGTAACGTCCAGGGTTATGTAGCATTGCTCTCCAAAGGAAAGTTCGGCGAGGCCTTGGAGGTTATCAGGAGGCGCATGCCCTTTGCCGGGGTTTGCGGACGGATCTGCCACCATCCCTGTGAAGGGGAATGCAACCGCAAGCAAGTCGATGAGCCCATCGCCATCGCCCAGTTGAAACGCTCTGCGGCGGACTACGGTTGGGTTGAAGCGGCGGAACAGAACCTGTTGGTCAAACTGCCCGCAGAATTCTTGCTGGATGAACAGGGCAATCCCTTAAAAACAGCTGTAATCGGGGCAGGTCCCGGCGGCCTGGCAGCAGCCAAGGACCTGGCTGAGCTGGGTTACCAGGTGACTGTCATTGATGCCCTGCCGGAAGCCGGCGGGATGCTGCGGGCCGGAATTCCCCGCTACCGTCTGCCCGGGGAGATTGTTAGCCGTGAAACCCAGGCCATCTTAGACCTGGGAGTGACCTTTAGGCCCAATACCAGGGTCGGGGTAGACGTATGCTTTGCGGACTTGCAATCAGAATTTGATGCAGTGCTTGTTGCAACAGGTTTTCAAAAGGGCCGTTCGCTGCCCATCCCGGGGAACGAACTCAAGGGAGTGGAACTGGGGGTCGAGTTCCTCCGGGCGGCTGCCTTGGGTGAAACACCGGCAGTAGGCAGGAAAACAGTGATTATCGGCGGGGGCAACGTAGCTATAGATACGGCCCGCACCGCTCTGCGGCTGGGGGCAGGGGAAGTTCACCTCTACTGCCTGGAAGATTATGAGCATATGCCGGCTCACCGATGGGAGATCGATGAGGCCGAGGAAGAAGGGGTGTGCGTTCACGCCGGTTGGGGACCCAAAGAAATCCTTGGCAAAAACGGCGGAGTGATCGGAGCAAGTTTCAAACGCTGCACCCGGGTCTTCGATGAAAATGGACAATTCAATCCGGCCTATGATGAACTGCAAACGGAAATGATCAGCGCCGACTGCGTTGTCCTTTCCATCGGCCAGGCCAGCGACCTGTCCTTCCTGGACGGAACAGGGCTGGAAACCAACCGGGGCGTGATTAAGGTTGATAAACTGACATACGCCACCAACCAAGCAGGGGTGTTCGCCTGCGGGGATATCGTCAGCGGGCCTGCTTCTGTGGTCGCTGCCGTCGGCGCCGCCCATGAAGCGGCTGAATCCATCCACCGTTTCCTCCAGGGTCAGGACCTCAGGCAGGGCAGGAGTCTGGCGAGACCGGAACCGGTGGGAGTACCTGAAGGTTTGAAGGTGAAGGTTGCTGCCCGGCAAAACCAAGCCCAGGCGGATCCCGCACGGCGGGTCAGGGATTTCGCTGAAGTCTATCAAGGTCTGACCCGGGAGCAGGTTATCAACGAGGCTAAACGCTGCCTGAACTGCGGGATTTGCTCCGAATGCCTGCAGTGCGTCAAGGCATGCAAGAAAAAGGCTATTGACCATTCGGCAGAACCCCAGGTTTATGAATTGGCCGTGGGGGCCGTAATCCTCTCTCCAGGTTACCAGGTGGAATCGGGAAACCTGAGGGGCGAGTACGGCTACGGCATCTATGAAAACGTCATGACCTCCCTGGAGTATGAACGTCTGCTTAGTTCCACCGGGCCTACCCAGGGCCATGTGCTGCGGCCTTCGGACCGCAAAGCGCCGCAGAAAGTCGCCTTTATCCAATGCGTAGGCTCGCGGACCTGTAATAAGGGAACAGAATACTGCTCTTCCATCTGCTGTATGTATTCGACCAAAGAAGCCATCATCTCCCGTGAACACGATGCCAACATCCAGCCGGCGATATTCTACCTGGACATGAGGTCCTACGGCAAGAACTTTGACAAGTACGTTAAATCAGCCAAGAAAAACGGGGTGCGTTATGTGCGCACCATGATCTCCAGCGTCAAGGAAGATCCCGTGAGCGGCAACCTGGTCATTAAATACCTCCAGGACAGTAAAATCGTGGAGGAAGAGTTCGAATTGGTGGTCCTGGCCATGGGGGTTAAACCGCCGAAGGCTGCTGGGGAACTGGCCCGTGTTACGGGGATAAACTTGAATGAATACGGCTTTGCCCATACCAACCCGCTGGACCCGATTCAGACATCCAGACCGGGCGTTTTCGTGGCGGGAGCTTTCCAGGGTCCCAGAGATATTCCCGAGACCGTGATGAACGCCAGCGCTGCTGCCGCTGTTGCAGGTGCTCTCCTGGCTGACGGACGTAACCAGCTGGTTACTCCCAAGGTCTATCCTCCGGAACGCGATGTCAGCGGGGAAGCAGCCAAAGTGGGTGTGTTTGTCTGCCACTGCGGCATCAACATCGGTTCCATCGTAGACGTTCCCGGCACTGTAGCCTATGCCAGGACCCTGCCCGGCGTGGTCCACGCCGAGGAGTTCCTCTACACCTGTTCCCAGGACTCCGTCAAACACATTGAAGACTTAATCAACGAGCAAGGGCTTAACCGGGTAGTGGTGGCTTCCTGCACCATCAGGACGCATCAGCCCCTGTTCCGAGAGGCCTTAAGGGAGGCCGGATTAAACCAGTTCCTGTTCGAAATGGCCAATATCCGGGACCAGTGCTCATGGGTGCACAGGGCTGAACCAAAACGGGCTACGGTTAAAGCCAGGGACTTGGTCCGGGCGGCAGTGGCCAAGGTCAAGGGCCATGCGCCCCTGCACCTGGAACCGGTGCCGGTAGTCCCCAGGGCTCTGGTTATCGGAGGCGGGATAGCCGGAATGACGGCCTGTCTGACCTTTGCCAAGCAGGGATTCGAGTCTTACCTGGTGGAACGGGAGCAGGTCCTGGGCGGCAACCTGCGCGAACTGCGCTTTGGGGAAGACGGCCAGGACGCACAGGAATATATGCTTGAGGTGATCGACAAAGTCCAGTCCAATCCCTTGATTCAGGTGTTTACTCAAACGGAACTCCTGGATATTACCGGTCACCAGGGACACTTTGTCAGCGCCATGAAGACTGGGGACCTGCGCCAGGAGGTGCACCACGGGGTGGTTGTCGTGGCCACTGGCGGCAGGTTGTCGGAAGCAAACCCGGTTTACGGAATGGATAAAGACCCCAGAATCATCACCCTGGCAGAGCTGGAAGAAAAACTCCACGCCCTGCAGCAGGTGCAGGAAGGCAAGCCGCTGTTAGCCTATCGCGAATCGCTGGGCAAATGGCGCGAAGCAGCCATTATCCTCTGCGCCAGCGCCGGGGAGGAGCTGCCCTACTGCAGCAGGAGCTGCTGCACCCAGGGCATCTCCAACGCCATCAGGCTGAAGCAGCAAAATCCTCAGGGCACGGTCTATGTGCTGCACCGCGAAATCCGCACCTACGGTTTCCTGGAGAGCTACTACAAGCTGGCCCGGGAAATGGGGATAGTCTTCGTCCGCTACTCCCCGGATAAGCTGCCGGCCCCGGAAATTGGCGCGGAGCTGTCGATTAGGGTGGCAGACCTGGATTCAGAAATGGAATTTCTGATCAAACCGGACCTCTTGGTCTTGGCACAGGGTTTTGAAGCGGCCGAGGGCGCCAGGGAACTGGGCACCCTGCTCAAAGTGCCGCTGAATGAAGACAGCTTCTTCATGGAAACCCACGCCAAGCTGGGACCGATGGATTTTCCAGGCTCTGGAATGTTCCTCTGTGGAGCTGCCCACTCGCCCAAGTTTGTCAGCGAGGCCATCTATCAGGCCCAGGGGGCAGTGGCCCGGGCAGTGACCATCCTGGCTAAGCCCCACCTGATGGTGGGTGGGGTGGTTGCCAAGGTGGAAGCGGAAAAATGCGCTGCCTGTCTGACCTGCGTCCGGGTTTGCCCCTACAGCGTACCGAAGATCGGGCCCAAAATGGTTGCGGAAATCGAAGCTGTCCAGTGCCACGGGTGCGGCACCTGCGTCGGCGAGTGCCCGGCCAAAGCCATTCAACTCCAGCACTACACCGACGAACAAATGTTGGCCAAAATCTCCGCGGTTGGGAGGACTGAGTAATGGAAAAGCGCGAGAGTGGAAATAGGGAAAGTTTCTATCCCAAAATCATTGCCTTCTGCTGTTACTACTGCGCCTATTCGGCCGCCGACCTGGCAGGGTCGCTGCGCCTGCAGTACCCGCCAACGGTGCGGATGATCGAACAGCCCTGTTCCGGCAAAGTGGATATCCGTCTCCTGCTGCAAGCCTTTGAGGACGGAGCGGACGGGGTGTACGTGGCGGGCTGCATGGAGGGGGATTGCCACTTCCTCAAAGGCAACATCAGGGCCAAAAAACGGGTTAACGCCGCCAAAATAATCCTCGACAAGGTCGGGGTCGGCGGTGAGAGGCTGGAAATGTTCAACCTGTCGGGCTCCATGGGCCCCAGATTCGCCGAAATAGCCAATGAGATGACGGAAAGAATTTTACGGCTCGGTCCCAACCCGCTGAACACAGCCAGGGCCGAGCGGACCACAAAGGGAGAGGAGGGAGACCCTAAATGATCGTAGCGGAAGCGAAACCGTTGGAGGAAATCCTGGAGTCCCTGCAGGGAATGTCAAAGGTTTTGGTAGTGGGTTGCGGCGGCTGCGTGTCGGTCTGCCTGGCCGGCGGAGAAAAGGAAACGGGAATTCTGGCCAGCACCCTGCGCATGAAGCGCGAGCTTATGGGCGACTCCCTAGAAACTGTGGAGGAAACCCTGACCCGCCAGTGCGATCCCGAATACGTGCAGCAGCTGGCCAAAAAGCTGGAAGGTATTGACTGCATCCTTTCCCTGGCCTGCGGAGTGGGTGTACAGTTTCTAGCGGAACAATTCCCCCAAACCTGGGTGGTTCCGGCCCTGAATACCATGTTCGCCGGTGCGACCATGGAGCACGGACTTTGGGAGGAACGTTGCGGGTTGTGCGGGGAATGTGTGCTGGCCCGGACCGGCGGGGTATGTCCGGTAATCCGCTGTGCCAAGAGCCTCTTAAACGGTCCCTGCGGCGGTTCGCAGAATGGCAAATGCGAAGTGAAGCCCAACGAATGCGCCTGGCAGTTGATTTACAACAGGGTGAGCGAGCTGGGCAGGTTGGAACTGCTTCTGGACGTGGCTGGGGCCAAGGACTGGTCTAAGTCCAGGGACGGCGGTCCCCGCAAAATGGTCAGAGAGGATGTGAAGATCGATGGCTGAGGAAAAGAGCAAACTGCAGAGCCTGTTCGAGCAGGGCGAATTTGCAGTAACCTGCGAGATCGGCCCGCCGAAAAACGCCCAGGGAGACGGCATCCGCAAGCACACCGAACACCTGAAGCCATTTGTGGACGCCGTAAACCTCACCGACAACCAGACAGCCATCGTCAGGCTTTCCAGCATCGGGGCCGGTGTGCATGTTCTGGCGGCAGGCGGCGAACCCATTATCCAGATGACAACCCGCGACCGCAACCGCATAGCCTTGCAGAGCGATTTGCTGGGGGCCTACAGCCTGGGGGTGCGCAACGTGCTCTGTCTCTCGGGGGATCACCAGACCTTTGGCAACCATCAAGGAGCGAAAAACGTCTATGATCTGGATTCCATCCAGTTAATCCAAACTGTAAAAGACATGCGGGAAGCCAAAGTGTTCCAATCCGGGGAAGTAATCAAGCAGGGGGAGCCACGGTTTTTCATCGGGGCGGTCGCCAATCCCTTCGCCGACCCCTTCGAGTTCCGGGTGCTGCGGCTGGAAAAGAAAATCCGGGCAGGCGCCCAGTTCATTCAAACCCAGTGCATCTTCGACATGGAGCGCTTTGAAGCCTTCATGGATCTGGCCCGCAAGCGGGGCCTCCACCAGCAAGCCTATATTATGGCCGGGGTAATGCCCATCAAGTCCGCTAAGGTGGCTAAGTATATGCAGAAAAACGTTTCCGGCATGCTGGTCCCCGATGGGATTGTGGAAAGAATGAGCAAGGCTGTGGACCAACCGGCCGAGGGCGTCAAACTTTGCATCGAGCAGATCAAACATTTGCGGACCATTCCCGGAGTACGGGGAGTTCATATCATGGCAGTGGCCTGGGAAGAAATTGTGCCGGAAATCGTCAAAGGAGCGGGGCTGTTACCAAGGCCTTAAGAAAAGTGCCTGATGTGTTCTTTTGAAGACAGATCACTTTTGGAAGCGTCAGATTTAAAACATATCAAAGAATTAGGCTATCAGCGTCAAATGTATTGATGAAAGAGGTATTTGACATGAATGATTCTAAGTTTAAAGTACTTCTCTACTCCGATGGTTCACACCAGGCGTTTTCTGCAGCTGTTTATACAGCCACGCTATTAAAGAATATGCCTAATATGCATTTGACCATCGTGCAGGTACATGAAGCTGATGGAGGTTCACTGGGGACAGAATATAGTTGGAAAGAGTTGAGGCCTAGGTACAAAAGATATTCTTGGGGGTGTTCTAAAGGGAATGTATATAGTTGGATAGACACTTGGCCGGTTAGCCCTACCTCTGACTGGATGAGGCGCGTGCTCGATGAAGGTGATTCGGCCATAAGAAAACAATATTCTAAAATACTTACCAAAACTAACGAAATATTTTCAAAGAAAGGGCTCAACGTCAAGCATGAGGAATTATGTTCCGATTACAGTATTTCCGACACATCTGACATATCCCAAATAGCAGATGTAATTCTTGATTATGCAACAAAAGGTTCATTTGAATTAATAATTATGGGTACGCGGGGGCTTTCTACCTTACATAGGCTGATTTTTGGTAGTTTAGCGTATACAGTGTTAAACAAATCCCCTATACAGGTGTTGTTAATTAAGAAACTTCCTCAATACATTATTGATAGTTACTTGGCAGACACTGAGCACTAAGAATAATCTTGAGAGAAAGCACTGGAGGCGACAACCCAGTGCTTTTTTGTTGTCCAACAGTGAAAAAGTATCATAGAGAAATATTAAAAACATTTGAGGGTCTGCGCGTACTGTCGCGTGTCTACAGATATGAAAGAACAGGAAGCGAGTTTTGAATCACACGTTGAGACCGTGGTAAGTATAAGAAAACAGACACTCTGAAAGACGCTTGTGGTGCGGCTTTGAGAAAGCATATAGTCTTTTTAGGGTGACGTAGCGTGTGGAGAACTATATTCTGCGAGATCATTTGGTCTAGCCTTTTAGATTATTTCAAGCATCGATAAATGTTTCCAAAATATTCACATTGTACTTCCCCATTTGTCAAGAATGAAAATAGTTTCATTTTGCTGAAGTCTTATAACAATACCCCAAACTCATCATCGACGTCGGTTACCCAAATAACTAAATCGGATTTTTGATCAACTAAGAATTCGTATGACCTATGAACAACAGCACTTTAGCCTCTACCACGGTCAAACCATTGATTTCACTGGTTTTTTTACCGATTTCAAAAGTGTATCAAATTCGGAGTTATTTAACGTTTTTGTCCAACCTCACTTTCTGCTAAAATTAGAAGGGAAGAGAGGTCGAAATGAGAAAGAACTACTTTGCAAAATTTCCATCGACCGAGGAAATCCCATGGGCAAGCGTGACTATGCCATTATCCTTTTGGCCTGCCGTCTTGGCTTAAGGTGTACGGATATCAAAAATCTTACAATGGACAACTTCCACTGGGAAGACAAAAAACTGATCTTCGTGCAGTCAAAAACAAGGACGACATTATCCCTTCCACTGACAGCAGAGGTTGGATGGTCTGTCATTGATTATCTGAAGTACGGTCGCCCAAACGTAGAAAGTCGGTGTGTCTTCGTGAGACATCTTGCTCCATTTCTTCCTTTTTCGGAAAGTGACCACTTACACCAGATGATTGCAAAATACATGCAACTTGCACATCTGCCCACCTTAAGAAAGAGGACGGGGATGCACTCACTTCGCCATTATGTAGAGCCTCAGATTATGGGGAGCTCTACATAATCGCCACACTTTGGCCAGTTTACTGCTAGAAAACGATACTCCACTTCCTGCCATTTCTGATATCCTTGGGCATGTTGATACGGAATCTACGGCGGTCTATTTGAAAGTAGATATCAAAAGGCTCAAGGCATGTCCTTTGGATTTAGTGGAGGATATGGCATGATAGATATCACTTATTATGGGTCATTTAAAGAACACATAAAAAACCATGTCGAGTTGAAGCAGGCTGTCGGGTATAAATATATCGCAGAAGCAGAGCATCTAAAGCGTTTTGATACGTTTACACTGGAAAAATACAGTTTTAGTACGACTCTGACAAAGGAAATTGTGTTGGACTGGTGCAGTAAAAAGCCCTATGAATCACAGGCAAACCAGTGCACACGAGCCTCTATTATTCGTCAATTCAGCAGATACTTTGACAGCATCGGTGTTGCAGCCTACATTATGCCGAATGGTTATTGGACTAAACCGCTATCGCGGTAGTTAAGCCCCGTTGAAGTTTGTGAATACACTCCAGTTTAGTGCAAATTCCGATGATAGCTCTTTGTTATATATTGGGCATTTTAAAATTATGTGCAGTTTTA
>Ga0209643_1002058_pt1 | contig 14585 bp, 13 predicted proteins | sample AutmiccBRH37_all_FD_187383 | JGI IMG/M metagenome (GOLD analysis project Ga0209643, IMG submission 187383) | Deep subsurface microbial communities from Mt. Terri, Switzerland - Autotrophic microbial communities BRH/37_all (SPAdes) (version 2) | ecosystem: Environmental > Aquatic > Deep... | reverse complement strand
CCTGTCGGCCGAGATCCGTTCCGAGCGTCGCGACCGGGATAACCGTCGCGGCTAGGCCGCCCTGCCGCCGAACGGGGCCTAGACATGAGGGGAGCGCGGCTCGAAAGGGCCGCGCTCTTCTTCTTTGGGGGGGCGCCGGACAGGCGTCGCCGTCCGCGACTTCCGAACCTCTTAAGCCCGTCATCCTCGCCCTTGTCCCTAGGATGACGGTGTGGGGAGCGGCGAATGGGTCGAACGACCGACCGACTGAACCTCTACAGCCGGACAAAGGGCTGGATCAGCTTGCCCAGCCAGCCGTCCAGTTCGATCTGCCCGTCCAGGGCCACGACGCACAGGCAGGCTTCCGGCGACACGACGCGCGGCTGGTGCAGCACCTCGGCGTCCGCCTCCTCGAAATCGCCCACGTCGAACCGCGCCGTCTCGGTGGCGTAGGCGCCGTGGATGACGCAGGTCAGTTCGACGCCGCCGTGGGTGTGTCTGGGCGTATCGCGCCCCGGACCGATCTCCAGCAGGATCACGCGACAGTCGCCGTCGCGCGGCGCATGGACGTCCCGCGCGCGCATGCCCGGCCCCAGCCAACGCCACGGGCCCAAAGCATAGCGTCGCAGCGGCTCGGGCAGGCCGGCCATGTCGTTCAGCGGTGTCGAGGCCAGCACCTCTCCGGCGTCCACCTCGGCGCGGGCCAGGACGCGCGCAAGGGCGTCGTCCGCCAGCGGCTCGGGCTCCAGATCGTCCAGCAGACGACCGCCCACGGCCTGGAGCCGCCGGACCCAGGCGTCATTCGCCGGCCGCATCGCCAGATGGGCGGCGACCACTACGGCCTCGGGCGGGCTGAGCGTGCCCGCAGCATAGGCCAGAAGCCTTTCTTCGGAGGGATTGTGACCGCCGTTCATGACTGCCCCCCCTCGTCGTCTTCCAGCAGGGTGCGCAGTTTGATCATGGCCTTGCGAATTCGAGACTTTACGGTGCCCAGCGGCAGATCCAGCCGGCGGGCGATTTCGGAATGAGGATTGTCCTGGAAGAAGGCGAGACGAAGAACCTCCATCTGGTCTTTCGTCAGCCGCTCCATGGCCGATTTCAGCCGAGCGGCGTCCTCCGACGCCAGAAAGACCTGATCGGGCTGTTCCGGCTCGTCCTGAACCAGCTCAAGGTGCGGCATGGGGGTGCGGCGCGCGTCCTGGCGCAGCACGTCCAGGCGCCGGTTGCGTGCGATGGTGAAGATCCAGGTCGCCGCATGAGCCTTGGTGCTGTCGAACAGTTCGGCCTTGCGCCACACCGTCAGCATGGCGTCCTGAGCGAAGTCCTCGGCCGCGCCGGCGGGCGCGCCCGCCTTCATCAGATAGGCCTTCAGCCGAGGCGCGAAATGTTCGAACAGACGTGCGAAGGCCTCCCGGTCGCGCCGCATGGCCACCGCCTCGATCAGTCGATCATATTCGCCGCCCGTGGAGATCACCGGGGCGCGAATCTGTCGAAGCGTTGAAATCTGTCCATGCATTGAACCTAGTACGGTTCCGGTCGAAGTCTGGATCATTTCATGATCCGCGAACCGGCCTGCGACGTATCGCCCCGAAAGAAACCCCGTCCGGAGCCTGTATGTCCTCTTTTCCCCCCGTCAGCGAGACCGGTCCGCGTCTTCGGATCGCCGTCGTGGGCTCGGGCATATCGGCCCTGTCGTGCGCCTGGCTGCTGTCGCGTCGCCATGAGGTGACGATCTACGAGCGCGACGACCGTTTGGGCGGCCATTCCAACACCGTCGATGTCCGCACCGCCGACGGGGAGACAGCGGTGGACACCGGCTTCATCGTCTTCAACGACGCCACCTACCCGAACCTGATCGCCCTGTTCGCCCATCTGGGGCTGGAGACGCGGGCCACCGACATGTCCTTCGCCGTATCCCTTGATCAGGGGCGGTTCGAATATGCAGCCCCGGCCCTGTTCGCCCAGCGCCGCAACATGCTGCGGCCCCGCTTCTGGTCGATGCTGAAGGAGATCCTGCGCTTCTATCGCTCCGCGCCCGACGGCATGGCCGCCCTGGCCGACAGCGACGTGACCCTGGGCCAGTATCTGAAGCGCGAGGGCTTCAGCGAAGCCTTCCGCGATGATCATCTGCTGCCGATGGCCGCCGCCATCTGGTCGTCACCGGCCCATACGTTGCTGGACTATCCGGCCGAGTCCTTCCTGCGGTTCTGCGGCAATCACGGCCTGCTGAAACTGGTGGGGCGCCCGCTGTGGCGCACGGTCGTCGGCGGCAGCCGGGTCTATGTCGAGGAACTGGCCCGCCAGATCGGCGACGGCGTGCGGCTGCGTCGAGGCGCGGCCCAGGTGCGGCGCGTCGACGGCGGCGTCCTGGTGCGGGACACGACCGGCGAGACGGAACGGTTCGACCACGTCGTCATCGGCGCCCATGCGGATCAGGCCCTGGCCCTGCTGGCCGAACCCACGGCCCAGGAGCGCGAACTGCTGGGCGCGTTCAGATACAGCCGCAACCTGACCATATTGCACACCGACCCCGGCCTGATGCCCCGGCGCCGCCGGGCCTGGGCCTCGTGGAACTATATCGGCGCAGAGGGCGGCCTGTGCGTCACCTACTGGATGAACCGGTTGCAGGGCCTGCCGGGCCAGGACCTGTTCGTGACCTTGAACCCGCCCCGCCCGCCGGCGCCCGGAACCCTGTTGCGCAGCGAGCTCTACGAACACCCGATCTTCGACCCCGCCGCCATGAAGGCCCAGAAGTCGCTGTGGAGCCTGCAGGGCCAGGGCGGGGTCTGGTTCTGCGGCGCCCATTTCGGGGCCGGCTTTCACGAGGACGGACTGCAGTCAGGCCTCGCCGTGGCCGAACAACTGGGCGGCGTCCGACGCCCCTGGACGGTCGAGAACGAGAGCGGCCGCATCCACGTCACCCCGCCCCCGTCCGAACTGGAGCGGGCGGCGTGACCCAGGCCTCGGCCCTCTACCGCGGCGGGGTCTTTCACAGCCGCCTGAGGCCGAAACAGCACCGGCTGAACTATCGCGTCTTCTGGCTGATGCTCGATCTCGACGAGATCGACGCCCTGGACGCCCACCTCAGGGTCTTCTCACGCGGCCGGTTCAACCTGCTGTCCTTCCACGAGCGGGATCACGGCGACGGTTCCGGCATGCCGCTGCGAAGCCAGATCGAGGCGCGGCTGGCCGAGGTCGGGGTGGATATCGGCGCGGGCGCCGTCCGCCTGCTGACCATGCCCAGGGTGCTGGGCTTCGTCTTCAACCCGATCAGCCTCTATTACTGCCATCACGAAGACGGTCGGCTGGCGGCCATGATCTATGAGGTCACCAGCACCTTCCGCGAGCGTCGGTCCTATGTCCTGCCCGTCATGGCGACCGACGCCGACGCCGGCCGTTTTCGACAGCAGACCGCCAAGAGCCTGTATGTATCGCCCTTCATGCACATGGACATGCGCTACGACTTCAAGGGAAGGCCGCCGGGCGAGACCCTGGCCCTGGCCATCGACGGATCGGACGCCACGGGCCTGCTGATCGCCACCACCATGACCGGCCGACGCCGTCCGCTGACCGACCGCGCCCTGATCGCCGCCGCCCTTTCCATGCCGCTGCTGACGCTGAAAGTGGTGGCCGCCATCCACTGGGAAGCGCTGAAACTCTGGCTGAAGCGCGTGCCCCTGACCCGCAAGCCGGACGCCGGTCCCGGCGTGCTGGTCCTGCGCGCAGAGGCTAAAGACGGCCATCGCCGTGTGTCCCATGCTCGGCCGTTCGAGGCAGAGGCCAAGCGTCAGCGACAACCCTCCCCTTAAGAGATCATTGTTTTTTCTGGATCATCATCTTGGCGATGTCTACCAAAGTAACCATCGAAGAAGGTCTGAAGCGGGTCGTCGTGACCGTGTTGCCCAGGCCTCAGACCGTGACCGTGGCCGACACGGTATTGCGCCAACTCGCACGGCGGCCGGAGCTGGGAGGCTGGGACTGGATACTGGATATCCGGGCGCCCCACGAGAAGGCCACTCCCGAAGAACTCGACCTGATCGCCGCCGCCTTCAACGCCGCGCACAGCAAGCAGAGCTATACGATCTTCATCAGCGACGATCCCATCGCCTTCGAACGTTGCCGGATCATGGACGTCAAATTCCACGACCGACGTCATCTCGTCGCAAAGGACATGGAAGCGGCCCAAGCGCTCATTCCCCGAACCATGCCGACAGTTTTCTAGTCGATACGCCGCAGATCCGCGTGGAAGCGATCCGGTGACCGTCTACGACCGCTGGATAGCGGTTTCCTCAACGCTTTGAATGTCTTGGGAAGGAATGGTGGACGCGACAGGGATTGAACCTGTGACCCCCTCGATGTCAACGAGGTGCTCTCCCGCTGAGCTACGCATCCGCCGTAGGCCCCAGGAGGTCGCCCCGGGGTGGGAGGCGGTCGTATAGCGAAACGACCCGCCGGCATCAAGACGATTTCACGGCAAGATCGAGATTTCTCGAAAACGCCGTTCAATCCAAAACTCAGGCCGCGACCATCCGTTCGACCTCGTTGACCAGGTCGCGAAGATGGACCGGCTTGGACAGGACCTTGGCCTGGGGCGAGGCCTGGGCGGCGGTCAGGGCGACGGCGGCGAAACCGGTGATGAACATGATGCGCAGGCCCGGCTGGCGGGCGGCGGCGACGCGGGCCACCTCGATCCCGTCGGCGCCCGGCATGACGATGTCGGTCAGCAGCAGGTCGTAGGGACCGTGCTCGAGGGCGTCGATGGCGTCGTCGCCGTTCTCGCAATCGATGACCTGGTGGCCCGCCCGCTCCAGCGCGCGGGTCAGAAAGCCCCGCAGCGAACTGTCGTCTTCGGCCAGGAGGATACGCGCCATTTCGAGAAGGTCCCTTGAGTACAGACCGGCAAGGCTAGGCCGACAACGGTAAACCGGCGATGAAATTCGTCGGCGGGCCGCCTTCCTTCCACAAGGAAAAACCCGCTATGCGAGGATCATGACCACGGACGGGGCCAGTTTCGCCATCACCCTGCCGCCCGCCGCGGCGCCGCCTACGGCCCTGGTGTTCGCCTCGCCCCATTCCGGCGACGTCTATCCTGACGACATGGGCGCGGGCGCCGGTCTGGCCCGGTCCAGCCTGAAAAGCGCCGAGGACGCCCTGGTCGGGACCCTGGTGCGTCAGGGCCCGGCGTGCGGGGCGCCGCTGATCGAGGCGAGGATCGGCCGGGCCTATCTGGACCTGAACCGCGACCCGGCCGAACTGGACCCCGACCTGATCGCCGACGTCGATGGCCCGGTCGGGGCCAAGACCCGCGCCGGCTACGGCGTCATTCCACGCCTGTCGGGCGACGGCCTGCCGCTCTACGACCGCCGTCTGTCGATGGCCGAGGCGCAGGCGCGTATCCGCAACGCCCACACCCCCTATCACGCGGCCCTGGCGGGATTGATGCAAGAGACCCGCGCGCGGCACGGCAGGGCGGTGCTGATCGACTGGCATTCGATGCCGACGCGGGCCGTGGGGGCCGAGGTGGTGCTGGGCGACCGGCACGGATCCTCGTGTCAGACGCGGCTGACGCGGCGGCTGCGCGACCTGTTCGAAGGGCTGGGCTGGCGGGTGGCCCTGAACCATCCCTATGCCGGCGGCTGGTCGACCCAGACCTGGGGCCGGCCCCAGGACGGATACGGCGCGATCCAGGTCGAACTGAGCCGCAAACTCTATCTCGACGAGGCGAGTCAGACGCCCAACGCGGCCCTTGCAACGACCCGAAAGGCGCTGGATCGCGTCATCGCCGCCCTGTGCGCCGAGGCCTGGACGGACTGAATTACGAGAGTGATCGACGATAAGTCAAAAAAAAGCCGCGCCCGGAGGCGCGGCATATAAAGTCTATAGGGAGGAAACGCCCAGGAAGGGCAAGACGCCCGAAGGCGTCGAAGGTCAATCTAGGTTGCGATGCACAATCGGTCAACCCTTTTGAGGGCTGTCCGGGGTCACGGGATGTTACGCAATTGCGGCATCCGCCGCCCCATTTCGCCGCTGGGGCGAGACCGTGGTCGCTCCGCCCCCTGACGCAAATGCAAAATAACCGTCATTCACCTAGCAGGCGGCGCGCGATGCGAATGGCGCGTGCGGCGGGCGAGGCTTCTTGGCGATAGATCAGCAGGCCGAAGGACGAGGCCACGCCCAGGGCCAGCCACAGCGGCCCGAACAGCCAGGCGGCGGCCGCCAGGGCGAAATAATAGCCCCTGACCCCCTGGCTGAACGAACTGAGCGCCGGGTTCAATAGTTCGGCGGCCGCTTCCCCGAAGGCTTTGCGGTCAGTCTTGTGATGAAGCTCCGGCGCCGAACCGATCAGGGCCAGGGTGTAGTTCATCTGGCGCAGGGCCCAGATGAAATCGAGAAAACCGCGCGTCAGGCAGATCAGCACCAGGGCCAGCTTGGCCTCCAGGATCTTGATCGGCACATTGTCCGCCCCGACCGCGGCGAACCCCTCCAGCTTGCTCTCGCCCCCGAACAAGATGCCCCCCACGGCCGCGATCAGCAGCAGATTGGTCGAGGCGAAGAAGGAGGCGGAGTTGATCGAATGGCCCATCAGCTGGCTGTCGACCAGCCGGATCTCCCTGTGGGTCATGGAGGCCATCCACACCTTGCGGACATGGGCCATGTCGTCGTTCAGCGACCCGCCGTGGCGACCGACGAACTTCAGGATCGGCCCATAGCCGAGCCAGCATATGAAGAAGAGCGCCAGCGCGGCCCAATCAACCCAGGTCATCGGGAGAAATGAACCCAGTCCGGGCCGGGGCGCAAGACCATCGACGCACGTCGCGCTTGCCGAGGCGGCGCGGCCGTCCTATCACCCATCGCCTCACAGAATTTCGCAGCGCAGCAAAGATCCGCCATGAACCTCGACGCCATTCCGGTCGGCCCGAACGCTCCCTGGGACATCAACGTCGTCATCGAGATCCCGCAGGGCGGCCTGCCGGTGAAATACGAGATGGACAAGGAGTCCGGCGCCCTGTTCGTCGACCGCTTCCTGCACACCGCCATGTATTATCCGGGCAACTACGGTTTCGTGCCGCACACCCTGTCGGACGACGGCGACCCCTGCGACGTGATCGTGCTGAACCCGACCCCGGTGGTGCCGGGTTGCGTCATCCGCTCGCGTCCCATCGGCGTGCTGATGATGGTCGACGAGGCCGGCGGCGACGAGAAGATCCTGGCCGTGCCGGTCGACAAGCTGAACCCCTATTACACCGACGTCGCCAGCTATCGTCAGCTGCCGGCCATCCTGATCGAGCAGATCGAACACTTCTTCACCCACTACAAGGACCTGGAGAAGGGCAAGTCGGTCACGGTCAAGGGCTGGGGCGACGCCGGCGAGGCCGCCGAAATGATCGCCAAGGGCATGCAGGCCCACCAGGACAAGCTGGCCGCCAAGAAGGCCGGCAAGGCCGCCTGATCTAAGGCGCCACATCGCGGAACGCATCAAGGCGTCCTCCCGTCCGGAGGGCGCCTTTTTGCTGCTTAGCGCCCTCCAGGTCGTAATCTTCTCCTTGGGCAAAGCTGGCGGCCTATGGGCTAGGAACGCCGGACTGACGCGCCCCGGTGTGACGCTGCCAAACATCTGTCTCCTCCCGCCGCTTGGCGATGGGACGTAGCCCGGATACGGTGTGGACATTTTACTTAAGCTATCCCGTCTAGGTTGTCTTTCGCCCTGACTGACGGCCGCATTGCCGCAGCGCCACGCTTTGATGCTCTAGCGTATCAACTCCGTAAAATTTGACAGTAGACAGCGTGACAACCTGACTATCGATCGATAAAGCTCAGGTTGTAGCAGGGGATGGGGTTCATCGGTGGCGATCAATATTTCTTCGAATTTCATTATCGAGCGTGATGAGGTCTACACCAGCAACTCGGGACCTGCATTCGAAGCTTACGGATTGAGCTCCATCGAGTTCACCAATTATGGCACGATTCGCGCAACTGGCGCGGGCGCCATGGGCTTTTACTCCTATGTTTCCTCTGGGTCGCTCCACAACGCCGGGCTCATCGAGGTCCAGGGCACCGAAACCGCTTACGGCTTCTATTCGCCTCAGTGGATGGCGGCGATCAAAAATAGCGGCCAGATTACGGTCAGCGGAACCACAGCCTACGGTGTTTATACCTGGTCTCCAGGTCAGGTTTTCGATAATTCAGGCACTCTGACCGTTACGGCGACCGGTAACGCCACAGGCATGTATCTCGTGAATGGCGGTAAGGTCAGCAATACAGGGCTAGTCACAGTTCAAGGCGGCACATCGGCGGCTGGTGTTTATATCGACCGCTTCGAGGGCTATACTTTCGAAAATAAAGGCGACATCATCGTCAGCGCTTCGTCTGGCCAAAGCTTCGGCTTGGTCGTGTCCGGTCTGGCCCAAGCCGTCACCGCTCCGAACATCATCAACCGTGGCGTCATTACAGCCGACGTCGCCATCTACGGCCGTGATGGCGGTTATTCTCCATCACAGCCTACAATTGAGAATATCGCCAACTACGGCGTGGTGAACGGCTATGTCATCCTTGGCGCTGGGGCTGATGTGCTGCGCAACTACAACGTTATCAACGGCGACGTGGATATGGGTACGGGCGCCGACTTCGTCGATCTGACCGGCGGCTGGATCAACGGCATCGTCGACTTGGGCGAGGACGACGACACCGCCCTGGGGTCGGCGGGTAGCGACGTCTTCTTTGGCTATCTTGGGCGCGACACGATCCGAGGCGCGGGCGGTGATGATCTCATTGATGGCGAGCAGGGTAACGACGCCCTGTTCGGAGGCGACGGGGATGATGAGATCTATGGGGGGTCCGGTTCAGACGCGATCTCCGGCGACAACGGTGATGATGCGATCGAGGGCGGCACCGGCGACGACATCATCGACGGCGGGTCTGGGGCAGATACCGCATTCTATGCCGGCGCGTTCAGTGATTTCACAATCACGACCGTCAACGGGGTGACGACAGTCACCAGCAGCGCGACAGGAAGCGACACGCTGAGGAACGTAGAGTGGCTTCAGTTCGCTGACCGGCTCGTCCAGCTCAGTGACGCGGCGCCCGCGATTGTTGGAACGGCCGCAGACGAAATTCTCAGGGGCACGGCCAGCGCAGAAACTCTCTACGGCCTCGGGGGTAATGACGCGCTCTACGGCGAGGCTGGCGACGACCGGCTAGAAGGCGGCGACGGCGACGATCGTCTCGAGGGCGCGGCGGGTGACGACATCCTAGATGGTGGCGCGGGTTATGACACCGCTGTTATCTCGGCGCTCCGCACCGCGGCGACCGTCAGTTATGTGGGAACCAGCGTCGTGGTGGTCTCGGCCGGAGGCCGCGACACCCTTACGAATGTTGAGGCCGTGTCGTTCAGCGACGGTGTCTATGACATCGTCAACGGGGCGTTGTCCGCCCAATCGCGGCAGACCGTCACCGGAACAGCCGGCACAGACGTCCTGAAGGGGGCGGGTTCAAACGATATTCTCACCGGCCTTGCGGGCAAAGACACTCTTACTGGCGGGGGTGGTTCGGATGTTTTGGACGGTGGGGAAGGGGTAGATACGGCGGTCTATGGCGGGGCGCGGCGTCAGTATGCGGCTTCGCACACGGCGGTGTCAGGCGGGCCGGAGGGCGGAACCGACACCTTGGTCTCCGTCGAAACTCTGAAATTTCTCGACGGCTCAATCACCTACGACGAGAACAGCGTCGCTGCCGAAATCCTGCGCATCTATGACGCCACCTTGGATCGCGGGCCGGACGCGTTTGGGCTGGACGGCTGGCTGCAGGCGCGGGCGGCCGGAACGACCCTTGCCCAAATGGCCAACAGCTTCGTGAACTCAGATGAGTTCAAGGCCCGCTACGGGGCGCTGGACGACGACGCCTTCGTCTCGTTGCTGTATAACTTCTGCCTGGACCGCAACGTCGATCCCCTGGGGCTGAAATCCTACACCGACCTGCTCAAGAGCGGGGCCTGGAGCCGCGGCGACGTGGTGCTGTCTCTATCGGAGAGCGTGGAACACCGTCAGTTGACGGCCCCGCAACTGGCTCAGGGTCTGTGGGTCGCGGATCAGACGACTCTGATCATCGCACGTCTGTACGACGCCACTTTTGACCGCCTGCCGGACCTGTTCGGCCTCGACGCCTGGCGTCAGGAGATCGCCGCAGGCAGGTCGCTCAATAGCATGGCCGCCGCCTTCGCCAGTTCGGTGGAGTTTCAGGACCGCTATGGGGCCCTGAACAACGCAGACTTCGTCAAGCTGATCTACACCTACAGTCTGGACCGCAATGTCGATCCGCTGGGCCTGAAATCCTACACCGACCTGCTCGACAGCGGCCAGTGGAGCCGGGCCGATGTCCTGCTGTCCCTGTCCGAGAGCACCGAACACAAGCAGCTAACCGCACCCCTGTGGTACAATGGCGTCCATTATCAGGGCTATCTTGCGTCGTCTGCCGCCGCTGAGCCCGCCGAAAAGGTCGGAGCTCCGCTGACGCTCCAGGCTCGCGACATTGATCCTGCGGTAGCCCGCAGTGGGCCGATGGAGGCCAATCTTGATCGAGCATTCTTCATAGAGGGCGGCTCGCCAGTGATGCTGGATCACGCGGCCGATACGTTTGTAATGCCTGCGGCATTTGACGGCGGAGCTTTCAGATCCCCCGACGGGATCACGTTCGAACCGTTTGGAACTGAAGAGCCAGTGCTAAACATACCGGCTGATCCGGTTGACCAGGGCTTTGACCTCCCGGTCACCTCCGACCCGATCCTTGTCGAAGGTTTGCCGATGTGGATCAAAGCCCATCACATCGATCCGTGGGTGTAATGATCCTGGGTGGTCATTTGTGAGTCTATTCTCGTCCCGGAACGGCCGGTCGGCCCCGCCCCCTCCCGCTCCGCTTCCCGACGCCCTATCTCCACCCCATGACTGACCTCTCCCCCCGCGAAATCGTTTCCGAACTCGATCGCTATATCGTCGGCCAGGACGACGCCAAGCGCGCCGTGGCCGTGGCCCTGCGCAATCGCTGGCGTCGCAAGCGCGTACCCGAGGATCTGCGTGACGAGGTGACGCCCAAGAACATCCTGATGATCGGCCCCACGGGCGTCGGCAAGACCGAGATCGCCCGGCGGCTGGCCAAGCTGGCCGGCTCTCCCTTCCTGAAGGTCGAGGCGACCAAGTTCACTGAGGTCGGCTATGTCGGCCGCGACGTGGACCAGATCATGCGCGACCTGGTCGAGAGCGCCATCGCCATGGTGCGCGACCGCCGGCGCGGCGAGGTGCGGGCGCGGGCAGAGGGCGCGGCCGAGGACCGGATTCTGGACGCCCTGGTCGGGCCCGGGGCCGGGCCGACGACGCGCGACAGCTTCAGGAAGAAGCTGCGGGCCGGCGAACTGGACGACAAGGAGATCGAGATCGCCCTGGCCGACACCGCCTCGCCGATCCAGGGGCTGGACCTGCCGGGCGGCGGCAATGTCGGCCTGCTGAACCTGTCGGAGATGCTGGGCAAGATGGGCGGCGGGCGGACCAAGACGGTCAAGCTGACGGTTCGCGACGCCACCACGCCCCTGATCGCCGAGGAGGGCGACAAGCTGCTGGACCAGGACAGCCTGACCAAGGAGGCCATGCTGCTGGCCGAGAACGAGGGCATCGTCTTCTTGGACGAGATCGACAAGGTCGCGGCCCGCCAGGGGGCGTCCGGCGCCGACGTGTCGCGCGAGGGGGTGCAGCGCGACCTGCTGCCGCTGATCGAGGGCACCACTGTCTCGACCAAATACGGGCCGGTGAAGACCGACCATGTGCTGTTCATCGCCTCGGGCGCCTTCCACGTCGCCAAGCCGTCGGACCTGCTGCCCGAGCTTCAGGGCCGGCTGCCGATCCGGGTCGAGCTGAAGGCCCTGACGCGCGACGATTTCAAACGCATCCTGACCGAGCCCGAGGCCAATCTGATCCGTCAGAACCAGGCCCTTCTGGCCACCGAGGACGTGACCCTGGTCTTCACCGACGATGCGGTCGAGGCCATGGCCGATGCGGCGGTGGCGGCCAACTCGGCCGTCGAGAACATCGGCGCGCGGCGGCTTCAGACCGTGCTGGAGAGGGTGCTGGAGGAGACCAGTTTCAAGGCCTCGGACCTGGCGGGCCAGACGGTGTCCTTCGACGCCGCAGCGGTGCGCGACAAGCTGGACGCCCTGACCAAGGACGTGGACCTGAGCCGGTTCATTCTGTAGCCGCCTGATCGCGTTCGCGGCGGTTGCGACGGCGCATCAGGGCGTCGGCGACCGCCTCGGCGTGGCGTTGGGTGAAGGCCAGGGCGGCCGGGTTGCCGCGCCGGGCGCCGATGCTGTCGGCCACCTGGGCCCCGCGTTCGCCGATCGGCATGGCCCGGCCCGTGGTGGTGTCGACGGCGGTCTGGTGCTCGATCTCGGCGTTCAGCTCCGCGCCCATCAGGATCACCTGCACCGACAGCCAGGTCCACAGCAGGAAGCCCATGATGGCCGCCAGCGGGCCGTAGCTGTCTGTGCGGACGAAGTTGGTCAGGTACCAGCTGAAGACGAAGGAGACCGTCAGGCTGAGCACCGCCGCGAAGATCGCCCCCGGCGTCAGCCAGCGCCAGCGCGCCTTCTGCCGGCATGGACCGAAACGGTAGATCAGGGTCAGGGCCGCCACATAGCCGACCAGAAGCAGGGGCCAGCGCAGCAGGGCCAACAGACCCCACTCCTCTTGCAGGCCGAACAGCCGCACCACCACCGGCACCCCGACGACCAGCAACGAGGTCAGCAGCAGGGCGGCCAGGGCGCCGACGGTGAAGCCCATGCACAGCAGGTTGTAGCGGACGATATTGCGCCGCTCGACCTCGTGATAGGCGATGTTCAGCCCGTAGAAGAGCACCTTGACCGCGCCATTGGCGGTCCAGAGCGACAGGGCCAGGGTCCAGATCAGGGTGAAGGTCAGCTGGCCGCTGGAGTTCTCGGCCAGCCGCTGCATCTCGCCGCCCAGGAACTGGGCGATGCTGTCCGGCATGACCCCGTAAAGAAGCTGCAGCCGACTCCAGGCGTCGGCCGGATCGGCGAACAGGCCGTACAGGGTCACGAAACTACCCAGGAGCGGGAACAGCGACAGAAGGGTGAAGAAGGTCACGCCCCCGGCGACGAAACCGACCCGGTCGCCGAAATACGACCCGCCGGTGCGCCAAAGGATGTCGGTCCAGCCCTTGCGAGGGATGTGTTCGGGGCGGGCGGCCAGTCGGCCCCGGCCCGGCTCCTTGGTCTCATAGTCCTGGGGCGTGGGTGGCGCGGGGGGCGTGGGCTCGGGGCGCGGGGGGCGCAGTTCGACCCCGACCTTGTGTCCCTGGGTGTAGAGCAGGTGAGCCGCCCCGGCGCCGGCGGTCAGGCCGCCCAGGCCCGCGGCCAGGAACTTCCACAGGCGGCCGCCGGGCGCCTCGCGCCCGCGGCGGGTGACGGAAACGCGCGGAATCCGGCGGCGAGACGGGCGGGGCGAGGATCTGAACCAGGACATTGTGACGCCAACGGCGACGCCGCCCCCGCGTTCCCGGAAATCGGCCGCGCTTGAAATCCCCGCCGTGAAGGGCCAATCAGCCGCCATGACCACCGAGCCCCTCTCCCCCAAGCCCGACGACGGCGCCGCCACCCTGCTGACCGTTTGGAAGGCCGCTCAGGCCCGCCTTAAGTCCGGCCGCATCGACAGCCCCGCCATCGACGCCCGCCTGCTGCTGGAGGCCGCCGCCGGCGCCAGCCGCATGGACATCCTGACCGACCCCTACCGGATCGTCACGGCCGAGCAGCAGGCCGAGTACGAGGCCATGGTCGAACGCCGCCTGCGCCGCGAGCCCGTCTCGCGCATCGTCGGCAAGAAGGGGTTCTGGAAGATCATGCTGAACGTCACCCCCGACGTCCTCAGCCCCCGGCCCGACACCGAGACCATCCTCGACATCGCCCTGCTGGCCTTCGCCAAGCACGAGGCCTTCAACGTCATCGACCTGGGCACCGGCTCGGGCGCCATCGTCCTGGCCCTGCTGGCCGAGCGGCCGGCCGCTCAGGGGGTGGGAACCGACATCTCGTCCGAGGCCCTGGCCGTGGCCAAGGAGAACGCCGCCAACCTGGACCTGAACGATCGGGCCGCCTTCCTGCGCACCGAATGGGCGGCGGGCTTCGGCGACGCCAGCTTCGACCTGGTGGTGTCCAACCCGCCGTATATCCCCACCGACCACATCCCGACCCTGGACCCCGAGGTCCGTGACCATGACCCGCATCTGGCCCTGGACGGCGGGCCCGACGGCTTGCAGGCCTATCGCGACCTGGCGCCCGAGGTGAAGCGGATCCTGAAGCCGGGCGGCGTCTTCGCCGTAGAGATCGGCTGGGACCAGGGGCCCCAGGTCAAGGCCCTGTTCGAGGCCCAGGGCTTCACCGACGTCAAGGTGATCAAGGACCTGGGCGAACGCGACCGCGTCGTCACCAACGGGCCAGACCCCCGGACCAATCCGATCCCGCAGGAGTGAGGCGGCTCAGCCGATCCTGAACAGGACCAGGGCGGTGACGCCGCCGCCCGGCGTGGTCTCCAGGCGGATGTCGGCGCCCATCT
>Ga0209643_1002057_pt1 | contig 14597 bp, 9 predicted proteins | sample AutmiccBRH37_all_FD_187383 | JGI IMG/M metagenome (GOLD analysis project Ga0209643, IMG submission 187383) | Deep subsurface microbial communities from Mt. Terri, Switzerland - Autotrophic microbial communities BRH/37_all (SPAdes) (version 2) | ecosystem: Environmental > Aquatic > Deep subsurface... | reverse complement strand
GACTTTTGAACCGTCTATTACCGTAAAAGGATTCTCGCGTAAATCAACCATCATCTGTTTAATCTGGTCGGCGCCGTCCATTCCTTTTTTTACAATGGAGATTAAATGCTCCTTGTAAAAATGATTGTCAGCATAAATTTGCAGCAATTCCCGGTACATAGAACTACCGGTTGCTTTTGCATTTGCGGCAATTTCACAAGCCAAAAGGGTAGCGGTAGTTGCATCTTTATCGCGCACAAAATCGCCAATCATATAACCGAAACTTTCCTCGCCGCCGCCAATAAATTCTTGTTTTCCCTCGGCCTCACGAACCATTTTGGCAATCCACTTAAATCCGGTCAGGCCAACTTTGGTTTCAACGCCGTAGCTGGACGCAATTTCATTCACCAAATTGGTGGAAACTATGGTGGAACCCACAAATTGTTTACCATTTAGTTTTCCGGCTTCTTTCCATTTTCTGATTAAAAAATCGGTCATCAGACACATCGTCTGATTTCCGTTCAGCAAGGTCATTTTTCCTTCCAGGTTTCTCACTGCAATTCCCAGTCGGTCACCATCGGGATCGGTTCCTATTACGATGTCTGCGTGAATTTTTTCAGCCAGATCAGTGGCCATTTTCAAGGCGTCCGGTTCTTCGGGATTTGGAGATTTAACCGTTGGAAAATTGCCATTTGGGACGCGTTGTTCTTCAACAATATGAACATCGGTATAGCCGGCTCTTTTAAATGCTTCCGGTATGGAAGTAATGGAAGTTCCGTGTATGGAAGTGAAAACAACCTTTAGGTCTTCTTTGCCTTTTGTATTGAAGGTGCCGTTTTTAACAGAGGCATTTATAAAAGCTTCATCGACATCTTTGCCGATAGTTTCGATTAAATTTTCATTGGCTTTAAAGTTAATTTGGGAAAAATCCAAACGGTTCACTTCAGCAATGATATCATTGTCCTGCGGCGGAACTATTTGTCCGCCATCATTCCAATAAACTTTATACCCATTATATTCTGGCGGATTGTGGGAAGCGGTCAACACGATACCGGCATCACAGCCCAAATGTCTTACCGCAAACGAAAGTTCCGGGGTCGGACGCAAATTTTCGAAGATATAAACTTTAATATTGTTTGCGGAAAATACATCGGCCACAATTTTTGCAAATTCCTTGCTGTTATGTCTGCAATCATAAGCAATTACGGCTTTCAAAGGTTTGTTTGGAAAAGTTTTATTTAAATAATTTGACAAACCTTGGGTTGCCCTGCCCAGCGTATATTTATTGATTCTATTGGTTCCTGCACCCATTATGCCACGCATTCCTCCGGTGCCAAATTCCAAATCCTGATAAAAATGCTCCGTTAATTGTGTTGGATTTCCGGCAATTAATTGTTGCACCTTCGTCTGAGTTTTTTTGTCAAAAGTATCAGTCAGCCAACGTTGGGCTTTGTTTAAGATTTCCGTCATATTGTATGAATTTAATAGTGCAAAAATAGTTCAATTATATTAAAACAATCAACTGTTTATTTTATCTGAGATGTTGTACCGTTTGGTATCCGATTTGGAGCGTAAAATAAGTTCGCCCAAAAAACCGGCCAAAAATAGTTGTGTACCAATAATCATAGCAGCTATTGCCAGATAAAATTGAGGTTTGGCAGTAATCAAACGGCCAGTCGGATTAAAAAATAATTTGTCAATTCCCAAATACAACGCAAAACAAAATCCGATGAAAAAGGTCAGGGTTCCCAACAATCCGAACAAATGCATCGGCCTTTTGCCGAATTTTGACAGGAACCAAATGGTAATCAGGTCCAGAAATCCGTTAATGAAACGTTCCATACCAAATTTGGTTACGCCATATTTTCTGGCTTGGTGTGCCACCACTTTTTCGGTAATTTTATTAAATCCCGCATTTTTGGCCAAAACAGGAATATATCGGTGCATTTCGCCGTTCACATCAATATTTTTGATCACTTCATTTTTGTAGGCTTTCAATCCGCAATTAAAATCGTGCAATTTCAAGCCCGAAGTTTTTCTTGCGGCGGCGTTGAATAATTTTGAAGGAATGTTTTTTCTGATTTTAGAATCGAAACGTTTTTTCTTCCAGCCTGAAACCAAATCGAAATCCCCACTTTTTATCAAATTAAAAAGTTCTGGAATTTCATCCGGACTGTCCTGCAGATCGGCGTCCATAGTGATTACAACATCACCGGTCACAACTTTAAATCCGGCATTTAAGGCCTGGGATTTTCCGTAATTTTTTTGAAATCGAATGCCTTTTACATTTGGGTTTTTTTCGGATAACGACTTGATCACCTTCCAGGAATTGTCGGTGCTGCCGTCATCAATAAAAAGCAATTCATAAGAATAACGATTGGATTGCATCACTTTTACAATCCAATCGTGTAATTCATTTAAGGATTCATCTTCATTAAGCAGTGGAATGACTATGGATATATCCATTTAAAATTGTTTTAAATACTGGTGATTTCCTCGTCGGTTTTTTTCATAATCAGTCCGCCAATCAGAGAAATAATAAATCCAAGAAATAAGCTCCCAATAATGATAATCGCGGAATTAATCATAGGACCAGACATTTTTTTAGTCATTTCCAAGGATGCTTCCAATTGCTCATCAGAAAAGTTAGGATACATTTCTATCATTTTTTGTTGTTGCACTTCCAACATTCTTGCAAAGTATTCAGGCTCAATAAAAGTGACAAAAATTAAATTATAAGCAACGAGAATCAATCCTGAGATGAGCGCAATGCCCAATCCGGTTTTTAACGCTTCGGACAATGATAAAAATCCGTTGTTGATTTCTTTAATTTTCTTGATGCCTAAAATGATGACTGCCACGGTAATCATTGTGCTGATAACGCCTACAGACCAATGAGGTTCGTAGGTTTTTCCCATTGCATATAAGGCAACACTGATTAAAACAGATGCAAATCCTAACATTAAACCGTAGTTTAACATAATTTGTTTTGGCGTGATTTCTTGATTTTCCATAATAATTGATTGATTTTTGGTTGAACAAATATAGTAAATACCTTATTACCATTGGCGGTTAAATTTTAACAATTATGGTAAATTTTTATTAAGTTATTAGTAAACACTCATTTAGTTTTGTTACAATAAAATTTGAAAAAAAATAGTGGTAAAATTAAAAAAATGATTGTAAATTCGCGCCGGGCAAGTCCTGCACAACCAGCTCCCTTTGAACCCTCCAGGGCGGGAACGCAGCAAAGGTATTAGGTTGTAGCGGTGTGATGTAGGTCGCTTGCCCTTTTTTCTTTTCTCTTTAAATCCTTTTTTGAAGGACTTTTTAAATCTCCATAAATACCTTACTTTTGATTTCTAATGATGGATTGCAATTTTTGGCTGAATGCTGATTGGCACTGTATTTTGCGTATTCTATAATAAAAGCAATTAAAAAATAAAAAAATCAATTCACACGAAATTTGCATTTAACCGCAAGGAACGCAAGAAAAAAAACGCAAAGTGCGCAATTTTGTTTTATTTAGCATTTGATTACGACACATTTAAAATCGTAAACCTGCCTGCCGGCAGGCAGGTCCAACTTTCAACTATTTAATATTTTAATTTTTCAATGAGAAATAAAGTCGTTTTAATTACAGGAGGATCTTCAGGAATAGGAAAATCTGTCGGTGAATTTTTAACACAAAAAGGATTCATCGTTTACGGAACCAGCAGAAATCCGGATAACATCACCGATCACCCTTTTCGCTTAATTGCTTTGGATGTTAATGATAAGGAAACCATTCTGAAAGCTGTTGACAACATCATTGCTGCGGAAGGCCGTATCGATATTTTGATCAACAACGCAGGAATGGGCATTACCGGAGCCATTGAAGAAACGCCGACCGATGAAATGCGAAAGGTTTTTGAAACCAATTTTTTTGGGGCGATTGAAATGATGAAAGCTGTATTGCCGCAAATGCGCAAACAAAACAGCGGACTGATTATCAATGTAACTTCTATTGCCGGTTATATGGGATTGCCGTTCAGGGGGATTTATTCCGCAACAAAAGGCGCTTTGGAAATTGTGACCGAAGCGATTAGGATGGAAGTTAAAGGTTTTGGCATTGAAGTGACCAACGTGGCGCCTGGCGATTTTGCCACAAATATTGCATCGGGCAGATACCATACGCCAATTTTTTATGAATCGCCTTACAAAAAAAACTACCAGAAAAACCTGGATTTAATGGATGCGCACGTGGACAGCGGCAGCAATCCGATTCAGATGGCTGAAGCCATTTATAAAATCATCAACACACCAAAACCTGAAATTCATTACAAAGTGGGCGATTTTATGCAAAAATTTTCTATTATTTTGAAAAGAATATTGCCTGATAAAGTTTATGAAAAGATGTTGATGAATCACTTCAAATTGTAAAGCCCCCTAACCCCCGAAGGGGACAGAGCGTAAAGAAAACAGCCAGTGGCTGTTTTTAGCGATGGGCCAGCCGGCGCGAGGGCACGTAAAGAAAACAGCCAGTGGCTGTATTTAGCGATAGGGCCAGCCGCCGCGAGGGCACGTAAAGAAAACAGCCAGTGGCTGTATTTAGCGATAGGGCCAGCCGCCGCGTTGGCAGTTAAGAAATTGTTCTGTGTACATTTTTAGCAATAGGGCCAGCTGGTGTTGAGGGCTTTTAAATTTAAAAGTTAGAGTTGGCTCCATGTTATAAATTGAAGGTATTAAATTCCCCTCTTGAGATTTATGCTGAGCGCTGACGAAGTAGGGGTTAGGGGTGTGTTTTTCTATGAAATGAATATAAAAGTATATAATAACATCGCAACTTAGCAATGATTAAACGATTCAACATTTTTATAATTAAAATCCTATCTTTGCACCATAAAAATATAACCGACAATCTTATGAAATTTTTTATTGATACAGCGAACCTCGAGCAAATTAAAGAAGCACAGGCATTGGGTGTTTTAGATGGCGTAACCACAAATCCTTCCTTAATGGCAAAAGAAGGCATTACGGGAAAAGACAATATTTTAAAACATTATGTGGCAATTTGCAATATTGTGGATGGTGATGTAAGTGCCGAAGTGATTGCGACTGATTTCGACGGAATGGTGAGAGAAGGAGAAGCATTGGCCGATTTACACCCGCAAATTGTGGTGAAATTACCAATGATTGCAGACGGAATTAAAGCGTGTAAATACTTTACCGATAAGGGAATCAGGGTGAATATGACCTTGGTTTTTTCGGCCGGACAAGCGTTGTTGGCCGCTAAAGCAGGTGCAACTTATGTGTCTCCTTTTATTGGCAGGTTGGATGATATTTCTACAGACGGATTAAATTTGATTTCTGAAATCAGACTTATTTACGACAATTACGGTTACGAAACAGAAATTTTAGCCGCTTCCGTGCGTCATACGATGCATATTATCGATTGCGCAAAATTAGGTGCTGATGTGATGACCGGACCTTTATCCGCCATTATGGGATTGTTGAAACACCCGTTAACCGACATAGGCTTGGCCCAGTTTTTGGCAGATTATAAAAAAGGAAACTAATTTTTAGTTTGCAGTAGCAGTTTTCAGTTGGCAGTAAATTAGTTTTCAGTAGCAGTTTTCAGTAAAAAAGTTAAAAGTTTATCCGTAACTAAAACTGCCAACTGCAACTGAAAACTGCTTACTAAATCCGTTCTTTCAATTTCTTAATGGTATCCCGCAATTTTGCGGCTGCGATAAAGTCGAGTGCTTTGGCGGCTTCTTCCATTTGTTTGCGTTTCTCGCGAATGCTGTTTTCCAGTTCGGCCTTCGTCATATAATCCATTTTTTCTTCGGCGGCAATGTTCGCCAAATTTTCAAAATTATAGGTGGAAGCCGTGTTTTGGCCCATAATATTTTCGATGCTTTTTATAATTTGGGTTGGCGTGATGTTATTTTCGGTATTGTAGACAATTTGTTTTTCGCGGCGACGGTTGGTTTCGTCGATGGTAAGTTGCATACTGTTGGTTATTTTATCGGCATACATAATCGCAATTCCGTTGATATTTCTTGCGGCACGGCCAATAGTTTGTGTTAAAGAACGGTGCGAACGCAAAAAACCTTCCTTGTCGGCATCCAAAATCGCCACCAAAGAAACCTCCGGTAAATCGAGCCCTTCACGCAACAGATTCACGCCAATCAACACATCAAAAATGCCCAAACGCAAATCTCGCATAATTTCAACGCGTTCCAAAGTATCCACATCAGAGTGAATGTAACGGCAGCGAATTTGGATTCTGCTTAAATATTTCGTCAGTTCTTCCGCCATTCTTTTGGTTAAAGTGGTGACCAAAGTACGTTCGTCTTTTTCAACCCGCAACTGAATTTCTTCAATTAAATCGTCTATTTGGTTGATGCTCGGCCTCACCTGAATTTCGGGATCCAATAATCCGGTCGGACGAATGACCTGTTCCACAAAAACGCCTTCTGTTTTTTGCAATTCATAATCCGCCGGGGTGGCACTCACAAAAATAACCTGATTCTGGATTTCCTCGAATTCGTCGAATTTGAGCGGCCTGTTGTCCATCGCTGCCGGCAACCGAAATCCGTATTCCACCAAATTTTCCTTGCGCGACCGGTCGCCGCCGTACATCGCGTGAACTTGCGGAATCGTTACGTGACTTTCATCAATCACCATCAAATAATCTCCGGGAAAATAGTCGAGGAGACAGAAAGGGCGTGTTCCGGCTTCCCTGCCGTCGAGATACCTGGAATAATTTTCAATGCCGCTGCAATAGCCCAGTTCACGAATCATTTCCAAATCAAATTCCGTGCGTTCTTTTAAGCGTTTTGCTTCCAGATGTTTCCCGATTTCTTTAAAGTATTCATATTGCTTCATCAAATCCTCCTGAATATTGTGAATGGCATTTTGCAAAACATCAGGTGAAGTCACGAATAAATTTGCAGGATAAATGGTGATTTGCTCAAATTTTTCGACCACCAGATTGTTGGTCACGTCGAAACTTTCAATTTCTTCAATTTCATCGCCAAAAAAGTGAATTCTGAAGGCGTGTTCGCCATAAGAAGGATACACGGTAATGGTGTCGCCTTTCACTTTAAAAGTTCCGCTGCTGATTTCGGCTTCGGTTCTCGAATACAGACTCGCTACCAGCTGATGCAGAAATTTGGTGCGCGAAATCGCCTGGCCAACTTCAACATAAATGATGTTTTTCTTGAATTCAACCGGATTCCCGATGCCGTAGATACAGGAAACGGATGCTACAATAATGACGTCTCTTCGTCCTGAAAGCAGGGCAGAAGAAGCGCTAATCCGCAATTTTTCAATGTCTTCGTTGATGGACAAATCTTTTTCGATAAAAGTTCCGGTGGTTGGAAGATACGCTTCGGGCTGATAATAATCGTAATAGGAAACAAAATATTCGACGCTGTTGTTAGGGAAAAACTGTTTAAATTCTGAATAAAGCTGTGCCGCCAATGTTTTGTTATGCGCCAACACCAAAGTTGGTTTTTGCACTTCCTGAATTACGTTTGCAATCGTAAATGTTTTACCTGAACCGGTAACGCCCAACAAAGTTTGGAATTTTTCATAGGAATTCAATCCTTCAATAAGTTGTTTGATCGCTTCGGGCTGGTCGCCGGTAGGTTTGAAATTCGATTCTAATTGAAATAGCATTTTGCAAAAATAAACTAAATTCTCTGGTTTTTTAGTGCTGCATCATATTTAACGAATCTTTAATGCTTGTCAAAAAACAACCAATTCGAAAAAATAAGGTATTTTTAAACTCAGAAGGAGTTTCATATAAAAAAATTAAATCGATGAAAATTACGGCAATATTACCTTTGTTATTGATGCTGTTAAGCAGCAATTTATTTTCCCAAACTGCCTTTCCAAAATCGTGGGAGGGCAATTATAAAGGGGAACTGCAAATTTTTGAGGTGGATTCCGTTAAAATGAAACTTCCAATGAAACTGGATATTTTACAAAAATCAGATTCCGTTTATCAATTTAAAATCAGTTATGAATTTAAAGGAAAAGTAGATTTGCGCGATTATGAACTTAAAATTGTTGATGCCAAAAGCGGGAAATATGCAATCGATGAAAAAAACACCATCGAGATTGATGCTTACTATAAAATGGGTAGGTTAACCAGTTTTTTTGAAGTTATGGATTCCTATATCATTTCAACCTATACGAAGATGAATGAGACTATAATTTTTGAAATTATTTCTGCCGATGGTAAAAATCCAACCAGTTCAGGAAATGCTAAATTTGAATCCGAGGATATTCCGGAAGTGAAATCGTATTTGGTGAATGGCCGGCAAAAAGCAGTTTTGACTAAGGATTGACTACCTCCTTATCAAACTAAAATGCCCTTTTTTAACCCTGATATTTCCTTTTAGGTCCACCAATTCAACCGAAAACCAATAATCCGTTTCCGGCAAATAGTTGCCTTTAAATGAACCGTTCCATCCATCGCTGTACAAATCAATTTCTTTAATAAGTTTCCCAAAACGGTCAAAAATATAAACGGTGGCACTTTGGAAAAAGTTTTCGCTAACGCCCAAAACATTCCAGGTATCATTATGGCCATCACCATTTGGCGTAAAGAATTTAGGATAGCCGATTACCGAAACCTCAATGGGCGCAATACCGCAACTGTTTTTATCCTGAACATAAATGGTGTGAAATCCCGGACTTACATTTTCAAAATAGGGTTCATCTTGGTAATTTCCAAAATCTTCATCCAAAGAAAATTCATAATCCCCTATGCCCAGATTGCTGGTGTTGATGGTGATGGAATTGTTTGCGGAATCGTCAACAACGGTAATGTCATTTTGTGTAATGGTCGCAATTACGGAAGGAATGGCTCTGATGGATTTGGAAAAGGATTCACATCCTTCCGCAGATCTTGCAATAACTGTGTAATTTCCTGGCGCCAAAATTTCCAAAGACGAATTGTTGCCAACCATCATCCCGTTTTCATTTTTCCATTCATACGTATAATTTCCTTTTGGGTTGTAGGTTGAAACCGTAATTGGCGGCAGATTTAAGCAATAAATAACGCTTTCATCCAGCTCAAAATCGGGTCGTGCTTCCACCACCAATTTTAAATGTGGTCCAAATCCGAAACATTCGCCGTTATCGTCGCTCTCCACACGAACATAAAGTGTTTGTTCAAAGGCTGATTGATTTCTAAAGGGTTGGCTCTGATCAATCTCATTTTGTTCCAATTGCGCATCCGTTAAATTTCGGTAATAAGAAACGCTTAAATTTTGTCCTGACGGAAATTCCCCCATAATGTCTTCTGAATTTTCAGCCAAATTAAACAGTCGAAATCCATCAATTTCACCATCATTGTCACAAGCATTCATTGTTTTTAGATAGTTCACATCAAAAGAGGTCGAAGAAACCAACAAATTTACTGTGGCAACCCTGAAACAGCCATTGGTATTTTTAATTCTGGCGAAAACAGTGGTTTGCAATGCGCTTGAAAACGGACTCGCAGTAACTTTATTTACGTCTGAAGTTGCATCGGAAAGGCTTAAATGATAGGTGACGGATAAAGAAGTATCGCCCAATGTTAAATAAGCATTTGCTTCATTTAGGTTAAAATCGGTATTACCATCTGGTGTGCCATCTTCGTCACATTGTTTAAATGTAAAGGTGGAATTGATTACCGGCAAGGCAAAAACTTCAAGATTGAATGATTTTGTAACCTCGCAAGCCGGATTGCTGTTATTTACTATTTTGACATAGACGGGCTGTAAACCGGCGGTTGTATTTGGAAAAGAAGCCGGATTGGAAATTGGACTGGTGAAAGCAACATCCCTAAAATAAGTAATCGTAAATTTTGCAGGGGATTGTCCGTTTAAAATTTCCGGTTCTTTGCTTTTTAAATTAAACTTTTCGATACCATCCTTATCTGTGCCGGTTAAATTTGAATCACACAAAGATAAATTTGAAATGGTTGCCGGCGGATTTGGTGATTCAAAAACCTGAACGGTGAAACTTTCTGTTTCATAGCAAATCGGATTTTGGATATTTTGGATTCGGGCAATCAAAGTGTCCTTGCTATAAGCTGATAAATTGGTGTAAAGATTTAAAATTGTATTTGTGCCGGCATCTGCATCTGCCTGATTATTAAAATAAACCACTTCAAATAGGGTTGCACTTTGCGTGCCCAGAATTTCAGCATCTTTTAAACCGTGTAAATCAAATGCGAAAAGTCCGTCGTTATTGTCGTCACATTTTAAAATATTGGTTGGTTTTGTAATGGTTGGCGGTGTATAAACTTCAACTTTCACTTCTCCTTTATAAACAATTCTAAATCCGCAGCTATCAATGTTTACGACTTCCAATTTATAAATTCCAGCATTTGAAAAGGAAAGATTATTTAAGGTGAGTGAGGGATTCGTACCAAATGGAATTTCGTTAAATGTCCATTTATAGGTTGATGTTCCTGAAATATTGATAGGCGTTAATTGGTAATTTTCTCCCAAACAACGTTTTGCGGTAGTATTGTTCAAATTTTGCGTGGTAATGCCGTCCGTAATTTCAACAGGCAGCAATATCGAAGCAATAAATGGCGGTAAACCTTGCATTGCCCTTCCCGCGCCTAAATCAATGGCGTTTTTCTGATAATTGCAATTTAGGCCCAATTCATCAGGTGAATTAATGGCATTTAAATAGCGGGTACCGTTGTTATAATTTGGAGGAATCGTGGCATAAATTTTACCGTTAGGCGCCAACTGCAAAGCGCCCCTGTAACCAATTTGTGAATTTATAAGGGATTTTGAAAATGCAATATTTGTGTTTTCAAGGTCAAATTGAAATATTTTATAAGTACTGCCATCAAACGTTGAAGTGTATAATTTTGATGAGTTTGGAGAAAATTCTACTCCGTAAGGAACACCATCATTTTGTATTTTGGTCATTAAATCCAATCCGTCATTTTTAACTATGCCTGTCACATCATCGAAACTGTATAGATGTAACTTGCCATTTCCAAGTACATTAACATTATTTTGATTGTCGTAATACTGAGTAAAAGTAGCGCTTGCCAGTTTTTTGCCATCAGGAGAAACTTTTAAATAACCTCTTCTGTCTTCTGAAACATAATCAACTACTGACTTTATTGGGAATGGATTAAGTCCATTAGTGTCAACTTTATAACTATAAAAAGTATTTTGAACCAGTGAAATTATCCAAAATGTATTGCAGGAATTTCCTTTTACTGAGGCCACTTTTTCAGACCAATATTGGTTTCTTCCATCTGATAAGTCAATTGATGTGCCAACAATGTCACCTAAACCATTATTTTTTGTCATATCAACCGTATAACAATGAAGGCCAAATTCACCAATATTGTTAACAACCGCTCCAACCGTGAAAATGTAAAATCGATTGGCATCTTCAGGGTAAGGAACAATGATGGCAGATTGCGTACTGGATGAATGACCTTTTAAGCTGCCATTTCCATTTGGCATAGGAATATTATTTTTATCCCAAACGGTTGTTCCATCCGTATAAAATAGTAGATTTCCATCTTTATCTGAAAATGAAGCACAGCCTTCATAAGTGTTTAAACTTCCTGAAATTGGAACAGGAGAACCACTATTGAAATTTAAGCCTGCATTTTGTCCGAAATACCAAAAATTGGCTTCGCCTTGCGCTAACAATGTTAAACTGCAAAAAAGCAATAAGATGGCAGTGAATTTTTTCATTTGGATGCGTTAGTTGTAATATCCAAATATATAAAAAATTAAAAGTTAGCGTTTAAAATATTCGATATTAAATATAAGAAGTTAAAAGCTGAAAGTCTGAAGTCCGAAGACCGAAGACATCAAGTTAATAGTTCATTTCTAGAATCAAATAAAACCGCCTTTCTCACTTAAGCTATCAGGAAATAAAAACCTGTCCCGATTTTAGTTCGGGAAGTTGAGGGATAGGATTAGAAGTAAAAAGTTCAAAAAAAACTGCTTGCTGCAACTAAAAACTGAGACATCATTTTCCTCTTACAAATCCCGCTTTTTAAGCAACACATACGAAGCATAAATAAAGATGGCTGTCCAAATCAATACAATAATAATGTCCTTTGGCTGTACCGAAAAATCTTTTGATAAATCTTCACCCACTTGTTTTGCCACGGTTTTTACGGCGCCCAAACGGGTAAAAGGTTCTTTTATCAGGTTGCTCATCGCCTCCAATGGAAAAAATTGCATCACATTGGCAACGTTTTCTTCAAATTTCCAATAGAGCATTCCTTTGGCAAAACCTTCAATCATTGCCCAAACCAACATTGCGCCAACTGCAAAAGCGGATCTTTTCACCAATATTCCCAAGAACAATCCGAAAGAGAAAAAAGCGACGAGTTTCACAAAAAAGGCAACTAAATATTCCAGATCGGTAGTGACTATGGATAATTCAGTAAAATCTGAATAACTGTAACCAAGAATCATCGAAACAAAAAACACAAAAACGGCTGAAATTAAAGCAAGTAAAATAACCGTATAAAATTTTGATAGCACAAATTCTTTTTTGCTCAATCCGTCAATCAAATTTTGTTTTAAGGTCTTGTTGCTGTATTCATTGGCCATCATAGAAACAATAACCAGCAACAGGAAAAATTTTAAAATAGACGCGATATAGGTGTTGAAATGCCAGATATAAGGGAAATTAAAAATTCCCTGGTCCGCCAAATGAAATTTCACCGGACCGATATCGAATTTTATGGCCGCAATTAAAGCGATGGAAGTGAGCAATACAAAATAAATAAAAACCAAAACCCTGCTGGCTCTGTTGTGTTTTAACTTATGAATTTCTATGTTTAACAATCGTAGCATAGCTTAATTTTTATTGGTTAACGTTAAAAATTGCTGTTCTAAACTTGGTTTTCGTTTCACCAAATGCGATAAAACAATGCCATTTTGGAACAGGTAACTGTTTATTTCTGATGCCGACAATGGTTTATTCAACGTAGCGATGAGTTTATCGTCTTCTGTTTTGATGGAGGCAATTCCTTCGAATTTGGTAAGCAATTCGATTAATTTTTCACTTCCAGCATCGACTTTCAGTTCAAAAAGTCCGTGGGAAGCCACCATTTCATCAACAGTACCAGAATATAATTTAATGCCTTCGCGAATAACCACCACGTGCGAACATACTTTTTCAACTTCATCCAACAAATGCGACGCCAACAAAATCGTGGTTCCGGTTTGGGCAATTTCTTTAATGAGTACCCTAATTTCGTGAATTCCCTGCGGATCCAGTCCGTTGGTGGGTTCATCCAAAATCAATATTTCCGGGTCGTTCAATAAAGCGGAAGCAATGGCCAAACGTTGTTTCATCCCTAAGGAATAAGTCGAAAATTTACTGTTTCTGCGTTCGTATAAATTAACAGTTTTAAGCTTTTCTTCAATTTTGGTGAACGGAACACCTTTTATTTTACACACCAATTCCAAATTTTGAATCGCGGTCATATACGGATAAAAATTTGGCCGCTCAATAATGGCGCCCACTTTTTTCAAGGCCTGGTGCGTTGTTAAATTGCCGTCGTACCAGCTAAAATTTCCCGAAGTTTTATTGACCACATTTAAAATGATGCCCAGCGTGGTCGATTTTCCGCTGCCGTTTGGTCCAAGAATGCCATAAACATTGCCTTTTTTAATGTCAAAAGACAAATCGTTTACCGCGTGAATGGCGCCAAATTTTTTATGAAGGTTTTTTAAGGATAGTATAGTTTCCAAAATTTTGTTGTTTAGTATTAAATTTAGACGTTAATTAACAATATTTGTTACGGCAATATACTAAATTTGAACTTTACCCAATATTTTTATGAAGGAAGAAAAATTAATGTCGCGAAAAAAACCGAGTTATACCATTAACAATCAGTTGTATGCGTATTTAACCGAATACAACCGAAATATTAAAATTCCGATTTTTTATGATGATTTGCTTCGCTTTGCCGGCGGCATTGCCGTTTATGATAAAAAGGGCGACGATACGTTGTGGATTCGGGTGTATTACTCCGACCACGAGCGCGATGAAATTGATTTAAGTCTCAAACGTATGTACATTATTTTGCACGGCGACGGAAGCGAAGAATCCATTTCTTTTTTGAATGTTGATGCGATTGACTATTGCACATTTGGAAATTCAAAACCTTTCAGGGTGAAAGTCAGAAATATTTTAAACGACAACCATACCTATATTTATATTAAAAAGGCGGATGCTTCAAGGGTGTACGGACTGGAATTAGAGCATATTCTGTCGCCCAACAACATCAATTTTTTGGTTTATAAAGACACCCTGATTGAAGAGCACGTGCTGGGTGTTCCCGGCGATAGTTTTATAGAGGAGAATCTTAAATATATGTCGGCCAGCGGTAAAAAAAGGCTTTCCAAAGAGTTTGTGAAATTCAATGAACGCTGCGTTATTCGCTTGTTGGGTGATATGCGGGCTTACAACTATGTGATTGTCGCTTCATACGATTTTGACCAGGTTGAATATAGAATTCGTGCGATGGATTTTGACCAGCAATGTTATGAAGGGAATTTAAAAGTCTATTTTCCGCAGTATTTTAAAGAAAATTATCCGTTTGTTAAAATGGTGGCCGACAATCT
>Ga0209643_1002056_pt1 | contig 14599 bp, 13 predicted proteins | sample AutmiccBRH37_all_FD_187383 | JGI IMG/M metagenome (GOLD analysis project Ga0209643, IMG submission 187383) | Deep subsurface microbial communities from Mt. Terri, Switzerland - Autotrophic microbial communities BRH/37_all (SPAdes) (version 2) | ecosystem: Environmental > Aquatic > Deep... | reverse complement strand
CTTGTCACCCAGCTGGCTTGCCGCCAGGTTGAGCAGCAATGTCGCCATCAGCGGCCCCTGCACGACCAGCCCGGGATAGCCTTCCTCCGCCATCGCATAGGGCCGGTCATAATGGATGCGGTGGCTGTTGAAGGTCAGCGCCGAATAGCGGAACAGCAGGGTCTCGGACGGAATGATCTCCTGCTGCCAGTCCCAGCCGATCAGGTCCGGGCGACCGGTACGCACTGGTGCGGCAGGCGCTGCCCTTGCGGCAGGCTCGCGATAGACGATATTCTGCCGTTCGCTGATCGCCACCCGGTCGCCGACACGCGTCTGGTGGTCTATACCCACAAACACCAGATCGCCGGACTTGCCCGACTTCTCCTCGATCGTGGCGATGGTCGAGACCCGGGTGATCTCTTCGCCTAGTTGCAGCGGGCGATCAAAAGAGACGCTGCTCGACGCCCACATCCGGCGGGGCAGGGGGATCGGCGGCAGGAAACCGCCCTTGGCGGGATGGCCATCTGCTCCCAATTCGCCGGTCGGCGCATCGGGCAGGCAGAGGCACCAGTGCAGCCCCTGCGGGATATCCTCCGTGATCGGCTGGTCGAGGGTCGCGCAAAAACGCGCCACCAGCCCCGGCGTAATGACATCGCTCCGCGTCTCGCTCCTGCCGATCCAGTCTGCCCAATCGCTCATCAATAGCTCCGCGGCAGGCCCAGCACATGCTCCGCGACATAGGACAGGATCATGTTGGTGCTGATCGGGGCGACCTGATAGAGCCTTGTTTCGCGAAACTTGCGCTCGACATCATATTCGGCGGCAAATCCGAAGCCGCCATGGGTCTGGACGCAGGCTTCGCCCGCTGCCCAGCTGGCATCGGCGGCCAGCATCTTGGCCATATTGGCCTCCTCGCCGCAATTCTCGCCGGCCTCATATTTGCGCAGCCCCTCGTGGACCAGCAGCTCGGCGGCGCGCATCTGCGCGTAAGCCCGGGCAATCGGGAATTGTACGCCCTGATTCTGGCCGATCGGGCGACCGAACAGGACCCGCTCCTTGGCATAAGCGGTCGCCTTTTCGATGAACCATTTGGCGTCACCAATACATTCCGCCGCGATCAGCAGCCGTTCGGCGTTCATGCCGGAAAGAATATAGCGGAAGCCATTGCCTTCCTCGCCGATCAGATTGGCGGCGGGCACGCGCATATTGTCGAAGAAAAGCTCGGTCGTGCTGTGGTTCATCATCGTTTCAATCGGGCGGATGGTCAGGCCGTTGCCAAGCGCCGCATTCATGTCGACCAGAAAGACGGACAGGCCGTCGGTGCGCTTGGCGACCTGGTCGCGCGGCGTCGTGCGCGCGAGCAGCAGCATCAGGTCGCTATGCTCGGCCCGGCTGGTCCATAATTTCTGGCCGTTGATCACATAATCATCGCCGTCCCGCTTGGCGACGGTCTTCAGCGCCAGCGTGTCGGTGCCGCTGCTTGGTTCGGTCACGCCAAAGGCCTGCAGCCGCAGTTCGCCGGTGGCGATTTTAGGCAGATATTGGGATTTCTGCTCTTCCGATCCATGGCGCAGCATCGTGCCCATGATATACATTTGCGCGTGCACCGCGCCGCCGTTGCAGCCCTGCGCCTGGATCTCCTCGAGGATCGCCGCCGCCGCCGAGATCGGCAGTCCGGCGCCGCCAAATTCCTCCGGGATCAGGGCTGCCAGATAGCCGGCCTCGCCCAGAGCGGCGACAAATTTGCTCGGATATTCGCGCGCCTTGTCCCGCGCGCGCCAATATTCGCCGGGAAATTTCTGGCAAAGCTTGGCCACTTCCTCGCGTATATCACTGTAATCCTGCATTGCTTGTCGTCCCCTGTAAATTTGCGCGTCGCCAGCTTCGATCATCCGCGCTAGCATCAAAAGCCAGCGCCATAATAGATCAGTCCTTGAAAACAATCGTCTTGTGACCGTTCAGAAAGACCCGGTCCGCCAGATGATAATGCACCGCCTGTGCCAATACCCGGCGCTCGATGTCACGGCCCTTGCTGATCAGGGCCTCGGGCGTGTCGGTGTGGCTGATCGCTTCGACATCCTGATGGATGATCGGCCCTTCATCAAGATCAGCGGTGACATAATGCGCTGTAGCGCCAATCATCTTGACGCCGCGCGCGTGCGCCTGATGATAAGGTTTGGCGCCCTTGAAGCCAGGCAGAAAGCTGTGATGAATATTGATGCAGCGGCCGGACAGAAAGCTGGCAAGATCATCCGACAGGATCTGCATATAGCGCGCCAGAACGACAAGTTCCGCTCCGCTTGCGGTGACCAGGTCTTTGATCTGCGCTTCCTGTTGTGGCTTGGTGTCTTTCGTGACCGGAAGATGATGGAATGGCACGTCTTCGATCAGGGAAATTTTGAGGGCATCGCGAGGGTGGTTGCAGATAATGCCAACCACATCCATCGGCAATTCTCCGATCCGGTAGCGATAAAGCAGATCAACAAGACAATGGTCGAATTTGGAGACCATCACCATGACTTTGGTGCGTTCGTCGCTACCGCGCAATTTCCATGTCATCTGCTTTTCTGCAGCGAAAGCGCCAAGGGCATTGGCGACCGACGCGGCCTTCGTTCCCTCCGCCAGTTCAAACACCACGCGCATGAAGAAATAATCCGTTTCAGCGTCGTTGAACTGCTGTGAATCGACAATATTGCCGCCGTTGTCGGCCAGTATCTTGGCCACGCTGGCAACCAGTCCCGGCTGGTCGGGGCAGGACAAGGTCAATATTTGTCGGTCTGTCGGCATATTCTGTTCTCTCAACGCGGAAATAGTCGGGGCTACATGCGATCAATGGGCTAGTCTGGCTAGACATTTTTCGGATTGCCGCGCCGATTTGACACAAATGACAGGAGCCGCTTGCCACCTGACGAATTGCCGCGCTTCGGTTGACCGACAAGGGGCGAGCCTGGTGATCTGTTCGCAACGAACCGCCGGAAAGCGCATATTGGCTTTGCCGGCAATTAAGCCGTTTATATTGGCGATCGCCCTGACTATACCCTGCCTACAGGATCAATCGATCGACAGAAGGACATTTGTAATATGAAGACCCGCGCCGCCGTAGCATTTGAAGCGAAGAAGCCGCTCGAGATTGTCGAACTGGATCTGGAAGGCCCGAAGGCGGGTGAAGTGCTGGTCGAGATCATGGCGACCGGCATCTGCCACACCGACGCCTACACGCTCGACGGTCTTGACAGCGAGGGCAAGTTCCCCAGCGTGCTCGGCCACGAGGGCGCGGGAATCGTCCGAGAAGTTGGCGTCGGCGTCACCTCGGTCGCGCCCGACGACCATGTGATTCCGCTCTACACGCCGGAATGCCGCCAGTGCAAAAGCTGCCTGTCCGGCAAGACCAACCTGTGCACCGCGATCCGCGCGACCCAGGGGCAGGGGCTGATGCCCGATAGCACCAGCCGGATGTCCTACAAGGGCGAGGCGATCTATCATTATATGGGCTGCTCGACCTTCTCAAATTTCATTGTCTTGCCGGAAATTGCTGTAGCAAAAATCCGTACCGACGCGCCGTTCAGCACCAGCTGCTACATCGGCTGCGGCGTCACCACCGGTGTCGGCGCGGTGGTCAACACGGCGAAAGTGGAACCCGGTGCCAATGTCATCGTCTTTGGCTTGGGCGGCATCGGCCTGAACGTGCTGCAGGGCGCGCGGATGGTTGGTGCGGACAAGATCATCGGTGTCGACATCAATGACGATCGCGAGGAATGGGGCAAGAGATTCGGCATGACCCACTTCGTCAATCCCAACAAGATAGACGGCGATATCGTCGAGCATCTGGTCGAACTGACCGATGGCGGCGCCGACTATACGTTCGACTGCACCGGCAATACCGACGTGATGCGCCAGGCGCTCGAATCCTGCCACCGCGGCTGGGGCGAGAGCATCATCATCGGCGTCGCCGAGGCCGGCAAGGAAATATCGACCCGGCCGTTTCAGCTGGTCACCGGACGGGTCTGGAAGGGCACCGCCTTTGGCGGCGCGCGCGGCCGCACCGATGTTCCGAAAATCGTCGACTGGTACGTGAACGGCAAGATCGAGATCGACCCGATGATCACCCACACGCTGACGCTGGAGGAAATCAACAAGGGCTTCGACCTGATGCACGCCGGCGAAAGCATCCGCAGCGTCGTTATCTTCTGATGGAAACGGTCTCCACAAACAGAAGTTTTGGCGGAACGCAGGGGGTCTATTCCCATGCTTCTGCCGAGACGGGGACCGGGATGACCTTCGCGGTCTATGTGCCGGACCATGCGGAAGGCGCAAAGCTGCCGCTGCTCTGGTATCTGTCCGGCCTGACCTGCACCCACGCCAATGTCATGGAAAAGGGCGAATATCGCCGGGCCGCCAGCGAACTCGGCCTGATCATCGTCGCCCCCGACACCTCGCCGCGCGGCGAAGGCGTGCCCGATGACAGCGGCTATGACATGGGGCAGGGCGCCGGTTTCTACGTCGATGCCACCGAAGACCCATGGTCCCGGCATTTCCGGATGCGCAGCTATATCGAACAGGAATTGCCCGAGCTGATCGCCAGGGAATTTCCCGTCGACACGAACCGGCAAGGCATATTCGGCCACAGCATGGGTGGCCACGGGGCGCTGACCATCGCCCTGCGCAACCCCGGCCGTTTCAAGAGCGTCTCCGCTTTCTCGCCGATTGTTGCGCCTTCCCAATGCCCCTGGGGCAAGAAGGCGCTGGGCCGCTATCTGGGGCTGGATAAGGCAGTATGGCGGCAATATGATGCCTGCGCGCTGATCGAGGACGGTGGCCGCGTCGCCGACATATTGGTGGATCAGGGCACCGCCGACAATTTCCTCGCCGAACAGCTGAAGCCGCAGCTGCTGGCGGAAGCCTGCGCAAAGGCCGGTATCCCGCTCGCCCTGAACATGCGCGAAGGCTATGATCACAGCTATTATTTCATCTCGACCTTCATGGCCGACCATTTGCGCTGGCACTCCGAGCGGCTGTGACAATTGCAGATGCCACGGGAATCCTGGCTCAACAATATTAGCGGCCAAACACTCATTTCTGGAGTTTCGACCATGACCACAGCATCGCGACCGCCATCAATCGGCAATGCGGAACGGGCCCTGCGGCTGGACAAGCTGCGCCGGACCATGGCGGAAAGCGGTCTCGACGCCGTCATCATCACCCCGGGCAGCAATATGCGCTATTTCTTCGGCGAGGCCTTCTACGAAAGCGAACGGCTTGTCGCCGTCCTGATCAGCGCTGACAGCATCACCTTCATCTGCCCGAAATTCGAGGAATCGGCGATCCGCGCCAAATTTCCCCTGATTCCGGACATGGCCTTCTGGGAAGAGCATGAAAGCCCGTTCGCCCTCGTCGCGTCCCTGCTGGCCCATCAGGGCTGCCGGCGATGCGCGCTCGATCCGGAATGTTCCTACGGCCATGCCGCGCGCCTGGTCGATGCGCTGGGCCAACTCGGCAAACCGGTGGCCTGCGGCTCGGCTGCCGCGACCATCGCGCCGCTGCGCGCAACCAAATCAAGGCAGGAAATCGACCTGATGATCGCGGCGATGCAACTCACCCGCTCCGTCCATCAGGCGATTTTCGAGTGGATCAAGCCCGGCATGAAAGCCAGCGAAGTGATCGCTGAAATCGATCGCCTACACCGCGCCGGCGGCGCCGATCGCGGCAACAGCTTTTGCGCCGTGCAATTTGGCGAAGCGACCTCCCACCCGCATGGCGTGCCAGGAGACCCGGAACTGCAGCAGGACGAACTGATCCTGATCGACACCGGCTGCACCATCGACGGCTATAATTCCGACATCACCCGCACCTATGCATTGTCCAAACTGGACAGCGCGATCGAGACATTATGGGCCATCGAAAAGGAAGCGCAGCAGGCCGCGTTTGACGCCGCCGCCATCGGCACGCCCTGCGAAGCGGTCGACCGGGCCGCCCGCGATGTGCTGATCAGCCACCGCCTCGGCCCCGATTATGACCTGCCGGGCCTCCCCCACCGCACCGGCCACGGCATCGGCCTCGATATCCACGAAGGGCCCTATCTGGTGAAGGGCGACCGCACCCCGCTGGCGGCGGGCATGTGTTTTTCCAACGAACCGATGATCGTCGTGCCGGGCCGGTTCGGTATCCGGCTGGAGGATCATTTCTACATGACGGATTCGGGGCCGGAATGGTTTACCGAGCCGCAAGAGGATTTGTATCGGCCATTTGGGTAGGGAATGATCGGCCGATCCGTCCTCCGCTTGCCATTCTTCTCCTCGAGCAGGCGAGAAGGCCGGCTTGTCAAAAAACGCTGTCCTGCATCCGGTCTGTTGGCATAATATTGCCGCTGCTCTCGTCGCCAGCGCGGGACAGGCTCTTTCACAATTTGAATAAGCCGCCCGCACAAAGCGCCCGGTCTGCTGCGCCCGTTCGCTGAAAGGTCTCACTAGACGCCTGGGCAACGCCCACCAAAGGCCGGAAATCTAGAGGTGGTGGGCAAAGGTCACGGAAATTGAAAACAATCTTTTCTGTAAAGAAAAACCGTGAACAGCAGGCGGGCGACAGCCGCAATAGGCAGAAAACCTATGCTTTCAAAAAGGATGCCCAACCGTTTCGCGTCTGCGCGCGAGCCAAAATCGAGCCGCTTGGCTGCCGGAGACCGACGGGGTCCGGAAAACTGGTCGGGACGAGAGGATTCGAACCTCCGACCCCCACACCCCCAGTGTGATGCGCTACCAGGCTGCGCTACGTCCCGACCGAGGCTGCGCATATATGGAGGTCGGCGGGGCTTGGCAAGTCGTTTGCGCGCTGATGCCCACCTTTCCGAAATACGGATTTCGTTGCGCCGTTGCCGCGTGCGTGATAGGCGCGCGCATCATCCGGACTGGTGGCTTGGGGCTTGAAACACAGGCTGGGGCACCACACATGAAATTTTGCAAACAATCGGGACGAATTCATGACAAGCATATCCATATTATCCGCAGCAGCAGGCTCCGGCGGTGCCGGCGGCTTTCTGATTTCGATCATGCCGCTGGTTCTTATTTTCGCGGTTTTCTACTTTCTGCTCATCCGCCCGCAGCAAAAGAAGATGAAGGAACATCAGGCGAAGGTCGGATCGGTCAAGAAGAATGACGAGGTCGTGACTGGCGGCGGACTGGTGGGCAAGGCGGTCAAGGTCGATGATATATATGTCGAGATCGAGATTGCCAGCGGCGTCCGTGTAAAGGCGGTCAAGGCGACCCTGTCCGATGTCCTGCCCCGCGGCGGTGCCAAACCTGCGAACGACTGAACGCGGTGATATAGAAAGTTAGTTTCAATGCTCGATTTCCCGCGCTGGAAAGTCATTTCCATTTCCCTGTTGCTGGCCTTTGGCGTGCTGATGTCGATTCCCAGCCTGATTGGCGCGAATGGCCAGAAATACTGGCCGGGCTTTCTGCCCAATGAAACGATCAATCTGGGGCTCGACCTTCAGGGCGGCAGTCACATCCTGCTCGAGGCGGATCCGGCGGATGTCGCGACCGCCCGTCTCGAGACGATGGAAGAATCGGTGCGCGCCGAGATGCGCCGCGCCACGCCGCGCATCGGCATCGGCGATATTTCCCGCAAAAACGGCGTTCTGAGCTTCATGGTCCGTGACAGCACTCAGGTGGATGCCGCGCGCGACGCGATCGTGCCGCTGACCAGCGGAGCCGGCCTGACTGGCCAGCGGGACTGGGACATTGAAGTGCGCGATGATACCCGCTTTGTGCTGACGCCGACGGAAGCGGGATTGAGCAATGCTGTCGAAAATGCCATGGAAACAGCGACCGACGTGATCCGTCGCCGGATCGATGAAATGGGCACCCGCGAACCGACGATCATCCGCCAGGGTGACAACCGGATCGTGGTGCAGGTGCCGGGCCTGGACGATCCCGAAGCGCTCAAGGCGCTGCTCGGACAGACCGCGAAGCTGGAATTCAAACTGGTCGATTATGAAGCCGACCCCAATATGGTGGCCGCGGGCCGCGCACCGGTGGGCAGCCAGATATTTCCCTATCCCGACAATCCGGCAGGCGTGCCGAATATTGCGGTCAAGCGGCTCGGCGGGATCAGCGGTGACAAGCTCACCGATGCCGGACAGAGCTTTGACCAGCAAACCAATGCGGCGGTGGTCAATATCACCTTCGACAGCGAAGGCGGTTCGAAATTTGCCCGGCTGACCCAGAATAATGTCGGCCGGCCCTTCGCCATCATCCTCGATGGCCAGGTGCTGTCGGCCCCCAATATCAACGAGCCGATTCTCGGTGGCTCTGCCCAGATTTCCGGAAATTTCACGGTAGAAAGCGCGAACCAGCTGGCGATCGCGTTGCGCTCCGGTGCCCTGCCGGTGGATCTGAAGATCGTCGAGGAACGCACCGTCGGTCCCGATCTCGGCAAGGATTCGATCGACAAGGGCATGATTGCCGCGATCATCGCGACGGTCGCGGTGCTGACCTTCATGGTCGTCACCTATGGCCGGTTCGGCATGTACGCCAATTTTGCGCTGGCGCTCAACCTGTTCATCATCGTCGGGGTCATGGCGATGTTCAACGCCACTTTGACACTGCCGGGGATTGCCGGCTTCGTTTTGACGGTCGGTTCGGCGGTGGATGCCAATGTGCTGATCAACGAACGAATAAGGGAAGAACGACGGCGAGGGCGAAGGGTGATCCAGGCCATCGAAGTGGGCTATAAGGAGGCATCAAGAGCGATTCTGGATGCCAATGTCACCAATATTATCGCCGGTGTTCTGCTATTCCTGTTCGGTTCCGGACCGGTCAAGGGCTTTGCCGTCGTGCTGATGATCGGTATTGCCTCCTCCGTATTCACCGCCGTTGTCGTAACCCGGATGATGGTGGCGCTCTGGGTCCGGCGCGCCCGTCCGCAGGAGCTGACGATATGAGACTGTTGAAACTCGTCCCGGACGATACCAATATCGGCTTCCTGAAATGGCGCAATATCGCCATGGCCTTCAGCATATTGACGATCATAGCGTCGATCGGCCTGGTCGCCGCCAAGGGCCTGAATTTCGGTGTCGACTTCATCGGTGGCCAGATGATCCAGGCGACCTTTACCGAGACCGAAACCGCCCCGATTGCCGAGTTGCGCGACAGCATTGGCGCGCTGGGCTATGGCGAAGCGACGATCCAGCGATTTGGTGACGACAATGAAGTGTCGATCCGGATGCGCCTGCCCGCCGAAGCGGAATCGCGCCCCGAAGCGGCCAGTGAAATGACCGAAAAGATCGTGGCAACGATCAATGCCGATCATCCAGATGTGCGGATCGACGGCGTGGAATCGGTTTCCGGCAAGGTCTCGTCGGAACTGTTCGAAACCGGTGCCTATTCGCTGCTGTTCGCGATGATCGCGATATCCATCTATATCTGGATACGCTTCGAGTGGCAGTTCGGAGTCGGCGCGCTGTTTGCGCTGGTCCACGATGTTGCGCTGACCTTCGGGCTGTTCGCGCTCACCCAGATGGAATTCAACCTCAATACGGTCGCGGCGCTGCTGACGATCATCGGCTATTCGCTCAACGATACGATCGTCGTGTTTGACCGGATTCGCGAGAATCTGAAGAAATTTCGCAAGATGGACATCATCGCCCTGCTTGACCTGTCGGTCAACGAGACCCTGGCGCGCACGGTGATGACCAGCCTGACCATGCTGATCGCGCTGGGTGCGTTGATCCTGTGGGGACCGGATGTGATTTTCGGTTTCTCGGTGGCGATGTTCTTCGGTGTATTTGTCGGCACCTACAGCTCGATCTACATGGCCGCTCCGATCCTGATCTGGCTCAAAGTTGGCCCGGATACATTTGTTCCGGCAAAGTCAGAAAATGAAAATGCGGAACGGATGAGCGGACCGGACCCGATTGACTGAGCCGTGGTAGAACTGCGCAAGGATGTCGAATTTACCGGGCCGGTGATCACCGGCTTCACGCCGCAGGGCTACAAGATCGGTGACCAGCGGTTCGAGCAGGGCCTGCTGATTTCGCCGGAGCAGGCTGTGGGCTGGACCGCCTCTGGCCTCGACCGGCTGGATCTGGCCGAGATACTGTCCAGCCTCAACCTGTCGCCGTCCCCGGAATTTCTGCTGTTGGGCAGCGGCCCTTCGATGCAGCAGCCGCCGGCAGCATTCCGGCGGGAGGTCGAGGCAGCCGGCATGGGGCTGGAGGTCATGGACAGCCGCGCGGCGGCCCGGACATGGGGCGTGCTGCGCGCCGAAGAACGCTGGATTATTGGCGCCTTTCTTCCCTTGGCCTAACCATTTCCTGCGGCGTGGCGCAATATCGCCAGCAGCTGATCGCCATTGGTCTTCCAGCTGAACCGGCTTACGGTTGAACGTACCAGCTCCTGGCCTGGCGGATCAGCCAGAATGGCATGGGCAGCTTTGACGATCGCCTCGACAGTCTGGTCAACGATCCGTCCGGCCTCGGGGCTGGTCACCAGTTCCCGCGCACCACCGGCCTCGCTGATGATGACCGGAGTGCCGCAGGCGAGGGCTTCGACCCAGGCATTGGCAAGGCCTTCGGACTTCGATACCAGAATGGCGATATCGGCGGCAGCTGTCAGTCGCGCCAGCTCCTCGTGGGAAAGGCTGCCAAGAAAACGGATGCGGTCGGCAAGGCCGAGTTCGGTGGCGAGGGTGCGGTAACTCTGCTCCGCCTCCCCCTTGCCGGCGAGCATCAGGACTGCGTCCGGAAAACCTGCCATGGCCCGGATCACCAGGTCCTGGTTCTTGCGCGGGATCAGCGCTCCTGCACTGATGAACAGCGGGCCCTCGACCCCCAGCGCGCGCTTGGCGGCGACCCGGTCGACGGGCACGAACCTGTCCTGGTCCAGTCCGGTATAATGGACCACAATCTTGCTGCCATCCATCCCCAGCGCGATCATGTCCTGCTTCAATGCTCCGGATACCGCCAGCAAGGCGCTGGCCTGTTCTGCCGCCTGCAATATCTGGTCCCGGCATTTCGGATCGCCGCCCCAATGGTGGATATCCGCGCCGCGGGCCTTGATCGTGAAGGGAATGCCCAGCGCGGCCGCCAGCCGCATCGCTGCTGGGCCATCCGGATAGAAAAATTCCGCGTCGATGACATCGAATGGCGTCTGCTGATGCAGACTCTTTACCAAGGGCATCAGCGCATCCGCTATGCGGCGCGGATTGCCAGCACCCCCGATCTTGGGAATTAACCGGAACCGGGGACGGCAAACATCAAGCCCATGCCATGTCTCCTGTGAAGCCAGCCCGCGCAACGGTTGATATTGCTTGTGCCTGCTCAGCGGCCAAGGCGGCAGCCCGACCGGATTGATGACAGTTACCCTTGTTTCCGGCCGACTCGCGAGTTCGGACGTCTGTCGCTCGACAAATATCCCGAAATTGGCCGCCGACGCATTGGGGAACAATGTCGAGAGGGTCAGGATATGGAGCGGACGGTTCATTGCCGGCGTCCTAGCACAGAGGCCCTAAAGCTCCCTTACCAGACGGACCGCGACACCGATCCATTCCGGATCGCTGACGATCTGCTGCCGCGCCCCGCTGCCCAGCGGCAGGATTTGCAGCCGATTGTCCTCGCGCCCGATCAGCCGACCGAACAGGAAGCGCCCGGCGGGGCGGGGGACGAGCACATCCCGGTTGAGCGCTCCGGAAAATTGTGCGGGGTTGCGCCGGGACAGCCAGACATCGTCGCCGGCGCGATAGTCGCCAACGCTGCTTTTGACCCGCAGCGCAACCATCGCCGGTTCGAAGGGAGGCTGATAGATATTCTCGACCTTCTCCAGGGAATGCGCGCCCTTGTGGTCGAGAATCGCGGCGACGGGCAGTATGTCCTGGTCGGGCAGCGACAGCAGCGCGGCGCTGTCGACGCCCAGAGCATCGGCAATCCGGTTCAGCCAGTCGAGGGACAGGGTCCGCGTTCCGGTCTCCAGTCGGCCGATCGTCTGTGCCGTGGTCGGCGGTTCGCACCGTCTGGCCACCTCGTCCAGTGTCATGCCCTTGGCCTTGCGAACGTCCCGGATGCGACTGATCATCTACAATCTCCAAACCTATATGGTTTTATCCTTTGCTACAATATCAATGAAATGGCAAGGACAGAATCATGCTGTTCAGGAGATAATATGACAAGGAACGTAACCAAAAGGGAAGCATCCTTCTGCGATCCCCGGCTGCTGGCAGAACGCCCGCTCCCGCAGGATGGAGAGGAGCGGAATGCCAGCCAACCGAAGCGCAGACCCGCGCGAAGCGTTACGGTCAATCTCTCGGAATCGCCGCTGGGCTGGCTGCACGCCCGCGGCCACCTGTCCGACCGTCAGTTTGATGCGGGCGAAAAGCTGCGAGCCGATTGGGAAAGAGCCCAACTCGCCCCGCGGATAACGATGCGATGGGATGCCACGCCAGTCACGAAAGAAAAGCGCTTCGCACCCGCGCTGCTCAACGAAACCGAAGCGCAGCTTGCTGCAAAACAGCGCTTTGCTGGTGCCCTCGATCATCTCGGCAGCGACCTGTCGGACATCGCCTGGCGGATCATCTGCGGCGGGGAGGGGATGCCGGTTGCGGAGAAAAGCCTGGGCTGGCCAGCGCGGTCGGGCAAGCTGGTCCTCAAAATAGCGCTGGACCGGCTGGCGGATTTCTATCGCCTGCCGGGCTGATCAGCTATTGTCCAGCCGTTCCACTTCTTCCGCCAGCTCCAGCCAGCGCATTTCCGCCGCCTCTTTCTCTTCGATTAGCGCGCCATTTTCCTTGGTCAGGGCATCGAAGCGCGCAAAATCCCGGTTATAGAGATCGGGATCCGCCAAGGCCTGCTCGATTTCTGCCATGCGCTTGTCGATTGCCTCGATCCTCTCCGGCAGCAGATCATAGTCGCGCTGGTCCTTGTAGCTCAGTTTTTTCATCGGACTGCTGGACCGCACCTGCGACTGGGCCCGGGAAGGCGCCGGTTTCGGCGCCGGCTTCTGGTCGGTCTCGATCTGTTTGCGCTTGGCTTCCCATTCGGCATAGCCGCCGGCAATGACATCGACCTTGCCGCTGCCATCCAGTCCCAGAGTGATCGTTACGGTGCGGTCCAGAAAGTCGCGATCATGGCTTACCAGCAGGACGGTACCTTCATAATCGGCAATCACTTCCTGCAGCAGATCGAGCGTTTCGAGATCAAGATCATTGGTCGGTTCGTCCAGCACCAGCAGGTTCGACATGCGGGCAAATTCGCGTGCGAGCAGAAGCCGGGATTGCTCGCCACCCGACAAGGTGCCGACCTTCGCATCAATCAGCGTAGGCGCGAACAGAAATTCCTTGAGATAGCCCTGGACATGCTTCTTGGTGCCGCGCACATCGATCCAGTCGCTGCCGTCGGCAAGCACGTCGCGCACCCGCTTGTCGGGGGTCAGCAGGCTGCGCTGCTGGTCGATAAACACACCATTCAATGTCTTGGCCAGCGCGACGCTGCCGGTGTCCGGCTCCAGTTCGCCAGTCAGCATTTTGAGCAGGGTGGTCTTGCCCGCGCCATTGGCACCGACAATCCCGATGCGGTCGCCCCGCTGGATGCGGAGCGAGAAATTCTGAATGATGGTTCGCTTGGCATCGCCTTCGCCAAAGGACTTGGAAATATCGGTCGCCGTTATCACCGATTTGGTTCGGCTGTCATCGCTCTCGGCCTGCAGCTTGGCGGCGCCCGCCGGGCCGATCATCGCCGCGCGCTGCGCCCGCATTTCCCACAGCTTTTCGAGCCGGCCCTGGTTGCGCTTGCGCCGGGCCGTGACCCCGCGTTCGAGCCAGTGGGCCTCCAGCTTGAGCCGGGCGTCGAGCCGTTCTGCCGATCGGGCTTCATCGGCGTAGATTTTTTCCATCCATGCCTCATAGCCGCCAAAGCCGACTTCCAGCCGCCGAAGCGCTCCGCGGTCAAGCCACAGCGTCTGCCTGGTCAGGCGGGTGAGAAATGTCCGGTCGTGCGAGATGGTGATGAACGCGCCCTTGTAGCGCCCGAGCCATTCCTCCAGCCAGTCGATCGCGCCCAGATCCAGATGGTTGGTCGGCTCGTCGAGCAGCAACAAATCCGGCTGAGAGGCCAATGCCCGGCACAGCGCGGCGCGACGTTTCTCGCCACCACTAGCCTTGTCCGCGCGGGTGGAAAGATCCGTTCCCAGCTGGTCGGCAATTGCCTCCACCTCGTGCAGGGCCGGACCGTCGGCTCCTGCCACGGCAAAGTCGCGCAATGTTTCAAATGGTGTAAAATCGGGTTCCTGCTCGAGCATCACGATATTGACACCCGGCTGGATGACCCGCTTGCCCTTGTCCGCTTCGATCTCGTCGGTGATCAGGCGCAGCAGTGTCGTCTTGCCCGCACCGTTGCGGCCGATCAGCGCCAGTTTGTCGCGGGGACCGACATGCAGGTCGAGATCCTGGAACAGCCAGCCTTCACCCTGGTGTAGCGAGAGATTCTCATAGGAAAAAATGGGGGGCTGTGACATGGTTCCCGGGCGTTAGGGGCAAGCGCGCTCCGGCTCAAGCCTTCTCTTTTCGACAAAGGCCATTGACCTGCCGCGCCATATCGGATTGTTAGGCGTGAAATTGGCAATTTGGCGATTGGAAC